>Ga0335074_10007354_pt1 | contig 15253 bp, 12 predicted proteins | sample Lox_Sample_23_FD_206715 | JGI IMG/M metagenome (GOLD analysis project Ga0335074, IMG submission 206715) | Soil microbial communities from Loxahatchee National Wildlife Refuge, Florida, United States - Lox_Sample_2.3 | ecosystem: Environmental > Terrestrial > Soil > Wetlands | place: USA... | reverse complement strand
CATCCGCCGGCTGGTCGAGACCGAGATCGTCTGGGCGCCGGCGATCGACGGCGCCTTTGTCTTGACGACGCGCGGCGGCGATTTCGACCTGCATATCGGGCAGGATTTCTCGATCGGCTATCTGAGCCACACCGACGCGGCAGTGCGCCTCTATTTGCAGGAGAGCTTCACCTTTCTGCTGCTGACCACCGAAGCTGCGGTGGCGTTGCTGCCGGCACCCGCCGCCTGACGGCGTCCCGGGCAGCCGCTTCCATCGCAGCCGGTCGCTATGGGAGGCGAATGCCGGTCAGCTTTCGCCCATTCTGAGGGCGGCGATGAAGGCGGATTGCGGGATGTCGACCTGGCCGAATTGGCGCATCCGCTTTTTGCCCTCTTTCTGCTTTTCCAACAGCTTGCGTTTGCGCGTCACGTCGCCGCCATAGCATTTGGCGAGCACGTCCTTGCGCAGGGCCTTGACCGTCTCGCGGGCGATGACCCGACCGCCGATCGCCGCCTGGATCGCGATCTGGAAGAGCTGGCGCGGGATCAATTCCTTCAATCGCTCGCACAGCCCGCGGCCGCGCCGCTCGGCCTCGCTCCTGTGGACAATGATCGACAGCGCATCGACCGGCTCGCCGTTGATCAGGATGTTCATCAACACGAGGTCGCCGGGGTCGTAGCCGTCGAGCTGGTAGTCGAAGCTGGCATAGCCGCGGCTCGCCGATTTCAGCCGGTCGTAGAAATCGAATACGACCTCGTTCAACGGCAGCCGGTAGACGACCATCGCCCGGCTGCCGGCGTAGGTCAGGTTCTGCTGCACGCCGCGCCGCTCCTGGCACAGCGCTAATATCGGGCCGAGATAGGTATCTGGGACAAAGATCGTCGCCTTGATCCAAGGCTCCTCGATGTGGTCGATGCGCACCGGATCGGGCATATCGGCCGGGTTGTGCAGGTCGAGGATGCGGCCGTTCGTCTGATGGACGCGGTAGACGACCGAGGGGGCGGTCGTGATGAGGTCGAGGTCGAACTCGCGGGTCAGCCGCTCCTGGATGATTTCAAGGTGCAGCAGGCCCAGGAAGCCGCAGCGGAAGCCGAAGCCGAGCGCCGCCGAGGTCTCCGGCTCGTAGACGAAGCTGGCGTCGTTGAGGCGCAACTTGGCGAGGCTGTCGCGCAATTTTTCGTAATCGGCCGCGTCGGTCGGAAAGAGGCCGCAGAAGACGACCGGCTGCACCGGCTGAAAGCCGGGCAGCGGCGCGGCCGTCGGGCGGCGGTCTTCGGTGATCGTGTCGCCGACGCGGCAGTCGGCGACGGCCTTGATGCCGGCGGTGATAAAGCCGATCTCGCCCGGCCCCAGTTCCGGCGCGGCGACGCCCTTGGGTGTGAACACGCCGACGCGTTCGATCTGGTGCGCGGCGCCCGTTGCCATCAGACGGATTTTCTGGCCCGGCGCGAGACGCCCGTCCTTTACGCGCACGAGGATGACGACGCCGAGATAGGGGTCGTACCAGCTGTCGACGAGCAGCGCTTTGAGCGGTGCGGCGGCGTCGCCCTCGGGCGGCGGCAGGCGGCAAACGAGCGACTCCAGAACATCCTCTATGCCGAGCCCCGTTTTCGCCGAGATCATGAGAGCATCGGCAGCCTCGAGGCCGATCACGTCCTCGATCTGCTGCTTGACGCGTTCCGGATCGGCAGCCGGCAGGTCGATCTTGTTCAACACCGGCACGATCTCGTGGCCGGCGGCGACCGCCTGGTAGACATTGGCCAAGGTCTGCGCCTCGACCCCCTGGCTCGCATCGACGACCAAGAGCGAGCCTTCGCAGGCGGCCAATGAGCGGCTGACCTCGTAGGCAAAATCGACGTGGCCGGGCGTGTCCATCAGGTTGAGGACATAGGCTTTGCCGTCGCGTGCGCGGTATTCGAGGCGCACGGTCTGCGCCTTGATTGTGATGCCGCGCTCGCGCTCCAATTCCATCGTGTCGAGCACCTGATCGCGCATCTCGCGGTCGGCCAGCCCGCCGGTCGCCTGGATCAGGCGGTCGGCGAGCGTCGATTTGCCGTGGTCGATATGCGCGATGATCGCGAAGTTGCGGATCTGGCTGAGCGGGGTCATCGCCGCCGAACATAAGGACGCCGACCGCCCGGATCAACGCGGCGCCGACCTCCGTGCCATGCCGCCGACCGTGCCGTCGGCGGCGCGGCGCAGCACCTGGCCGGGCAGGGCGCCGGTGTGCGTCGCGCCGTCGACGACGACGACCCCGTTGACGAGGACGGTCGTGCGCCTGCCGGAGGGGTATTGGTGCGGCCGGGCGTACGTTGCGCGGTCGCGGAAATCCTGCGGATCGAACATCGTGACGTCGGCGCACCAGCCTTCGCGCAGCAGGCCACGGTCGCGCAGGCGCAGGGCGCGGGCCGGGCCGCCGGTCATCTTGTAAATCGCGGTTTCGAGCGGCAGCAGACCTTCGTCCCTGACGTAATGGCCGATGATGCGCGGAAACGTCCCGTAGAAGCGCGGGTGCGGCATGCCCTGCCCCGTGATGCCGTAATCGGCGACGCAATTGCCGTCAGAGCCGACAAACGGTTCGGGCGCGGCGACGATCGTGCGGATGTCGCCTTCCGCGATCGACGTGATCAGCACGCGCGTCGCGCCGTTGTCGGCGATCAGCAGGTCACAGACGGCGTCGATCGGCGCGACGCCGCGCTCCTTGGCCAGCGCCTCGACCGTGCGGCCGTCGTGATGCGGCTCGCGCGGCGACACCGACACCTGCACAGCCTCCCATGACGGCAGACGGCCCCAGTTGTTGAGGCCGTGATCGGCGATCTCGGCCTCGATGCGGGCCCGCGTCGCCGGTTCGGCCAGGCGCGCCAGCATCGCTGCGTTGCCGCCGATCTGCACCCAAGGGGGCAGCAGGTTTTTCAGCGGGTTGGCGCCTGCCGTATAGGGATAGGCGTCACAATCGATGTCGCACCCTGCGGCGCGCGCCTGCGCAATCCGCCGCAGGATATCGCCGGCCTTGCCCCAATTGTCGATGCCCGAGCATTTCAGATGCACGATCTCGACGTGGATCGGATAGGCGCGGGCGATCGCGACCGCTTCCTCGACCGCCTCCAGAACGCGGTTCGCCTCGTCGCGAATGTGCGTGAAATAGAGCGCTCGGTGCCGTGCAACGACGGCGCACAAGGCCATGATCTCGTCTGCCGCGGCAAAGCTGCCGGGCGGTGTGAAGAGGCCGGTGGAAAGCCCGAGCGCGCCGGCCGACAGGCCGTCGTCGAGCAGCGCCTGCATCTGCTCCAGTTCGGCCGCGGTTGGCGCGCGGTCTTCGAGGCCCATGACCATCAGCCGCAACGTATTGTGGCCGACCAGCATGCCGGCATTGACCGCGACAGGAGGAAACGTCGCGAGGTAATCGGGAAAGCTCACGTCGCGGAACGGCAGCCAGGGCGCCCCGCCGCTCAGATAATCGGCCAGGATCTGCGCCTTGCCGGGAAGGCACGGCGCGACCGAGAAGCCGCAATGGCCGATGATCTCGGTGGTGACGCCCTGGCGCAGCTTGCTCTCCGCCTTCGGGTTGATCGGCAGGACGAAATCGGAATGGGTCTTGATGTCGATAAAACCGGGCGCGACCGCAAGGCCTCCGGCATCGATGGTTCGCGCCGCCGCGCCGGCAAGCGCCGGTCCGATTGCGGCGACGCGGCCGCCCGTGACCGCAATGTCGGCGCGCTCGCCCGGCGTGCCGCTGCCGTCGAACAGCGTGCCGCCGCGGATCAGGATGTCCCAGGCCATCTCGTCTTCCACTCCTCTCGTCACCCAAACAAGTCGCCGGGGCGGCGCAGCAGGACGCGGCCCTCGCCCTCGCGCCGGGTGACGCCGATCGCATCGAGATGCTCCAACACCTCGATCGCGACGTTGCGGCCGATGCCCGAGCGGTCCTTGTATTGCATCGCCGTAAAGCTGCTGTCCGGCGATTCGGCGGCGAGGCTAGCGGCGATTTCCGCCAATTCGACGACAGTTTCGGGCAGAAAGAAGCGGTTGGGTGCGACGCCGGCGACCCGGCCGAAGCGCTCGACCCGCTTCAGGAACCGCGTCAGCGCCTCGGGCGCGAGCTTCAGTTCCGCCGCCAGTTCGCGCACCCGTGGCGGCCGCAGCCGGCCGTCTTCGAGCAATGGCCTGACCCGCGTCCACAGCCGCTCGTCGTCGCGGCTCAGGCGTGGCTGATGGTCGGGCAGGCGCAGCGCCGCTCCGGCATCGCGCACGACGCGGCCGTCGGCGATGAGCGCTGAGAGCGCCGCCTCGAGCGCCGCTTCCGGCGCTTGGCCGCGCAGCCGGGTGAACAGCGCGCTGCGCGTCGGGCCCAGCGCATCGGGCTGGGCGCGGTGCCATTCCGCGAGCGTCGCGGCAATGCGCTCGCCGAGTTCGGCGAGCCGCGCCGCGCTGACCGCAACGCCGCCGGTGGTGACCAGCCCGGCGGCTTCGGCCAGAGCGACGACCTCGCCGAGCGGCAGGTTGCGGGCCTGCGCGAACGGTGCAAGGGTGACGATGCCGGCGGTCGCGGCCAGGTCTTCGAGCGCATTCCCGGCGTCCGCCGCGGTCAGCGCCGCCAGCGCGGCGAGCCGCTCCGGCCGCTGCCGGCCGCGCCGCGACGGTCCCGGATCGAGCACCCGTCCGCCGCCCAGTGTGTGCCGTGCGGCGTGATCGCGGATGATGATGCGGTCGCTCCACAGCGCGCCGATCTGGCGTTCGAGATCGAGCTGCACGTAGCCCTCCTCACCCGGCGCGATGCTGCGGCTCCCGAGCACGGCGAGCCGGCCGACCAGATCCTCGGTGCCGAGATGGACGTGCACCGGCAGCCCGTCGCGCAGCGGCGCCGGCGCGGCGCGCGATGCTCTGAGGCGCAGATCGATCCGGCTGGTCGGCCGGTGCAATGCCGGATCGAGGACCCAGTCGCCGCGCCGCGGCTCGCCGCCGTCCGGAAAATCGCCGACAATGTTGAGGGCGCAGCGCTCGCCGGCGCGGGCTTCCGCGATCGGGCGGTTATGGGCGTGGATGCCGCGCACCCTGACCTCGACGCCGCGCGGCGACAGGCACAGCCGGTCGCCGGCCGCGATGCTGCCCGAAACCGCCGTGCCGGTTACGACGAGGCCGATGCCGGGCAGCGAGAAGGCGCGATCGATCGCCAGGCGAAACCCGCCTGCCGGGGCGCGCGCGGCGCGCGCCGCGTCGGCCGCTCGCGCGCTGTCGCGCAAATGGCCGGCGAGGGCGGCGATGCCGTCGCCGGTCACGCTCGACACGGCAAAGACGGGCGCGCCGTCATGACCGGCCTCGGCCAGCAGCGCGGCGACTTCGGCCGCAACCTGGCTGCGCCGATCGGGGGCTGCCCGGTCGATCTTGGTCACCACCCCGCTGATCTCGGTGACCCCGATCAATTCCAGCACATCGAGGTGTTCGAGGGTTTGCCGCCGCGGCCCATCATCGGCGGCGACGATCAGCAGCACCCGGTCGATCGAGAGGATGCCGGCCAGCATGTTCGGCAGAAACCGCTCGTGCCCCGGCACATCGACAAAGCCCAGTTCGGTGCCGTCCGGCAGGCTCGCATAGGCAAAGCCGAGATCGATCGTCATGCCGCGCCGCTTCTCTTCCGGCAGGCGGTCGGCGTCGACCCCGGTCAGGGCGCGCACCAGCGCCGTCTTGCCGTGGTCGATATGCCCGGCGGTGGCGAGAAGCATGCGTGAATTATACGCCGGCGCCGTTATGCCGAGTCGTGGAAGATGATGCCGAGCGTGAAGCGCCGGCCGGAACGCAACGGGCTGACGCCGTGCCGCATCGTCGCGCGGTAAAATCCGCGAGTGCCGGCGACCGGGCGGTGGTTGACCGCGAACACGACGGCGTCGCCTTGCGCCAGCGGCACGACAGTGCCGCGCGACTGCATGCGCGGCCGGCCCTCGACGAGCAGGAACTCGCCGCCGGCAAAGTCGTGCTCCGGCGCGCTCAGCAATAGCGTCGCCTGCAGCGGGAAGACGAATTCGCCGTAGAGGTCCTGGTGCAGGCAGTTGTAGTCGCCCGCTTCGTATTTGAGGATCAGCGGCGTCGGGCGCTGCTGTCCGGCCGCATGGCACAGCGCGAGGTAATCCGACAGACGCGGCGGAAAGCGCGGCTCCAGCCGCAGCCGCGCGTGCCACGCGTCGGCGAGCGGTGCGAGGCGCGCATAAAGCGCATCGCGCAGGGTGGCGACGAGCGGCGGCAGCGGGTAGCGCAGATACTTGTACTCGCCGCTGCCGAAATTATGCCGCGCCATGACGACGCGCGAGCGGAACGCATCGCGCTCGTCATAGAGCGCGGCGAGCACGCGGCACTCCGCGGCATCAAGCACCGCCGGCAGCACCGCATGGCCGCGCGCGTCGAGCGCCGCCAGCAGATCGGGCCAGGCGGCCTCACTCGGCAGCATCGGCCGGCGATTCGGATGCGGCGTTGCGTTCGCGGTCGAGCAATGCCCGCTTGCGCTCGACGCCCCAGCGGTAGCCGGCGAGGCCGCCGTCGCTGCGCACGGCGCGATGGCACGGCACGAGCACGGCGAGCCGGTTCGTCGCGCAGGCCTGCGCGACGGCGCGCACCGCCGTGGGCCGACCCAAGGCGGCGGCGATGTCGCGGTAGCTGGCAGTCCGGCCCGGCGGAATCTTCTGCAATGCCCGCCACACCTGCGCCTGGAACGCCGTGCCGCGAATGTCGAGCGGCAGATCGGGCTGGGCGCCCGGGTGCGTGATGAAGGCGGCGATCTGCGCTGCCCATTCGCGCAATGCGGCATCGGCCGGCGCCAGGTCGGCGGCGGGAAAACGCCGGCGCAATTCGGCTTCAAGGGTTGCCCGGTCGTCGCCGAGCGCCGTCATGCAGATGCCGCGCTCGGTCGCGGCAACCAGCGCCTGCCCGAGCGGCGTCGCGACGACGGCCCAATGCACCCGCTCGCCCTTGCCGCCGCGCCGGCGCGCCGCCGGCGTCATGCCGAGCCCGTTTGGCGCCGCATCATAGGCGCGCGAGGCGGCGCCGAACCCGGCGGCATAGAGCGCATCGGCGACCGGCGCGCCGGCGTCGAGCCGCGCGGCGAAGCGGCCGAGCCGATGCGCCGCGCCCCATTCGCGCGGCGTCGCGCCGGTGACCTGCTTGAACACGCGGTGGAAATGAAAGCGGCTGATGCCGGCTGCGCCGGCCAGTTCGCCGAGGCTCGGCAGACTGTCGCGGGCTCGGATCAAGGCGCAGGCCCGCTCGATCGCCGCGAGGTGCCGCGCCGCGGCGGAAGCCTCGTTTGGCCGACAGCGTTTGCACGGCCGGAAGCCGGCAGCTTCAGCCGCCGCCGCCGTTGCGTAGAATGCGACGTTTTCGCGCCGCGGCCGGCGCGAGGCGCAGCCGGGACGGCAATAGACGCCGGTCGTCTTGACCGAGTAGAAGAAGCTGCCGTCGGCTCGCGCATCATGCGCGACCACCGCTTGCCAGCATTGCTCTGCATTCAACATCGCACGCACTCCGCTCGTGTACATGGTGCCAATCTGGCGTGGCGCGCGAAACCCCTCTACCCGGCCCTTGCTGTTTCATTCGCGGAACAGTCTGATACGGCGATGTTCGGTACCGTCGCCCCGACCGGCTCCGCCCTCGATACGATCGTCCACATCATCCAGGTGTCGCTGACGCCGATCTTTCTGCTGTCCGGCATCGCGACGCTGCTCAATGTGTTCTCGGCGCGGCTGGCGCGCGTTGCCGATCAGGTCGATGCGGTGGCCGACGCGCTGGCCGGCGCGGCGCCGCAGGACGCGGAGACGTTGTCGGCGCAATTGGTGCGCCTGCATCGCCGGTCGGTGGCGCTCGACTTTGCGGTCGTGCTCGGCGCGGTCGGCGGCGCCGCGACCTGCGGTGCGGTGTTGACCCTGTTTGTCGGCGCGGTGCGGGCGGCGACCGCGGCTTCGGTGCTGTTTTTATTGTTCGGGCTTGCGGTCGTCTGCGCCCTTGGCGCGATCATTGCCTATACGGCCGAGATGCTGATGGCCGGCGCCGGCATCCGCGTCGACGCGGCGCGCGGCCGGCGTGCCGCCCGAGCCGAGGCGGGCGAAAGCGGTGATGCCGAACCGCCCGACATCGGTTCGAGCAAGGCGGAAGCTTCCGCCTCGGGAGACGAATGACGCGAGCGAAAAACCAACCCCGGCGAGTTTATGCCTGCCGCGATTAGCGCCGAGGACATCGAATGCCTCGCGGTCGGCGCCTGGATCCTCGGGACCGGTGGCGGCGGCAGCCCGTATCTCGGTCTCCTCAACATGCGCCGGCTCTATGCGGCGGGGCACCGCGTCGTGCTTATGTCGCCGTTCGACCTGGCCGACGACGATCGGGTCGCCGTCGTCTCGAACATGGGGGCGCCGCTTGTCGGCCAGGAGCGGCTGACCGACAGCCGCTCGATCGCCCGCGCCGTGCAGATGCAGGAAGAATATTGCGGCGTCAAATTCCGCGCCGTCATGCCGCTCGAGATCGGCGGCGGCAACGGGGTACAGCCGCTGATGGCGGCGGCGCATCTCGCCCTGCCGGTCGTCGATGCGGACCTGATGGGCCGCGCCTATCCCGAGGCGCAGATGACGAGCGCCGCGGTCGGCGGCCTCGCACCCGACCCGTGCGCCCTCTACGACCCGCGCGGCATCGAGGCGTTCGTGACGAAAGTGCCGAGCTGGAAATGGATGGAGCGGACGAGCCGCAAAATCTGCGTCGAGATGGGGTCGATCGCGTCCACCTGCAAAGCCCCGCGCAGCGGCCGAGAGGTGAAGGATTGGGGCATCCATTTTACGGTGTCGAAGGCGATCGACATCGGTCGCCGCGTGCGCGAGGCGCAGCGGCGGCACGAAGACCCGGTCGCCGCGGTCATCGATGAAGGCGGCGGCAAGCTGCTGTTTCGCGGCAAGGTCGTCGATGTCGCGCGGCGAACGACCGAGGGGTTTCTGCGCGGCCGCTGCGTCATCGACGGTCTCGATGAGGACCGCGGCAGCCGGCTCGAACTGGCCTTTCAGAACGAATGGGTCGTCGCCTGGAAGGACGCCGCGCCGCTGGCGATGTCGCCCGACCTGATCTGCGTGCTCGATACGGTGGCGGGCAGCGCGTTCGGCACCGAGACGATCCGCTACGGCATGCGGGCGAGCGTTGTCGCAATGCCGGCGCCGCCGGTCTTCCTGACGCCGAAGGGCCTCGAACATGTCGGCCCACGCGCCTTCGGCTACGACCTCGATTTCCGCTCGGTGTTCGAGGCGCGGTGATGCAACGGATCGGCATCGATGTCGGCGGCACCAACACCGATGCCGTGCTGCTTGAGGACGGCCGGGTCGTGCATGCGGTAAAAACGCCGACGACGGCGGATATAACCGGCGGCATCGTCGCCGCGCTCGGTCGCCTTGCCCGTCATCCCGCCGTCGCGGGCGGCGCGATCGAGGCGGTCATCATCGGCACGACGCATTTCGTCAACGCCGTCGTGCAGCGCCGCGGCCTGACCAAGGTCGCGGCGCTCCGCATCGGCCTGCCGACCGGCGCCTCGCTGCCGCCGTTCTGCGACTGGCCGGCGGATCTCGCGCGGCTGGTCGAGGGCGCTGTTTTCATGCTGGAGGGCGGCCACGAATACGACGGGCGCGAGCTCATGCCATTCGATGACGAGGGTGTGCGCGAGGCGGCGCGGCAGATCCGCGCCGGCGGCCTCCGCTCGGTCGCGATTGCGTCGGTGTTCTCGCCGCTGGACGGGGCCCATGAGGAGCGGGCGCGCGCCATCGTGCGCGAGGAAGGCGGCGGTGGGGTCGCCGTCACGCTGTCGCGCGACCTCGGCCGCATCGGGCTGTTGGAGCGCGAGAATGCGGCGCTCCTCAACGCCGCGCTGGCCGATCTGGCGTGCACGACGATCGCCGGTTTCCGCGCGGCGATCGCCAAGAGCGGCATCGCCGCGCCCCTTTATCTGACGCAGAACGACGGCACGGTCATGTCGGCCGAGGCGGCGATGGCGCTGCCGGTCATGAGCTTCGCCTCGGGCGCGACCAATTCGATGCGCGGTGCCGCGTTTCTCTCCGGCGTCAGCGACGCGATGGTCATCGATGTCGGCGGCACCTCGACCGATGTCGGCGAATTGCGCCGCGGCTTTCCGCGCGAAGCGAACGCGGTCGTCGAGATCGGCGAGGTGCGCACGCTGTTTCGCATGCCCGACCTGCTGTCGATCGGCCTCGGCGGCGGCAGCATCGTGCAGCGGGAGCCGCTTCGCGTCGGCCCGGAGAGCGTCGGCTATCGGCTGCCGCAAGCGGCGCTGGTGTTCGGCGGGCGCACGCTGACGGCCACCGACGCGGCGGTCGCCGCCGGCATCGTCGACATCGGCGACAAGGCGAAGGCCGCCGCAGTGCCGCGCGAATTGGCGCAAGCGGTGCTCGACCGGGCGCGCGAGAACATCGAGGACGCGATCGACCGCATGAAAACCGAAGCCGGCGATGTGAAATTGATCGCGGTCGGCGGCGGCGCGTTTCTCGTGCCGGACCGGTTGGCCGGCGTCTCGGAGGTAATTCGTGTCGCGCACGGCGATTGTGCCAACGCGGTCGGCGCCGCGATCGCCCAGATCAGCGGCGAGACCGACCAGGTCTATCGCGACATGGGCCGCGAGGCGGCGATCGCCGCCGCCAAGGCGCAGGCGCGGCAGCGCGCGATCGCCGCCGGCGCCGATCCGGCGAGCTTGGTGACGGTCGATGTCGAGGACATGCCGCTCGCCTACCTGCGGGGCGATGCGCTGCGCGTCCGCGTCCGCGTCGCCGGCGACCTGAAAAGCCCGGCGGCGTAGGGTTCACAAATCCAGTTCCAGCACATCGCTCGTCGCGCGCGAGCAGCAGATCAGCAGATGCGTCTGCTTCGCGACATCGCCCAAGATCGGGTCGCGGTGATCGACTTCGCCCGCCCCGTAGCGGGTCAGGCAGGCGCCGCAATAGCCGAGTTCGCAGGACGAGCGCGTCTCGACGCCGGCGGCGCGCAACACGTCGAGAATCGTCGTACCCGGCAGTATCTCATATTCGCCGCCGCTTTTGGCGAGGCGCACGCGGAACGGCCGGTCGTCGGCGAGTTGCGCCGGCGGCGCCGCCTCGGGGCCGGAGAAGTATTCGCAATGCACGGTGCCCTTGGGCCAATGCGCCGCGGCGGCAGCCGCCGCCGCCATCATGCCCGACGGGCCGCAATAATAGAGGTGCGTGCCCGGCTGCGGCTCCTTCAGCAACGCCGTGATATCGAGGCCCTGCGCCGGATCGCCGTCGTCGTAATGAAAGACGACGCGGCCCATCGCCGCCAACAGGTCGAGGTCGTCGCGGAAGGCGGTGCGCTCGGGCGAGCGCGCACAATAATGCAATGTGAAGTCGGCACGACGGCGCTTCAGTTCGGCGACCATCGCCATCAGCGGCGTGATGCCGATGCCGCCAGCCAACAGCAGATGGCGCTCGGCCGCGTCAGCGAGCGGGAAATGGTTGCGCGGCAGCGACACCTCGACGAGGTCGCCGACCCGCGTCGCGTCATGCAGGTAGCGCGAGCCTTTACCCTGGTCCTCGCGCTGGACCGCGATGCAGTAGCGCCGCCGCTCGGCCGGGTCGTTCCACAAGGAATAATCGCGCCAGAAATGGCTGAGCCGCACGCCGATATGCGCGCCGGCGGCAAAGCGCGGCAGGTCGTGGCCATTGGCATCGACCAGTTCGTAGCCGTTGATGTCGGGCGCCAGATAGGTGATCGAGCGGACGCGCAGCCGCATCTCAGGATGCTCCCGGCGGCCTGGTGACCTGGAAGCTCTGCCGCTCCGCCATGCGCCGCAGCCACGCCGCAAGGCCCGGATGGGCGGCGACCGGCGCTTCGCCGTCCGGTATCCGGCTGAACAGGTAGACGAGCGGCAGCGCCATCAGATCGGCCAGGCTGACGCGCTCGCCGGCGAGAAAAACCTGTTCGCCCTGCAAGCGCGCGATCTCGGACAGTACGAGTTTGGCGCGCGGCAATGCCGCCTCGATCGCCGCCTCGTCGGCCGGCACGCCGATGCGCGGCTTCAGCACGCGGTTGGCCAGAATGCCGCCGGCGATGGCCGGCCAGCCATAGGCGTCGATGATGCCGATGATCTGGTTCATCCGCGAGAATTCGTGGACATCCGGCGATTGCAGCGGGTGCCCGGGAAAGCGCTCGTCGACGTAGCGCAAAATCGCCTGCGCCTCGTAGAGTTCGAACCCGTCATGCTCGAAGGCCGGCACCTTGGCGAACGGGTGGCGAGAGAGATGCGGCTCCTTGCGATGCTCGCCGAACGGTACGTCGACAAGCGCATGCGCGACGCCCTTCTCGGCGAGCGCTAGACGCACGCTCCAGACGTAGCTGCTGAGTGCCGGGCCATAGACGATCGGCCGCGCCATCGTCGATCCCTTGTTCCCGTTTCGGGTCGAAGGCACAGATTGCTGCGTTGCCGCGCCGCCTGCAACGGCAGAATGACCATATCGCCGCGCATAGTTTAGAGCGGTTGCAGGTTGCGCCCCGAAGGGGTTAAGACGCTGGCGGCCCTTTGATCGAGGAGACGAGCCGTGGCGCGCGGAGACGACCAGCACAGAAACCCGAAAACCAACATCGAGATCGCCCAGGAGGCGGAGATGCGGCCGATCGGCGAGATCGCCTCCGGCAAGCTCGGCATCCCCGGCGACGCTGTGTCGCCCTTCGGCAAGTACAAGGCCAAGATCTCGCTCGACTATATTGCCTCGCTGAAAGACAAGCCGAACGGCAAGCTCATCCTCGTCACGGCAATCACCCCGACCCCGGCCGGCGAGGGCAAGACAACGACGACGGTCGGCCTCGGCGACGCGCTCAATCATATCGGCAAGCGCGCGATGATCTGTCTGCGCGAAGCTAGCCTCGGGCCCTGCTTTGGGGTCAAGGGCGGCGCGGCCGGCGGCGGCTATGCCCAGGCCGTGCCGATGGAAGACATCAACCTGCACTTTACCGGCGACCTGCACGCGATCGGCGCCGCCAACAACCTGCTCGCCGCGATGGTCGACAATCACATCTATTGGGGCACCGAGCCGGTCATCGACCCGCGCCGGGTGACCTGGCGGCGCGCTATCGACATGAACGACCGGGCACTGCGCTCGGTCGTCTCCTCGCTTGGCGGCGTTGCCAACGGCTTTCCGCGCGAAGACGGTTTTGACATCACCGCGGCCTCGCAGATCATGGCGACGTTCTGCCTGGCGAGCGACCTGAAGGATCTGCAGCGTCGCCTCGGCAACATCGTCGTCGGCCAGACCCGCGCCCGCAAATCTGTGACTGCGGGCGACGTCAACGCCGCCGGCGCGATGGCCGTGCTGCTGAAGGACGCGCTGGCTCCCAACCTGGTGCAGACGCTCGAAAACAACCCGGTCTTCATTCACGGTGGGCCGTTCGCCAACATCGCACATGGATGCAACTCGGTCGTCGCGACATCCGCCGCGCTGAAACTGGCCGATTACGTCGTGACCGAAGCCGGGTTCGGCGCCGATCTCGGGGCCGAGAAATTCCTCGACATCAAATGCCGGCAGACCGGGCTGCGGCCGGATGCCGCGGTCGTCGTCGCCAGCATGCGGGCGCTGAAATGGCATGGCGGTGCGGCGCGCGATGCGCTGCGCGAAGAGAATGTCGCGGCGGTCGAAAAAGGCTTTGCCAACCTGCGGCGCCACATCGGCAACCTGCGCACGTTCGGGCTGCCGGTCATCGTTTCGCTGAACCGCATGACCGCGGACACGCCGGCCGAAATGAAATGCTTTCTCGAGCAATGCGCTGCCGAGGGGGTCAAGGCGGTCGTCTCCGACCATTGGGCAAGCGGCGGCGCCGGCGCGGTCGAGTTGGCGCGCAACGTCGTCGAGTTGGCCGACGGCGGCACCGCGAAATTCCAGTTTCTCTATCCCGACGATATGCCGCTTCTCGACAAGGTGCGCACGATCGTACAGCGCACCTACGGCGCCAAGGATGTCGAGGCGCCGCAATCGGTGCGCGACCAACTGAAGCAATTCGAGGAGCAGGGCTGCGGCCGCTTCCCGGTGTGCATCGCCAAGACGCAATACAGTTTCTCGACCGACCCGGCGGCGCGCGGCGCACCGAGCGATCATATCGTCGGCATTCGCGAGGTGCGGCTGTCGGCCGGCGCCGAATTCGTTGTCGCGATCTGCGGCGAGATCATGACGATGCCTGGCCTGCCGCGCGTGCCGGCCGCCAACAGCATCACATTGACCGAAGACGGCCTGGTCACCGGCCTGTTCTGAGCGCGATGGAGAGCGCCATGAAGCTCGCAGAAGCAGAGGTGATGTCCATTCCCGAGTAAGCTGGTCGAGCACACGATACTCGGGCTGCAAACTCCACTGAACCGCCACCTCGTGAAACTCGTCGGCTTCGATTTTCCGCCCGATTTGCGCCAGCATTTCAAAGGAAAAGTGGATAATTGGCTGTTCGAAATACAGGCGCTGCGCTTCGACCCGTACAATCGGATGGGATCGTTCAAGTTCTATTTCGACCCGCTGTTCGATTATCCGTTTGGCGGCGTCGAAATCGAAAATATGAGCAAGATGATGGCTTTCACCAGTTGCGAGTACGGCGATGTCCGGCGCACGAAAACGCCGGAACAGATGGTCGAATGGCTGCGGCAATTTCACACCGAACTGGCCGAGCGGCTGCACAATGGCGAGGAGTGCTCGACCTGATCCCGGCGTAGAGGCGGCGGCGGCATGGCCCCCGATGCGGTAAGCGCGTGGCGGCGCGGCGAACGCGAGCGGCTGCTCGCCTGGCGGCAGGCGGTGCCGGCGGCCGACCGGCGACGCTGGAGCGCGCTAATCGAGGAGGCGCTGCGCGCCGCGATCGGCGACCGGCCCGGCGCGCTCGGGGTCTACTGGCCGTTCCGCGCCGAGTTTGACCCGCACTGCCGGTCGTCACCGACAAGAAAGCGCCGCTCGAATACCGCAACTGGCGGCCGGGCGAGACGCTGGTCGACGGGGTATGGAACATCCCGGTTCCGCAAAAACGCGAGATCATCGTACCGGCGATCGTACTGGCGCCGCTCGTCGGCTTCGATGCTGCCTGTTATCGGCTCGGATACGGCGGCGGCTATTTCGACCGCACGCTCGCGTCGCTGGCGCCGCGGCCGTGCGCGATCGGGGTCGGGTTTGCGGCGCAGGAGATCGTGACGATCTGCCCGCAGCCGTTCGACGTGCCGATGGATCTGATCGTCACCGAGGCCGGCGCGCGGCGGCGCTGACGGAAACCTCA
>Ga0335074_10007353_pt1 | contig 15255 bp, 16 predicted proteins | sample Lox_Sample_23_FD_206715 | JGI IMG/M metagenome (GOLD analysis project Ga0335074, IMG submission 206715) | Soil microbial communities from Loxahatchee National Wildlife Refuge, Florida, United States - Lox_Sample_2.3 | ecosystem: Environmental > Terrestrial > Soil > Wetlands | place: USA... | reverse complement strand
TACAAGGCGATCTTCGAGTACTTCGATGCCTTCCTCGTCGGCCTGACAGCCACGCCGAAGGATGAGGTCGACCGCAACACCTACCGCATGTTCGGCTTGCAGGACGGCGAGCCCACCGACTCCTACAGTCTCGATGACGCCATTGCTGACTCTTGGCTGGTGCCGCCCCAGGGGGTTGGCGTGCCGCTGAAGTTCCCGCTGCGCGGTATCAAGTACGACGACCTGACGGACGAAGAGAAGGCCGCCTGGGACGAGGCCGAGTGGCCGGAGGATGAGCCGGTGCCGACCGCGGTCAGTGCCGACGACGTCAACCGCTTCCTCTTCAACGCCGACACCATTGACAAGATGCTCGAAACCCTCATGACCCATGGCGTCAAAGTGGCGGCTGGGGACCGGCTCGGTAAGACGATCGTCTTTGCCCGCAACAAGAACCACGCCGAGTTCATCGCCGAGCGCTTCGATGAGGTCTACCCGGAACGTAAAGGGGACTTCGCTCAGGTCATCACCCACGGGAAGGCGTTTGCCCAGGACCTCATCGACAAGTTCTCGATCAAGGACAGTGCGCCGCACATCGCCATCTCGGTCGATATGCTCGATACCGGCATCGACGTCCCCGAGATCGTCAACCTGGTCTTCGCCAAGCTGGTCCACTCCAAGACGAAGTTCTGGCAGATGCTCGGCCGCGGAACACGGCTCTGCCCAGATCTGTTCGGCACCAACCTCGACAAGACCGGCTTCCGGGTCTTCGACCTCTGCCAGAACATCGAGTACTTCAACCAGAACCTGCCGGCCGTCGAGGGGCATCTGCAGCCGTCGCTGAGCGAGCAGATCTTCCTACGGCGGGCTGACTTGCTGCTCGGCCTGGACCGGGCGGCCGCGCAGTCGGAACCGACTGCCGCGGAAGCGGAGTTGCGACGCGAGTTGGCCGAGCGGCTGCATGCCGAGGTCGCCGGTATGGACCCGAGCAACATCGAAGTGCGTCGCCACCTCAAGGAAGTCGAGACCTACCAGCAGCTCGACAACTGGCATCCGAACCTGACGTCCGAGAAGTACACGGAGATCACACACACGCTGGCCGGCCTGCCGACTGCCTTCAAAGAGGACGAGCAGAGCGAGGAAGCGAAGCGGTTCGACTACCTGGTGCTGCGCCTGCAACTGGCTTACCTCAATGCCGATCACGCTTATGACGGCTTGCGTAGTCAGGTGCAGGAACTTGCCGGTGCGCTGCTGGACCCGACGCTGCTAACCATCCCGGCCGTCAGTCAGCAGCGGGCGCTGTTGGAGGAAGTGGCGGGCGACGACTGGTGGCAGGACGTCACCCTGCCCATGCTCGAAAGCATGCGCAAACGGCTCCGGGCGCTGGTCAAGCTGGTGCCGCATCTCAAGCGGAGAGTCGTCTACACCGACTTTGAGGACGAACTGGGCGACCTCAGCCTGCCAGAGATAAGTAGCTTGCCGCCCGGTCCGAACCGAACCCGCTTCGCGGCCAAGGTACGAACTTACGTGCGGAGTCACGCGGGTGACGAGCTGGTGCGAAAAGTCAGGGGCAACCAGCAGCTCAGGATCGCCGAGCTGGACGAACTGTCTGGGCGGTTCATCGAGTCTGGCTTTGGCACATCTGAGGATGTGCAGGAGGCCACCGGGCAGTACGACGGCTTCGGGCTCTTCCTGCGGGCCATGACGGGCCTGGACTACGAGGCAGCCGCCGCCGCGTTCGCGAGTGTCCGGATGGCGCAGACATTGACACCTCAGCAGGACGCGTACCTGGAGTTGCTCATAGAAGTGGTGGCTAAGAACGGCACCGCCACAGTTGATGATCTCTACAAATCTCCGTTTACGAACCGGGCGCGCGGCCCCGAAGACCTCTTTACCGATACGGAGATAGACGCGATCCTGGACGCCTTGGTGGCCATCCGGACGAAGGCTCAGCCACCGACGATCTCGTAGCCGGAGTGTCCGCCACTGTCAGAACGATCGGCCAGACTAAGAGCCGTGGACTCGGGACAGACCGGCCTGGACGACTTCGCACGCCAGCTTCAGGCGAACGAAGGAGAGGCGTACGTCCGGGCATTGCTGTTGACGACCGACGACGGGTTGACGCTCCATCACCTGTGGGCGCTCGTCGGAGCTGAGCCGCCTGGCTGGCAGGAGACGACCTGGCGCTATGAGCAGCTTTGCTTCGCCGCCTGCCGGGTACCGGTCGCCAGCCTGGCAGCGGTCTGTTTGACCGAGGTCGGCATCATGATCGCACTCGGCCAGATGGAGGCGGTCGTCCGACAGCCGATCGGGCCGGCTAACTGGACGAGGCGGCCGAGCTACGCGGCCCACGATCGGGTGCCATTGCCGGTCCCGGTGACCGACTACCAGATCGCCGCAGCCGACCCCAACCAACAGCTGCCGCACCAGATGCTGGCCGGCGGGAACTGTCCCTCGTTTCCCGAGCCGAGCAGTGCTTGGCGGGCCTTCGCCGAGGGCGACTACTCGCTCTCCGGTGCCAGCCAGCCGCCTCACGAGTTGGCCCAGATCCGTATGGCTGAGACCGGAGCCTGGATCGGCGGCGTCCACGTCACGGCCACCCAGCTCAGTGCCGAGGTCCAGGGAACCGCCGTGGCAGGCGCCGAACTCGAGCTTTTCGGCCTAGCTGACCGTAGCCAACGGCGGCTCGACGGGCCGGGAACGGTCACCTACCTGCTCAGCGACGGACTGCCCGCCTCGGCCTGGCTGTGGCTGAAGCGGGGGATGCAGTGGCTCGACTATCGGCCGATCGACCCGGCGTCGGGCTGGACGGTCGCTCAGAGCCGAGCCCTCGTCGAGATCGAGCAGCCTGTTGATCCCCAGGCCAACATCGAGGCCCTGATCGCGTCGGGCGAGGGGCCACAGCTGGAGTTCAAGGAACGGCTCCCAGCCGGTCCACGGGACCGCAAGCTGCTTAAGGGCGTACCTGCCTTCGCCAACGGTGCCGGCGGGACGATCATCTTCGGGATCAACCGTGACGAGACGACGGTCACCGGCCTGACCGGAGACACCAACAGCCTTCGTGACCAGCTGGTCAATCTCGTCCGCGCGGCGGTGATCCCCATGCCCCAGGTCACGGTGACGCCCTACACCGTCGACGGCATGCTGATCCTGGTCCTGGACGTTGAGCAGGGTCAGAGCCCTCCCTACGGGCTCATCAGCAGCCCGGACACACGGGATAAGCCGGAGTTCTACGTCCGCCGTGGAGCCAACACTTACCCAGCCCAGCCGAGTGACCTGCGCGAGGCGACTCTCGCTAGTCAGCCGACTGCCCAGCCCCTCGACCTGGTCTCGCGGTTCGGACCCTGGTGAGCCTTGAGTTGGTCGCCAGCTTTGCTGGTCCGTTTCAACTAGCGGTTGGCGACACGCCGTGCAGCCTCCAGCCGTAACGCGGCGGCGGCGGATAGCCTTCTTCGTTGCGAGACCTCGGACGACCTGCGGGGGAAGGGACGCGCGAGCCCCACGTCTCGTGCACCGCGTCCTGACCTTTCTGTCTGGGGGAAACCGCCCGTGAGCGAGATCTGCCTGACTGTCGGCTCTAACAGTGGTGCCGTCAGAGTCGTCATCAAGAACATCAACGTCCGGCGCGGCCTTGAAGTCGGACGCTGGATGTTCACTTTCGAACTCAGCACCAAGCAGCAGCCTGTTGCTGGTAGCCCGTTGTGGCTGGGTGGCCGTATCGAGGTCCAGCAGGAGCCTGGCCGAGTCACGCCCTATCTCGGCACCTTCCTGCCACAGCTTCAGCCCGTCATCCTGCCGCCGCTCGGTACGGAGCAGACGCTCCAACTGGCCGTGGAGGTAAGTCAGCATCAACTGCAACTGATCGAGGAGGGGCAGACGGGGGGTGACCTGCGGCTAGACATCTACCTCTCGGGCTACTCGGTCCAAGAGGGCCAGTACGCCCAGATCAACGAGTCGCAGATCAGCCACCAGATCGGCCAGAGCGACTGGCTGGTGCTGCTGCAGCGAGCGGGTTACCGGCGCTTCCTGCTTCTGGAGCTTGAAGCCCCGGATGCCGACGCCCAGCCGGCTCTTGCCGATGCCATCACCTACTATAGGCAGGCCCACGGTCACTACCTGGACGGCGAATGGCGGCTGACCGTGGAAAGTCTCCGCCAGTCGCTGGCCTCGCTGGTCGGCAAGAAGGCCGACGAGGAGGAGTCTGAGGCCGAGGTCTCGGAGGCCCTGAAGGCACTGCGCAAGGAGTCGTGGAACGGCCAGGTTGGCTACCAGCTGCGGTTGGAGCACGTCCGCCAGGCCGCCAAGTTTCTGTGCGACCTCGGCGCCCACCCCGAAGCCGACGAGACCCGCCGTCACCATGCCTACGCTGCCCTGCTCATAGTCGGCGGTCTGCTGCACGCCGCGAGCCGCTCACAAGGCGAGTCGTCGTAGACGGCCATCGACACATCTCTTTATTTGGTAGGTGAAACTGTGGCTGTCGGTGCAGCGCCCTTCGGGCAGATGCCTTCCAACCATGACATCTTGCGGCGTGTCCAGCAGCTCGCGCCCGAAGCCGGGCAGAACGAACCGGACCAGCACGTCGTCTCCAAGGTCATCCTCAAGCAGTTCGCTGAGCCGTGGGGCACCAAGGGCGAGCTGCTGCTAGCCAGTCTCAACGTCAGGCATCCAGAACGAAAGATCGCCCGGGGCGGGCCGGCGAGATTCGGCAAGATCCCCAACTATCTGCGTTTCGCCTCAAGCTCGGCCGAGGATCTCTGGGGCGCTACCGAGACTCGGCTGCACGAGCCGCTGGAGGCCATCACGCAGGATAACCGCCTGACCGACCCGTCCCATGAGGCGGTCATCCGTGACGCTATCGCTCTGCACTTCGTCCGCAGCATTCCGACCGCCGCGCTGCACCAGGTGACCTGGCGAGACCATCGGGAAGCCGCCCGCCAGCAATGGCGGGGCCATCCGAAGATGCTCCAGTGGTTCCATGTCAACGCCTTCGGCTGGTGGACGGATGATCCGGCCCGGCTGGAGCTGGCCCTCGACGAGTTCTACAAGCCGATGGAGAACCTCATCGCCAGCGGCGCCATCTTCCGTGTCAGCCTTGAGGACCGTTTCGAGCGGGTCCGGGTCGGCTTCCGCTCCTTCGGGCTCAAGATCCTTACCGCCCCTGACCGGGAGTTGCTGATCGGCGACGTTCCGGTGCTCGCGCTGCGCGACGGACACGGTGGCCTCGGCATCTTTGATGGGGTCGGCGTGGGCAACGCCGATGAGATCGTCCTGCCGCTCACGCCGCACCACGTCGCTGTCCTCGGCCAGGACGATATGCCTAGGGAAGCCACGCCGGGCGAGGTCGAACGGTACAACACTCTGCAGGTCCGGATCGCCTACCGCTATGTCTACATGCGCCCAGCAGCTCACCTGGCCCCATTCGTCCGCGCGCTGCTGGGCGCCGAGACGGTAGCCTGACCCGGCGCCAAGGAAGGCCGCCATGCTCACTATCTCGCCCCAAGAGGCAGTTCAGCTCCCGGTCGACGAGCTAGCCATGTTGGTCCTACGCGACCTGGCCAGTCGGCACGAAGCGAATGAGTACAACTACGGCAACAGCCTCGGGCAAGAGACGAACCGGGGCTACGCCGGGAACCCTGATGCACGCAAGGCGGTCTACGAGGCCATTGCCTGGTTGCATGCCCGTGGCCTGATTGCCCGCAAGGTCGAGGAGAGCAGCGGCAACATCATCTTCGTCACACGGTCTGGGCACCAAGCACTCAGCCTAAGCCTGCCTCAGATCCATGCTGTTGAACGGCTGCAGGACAATCTGCATCCGCTCATCGAACAGCGAGCCCGCCGACAGTTCCTGCTCGGCGAGTACGAGCAGGCCATCTTCGTGGCCATGAAAGCCGTCGAGGTCAGGGTCAGGAGGCTGGCCGGCTACGGCGACGAGATGATCGGCAAGACATGATGACGAAACCCTTCAAGACTGGCGGCCCGCTGGCTGATCCAGAAGCGCCGGCCGGTGAGGTTGACGGCACCATGATGTTGTTTCGCGGTGCCTACGCAGTCCTGCGCAACCCCTCCGGCCACCGGGAAGTAACCTTCGACGATGTGGCCGAGGCATCAGAAGCGGTTATGACGGCAAGTTTGCTGATGCGAATGCTCGATCGGATTGAAGAACGGATAACCAGCGCACAAAGCGCCTCGGCTCCGATCTGAACTCTATACGGCACCCAATCTGCCGTTTATACTACATAGGTAATGAATGTTAAGAACGTAATCCGAGAATGTCTCTGCTGATCTGCCGCTCCCTTATCCTCTGTGAGCATTGCATGATGGATGGGCGCGGCCGAATTAACTTCCTGGGCGTCTTTAATCAGCTGAGTGGCGAGCAGTTCCCGATGCGGCATGGGCTCTTTGAGGCAGCCTTCGAACTGGCCACCCTGCGCCGCCCCGTGTTCCAGGAGGTGCTGGTCATCGAGCTGACAGTTGCCCTGGATGGCCAGCCAACCGGCGTTATCAGAAAGACGCTCACCGACGTCACCATCGAAGTCGGCCGGAGCCTCTCGACCAACCTTGACCTCAGTCCGCTGATCTTCGAACAACCAGGCGATTACCGCATGCAGCTGAGGGTCAACAATCGTCTGGTGGCCACGCGACCGTTAGCCGTCTGCCTCGTGGGCGAGCGAACTGGATAGCGGTCCGCAGGGCTGCCAGAGCTCGTACGGACAGACAGCGGCAGCGAGAACTTCAACCACGTCTACAAGGATGTGCTGACCAGCCAGCCGCCCGCTGGCCAACTCGGCGCCAGGCGGATGCGACGATACTGTCAGGCTGATCCAGCAGGAGCAGTCGGGGGTATGGCCCACGCCGTTGGCGCTGGGCAGGCGGCTGCGCTTCGCCGTGATCGACCCGCCGACAGGTCATCGGTCGGCCATCTGGCTCGCGTGGACCGGCAAGAAGGTCGACGACGTCTACCTCTGCGAGTCCGTCACGGGACGGGACTGGACTGGAAGGTCAGTCATCACAACAACTGGAAGTGGCGCATTGCCATGACCAAGGTGCGTGCCAAGGCCGGTGGCATCGAGCGCGTCGTCATAGTCGAGTGGCGAGACCGGCCAGAACGGGGCTGGAGTGAGGGCGCCGGTCTACTGGTCCCGTGTACCTACCTCCGGCCAGCCAGCGAGCCTCTGCCTCAGTCGGTTGTGCAGGTTCCAACCTCGCCATCGCATTCGTGCGTACGGGTGCGCTTGCTGTTTGAGGAGCCGGGTGCCATCGGTGTCCGCTTCGGTCGAGGGTTCCCGATCGGCGTGCTCAACAGGCTCGGCGGCGGGCGAGTCTACGTTCTTGCAGACCCCATCTCCGTATCCACTCGAACGGAGCGCGAGATGGCCGCAGTCTGTGATGAGGCGCGGGCCGCACGTTCGCCGAATGAGATCTATCCGACAAGCCGCTTCGTCTGGGTGATTCGCCTCGGCAACCAGCCTGTCCAGGTTGACCTCTCTGTGGACTGACAACTCCCACAGGCAAGCGTGGAGCCATCCCTGATCAGCGCAGGCAAAGGCTAGTCCGCCGGCCTGCCGCCCTCGCTGACTTCGGTCCGGTAGTTCGATTCGACCAACCGCAAACGAGACGCGATGCGCTCATGGCGGATGGCGATGAACTGTCGGTTGGCATGGCCGTACGAGTCTGGCGGCAGTATTGCCCCTACCGATCGGACCTCCCGTGCGTGGGCTTCGTAGTCAGCGGCCAGGGCTCGCACGGCATAGATCACCGCGGTTGCGTGCTGCTCGTCGAGCAGCAGTGTGATGGTGTGCCGGATCGGGTCGTGGTAGACGTTGGCCAGAACCTGCCCTATGGCTGCCGTAGCCACCGCTCGCCCGCGTCGGGCCATCGGCGCTATATCGGCGGAAGCCTCTGCTAGTGGGGTCGGCGCGTCGACGCTGTTGGCCGCTTCAAGAGCCGTGCCTCGTTACTGACTGGCCCGTAGTTCTTCTTCCAGCACCGTCTGCCGCCGCAGTGGTGCCAGCAGAGCGGCTTGCCATGCCTGCTCGGCTTGTTTGTGATCGGGTGATGGTCGCTCCATTCATGTGGTCTCCGCTTAGTCCTCTCGCTGCTCTTCGCCGCCGGCATACGGCCGTCGGTGGTGAGGTAGTAACCCTTCACCCTCGGGCAGGTCCTGTGGTCCGCGGGACGGATCGGCCCTCCAGTAGAACTCGGCGATCCCGTCGATAGCCTCGTACTGGTCGGTGGCCCTCTCGAACCGCTGGACGGTGATGTCGCCTTCGACGTAGGCACCGACGGCATAGACGCCCTGTTCGGCATTGCGGTACTCGACGACGATGGCGTACGGCCAGGAGCCGAGGTCCCAGCCGTCCCGTCCCCACGAAGCGACCGGCACCCAGCCGCGAGGCAGTTGCTCCATCCAGTCGTAGCCGTCGCCATCAAGCCTTCGTGGCAGTTCGGGGATCTGCGGTTCGTCGCGCTCCGGCCGGTTCTCTTCGTCAGTGGCTTGGCTCTCAACGTCGCAGTGGAACTCCTCGAACAGCTGGCCGACGTTGGCCCATAACTCGTCCAGTTCAGCTTGCGAGTCGGTCTCCCAGACATGCCGGAAGCCTTGCTCGTCCTGGCGTAAGACATAGCCACCCGGACGACCATCGTGGCGGACCAGGCGAGCAATGCTTGAAACCTGTGGATCCGCTGGGTAAGGGGTGTACCTTCCCGGTGATCTAGCCAAGGTCTCAAGCAAGGCCGGCGGTGCAACGCCGGTCGGGAAGGTACCACCCAGTGCTCACCGTAGTGGCTGACGACTGCCTGGGACAGCCGGGCGCGAAGGACGGCGCGCCGTCGCTGATTGACGAGATCGTGCGGGAAGGCGCCCGGCGGATGCTGGCCGAGGCGCTGCAGGCCGAGGTGGATGCGTATATCGCGGCATTCGCGGGCGAGCGGGACGAGGACGGCCGGCGGCTGGTGGTCCGCAACGGCTATCACCAGGGACGGGAGGTGCTGACCAGCGCGGGCGCGGTGGCGGTGACCGCGCCGCGGGTGAACGACAAGCGCACCGATCCGCAGACGGGCGAGCGGCGGCGGTTCTCCTCGGCGATCTTGCCGGCCTGGGCGCGCAAGACCCCGAAGGTCACCGAGGTGCTGCCGCTGCTGTACCTGCATGGCCTGTCCACCGGGGACTTCGTGCCCGCGCTGGGCCAGTTCCTGGGATCCTCTGCCGGTCTGTCGGCTGCCGTCATCACCAGGCTGACCGAGACCTGGCAGGCCGAGCAGCGGGCATTCGCTTGCCCGCGACCTGTCGGGCGTCGACTACGTCTACGTGTGGGCGGACGGGATCGTGCGCCACGAGGCGCTGCATGACCGAGTGGAGGTGGAAGACCTCCACCGCCCTGGCTGTCGTGGCAGCCGGGTGAAGCTGAGGGCAGCCTGACCCGGGAGGCGCCGGGGAGGGCGGGAAGCAGCCCTGACAATGCCGGGACGGGTTGGCACTGCCAGACGGCGCGGGTCCGGCTAGCGAGAACGGGAAGGCGTACGTGAGAAACCAGTGCTTGAAGCCCCTCAATCGGCCCTCCAGCTCAAACCTGGCGGATCTGGGCTGGGTTGCGGTGCGCACCGTCGGGCGTGCAGTGCCGGACGGGAACTCCGGGCCGGGACTGATACCTCCCGGTAGGAGGCCACGGTGAAAGCCCACGGCGTAGTCGTGGCGATGCCGCTGGGGCAGAGCTGGGCGCCGACCCCGTCAATCGGTGGTGTGGTGAACGTGGGAACCATCCGGTGTCGCCCTGGTCCCGTGCAGCCGGTGCGGGAATGGGCAGGCGCGCCGTCCGCTGCGGGCGCCGGATGGGGCGGAGGTCTCGTAGTAGTCGCGGGCGTGACGACCCGTCATGGAGGCCGGGAAAGCCGGTCACAGGGCGAAGGGGGCCAGCAAGTCGGCAGCCTTGGGGCTGGAAGGCCAGGAGAGCGCCGGTGAACACCGGTGAGCTGGAGCACGTTCTGTTTGCGGCGGAGCGCCGGGTACTGGGGATCCAGAACAAGCTGCACCGTTGGGCCAGCGATGACCCGCATCGCAGGTTTGATGATTTGTTCAACCTCGTCGCCGATCCCGGCTTCCTTCTGGTGGCCTGGGATCGGGTGCGGGGCAACAAGGGTGCGCGCACGGCCGGGGTGGATGGGCAGACTGCCTATTACGTCGAGGCCGAGGTCGGGGTCGGGATGTTCCTCGACCAGCTGCGGGCCGAAATCAAGGGCCGCAGTTTCCGCCCGCTACCGGCACGGGAGCGGATGATCCCGAAACCGGGCACGACGAAACGTCGCCGCCTGGGGATCTCCACCGTGCGGGACCGGGTGGTCCAGGCGTCCCTGAAACTGGTGCTGGAGCCGATCTTCGAGGCGGATTTCTTCCCGTGTTCCTACGGGTTCCGTCCCGGACGCCGGGCTCACGACGCGGTCGCCGAGGTACGGCACTTCACGTCCCGCACGTATGAGTGGGTCGTGGAGGGCGACATCCGGAGCTGCTTCGACGAAATCTCGCATTCCGCCCTGCTGGGCAGGGTGCGGGCACGAGTCGGGGATAAACGCGTACTGGCCCTGGTGAAGGCGTTCCTCAAGGCCGGGATCCTCGATGAGGATCATCTGCTGAGGGAAACCGACGCTGGTACCCCGCAAGGTTCGATCCTCTCGCCGTTGCTCAGCAACGTGGCCCTGTCGGTCCTGGACGAGTACATCGCCCAGTCTCCCGGCGGGCCGGGTGCAAGCCGCAACGACCGGCTCACACGCCGCCGTCATGGTCTGCCGAACTACCGGCTGTCCAGATACGCCGACGACTGGTGCCTGGTCGTGTCGGGCACCAAGGCCGACGCGGAAGCCCTCCGCGAGGAGATCGCCGGGGTCCTGTCCACGATGGGCCTGCGCCTGTCGGAGGAAAAGACCCTGATCACCCACATCGACGAGGGCCTCGACTTTCTCGGCTGGCACATCCAGCGCCGCCGCAAGCGAGGCACCAGCCGCCGCTACGTCTACACCTACCCCTCACGCAAGGCCATCAAGGCCGTGACCGGCAAGGTGAAGATCCGGTGCCGGCAGAACATCAACCTGCCGCTCGAAGCCCTGCTGCGCCAGCTCAACCCGGTGCTGCGGGGCTGGACCACCTACTTCCGGCCCGGAGTGTCCAGCATCGCCTTCGGATACCTGCGCGCCTTCACCTGGCGGCAGGTCATCCGGTGGCTACGCCGCAAGCACCGAGGGATCACCTGGAAGGAACTCCGGCGACGCTTCTGCAGCAACGGATGGTGGCCCGCCGCAGGTGACGTGATCATGTTCAACCCCGGCGCGGTGCGGACCACCCGCTACCGCTACCGGGGCACGAAGATCCCCTCGCCATGGCCGAGCGCTGCATGAGGACAACACCACCGACCCATCGGGACTTGCGGAGAGCCGGATGCGTCGACGAGGCGCACGTCCGGTTCGGGAGGCGGGCCGGGGAAACCCACCGGCGGAAACACCGGCAGGGCGCCCCGGCCCGACCTCACCACGTGAACATCCGGCTGGAGGAGCACAAGCTGTGCCTGCTGGTGATGATCGGGGTCCGCGCCGATGGACGCAAGGAGCTGATCGCCCTGGCCGACGGGTACCGGGAGTCCGCCGAGTCGTGGGCGGACCTGCTACGCGACTGCGCCCGCCGCGGCATGCGCCCCGCGGTGCTCGCGGCCGGCGACGGCGCGCTGGGATTCTGGGGCGCGCTGCGCGAGGTGTTCCCCCAGACCACAGAGCAACGCTGCTGGTTCCATAAAACGGCGAATGTTCTCGCGGCGCTGCCCAAGTCGGCGCACCCGGCCGCGAAGAAAGCACTCGCGGAGATCTGGGGCGCCGAGGACAAGCAGCACGCCCGGGCCGCGGCCAGGGCGTTCGATGCCGCCTACGGCGCCAAGTTCCCCAAGGCCGCCGCAAAGATCACCGCTGACCTGGACCAGCTGCTCGCGTTCTACGACTACCCGGCGGAACACTGGGTTCACCTGCGGACCACGAACCCGATCGAATCGACTTTCGCGACGGTACGCCATCGGACCAAGATCACCCGCGGCCCCGGATCGCGGGCCGCCGGCCTGGCGATGGCATTCAAGTTGATCGAGTCCGCCCAAGACCGGTGGCGCTACGTCAACGGAGCCAGCCTCGTCGCACTGGTTCGCGCCGGAGCGACCTTCATTAACGGCAAGCTTGTCGAACGACCTGCCGAGGAAACCCAGCCCGAAGCAGCTTAAAAAGATCTTGATCCACAGGTCTTGACTATTGCTCGGACCAGGCCGTACCAGCCCAGTTCGTCGACGCTGCCAACCTCGTCGCCAGGCTGTTCGCCAAAGAGCAAGTCGAGCCAATCAGGATCTCGTTCGCGCTCTGCCTCCCGTATGGCCACTGAGTCGGCCCGGTCCTGGGCGGCAGTGCTTTCCGTCCAGTTGGGGACCGATCCGAGGTCTTGCCGGAAGGCGCAGTACCCGCCAAGCCACCTGATCCACTTCCGGACCTGGTCAGTCTGCAGGTGGTAGCCCTGGACCAACTCGGCGTCGATTCCTGGTCCGACATGGCCGGTCGAACTCAGGCTGCAGAGATCGGTGTCCTGGCCCTCGTGGAGCTGGGCAGCGATGTAATGGGCCGTCCGGTCATCGATACTCCGGCCCTCCCGTAAGGCCGCTCTGATACCTTCCTCGATGACCCACTCGTCCCAGGAATCGCTCGGATCGTCTTGAGGCGGCCGCGGACTGAGGTAGCCGTATTCAAAGGTGACACCTCGTGGCATCTGCAACTGCTCGGCTTGAGCGGTCGTAACTTGCAGTTCTTCTGTTGGTTCTTCGCCTCCTTCAGGGTTCTGTGGTCGTGGTGGCCGTCCAAGAGATAACGGACACTGCTGTCAGAGCGCGACAGCAGTTCATCGTCCGACTCCCGGTTGGGCCGGTGGGCGATAAAGGTGTGATTATCGCCACTACGACTGCGGAACGACAACGCGGTGCGCCGTCCTCGTACGGCGTACCCCCGAGGCCGGCCGGCGTACAGGCTGATTAGGAATGCCGGGTCAGCTACAGCCGGGTGAACCGGACGGGATAGCTGCTGTACTCGTCGAAGTACGTGACGTCCTGCCGCACCGCCACACCGTCCGGATCGGGCTCGATGCCGGCCTCGTAGAGTGCCAGCAGGATCGGCACAAGCGTGCCCGTCTGGTTCGCGTCGGCCGGGACCGCGCCTCGGGCAAACCAGTCGCCGCCAGTGACCATCCGGCGGCCGATACACGTGTGCACCCCGCCGCCGAAGGAGATTCCCCAGGGCAGCAGGCCGTCTTCGAGCCGGTCTTGCCGGTACGGGTCGAACTGCGCCGCGTCCGCACCGAACCGGGCCGGATCGGAGTTTGCCCGGCTGAACAACAGGAGCACCCGCTCCCCGGCTGCGATCTGGCGGCCGCTGCGCAGCGTGCACGCCGCCGTCGCACGCCGGCTGAGCGCCGGGAGCACCGGATGCAGACGGAGCGACTCGGATGCCGCCCGGCGCAGGAACAGGGCGTCGTGCAGCTGGGCCCGATCCTCCTGCCTGTTCGCGGTCCAGCGAGCCAGGTGATCCACTATGTGGATCGCCGTGCGGGCGGTGGTCCGGGTCGACGCGTCCAGGTAGACGGCCACCTCCCGGAGCAGCAGATCCTCATCCCAGTCGGGATCCGGGTTCAGCAGCAGCAGCGTGATCAGATCGCGGGGCAGATCGCGGGCGTCCAGCTCGCCGGCCTGATGACGCCTGACCAGCGCGGCTCGCCGCTGGTGCGAGGGCCAGAAGAACTCGGCCCGGAAGGCCTCCTGGGCGGCTAGTGCCCTGGCGATCAGCTCCTCATGGTCACTGCGAGCGAACTCGACGATGTTGCCGAGCTGAATGGTGTCGATAAGATCGTTGAAGCGCTCGACGTCCGCCTCGGTGTGCACTCCGTCAATGCCGGTGATCATGGCAGCTAGCCGGTGCATCATGGCGATCATGAAGTGCCGTAGCTCGGTCCGGACAACCCCGTCAGCGCTGCGGTCGGCTGCGGCCAGCGCCTGGCTGATGATCGGTGTCAGCGCATGATCGCGCAAGTAGGCCAGCGCGTCGTCTGTGAACAGGCGGGACTCGATCCGGCGGCGGCGGAAGTGACTGGGCCCGTCGATATTCGCGATCACGCCCTCATGGAAGGCTGCTGACTCAGGGGCGTCCATTGCGGTCCGGAAGCTGGCCGACCTCAGGACCTCGCTGATCTCGTCGTAGTCCTCAATGATCGTGTTTCCGGCATGGAACCAGGCGTCTGCGTGCATCCCGCCTCCTAGTGGTCGCCCGGCTCGACCCGGATCGCGCTTGTCGGGCACATCCGCTCGGCTTCCAGCAGGTCGTCTGCGCTGGCCCTGGCCGCTGCCGCTGGATCCACGCTGGACTTGCCCGCGGACGTCAGCGCGAACACCTCGGGGCACAGCTGCACGCAATAGCCGGTGCCCTCACAGGCCTGACTGACTGTCACTCTCATGGATCGGTTCCCTTGCTCCCGCGGGCAGTCGGGTCAGGATCACTGGATACCGGCTGTAGGTGTCGTAGTACGTCGCGCTGTCACGCTGCGGCGGGTCATCGGGATCGGGCTCGATGCCCGCCCCGTACAAGGCGAGCAGGATCGTGACGAAGGCTCCGTTCAGCCCGCTGTCCGCGCGGCCCGGCCCGGCGAGCCAGTCCCCGCCGGTCACCATCCGGCGGCCGATGCACATGTGCGCGCCGCCGCCGAAGCCCGTTCCCCAGGGCGGCACCCCGGCGGACATCCGGTCCTGCCGGTAGGGGTCGAAGTCGGCCGGGTCGGTGCCGAACCAGTCCGGGTGCAGGTTGGAGCCGGTCAGCACGAGGCCGACGGTCTCGCCCGCGCGAAGCTGCCGGCCACTGCTCAGCTGCACGTCCGCGGTCGCCCGCCGGACCACGGCCGGCAGCGCGGCATGAAGCCGCAGTGCCTCGGCGGCGGCGCGGCGCAGGAACAGCCCGTCCTGGCAGCGCTCCCTGTCCTCCGGATGTTCGAGCACCCAGCAGGCGACATGGTCCACCACGTGCAGGGCGAGCCTGATCATGGTGCGCGTCGATGCGCTAAGGTACAGCGTCACCTCGCGGAGCGGCAGGTCGGCGTCCCAGTCCGGATTCCAGTCGAGCAGCAGCAGGGTCAGCAGGTCGCGTGGCAGTTCCGCGGCCGTCAGCTCACCGGCTCGGTGCCGCCGCACCAGTCCCTGACGGCGCTGCAGCGAGGAGTCGAAAAACCGGGCC
>Ga0335074_10007352_pt1 | contig 15260 bp, 15 predicted proteins | sample Lox_Sample_23_FD_206715 | JGI IMG/M metagenome (GOLD analysis project Ga0335074, IMG submission 206715) | Soil microbial communities from Loxahatchee National Wildlife Refuge, Florida, United States - Lox_Sample_2.3 | ecosystem: Environmental > Terrestrial > Soil > Wetlands | place: USA... | reverse complement strand
TCACCCGCGCGACCCTAGTGTCGCTTCGTCAGTGGATCGTCCGTGGGCTGGTACGCCGCCCACCGGGCGGGGCACACTGTGCCTCATGGCCGATGAGTCGATGGACCGTACCGAGGTGGTCAGCCTCGACAGCCTGCGGGACGACCCGTACGACGACCCGCGGCGCGACCGCGACGGCGTCGGGTCGCTGCACGACGCCGAGGCAGAGGCGGGCGACGAGGAAGAGCTCGACGACCGCTTCGATCTCGACCGGGACGAGGCCCGCGAGCTGGGCGTCGAACTCGACCGGACCGGTGGCGAGACGCCCACGCTCGACTGAGTCAGGCCGCGCTACCTCGTTCGAGCTGTCGCAACGCGCTGCGCGCGGCGTGGTGCCCGCACATCCCGTGGACACCGGCCCCCGGCGGGGTGGCGGCCGAGCAGAGATAGACGCCCGGGATCCCGGTGGCGTAGGGGTCGAGCGCGAGTCGGGGCCGGAACAGGAGCTGCCGTCCGGAGTTTGCACCGGTCGCGATGTCGCCTCCGACGTAGTTCGGGTTGTAGGCCTGCAGCTGTTCGGGCGTGGTCGTGTGCCGCCCGACGATGCGGTCGCGGACGCCGGGTGCGAAGCGTTCGATCTGGTCGATCACGAGCTCTGAAACGTCCTGCGCATATCCCTTGGGCACGTGCGCGTAGGCCCACACCGGGTGGACGTTGCCGGCCGAGCGAGACGGGTCGGCGAGGTACTGCTGGCCGACCAGGACGAACGGGCGTTGCGGCAGCCGACCGCGCGCGACCGCTGCCTCGGACGCGACGATCTCCTCCAGCGACCCGCCGACGTGCACCACTCCGGCGCGCCGGCACTGCTCGGCATGCCACGGCACGCCGTCCTCGACCGCGAGGTCGAGCTTGAACGCCGCGGGACCGTAACGCCACCGCCGATAGGACTGCCGGATCCGTGCCGGCAGGCGGTCGCCCGCGATCGCGACGAGGTCGGTCGGCGAGGTGTCGAACAGCGCGACGTCGTGCTCCGGCAGGTCTGCGAGCGCGCCGACCCGGCGACCCGTTTCGATCACGCCACCCAGCGAGGTCAGGTATCCGGCCAGCGCATCGCCGATCGCCTGCGAGCCGCCGGCGGCGACCGGCCAGCCGGCGTGGTGGCCCGCGCTGATCAGCATCATCCCGACCGACGCGGACGCGGGTTGGGTCAGCGGCGTGATGAGGTGCGCGGCGCATCCGGCGTACAGCGCTCGAGCCGGCTCGGTGCGGAAGCTTCGGGCCAGAACGGTCGCGGGAAGCAGCGCCGGCACGCCGAATCTAGCGAGGTCGAGGGGATGGCGCGGGACGTGGAGGATCGGGCGCATCAGGTCGTCGGCGAGTGGGGTGAACCGGCGCGCGGCCGGGCCGAAGATGCGCTTCCAGGCCCGGCCGTCGACCCCGAGGCCGGCCGCGGTCTCGTCGATGGATCGCACCATCGTTGCGGCGTGCCCACCGTCGAGCGGATGGGCCAGGTCGAGCGGAGCGCGCTTCCACTCCAGCCCGTGCTCGGCGAGTGGCAGACCGGCGAAGTACGGCGATCCCGCCGCCAGCGGATGCGCCGCGGAGCACACGTCGTGGCGGACGCCGGGGAGGGTCAGCTCCGCCGTGCGCATGCCGCCGCCGATGGAGTCCGCGGCCTCGAGCACGGTGACCCGCAGTCCCGCCTCGGCGAGGGTCACCGCGGCGGCCAGCCCGTTCGGCCCCGCGCCGACGACCACCGCGTCGATGGTGACTCCTTTCGGCCGAGCACCAACCCTACTGAGCGGGCTGTGGCGGCGGCGCCGCTCGTCCCTAGGATGAGGCGCTGTGACTGCGGTCGAGGAAGAGCTGCGGGTCGCCGTCGTCGGCGCCGGCCCGGCCGGCATCTACACCGCGGCCGCTCTTGTCGACCAGACCGAGGTCCCGGTCGCGGTCGACATCTTCGACCGGTTGCCGACGCCGTTCGGCCTGCTGCGGTATGGCGTCGCGCCGGACCACCTGAAGATGAAGGCGCTCGGCATCACCTTGCAGCGCACCTTGGACAACGAGCACGTGCGGTTCTTCGGCAACATCACGGTCGGCACCGACATCACCGTCGCCGAGCTGCTCGGCGACTACCACGCGGTCGTCTACTCCTACGGCGCGGCAACCGATCGCAAGCTCGGCATCCCGGGCGAGGACCTTCGGGGCAGCCTGTCCGCGCGCGAGTTCGTGAACTGGTACTGCGACGATCCCGACGCCAGCGTTGCCGGCTTCGACCTCACGGCCCGCAGCGCGGTCGTGATCGGACTCGGCAACGTCGCGCTCGACGCAGCGCGCATCCTCATCCGCGATCCCGAGGAGCTGTCGCCCACCGACGTCAGTGACGAGGTCCTGGACTGCCTGCGCCGATCGTCCATCACCGAGGTGCACATCGTCGGCCGGCGCGGGCCCGAGCATGCGAAGTTCACGACCAAGGAGCTGCGCGAGCTCGGCGAGCTCTCCGGCGTCGACGTCGTCCTCGACCCGGCCGCGATGGAGAACGTCGGCGAGCCCGAGGACACCGTCGTACGCCGCAACCTCGAGGTCTTCCGCGGCTGGTCTCAGCGCTCGCTCACCGGTGCGCCGCGCCGGATCTACCTGCACTTTCACTCCACGCCGGTCGCGGTGCTCGGCACGGACTCGGTCGAGGGACTTCGGGTCGAGCACCCGGACGGCTCGACCGAGGAGATCGGCGCGCAGCTGGTCCTTCGCTCGGCCGGCTACCGGGGTACGGCGCTCGACGGGCTGCCGTTCGACGAGCAGTCCGGCACGCTGGCGGTCGTCGACCATCGCGTGCAGCGCGCTGATGGGGAGTGGGGCGAGTATGCCGCTGGCTGGATCAAGCGAGGCGCGACCGGCGTGATCGGCACGAATCGTTCTGACGCCACAGCAACCGTGCGGGTGATCCTCGGCGACGCCGACGCGTTGCGGGCGCGTGACGTCGCGCCCGGAACGGCGCTCGGCCTCGCCGTGACCCGCGGCGCGCATCCGGTCGGCCTGGACGGCTGGGCCGCGATCGACGCGGCGGAAGTCGCGTTGGGCGCCGAGCGAGGTAGCGCGCGGATCAAGCTCTCCCGGTGGGAGAAGCTGCTCGCGGCGTCCGGCGTCCTAGTGGTGGGCCACGTTGAGGACGTTGACGGCGCGGGCGAGGACCAGCCCGATGGTTGACAGCGCGACCAGGCTCTGCACCGCCATCAACGTCTTCACCCCACGCCCGAGCGGCATCGTGTCGGTCGGAGAGAACGCCACGACGTTCGTGAAGCTGACGTAGAGGTAGTCGAGGAACCGCGGCTCCCAGTCCGCCGGCGCGAGCTCGGGACTGGTCATCTGCGGGAACAGGAAGTCCGGGTGCGGATCCTCGCCCTGGGTTCTCGCGAACGGTCCGCCGCGGTCGATCTCCCAGTACCACAACCCGAACGCGATCATGTTGGTCAGATAGATCGCCGAGCCGCTGGCCAGCAGGCCGGTCGCGTCGTTGCTGGCGCCGCCGGTGAGGATGTCATGGTCGAGCAGGATCGCGCTGATCACGTTGTCGGCGGTGATCAGCGCGACCAGCAGGATCGCCGCGTACCGTCCGAACGCCGTGCGGCGCGTGAGCCGCACCGGGTTCAGGATCGTCAGCGCGACCAGCAGCGCCGCCTCGAGCGCGGGCAGGATCCAGCGCGGGTGCACGCCGTACCGGTTCGGCAGGCGTAGCTGCAGCACGATCGCCACCGCGATCGCGATGCCGGCCGGGATCCGGTTCTCGGCGTCGGTCGGCCGCAGCCAGGCGGGGACGTAGCGCTCTTCGGCGCGGTGGATATCGGCCTCGACCCGCTCGGTGAGCCACCGTCCCTTCGCGTCGGCCGCAGAAATCGACGAGTGGGACGGTTCGGGCGGATCGGTCATGGCATCAATCTTGGCGTGAGCCGCGCCCAGAACGGTCTATTGCGACTTGTGCTCGGTCGGATGTTGCGCCGTAGGGATGACCGTGGTGGCCACCGGCGCCGCCTTGAGCTTCGAGCTCTTCTTCGGCTTTTTAGGCTCGCGGCCTGCCTTGTTCTTGTTGCCCATGAGGTGAAGGTACGCCGCATATTGGCGTTGGACCATCGAGCCGTGCGACTGTATGGGCCAAATCGGGGAAGGATCAGTCGATCACGAAGGCAGGGTGAGATGCAGACGTTGGATCCGCTGGACCTTCTTCGCGAGCTCGAACCGACGGTCGAGGTCAACCTCAACCGTCACCTTTCCCTCGCGCAGGAGTGGATGCCGCACGAGTACGTGCCGTGGCGGCTGGGTCGCGACTTCGTGGGCGACGAGGGCATCGAATGGACTCCGGACCAGTCGTCGCTGTCTCCCGTGGCGCAGACCGCGTTCGAGGTGAACCTGCTCACCGAGGACAACCTGCCGAGCTACCACCACGAGATCGCGACCGCGTTCGGGCGCGACGGCGCGTGGGGGACCTGGGTGCATCGCTGGACGGCCGAAGAAGGCCGGCACGCGATGTGCATCCGCGACTACCTGCTGGTGACGCGGGCCGCGGATCCGATCGAGCTCGAGCGGGGCCGGATGGCCACGATGCAGAACGGGTACTCCGCCGCCGGCAAGGACCTGGTCCGGGTGCTCGCCTACGTGAGCTTCCAGGAGCTGGCGACCCGGATCGCGCATCGCAACACCGGCAGGATCTGCGGTGATCCCGTCGCCGACAAGCTGATGGCGCGCATCTCCGCCGACGAGAACCTGCACATGGTCTTCTACCGCGATCTGGTACGCGCGGCGATGGAGGTGGATCCCGACCAGACGGTCGTCGCGGTTGCCGCGGAGGTGCTCGGCTTCCAGATGCCCGGCACCGCAATCCCGAACTTCTCGCGCAAGAGCGTGCGGATCGCGAAGGCCGGCATCTACGACCTGCGAATCCATCGCGACGAGGTGGTGGCGCCGATCCTTCGGCACTGGAAGGTCTTCGAGACGACGTTCCACTCGCCCGTGGCACAGCAGGCGCAGTCCGACCTTGCCGCGCATCTCGACCAGCTCGAGCAGATGGCAACCCAGTACGAGGAGCGGCTGTCGGCGGACCGGGCGCGGGTCGGCGCGACCGCGGGCTGAACGAAACGTGGCGACCGATCCCGGCTGGCGGTTGACCATGACCTGCGACGGGGTCGACTGGGATCAGGCAAAGGCCGACCTCGCGGCCGACCGGTTCGACAACGGCCGGAGCCCGGCCGCGCTGCGGCGCTCTTTCGAGAACTCCCAGCACGTGGTCTTTGCGTGGTCGGGCGATCGGGTCGTCGGCATGGGCCGGCTGCTCTCCGACCACGTCTGCAATGCCTATCTCGTCGACCTGTGGACGCAGTCGGCCTCGCGACGCCAGGGAATCGGTACGGCGATGGTCCGCGCGCTGGTCGACGCCGTACCCGGCCAGCATGTCGGCTGGCAGGCGGATGACGCGGTGGACTTCTACCTAGGGCTCGGCGCGCGACGCCAGCCGGAGTTCCTGTCGACGGTGTCGGGCGAGTGGCTCGACAACGACGCGAACCGGGTGCCGTGAGCGTCGCTCACCCGGTGGGGTCGAGCCCGGCGGTCAGCCGGCGACAGTGGCGCTCGAGATGTTCCGCACGGCTTGGCCCTGGTAGCCGCGCGCGACCATCGTCACGAACTGGTAGACCGCGTCCTCCTCGGGGGACAGCGGGCCCGGCACCGCGTGCTCCGAGGTCAGGCCGCGCTGCACCGACTCGCAGGCGCCCCAGTCCTGCCGGTTGGTGATGTCCCAGAAGTCCACGGCGTACGACGGGTCGAACTCGGGCCGCTCGACCGCCTCGGGCGCGAACGCCCAGGTGCACTCGATCCTCGTCCGGTTCGCGGCAAGCGGCGTCAGCCGGTGCACCATCACGTAGTCGGGGTGCAGGCTCACCAGGATGTTCGGGAAGACGTTGAGGTAGATGACCGTGCGCAGGCCCTCGGCGTCGAGCCCGCGCAGCGGCACGCCGTTGCTCGTCCCGTCGAGCGACATCGTGACCATGCCTTCGCGCAGGTCCATCGTGCCGCCGACCCAGGCCCCCGACGCGGCGTAGTTGTGCCCGCTCGAAGGCGGGCTCACCTGGCACAGCTCGGGGTGGATGACGGGGCAGTGGTAGCACTCGTGGTAGTTCTCGGTGAGGATCTTCCAGTTGGCGGTCGTCTCGTACTCGTGCCGGCCGGCGACCTTGAGCCGTTCCATCTCGTACGGCGCGACGACCTCCTCGATGTCGCCGAGCTGCTCCTCGAGCGGTGCCGCCTGGCCCGAGCCGTCGACGAAGATCAGCCCGTGCCACTCGTTCACCGGCAGCGGCACCAGTCCCCACGACGAGGTGTCGAAGCCCTCGCGGCCCTTGAAGCCCTTGGCGGCTCGCAGCTCCCCGGACAGCTCGTAGCCCCAGGAGTGGTAGGGGCACGCGATGACGCGCCGGTTGATCGCTGCACCGCACCCGAGCAGCTCGTGGCCCCGGTGCCGGCAGAAGTTCGCGAAGGCGCGCAGGACGCCGTCGTCACCGCGGACCAGCAGCACTCCGGCCGGGCCGACCGCCTCGGCCCGCTGGTCGCCGGGGTTCGCGACGTCCTCGCTGCGGCCGACGCACATCCACCCGCCGCCGAAGAAGTTGGCCCGCTCCCACTCGAACACCGCGGGGTCGACGTAGGCGGCGCGGGGGAGCATGCGACTCTCGCCGAACGGAAGCAGGGAGTTGGCCAGCTCGGCCGGGTCGAGCGGCGCGGGCGCGCGGGAGGCTAGTTGACTGACCATACAGTCAAGATAAGCGCGGGCCGGTTCACTGTCCAGCATCCGACCAGGCTGCGGGATGCTTGTCAAAGCAGGCCGGTTCGCCGTACGTTGAAGCCAGTTTGAACGTTCAGTCAAACGACATTCGGAGTGACCATCGTGTCCGTCCAAACCGAACCAAAACGCGACCTCTCGCTGGCCCTCGAACGGGTCATCGCGGAGCAGGAGAAGCGGTTCGTCGAGCGCCAGCCGCAGTCGGCCGCGCTCACCGCGCGAGCGAGCTCGGCGCTCGCCGGCGGCGTCACCTCCAACTGGCAGATCACCCGGCCCCAGGCGGTCTGGCTCAGCCACGGCAGCGGGTCGAAGATCTACGACGTCGACGGCAACGAGTACGTCGACCTGCACGGTGGTTACGGCGCGGCGCTCGCCGGGCACGCGCACCCCGCGGTCGTGGAGGCGGTGCGCGCCCAGGTCGCGCGCGGCACCCACTTCGCGCAGCCGACCGAGAACGCGATCATCGTCGCCGAGGAGCTGCAGCGGCGCTGGGGCCTGCCGCTGTGGCGGTTCGGCAACTCGGGCACCGAGTCGACGATGGACGCGGTGCACATCATGCGCGCGGTGACCGGCCGCGACTACATCATCAAGGTCGAGGGCTGCTACCACGGGCACCACGACTCAGTGCAGGTCTCGGTGACCCCGGAGGAGGACGAGGTCGGCGACGCGTTCCGGCCCAACCAGGCGCCGGCGAGCTCGGGCATCCCGAGCGCGATCACCGACCTGACCCTCGTGGTCGGTTTCAACGACCTGCCGGCACTGTCCGCGCTGCTCGACGACTACCAGGGCAAGGTCGCCGGCATGATCGTCGAGCCGATCATGATGAACGCCGGGATCATCACACCCGAGCCCGGCTACCTCGCCGGCGCGAAGGACCTGCTGCACGCGCACGGTGCGTTGCTCGCCTACGACGAGGTCAAGACCGGTCTCACTGCGGGACCGTCGGGCGCCACCGGCGCGGTCGGCGTCACTCCCGACATCGTCTGCCTGGCCAAGGCGATCGGCGGCGGCGTCGCGTCCGCCGCGGTCGGCGGCACCGCCGAGGTCATGGAGCACCTTGCCAACGGCGACTACGAGCAGGTGGGCACCTTCAACGGCAACCCGCTCGCCATGGCCGCGACGCGGGCGATGCTCACCGAGGTTGCGACCGACGAGGCCTACGCCCGGATCGACCGGCTCCGCGGGCAGGTAGTGAGCGAGTTCGAGCGCATCATCGCGGAGAACGGGCTCGACGCTCATGTTGTCGCGGTCGGCGCGAAGGGGTGTGTCGTCTTCCGTCGGGAGCCGGTGCGCAACTACCGCGGGTTCCTCGGAATCGACGACCGCTACAACCATGCGCACTGGCTGTATCAGCACAACGGCGGGGTGTTCCTGCCGCCGTGGGGGAAGATCGAGCAATGGCTGATGTCGGTGCAGCACGACGAGGCCGACATCGAGCGGTTCGTGGCGAACTTCGAGCGTTGCGCGGCCGACCTGACCCGGGACGATGCCTGATAGGGCTTGCCGTCGCGGCCACGTCGTAGTTTCCTACCACTGACCCACCGTTCAGTCTGGGGAGGTTTCGCTGACGCACCATCCACGGCAAGGCTGGTCCGAGGGTGATCGACCGGGCGGCTTTTCCAGACGTGACCTGCTCAGGGGCGGACTCGGCGCCGGTGCGCTCGCCGGCCTGGCCCCGGTGCTTTCGGCTTGCGGTGGGGGGACCAGCAGCTCATCCGGCGGCGGTGGTGGGGGCGGCGGCACCGCGACCCCCGGGCTGCCGCGACCGAACAACCCGGTGACCTGGCCGATCTACTCGGACAACAAGCCGATCGCGAGCGGCATGCAGCCCGAACAGAACGCGACCCTGAAGCTCTACAACTGGGTCGCGTACATCAACCCGCAGTCGATCAAGAACTTCGAGAAGAAGTACAACTGCAAGGTCCAGGTCACGACGTTCAACACCATGGAAGAAGCCATGGCGAAGCTGCAGACCGGGCAGCTCGAGTTCGACGTGTTCATCCCGACCGTCGACCAGCTCGGTCCGCTGGTCGAGACGAAGCTGATCCGGCCGCTGAACCACAGCTACATCCCGAACATCTCCAACGCGTGGAAGGAGTTCACGAACCCCTTCTACGACGGGAAGTGGCAATACACCGTCCCGTACACGATCTACACGACCGGCATCTCGTGGCGCAACGACCACGTCCCGGGGAGCCCGGCGAGCCTCACGAACCCGTGGTCGTTCCTCTGGCAGCCGAAGTACAAGGGCAAGATCGCGATCCTCGACGACTACCGCGAGGGGCTCTCGCTCGGCTTGATGTACAACGGGCAGACCGATCTCAACACCACGGACGTCAACCTGCTGACCGCGTCCGAGAAGACCCTGCTCGATCTCGCCAAGCTGGTCAACGTCCACATCGACAACAACGACTACACGAACATCCCGAGTGGTCAGATGTGGATCCACCACTCGTGGTCGGGCGACATCGCGGCAGCCGCGCAATACATGCCGAAGGGCGTGTCGGTGGACGTCGTGAGCTACTGGTTCCCCGCGGACGGCAAGGGTCCGGTGGCGAACGACACGATGGCGGTACTGGCCGGTGGCAAGAACCCGGTGCTCGCCCACCTGTTCTTGAACTACTTCCTGAACACCGACAACGCGCTCGAGAACATCAGCTACAACGGCTACATGCAGCCGTTGTACGGCGTGACCCCCCAGCGGTTGATCAAGGAGAAGATCCTGCCGAAGAACCTCACTTCGACGGTGGTTCTCGAGTCGTACTTCAGCCGCGGCCTGCACGAGCTCGAGCTACCCGCAAGTGCGAACGGGGTGTGGCAGCAGGACTGGCTCAACGTCACCCGCGGCGTGTAGTGGCCGGACCCGCGCCGAGGCCCAGCCGGTGAGCACACTCGCGCCACCGCGCCTGCGCCGCCGCTCTGACGCGCCGAAGGCGCCCCGGCGCGTGCTGTGGGCGGGCCTGTCCGCGCCCGCGATGATCTGGCTGATCCTGCTCTTCCTCGTGCCGTTCTACGTCGCACTTGCGGTTGCCGGGGGGACGATCAACGAGATCATCGGCACACCGGTGCCGGCGTGGGACCCGTTGCACTGGAGCGGCGCGGCCTACCGAGCCGTCTTCCACGAGTTCTCCGGGACCGGCGCGTTCCTCGGCCCGGAGGTGCTCCGGACGGCGGTCTACGTCGGCGTCGCTGCACTGCTCTCGTTGCTGATCGGCTATCCCGCGGCGTACTTCGTCAGCCGGTTCGCCGGGAAGCAGAAGGGCCTGCTGCTCGGGTTGCTGCTCGCGCCGTTCTGGGTCAGCTACATGATGCGGATGCTGGCGTGGATCGACCTGCTCCAGACCGACGGATATGTCAACCGCATCCTCGTGGACCTGCACCTGATCGGGCATCCGGTGGTGTGGCTCGGCGGCAAGGCGTCCACCGTGATCCTCGGCCTGGTCTACGGCTACATTCCGTATCTCATCCTGGTGCTGTTCGCCGGCCTGGACCGGATCGACCCGAGCCTGATCGAAGCGGGACGCGACCTCGGGCTGAGCCGCGTTCGGACGTTCGTGCGGGTGACGTTGCCGCTGTCCCGGCAGGCGATCCTCACCGGGCTGCTCGTGACGGTGCTGCCGATGATCGGCGACTACTTCACCAACCAGATGCTCTCCGGTGCCACCAACACGGCGATGATCGGCAACACGATCGAGGAACAGCTGTCGTCGACGCAGCTGCAGACTCAGGGTGCCGCGCTGTCGCTGATGCTGCTCGGGGTCCTCGTGATCCCGATGCTCTACTACGTCATCGCGACCAACCGCGCGTCGAAGGCGAACGCATGATCGGCGTACGGCGATGAGCGACATCACGGCTCCGGCGCCGAGCGCCGCCGCGCCGCCCGCGACCGCGGCCGTGCCCGCGCCGAAACCGCGCCGGTTCATCGGCAATCCGTGGCGGCGGCCGATCTTCCTCGAGGGCTTCACCTGGCTCTACGTCGCATGGTCGCTGCTGCCGATCGGCCTCGCGGTCCTCTTCTCGTTCAACAACGGCAAGTCGCAGAGCGTGTGGCAGGGCTTCTCGATGCGCTGGTACACGACCGACCCGTTGAACTCCGTCCTGCACAACCCACAGCTGCACGCCGCGGTCGAGCAGACGCTGAAGCTGTCGCTCTACACGACGCTCATCGCGGTGCCGATCGGCGTGGCCTTCGCGATCGGCGTCGACCGGTGGCGCAGCCGACCGGCGTCCGCGGCGAACTTCGTCATGGTCTTCTCCTTCGTCATCCCGGAGCTGATCTTCGGCGTCGCGCTGTTCTTCGTGTTCAACACGCTGTTCACCTCGATCCGGCTGGGAACGCTGGCCGAAACGCTCGGTCTCGTGACCTGGAACCTCAGCTGGCCGGCGATCATCGTGCGCGCGCGGCTGGTGTCGATCGGGCGTCAGTACGAGGAAGCCGCGGCCGACCTCGGTGCCTCGAAGCTGGAAGCGGTACGCCGCGTGCTGCTGCCGATGCTCGCTCCGGCGATCTTCGCCTCCGCCGTACTCGTGTTCTCCGGTGTCATCGACGACTTCGTCCTGGTCGACCTGCTGTCGTCGAACGCGGCGACGCAGCCGATGTCGGTGATCATCTACTCCAACACCCACGGCGGCAACGGCGGGCCGGCCCTCAACGCGCTGGCGACGCTGATGCTGCTCTTCTCGTTCGTGGTAGCGATCCTGGGCTACGTCGGCTACCGCTGGATGACCCGCGGCGAGCGATCGTCCCGCGAGGAGTCGCTAGCCAATTTCGCCGGCATCTGACCCGCCGCGAACCTCGACACTGTCGCGACAGGACTGCGCGAAGGACAGTGCCACAGAGTTCCAGCTCGTCAACGGCGTCCGGCAAGCGGCCAAGGAGGTGAGGGCCGACGTTGCTGGGGTAAAGGCCGGCTTGGTGCTTCGTGCTGATGGTGACAAGCTGGCTCGTTTGCTTGATCTGGCTGCGACTGATTCACACGCAGGTCATAACGCCGCGGCTCATCGCCTCTTGACGCGAGGGGTTTCGTTGAGCGGTGCCATCGCGGACATCTGCCACACCTGATCCCGGCGGTACGTGCCGTGCTGCACTAGCGCCACGCGCGTTTGACGAAGAGCGTTCGGAGCGGGCCTTGGGTTACGGTCACGCGTGCTCTCACGGCCCAGGTCGTGGTCGCCTCGTTGATCGGTCCGAACACTGCGCTGACGGGACCGTCGCACTCGTAGGTCACGCGCAACGAGCCGTCCTGCCCGGGGGCGCCTTCGATCAGGAGCCTCCCGTTGGGCCCGAACGCCTGGACCGAGTCACATACCGCTCGATCCGAGAGGAGCAACTGCGTGGGGGGTGCATTCGGCGGACTCGTGGTCGGGGGCGGCAGCGGCCGGGTCGAGCGGAACTTCACTGCCGTGTGCGCTCCTGGGCTGGCGACGCAGATCAGCTGATTATGCGTCGGCTTCGGGTAACAAAGGCCCACGACAGGGCTGCTTGCTCGGCTTAAGTCCACACCACAGACATAGGTGTTCGGCAGTACTGCGCCTCTGTCGGTGCAGGTGCCGCGCAGCGATCGCCGGATGCTCAATCCTGCGAGGAGCGATCCGTCCGGACGAAAGGGCGTGTATCGCTGCACGACCTGGGTCGGGTCCTCGCCGGGCGCCGTTTCCGGCTTCGGGTGGCCTCCTCCACCTGAACACCCGGACACCAGAAGAACGCCGAGCACAGCCCAACCGAACCAGCCGGCTCGCCTCGTGCTCACCATACGATCATCGCAGCGTGTGGTGTGGCCTCAGGCGTGTTTCGGCAGACTCACGCCCAGGCGCGGGATCCGTCGACAGGCCATCCGCGAGGTTGGTCAGTTCAGTGCCGAACAGGTAGTGCCGTTCCCTGCGCCAGAGCTGCCGTGCTGCCGAGATCCGGCGCGACTGGATGCTTCCGCCGTTCATCTCTCTTCAAGTCCAGGCGCGCTGGTCGATAGCAAAACGCCCCGACGAAACGGAAGAGTAAGTTCCCATCGTTCGCTCTGCTGACTAGATCGTAGGATGCGTTGGTGTCCCAGCGGTTGCAAGAGGCCTTGGAACGCCTTGAGCGTGCGCTTGTCCAGGTTCGTTGTCCCGTCGTCGAAGGACTTCAGCCGGGCCTAACGGAAGCCGACATCCGCGGCCAACTAGGTGCTGTCGACCTCGATCCGCCGGAGGATCTCATCACACTGTTCGGCTGGCACAACGGTTACCACCAGCCGTCTGAACAGGAGTGGTGGGGTGGGTGGATCGGCCCGAGCCTTCAGACACGGTCGCTAGCGCAAGCCCTCGATGATTACCCAACCGTCTACGCGAGCATCGCCGAGTTCGACGAAGATGACCCGCGCTGGCTGCCAGTTATGTGGTGCGGCGACCCGATCATCATGTACTGCGGAGATGACTCTCGCCGGCGCGGGACCATCACCGCCCGAATGTACGAGTACCCCCTCGATGAGAGCCACAAGATCAGTTCGTTGGCGGTGCCGATCGAGTGGTGGGCCGGTTTCCTGGAAACTGGCGACTACCGGTTCACGCCTCTCTCGGACGGCACGGGTACCTGGGACTCCTTGGTCACTGCCGACCGCATGACGGCCGACCAGCTAAGCAGCGGGATGGTGTAGGACGGCAACCCGCGGGCCCGAACGATGGCGTCTTTCGCATGTAGTGCAAACACCCCGCCACCCCCGCCGCTGCTGAGCGATCTTGAGCCTGGGCCTGTATCAAACAGGAGAGGCTTCGTTCTCAAGCGGCTAGGTGATGCTCCTGGGCGTCTAGTCGGACCTGATGGGGCGCAGCTCCAGCACGTGTCGCACCGCCAGCGGGTGCTCCGCGGCGACGGCGACCGCCTGGTCCTGGTCCACACACTCCAGGAGGTCGAACCCAAGGAGTGCGCCACCGGTGTCCAGAAACGCGGCCTTGTCCACCTTGGTCGAGCCGTTACGAACTCGAACCGTGAGTGCCTCGTTGTCGGGAGCGACCGGATCGCCGGCGAGCCGAATACCTCTCTCAGTCAATCGCGTAACCCATGCCTCTACGTCGCTACCGGCTGGGCCGTTCGAGGCTCCGACAGGGACACGGTCTCGGTAGATCAACATCAAGAACTGCATATGGCACCTCCATCATCCGGAGTCCTACCCGATGGGAACGACCAGTAGGCAACTCGCTCCGAGGTTCAGCGCTGGCCGACCGCGATCGGGCAACCCCGGTGTGGCCTCAAGCGTCTCCGTATGGGTGAGATCGCGCGGTGCGCCCGCGATTGGATCCGCCAACCGCGATCAGCGAGGGAGGCTGAACGACGTTGAGATGCCGGTTGCAGCGCTGGCTCTTGGCTGTGGTGACGGTTGGCTTGGCGTGTGTTGGTTGCGCGTCGTCATCGGTCGTGAACCAGCCCCCGCATAGCCGAAGCGCGGGCAGCGAAGCGGATAGCTCGCGGCATTGCAGGGTCACACTTAGCAAACGAGGGGTGCACAGATACGCGAATGTGCGAGTCGGCGCCTCGACCCAGCCCTTCGCGCGCGTCTCGGTGACGATGACCTTCGCGCGAGATAGTGTCACGCGCTTCGCTTTGGCGAACTCTGCAGGTCATGCAACCATCCCGTTCACCGTGGGCCGGGCGGGCAGTTCGAGTGCTGAGGTGCCGGTGCGGGTTGACAGTAGTCACAACGGTCGTACGACCCGTTGCAGTACGGATCTGGTCGATGTGCCCGTGCGAGCCAGGCTGGCCCACGTCGAGTGGAACAGGGTCAGTTATCCGGATCGGTGTGGTCGATACGGTCACATCACAGTTCTGCGGCACATCCTGTACGACTTCGGCGACGACGGGTTTCCGGATGCAGTCGTTGAGGTCCGTTGCAACTTCGGCGCCGGTACGCCTCCTTCGGCGCTCTACGTGTACGACGGTCGATCCTCGGCGCGGCATCCCGAACTGCTGGCGACACTGCTCGCTGCGACCGCGAGACCGGCATCGCACTACTTCCAGACCAACACGTTCTCGGTGTACGACGACGTGGTTCGAACCAAGGCCGGCGGCTTCACCTCCCGGCATGTCCCTTCGTGCTGTCCCGACCGGTCGCTGCACCTCGAATGGGTGTGGCGGAACGGCCGATTCACCAGGCTCTAACCTTTTCGGGGAGTTGGCGGCGTCCGCTTGGATGCTGTGGTCGACGGTGTTCGGGTAACAATGTGCTCGTGTGCTCCGGAGTCGCGCGGCTCGTCAGCTCGGCCACGCTGGCTACCTCGATGGCGTTCGGGGCTGGACCGCTCGCCAGCGGTGTTGGCTTGCCCGGCACCGTCGTGAGCTCCACGACAGCGTTTGCACCGACCGCACCGATCGGAGCACTCGGCGACGTGATCATGGTCAGCCGCGACCGCACCGAGCTGCTAGGGATCAGCACACCGAATACACCACCGAAGGTCGTTGCAAAGGCAAGCCCCTAAAGGGTCG
>Ga0335074_10007351_pt1 | contig 15260 bp, 9 predicted proteins | sample Lox_Sample_23_FD_206715 | JGI IMG/M metagenome (GOLD analysis project Ga0335074, IMG submission 206715) | Soil microbial communities from Loxahatchee National Wildlife Refuge, Florida, United States - Lox_Sample_2.3 | ecosystem: Environmental > Terrestrial > Soil > Wetlands | place: USA: Florida... | reverse complement strand
TGCCTGTGGTGCCGACGTCGCTTGCCACCAGCGCGGTGGTGCAGGCTTCGCTGCAGGCGCAGGCGCTGGCATCGCTGAACTGGCAGGTGCCGGCGATGCTGCCCTCGCTGCAGATCGCGCTGCCGGCCTGCGCGTTCGCCGCGCAACTGAGCGCGACGCTGGCGATCAATGCGGTGCTGCCGTCGCCCTGCGCCTCCGGCTGCGATGCGGCGAAGCTGATGCATGCGCTGGAAAGCCTGTGACGCCGTGCGAACGGATACCGCCGCGAAGCGGTGATGGCGACGGCAGGCCATGGTGCCCGGCGGCCTGCGCCTTTCCGCCGCAGCGGAATAATGCCGGACGCCAGCCGCTCCGGCTGCCGTGCAGTCAGAGCCTGTTGGGCCGCTACCGCCCGCTGCCGCCGGCGATCGCCCGCGACGGCGTATAGGTCATCTGAACCGGCTTGCCCAACTTGCCGGTATTGTCCTGCGGCAGATAAATGACGGTGAGGCCGCGGCAAACGAACTTGAGCTTTTCCTTGACGACTTCGCCATCGTCCCAATCTATGCTGGTGATCAACGGCTTCTCGAATTCCAGACGCAAAAAGCCCCTGTGGTTCGCGGTGGTATTTCCTTCCACGCCGCCGACCACCTTGCGCTTCACGATCACCGCCTTGTCGAACGGGGTCATTTTCAGGCAGTTGTCAAGCAAGACCGGCGATGCCTTGTCCATTTGGCGAGTAATGGAAATCTCCTGGATATCGATCGTATATTTCAAGCTCCCCTCAAGGACGTACTTGGAAAACTTGTTGCCCCGCATGCCTTTTTTTGTGTTGCCCTGGTCGTTACCCTTCTGTGGGGTCGTGCTACGCTGGGTCAAAGAGTTCCCCCCGCCGTGGCCGGAGCCGCCGCCGGTTGTTTTGTCCGTGTCGCCATCGTCGGATTCGAGGCCGCCACTAAGGGTGAAATCTTCGATTTCGAAATAGCAGCCTTGGGTGAAGTCCTTGTGCATCGTGTCGCTTTGGTCCCACTGCGCGGTACATTCGGCCGCGACTCCGCTGCTGCCGAGATTGAAGGTCATCAGGATATCGGTCGAGCCAGTTGCCATGTCTCACTCCTGTCATTCATGCGGGGCCCGCTCGCCGGTCCAGCCGCCGTTGTTGCCTATGGTGAAGCAAGGCGGGACACCAGCCGGACCATGGCGGTCACGCCTTCAAGCTGATAATGCGGCCGCAGAAAGAACTTCGCTTCGTACTTGCCGGGCGCGTCGTCACTTGCCTCGACGTGAACCTCAGCCTGGGCGAGGGGGTGGGATGCCTTCCACTCGTCGCTCGAGGTATCCGGCGAGCCGTCGATGTACTGGTCTATCCAATCTTCCAGCCACCGGTTCAACTGGGCCCGGCTGGATGTCGAACCGACCTTATCGCGTACCATGCATTTCAGGTAGTGGGCGAAGCGGGAGGTGGCAAACATATACGGCAGCCGCGCCGAAAGCGCGGCATTCATCGTTGCCGAGGGATCGTCGTATTCGCGCGGCTTCTGCAGCGACGGCGCGCCGATGAACGCGGGATAATCCGCGTTCTTGCGGTGGACCAGCGGAATGAAGCCGTTCATCGCCAGCTCTGACTCGCGGCGTTCCGACAGGGCCACCTCGGTGGAGCATCGCAGGTCGACGTCGCCGTCCGCGGTGGGGAAATGATAGCTGGGCAGGTCTTCCACCACGCCGCCGCCGTCGATGCCGCGAATGCGCACGCACCAGCCGTAGAGGTAGAATGCGCGCGCGATGTTGGCGCCCATGGCAAACGCCGGATTGCCCCACAGGAAGCGGCTGGCGTCGGGGCCATCCACTTCCTCCTCGAATTCGAAGGCTTCCACCGGTTCGGTGCGCGAGCCGTAGGGCAGGCGCGCCAGGAAGCGCGGCAGGCACAGCCCGAGATAACGCGCATCCTCGCTGGCGCGCAGCGACCGCCACGGCGCATATTCGGGGGTCTGGAAGATCGCCGTCAGGTTTCGCGGGTTTGCCAGCTCGTTCCAGGAATCCATCTGCATGACGCTGGGCGAGGCGGCGGCGATGAAAGGCGCATGCGCGGCGGCGGCGATCTGCGCCAGGTCGTTGAGAAGCTGGACATCCGGCGGGCTGTGATCGAACTCATAGCCGCCGATCAGCACGGCAAAGGGTTCGCCGCCGAACTGGCCGTATTCCTCTTCATAGACTTTGCGGAACAAGGGGCTCTGATCCCAGGCGGTACCGCGGAACTTGCGCAATGTGCGCACCAGTTCGCGCTTGGAGATGTCGATTGCCTTCACTTTCAGCGATGGTCCGGTCTCGATGCCCTGCACGGCAAAGAACAGACCGCGCCAGACGGATTCGAGCTGCTGGAAGTCAGGATGGTGCAGAATCAGGTTGATCAATTGGCTCATCGCGCGGTCGATCTCGGCGATCATCGCTTCGATCGCATGCCGCGGATTGTCGCCGAGCACGACGCCGAGCCGCGCCGCCAGGGCGGTGAGCGCGGGGGCGACCTGCTCCGGCAGGCGCCGCTCCTCCGGCACGACTTCGCGTTTCAGCAGATCGGCGAAGATGGCGTCGTTCATCGTATTTGGCGATCCACGCTAGTTGATGGAGATCATCGATCCCTGGAGAGTCATTTCCGCGGAGGCCGACATCGATACCTGGCCGGTCGCGCTGACGCTGAATTTGGCTGCCGAGATGCTCACTCCCGTACTGTCCATGGTGATACTGTTCGATCCTACCTTCAAGGTGATCGACTTGCCGGCGCTGATCGTGCTGCTGCCGGCGCTTACCGTGATCGAATGACTGCCTTGCGATACGGTGAGGCTGTCGTTGCCGGCCGACACGGTGACCGAGTTGTTGCCCTGGTTCACGGTCAGCGAATTGTCTTTCTGAATAGTGACGGTGTTCGTGCCCTGCGAAACGGTAAACGAGTTGTTGCCTTTCGATATGGTGACTGAACGGTTGCCTTGCTTGACGGTGGTGGTGGTGTTCTGGGTGATGTTCACCGTCTCATTGTTCAGGACCACCTTGTTGTAGTCCTTCTGCGCTTGGAAGAACACTTCCTCGGATCCGGCCTTGTCCTCGAAGCGCAACTCGTTGAAGCCGTTGCCGCCGGTGGAGGAGTTGGTCTTGATGGTGGACCGGGTCTTGTTGTCGGGCAGCGCATAGGGAACCGTCTGGCTGGCATTATAGACGCAGCCGGTGACGATCGGCCGGTCGGGATTGCCTTCCAGGAACTCGACCACGACTTCCTGGCCGACGCGCGGAATGAAGATGCCGCCCCAGCCCTGGCCTGCCCAGACCTGCGCCACGCGGATCCAGCAGGAACTGTTCTGGTCCTTGGTACCCACGCGATCCCAGGGGAACTGCACCTTGATGCGGCCGTACTGGTCGGTATAGATCTCGTCCCCCGATTGACCGACGACGACCGCCGTCTGCGGACCGCGGATCATCGGGCGGGGCGTGACGTGATCCAGGCGGAAATTGGTATCGCCCTTGATTGCCTGGAAACTGCAGCGGAAGGTGTCGCGCATTTCTTCGCCGCTGGTCGCCATGCCTTCGCCGATCGTCAGGCTATAGGTTGCGCCGATGATGATATATTCCCCGTTCTCGGAATCCTCGTAGAACTTCGACAGCGTGAACTTGCACCCGGCGTAGAGCAGCCGGCTGTTGCTGGAACCGAACGTGATCTTCCGTCGCGCCGCGATATCCTGGACCCGCACATCGCTCAGCGGCTGCCCGTTCGCCGTCGTATCGTAGAGGCCGGGATAGTTGTACACCTCATAGTTGCCGTATTTATGAGTTGCGGTTTTGGTAGACCGCACCGTCAGGTCGGCCGATGGCGTGGTGAAATTGTAGTCCCGATAGGTGACCTTGCCGGACACCACCGCCAGCTCCGACGACCATTGCCATATGTGGTCTTCCACCATCCGCAGCTCGGTCTCCTGCGCCTGGAACGGAATTGCGGCACCGACCGACGAATGCGAGTTCGGATCGTCGCAAAACACCAAGGTGTGCGAGCTGCTGCTGTGCTGGTAATAATAGTAGATGCCGAATTCCTCCATCAGGCGCGTGACGAAGGCGAACGAGGATTCATCGTACTGCACGCAATAGTCCAGCTTGGTGCTGCCGGCACTGTTCCGCCGGTGGTCCTGATAGTCGGAAAATCCTGCCTTCTTGAAGATCGCCGTGATGATATCCCACGGGCTCTTGTTCTGGTAGATCATGCAATCCTGCTCGTGCGACAGCAGCCAGATCCAGGGACGCAGTTCGACGCGGTAGCTGGCCGCGCCGCCGCTTGTGCCGGCGTACTCGATGCGGCTGATGATGGCGTTGAAGTAGCGCTTGGTGCCTTGCTTGTTCTGCGCGATCGAGACGGTCATTTTGCTGCCGAGCAATGACAGCAGATCGCCCTTGGCCTTGCTGCTCGACATCATGGCCACGTACAGGAATGGCCGGCCGAGTTCCTCGGTCCCTGTCAGTTCGTCCAGCAGCAGGGTGAAACCGGGATCCGGATCGATCGTGACATTGGAATAGGTGGTTGTGCTGGAGCTGGTACTCGACATGCCTTACCTCGGATTTTTGCCCACTGCCTTCGGCACCGCCGCAGGCATCGGCGAACCGGCAGTCCCGCAGGAGCGGGCATGGCTGCCTGCCGATCGGCCCGTGCGGAGGCGCGTCCGAACTCGTCGGCGGCAGCGGTGCAAGGGGAAAAACCTCACAGTTTCGGCGGACAGCGGAAGGCGCGCAGCGACATGTTGAACGGGTTGCGCACGCTGTTGGCGTTCAACTCGAACTCTGCCTTGCCGGCCGGGCTGCTGAACACGATGCGGAACTTGTCGGGCTGGCCGGTCGGGATCAGATGCCCGGAATCCAGCAGGCGCAGCAGCGACCAGGTGTCGTTTTTCTCGGTGACCGACTCCGACCCCCCGCCTGCCGGTGTCATCGTCAGCCGTACCAGCGTGTTGCTGTCCCTGCCGGGCCACTGCATCATCATCGGCTGGATCGGGCCGTGCGCGTAGGTCAGCGTCTGGCCGGCGATGTCGATGCTGACCTGCGCCAGGCCCGGATCGAGCGATACCGGCACAAGCTGGAACTGCACCATCGGCTGCGCACCGCCGTTGGCGAACAGCGCCTGGCGGATGTCGTCGGCGCGTTCGAACTCGGAGAGCACGCCGGGCGACAGGCCGAGCTTGGTATGGTCGGGCGACTGCCACTGCCATGGCTGCGTCGTGGTATCGACCAGGGGCTTGAGGTACTGATCGAAGAACTTTTCCATCAGGCCGTCCGGCCCGAGCAGGTGGACAAAGTCGCCGATCGGCACGTCTTCCGAACTGCCGGCGACGAACGGATAGCGGTTGAACGCCGCCTGGCAGAGCGGCAGCACCTGGGATTTCCAGGCATCCTGCAGCTCGGTGCTGGCGCCGCTCGCGGTGACCTGGGAGCTGGACTGCGACACGGTCTGCAGCATGGCCGCGACCGGCTTCGGCACGTTTTGCGCGATCTGCTGCAATTGCTCGGCCGCCCCGGCGACACCGCCGCCGCCGCCGCCGCCGCCGGCACCGCCCCCAAGCTGCTGCAACAGCGTGGCGCCCTGGTTCGGGGCATTGGCGGCACCGAGCATCCCTTCGTAGACTTTCTGGATTTCCTTGATGGAAGCGTCGAGGTTTGGCGCGCCCTCGGTCTTGCCGGTGACGAATTCATGCAGGGTGGCAAAATGCTCATCGACGCGGATGGCGGGGTCGTTCGGCTGGCCCTTGCTGTTCACGCCATAGGCAGCGCCGAGAATCCCCAGCACTTCATTTTCCTCATAAGTCAGGTTCAGGCGCGTCGCCATGCCCGCGGCCTCGCTGACCTTCTCGCCCAGCTCGGACTTCTTTTCTTGCTTCTTCTCGCCGCCGGCGGGATGCGTGAGCTGCGTTTCCTCGTCGATCCCTTCCAGCAGGTCGCGCAACGGCGATTGCGGCGCCGACAGCAAATAAAGTTCGTTCAGCCCCTCATTCAAGGTGCCGAACGGCTTCAGCGCGATATTGGCCAGCAACGCGTCCCAGCGCCGCGTGTAGTCGTCGAAGTACTCGCCGAGAATGTCGCGGTGCAGTTCGTTCATCTCGGCGATCGAGGCGGCGGCACCGAGTTCCGGCCGGCCCAGCACCCAGGTTGCCTCCGAGGCGTTTCTGGTGGCCGCCGGCAACAGGGGCAGGAAGAGCTGGTGATAGCCCTCCCAGGTGAAGATTCCCGGGATGCCGCTGTTCAGCGGCTTGCCGTCGCGCAGTTGGAAGACGCGGCTGCCAGCCGGCCCGGCGTGGTCTGCCACCGTCCAGGGCGGCAGTTCCTGTACCGCCGCACTGCGGATCATCTGGTTGTAGATGTATTCGGATAGCGGTTCACGGGTCAGGATGCCGCGCACCTGCGCGACCAGGGGCCCGTTCAGGGCGACCTTCTCCAGCGGATATTGCAGCAGCGCCTTCACATGGTCCGCAAGCTGCTGGCGGATCGGGGCGCCGTCCTCGCCGGGAAAGGTCGTGTTGAAGTCGGCATCGGTCCATTGCTCGATGAGCTGGCGGTCGAGCGGTCCCTCGCGCCCGAGCATCAGGTAGACCTTCAGCGCCTCGTAAAGGAAGTCCGGCTGGCTGAGGTGCTGCTGCATCTGCAGTTCCAGCCGCGACAGCAATCGCGGCAGCAACAGGCCGTTCAGCGCGCGGTCGTAAGCATCGATCGCGCCGCTGCTGAGCTTGTAGCCCTGGTAAAGGCCGAAGGTGACGGAGATCGGCGTCGGCTTGAGGCGGTCGCTGTAGCCGGCGTCCATGTCGCGCAGCGTGCCGAGGGCCGGCAGGATCGCCGCAAGGTCGGTATCCTGCGATCCGCGGCGGGCCAGGGCGGCGTATTGCGTGTTGTACTTGCCGGTCTGATCGTGATCGTTGGCGATGATGGCGCGGTTGCCGATCCAGCTTATGGTCCACAGCGTGGTCAGGACGATCAGCACCACGGCGCAGCCGGCATAGGCGCCGATATAGCGCCAGCGCCGGCGCCGCTCGACCTTGGGATCGCGGCCGACCAGGCCGGCCTCGCCGAACACCACGCCGCGGACCAGCCGCGTCAGGAAATAGCTGCGGCCGGTGCCGCTGAACGCGCTCACCGCCTGCCGCGCCAGGCCGAACTGTCCGGCCATCGCGCCGAGCAAACGGTCGATCGGGGTGCCGTCCTGGGTGCCTGAGGTGATGTAGATGCCGCGCAGCAGCGGCCGCGCCTCCAGCCGGCTGGGGCGGAACGCCTCGGTCAGGAACTCGTTGGCAATGTCGCGCAAGGAGGCGATCTGCTGCGGGAAGCCGTAGATCAGCCGGCGGCGCTGCAGGTCGGGTTCCTGGTGCACGCGCTCCAGCATGCGGTCGTTCAGCCGCTCCATGAGCAAGTCGAACTCGCGGCTGAAATCGGCGATGGCACCGCCTTCGCTCTTGCCGGTGTCGAGCGCGAAGGTCGTGCCCCAGACTTGCTCGCGCTCCTCCCGGCCGAGGTTGTCGAAGAACTCGACGAAGCCGGCGATCAGGTCGGCCTTGGTGAACATGACATAGACCGGGACGCGGATGCCGAACTCGTCGGCGAGTTCGCGTATTCTCTTGCGGATGGCGCGGGCGTGGGCGAGCCGGTCGGCTTCCGGGAGCAAGGCGAGATCGGACAGGCTGATCGCCACCAGCACGCCGTTCAGCGGCTGGCGGGAGCGATGCTTCTTCAGCAGCTTGAGGAATCCGAGCCAGGCGGCGGCATCGACCGCGGCATCGGAATCCTGGGTGGTGTAACGGCCGGCGGTGTCGATCAGCACGGCCTCGTCGGTGAACCACCAATCGCAGTTGCGGGTGCCGCCGACGCCCTGGACGGCCTTCGGTCCATGCTCGTCGGCCAACGGAAAGTGCAGGCCGCAATTGACCAGGGCGGTGGTCTTGCCGGCGCCGGGCGGGCCGATGAACATGTACCAGGGCAGTTGGTACAGATGGCGGCGCGACCGCCCGCCGAGCTTGGCGCGCTTCAGCTCGTGCATCGCCTCCTTCAGCCGTTCGGTCAGCAGCGCGACTTCCTCGGCCGAGGCGGCGGCGGAGGCGTCTTCCTCGGCCTCCTTGGCGACGCCCTCCTCCAGTTCCTTTTCTTTCTTGCGCTCGCGCAGCTCGTTCACCAGGACGAAGATCAGCCACAGCACGAAGACCGCGATGATGCCGAGGATGCGTGCGAACACGCTTTCGAACGGATGCAGCGAGCCGAGGCCGAGCAAGGGGCCGAAGAACCAGATCGCGAGCGCGACCACGCACGCGATCATCAGGCTCTCTACCCACTCCTTCTGAAAGAAGCGGCTTACGGCTTGCATTATAGGGGGCTCGCTGTCTTCATCAGGACGATCTCGGTGCGCCGGTTTTGCTCTCGCCCCTGCGGCGTGGCGTTGGTGGCGATCGGGTCGGCGTCGCCCTTGCCGACGGCGCGCACGCGTTTCGGGTCGGAGAGCCTGGCCTCGATTTCCTTGGCAACCGCGTCGGCGCGGGCCTGCGACAATTGCCAGTTGGATGGGAACTGCACGGTGTGGATCGGCTGGTTATCGGTATAGCCGTTGACCAGCACTTCGCCCTTGGTTGCCTGCAATGCGGTGCCGATGCGCTGCAGCAGCGGCAGGTAGCTGCTGTTGAGCACGGCGGAGCCGGAGGGGAACATGTTGCGGTTGATCAGCCGCACGGTGATCGACTGCGGGTCGGCGAACACCTTGACCAGGCCTTCCTTGATCTCGGGTGCCAGGAAGACCTCGAACTTCGGGGCGGCCGGATCGGCGGCGGCCACCATCTGCGGCGTTGGCGGCGGCGGCGGCGCGACCTCGACGGGGCGGGGCACGACAATGGCGCCGTGCGGCGGCAGGGCGGTCAATTCGTTGAACGCCACGTCGGAGGCGGTGGCGAGGGTGAAGTTGAAGACGAGATAGATCAGGCAGGCGACGACGAGGGTGCCGGCGGCGAGCAGCCAGATCGACACGCGCTGCGCCAGCGGCTTGTAGCCGGTCTCCAGACCCTTCCAGTGCGGCGACAGCTCGCGCTCGAAATCGCCGCGGCGCTGGCGCACGGTGCGGTAGAGGGAGTCGCGCAGCTCGGTCAGTGCCGCGGTGCCGCGCTGCATGACGCGGTAGCGGCCCTCGAAACCGAGCGAGGTGCAGAGATACATCAGCTCGACCACCGGGCCATGGCGGGCGAGGTCCTTCTCCATGTCCTGGAGAATGTCGAAGAAGCGTTCGCCGCCGCTGACTTCATTGTGGAAGATGCTGGTGAGGCTCTGTGCCGCCCAGGCGCTGGTGCTGCCCCAGGGCGTGCTGAGCACGAGATCATCGATGGTGGCGCACAAGGCGTAGCGGGCGGCGCGCAGGCTGCGGGTATCGAGCCCGGTGGCGAGCGCGCGTTTCTCGAACTCGCGCACGGCCTCGACCATGCCGCGGCGCAATTGCTCCGGATCGGGCGGGCGGCCGCGGCCGGAGCCGATGCGGATCGCGGCGGCGAGCAAGGGCGCGGCGGCGGCGATCAGCGGGTTGGCGCCAACCGTGGGGACGGTGCCGGTGGCGGGCGGTGCGGCGGCACGGGGCGGCGGGGCGGCGGCGGGGCCGCTGCGTCCGCCGGGCCGGGGCCGGATGACAGTGGCTTCGACGTCCGACGGTTCGGCGAAGGGATCATCGCTCATCGACTGCTTACCCTCTGACCGCCCAGCATTCTATTTCAAGACCCGGCACGTCGCCTGTGACGTGGATCGCAATGCCGCCCGAGCGGGCGAGCGCGGCCCAGTACGGACTGCTGCGGTCGAGTTCGAAATACGTGGTGCCGGCGTAGTATGGCAGTTGCCGCGGCGCGACCGGCAGGGCGCGCACGCCGATGCCGGGCAGGGCGACGTTGATCAGCTCGCGGATTTGCTCGACCGGGCCGATTTTCACCAGGTTGGGGAAGCCGCGGCGCAGTGCCTCGGCGGGCATCTGTGCCTTGACCGCCAGCACCCAGGTGGCGTTGCCGACCAGGGTGCGGTCGGCGATCGGCCCGACGCGGATGCCGAACTTGCGCTCCTGCAACGGGATCGGGATGGCGTTTTGCTCGAGCACGGCGGAGAGCGACTGGCGCAGCGCGGACATCACCGGGCGATAGGTCGCCTGCAAGTCGTCATGGCGGTAGGTGGCGAAGGCTGCCGGGCGCTTGCGGCTTTCGGTGAAGGTGGCGAGTTCGCCGGCGAGGCTGAGACAGACCCGGTACAGGGTCTCCGGATGCAACTGGTTCACCGTGGCAGCGAGGTGGGTGAACAGTGGCTCGTAGCGGTTGCAAAGCTGGAGCATCAGGTAATCGGCGATTTCGGCGGCGCCGCGCGTTGCGGTCTCCGACACGCGGCCGGCGAGTGCCTCGGCGCGGTGATGCAGCAGGCCCTGGAGTTGCGTGACGAAGCCGGACAGGGCGGGCGAGGCGCTGGTGAGCAGCAGCGGGGGAATGAAGGACTCGTCGAGTTGCACGCTCTTGTCGGAGCGCACCTCGGCGATGCGCGCCAGGCCGATGCCGGTGAAGCCCTCGCGTGCCTCGTATTCCAAGGCGTAACGCAGGCGCAGCCGGCCGACGGGCAGGACGGCGGTGTTCTGGAAGCCGGCATTGGTGTCGGCCGCCTCATGCTCGTAGATCGAGAAGCGGGCGACGGTTTCGACCCGGTCGGGCGGCGCGGCCTCGGCGCTGCCGGGCTGGCGGGCCGGCAGAATCAGGTGGACGACGGCGTTGCGGGCGCTTTCCGGGATGTCGATCGGCCGCGGATGGTCCACGTCGCCGGGGGCGGTGAACGGGGTGCCGTCGGGGAAGACGCCGGCGACGGTGCGCAGGGCGAACTTGCCCAGCGTCAGCAGGTCGGCGTCGAACTCGAGCTGGGTGAGGCCATAGGCGAAGGGCCGCAGCCCGGCGGTACTGCCGCGCACCAGGCGCTCGACGTAGCGATCCTGCTGCTGGAAGTGCTGCGGCTGGAGGAACAATCCCTCGGTCCAGACGATCTTGTTTTCCCAGCCCATGTCAGGGACCAGCCTTTGCCGTGATGCCGCTCTTGGCGAAGGTGACGGTGACCGTGGTGGTCTTGTGCGCGGGCACGGGCACGTCGGTGCGCCACTTGACCTGCTGGAAATTCTGGTAGGCGGCGAAGATGCCGAGGTCGGTCACCTGGTCCTTTGGCTTGAGCGTGACGGTCTTGGTGGTGCCGGGCGGCAGGATGTAGTCGTCACGCTCGACGAGCGTGGTCTTGAGCGCGGTCTTGTCGTCGTTGAACAAGGGGAAGAATTCGGCATTGTCGAAGGCGTTGGTCGACTCAAGCTGATAGACGCGGACGGCGACGGGCGCGGCCTGGCCGCTCGAGTTCGGGTTCACGTCCGCGGTCGCGGTCAGGGTGAGGTTGACCACGGTCGGCGGCGGCGGCGGGGACGAGCAACCGGCAAGTGCGGCGAGCAGGGTCAGCGCCGCTGCCCCAGGAAGCCATCGACCCATATTGCTCTATCTCCCCCTCCGGCGAAGCCATCTTGCCCCCCGGCGCGCGGTTTAAGGAAGCGCCTTATCCGCTGCCGGCGCGGGCCTGGCGCACCGCTCTCTATACACGAGGTTGGCCGGGTCCAGCATGTTCTATTGCTTGGCCGGGTCCAGCATGTTCTATTGCGCGGGGGCCGGGGACGCGCGCCGTTGCCCGGCGCGCGGCGGCGCGGGGCGTTCAACGGCGGGATGCCGTTGCGGGATGCGCTGCCGGGCGGGATGCGCTGGCGGGCGGGATCAGAGCTTGCGGACCTGCTCGTCGTAGGCGCGGGCGAACTCGCGGCCGAACACGGACTGGAAATCGCCCTCGGCTTCGCGCGCGATGTCCTTATAGGTCGTGCAGAACAATTCCCAGGTGCGTGCCTTGCGGGCGGCCGGCAACAGGCTGCCGAGCATGCCGGGTGCCAGGCGCTTCTCCAGCGCGCCGGGCTCGAAGCGGCGGAGCAAGGACATCAGCGCGGTCTGCATGCCGGCCATGACCGCCAGTTCATGGCCGCGGACGTCGTCGAACGCCTCCTGCGTTGCCTTGAGCGGCGGCAGGTAGCCGGGGCGGTTGGGCTGCAGCAGCGCCATCAGCGCATCCTCGGTGGTGACCGAGAATTTCAACGCATTGTTGTCGCGTGCGCGCAGCATGGTTTGTTCCACGCGGAACTCGTTCTTGATGGTGGCGCGGGAGATCAGGACCTGTCGCAGGCCCTCAACGAAGGCGCGGAACACGGCGCCGGCGGCACGCATCGCGGCTTCCGGATCGGCGCCGAGGTTGAGGTCGGGGACGCCGGCGCCATCGAGGAAGGCGGCGGCCAATCTGGCGGCATCGGCCGGCGATGGTGCCGGGGCGTGGGCTGCCGCGGAGGCCTGTGCGGGGGGCGGCACCGCCGCCGGAGCCGGGGCAGCGGCGGGCGGGGCCTGCCGGGGCGCGGGCGCAGGGGCGGCCGGGGCCGGCTCGGCGAAGGGGTCGTCCAGCAGGTTGCCGGTGCCTTGCGGGGGCGCCGCGGCGGCGGGCGGCGGTGCGACCGGTACGGGTTGCGGCTGCGCCATCGGGCGCGGCGCGGGCTGTGCCGGCATGGGGCGTGGTGGCGCCGGCTGTGCCGGCGCGTGGCCGGGCGGCTCGTCGCCCAGCAGGTCGTCGAAGTCGGTCAGCGGTTCCGGCACCGGCTGGCGCATGACGGGGGCGGCCGGCGGCTGCGGACGCATTGCCGGGGCGGGGCCCGGCGCGGGCTGTGCCGGCATGGGGCGTGGTGGCGCCGGTTGTGCCGGGGCGTGGCCGGGCGGCTCGTCGCCCAGCAGGTCATCGAAGTCGGTCAGCGGTTCCGGCACCGGCTGGCGCATGGCGGGGGCGGCCGGCGGCTGCGGATACATTGCCGGGGCGGGGCGCGGCGCCGGTTGTGCCGGCGCGGGGCGTGGTGGCGCGGGTTGTGCCGGCGCGTGGCCGGGCGGCGTGTCGCCAAGCAGCGCATCGATGTCGAGGTCGTCGAAATTCGTCACCGGGACCGGACGGGGGGCAGTGAACGCGTGCAGATGCGCGTCCGCGTTGTCGGCCTGCGAGGGGCCTTGCCATTGCTCCGACGGCGCGACGCCGCGGAAGAAGTCCGCGTGGGGATCGTGCAGGGGCGAGTGGTTGGCCTCGTCGGCGAGATCGAACGGGTCGCTGTTGCGCAGCGAAGCGGGCGGCATCACGGCGATCGGGTGGACGAAGCCGGCGGCCGGCGGGGCGTCGAACGGATCGTCGGCGAGCGGATCGGGGGTCAAGCTGTCCCGGTCGGCGAGCGGATCGCCGCGCGGCACGGCACCCGGCGCCAGGGGGGCGTGGCCGGCCACGGGTGCGGCGGCGGCGCCTTCGCTGAGGGTGATGGTGTAATCGCCGAGGCGGAACTCGTCGCCGTCGGTCAGCTCGACCTGGCCGTTGCGCGGCACCCGTTCCGATGCGCCATTGATGAATACACCGTTGGTGCTGACGTCGGTGAGCATGTAGCGGCCGGCGGCGCCGACAATCATGCAGTGCGTCTTCGACAGGTGCCGGTCGGGATCCGGGAGGACCCAGTCATTGCCGGGCGCCCGGCCGATAGATAAAGTTCCGTTGCGCAGCGTTCGTGTGTCATGGTCGCCCGCACCGCGCGGCCCGGCCAGCGTCAGGATCATCGGCATGCGGGGCCGCCGGGATTGATCTGGATTTGGCCGGACGCGCTATCGCAGGCGGTTGCGTTCATTGGATTGGGGGTTTCCATGGCGGACATCACGCTGGCCGAATTCAATGGACGGGTCTGGCTGGTTGGTGGCGAGGCGCATCTGCAGGATTTGCTCGCCAACACCCTGCCTCCGGATATTAGCACCGAACTGGTGCAATGCGAGCGCGCCGAGGACGTGCACAGCCTGTGGGTGCAGCTATGCGGCGAGCAGCAGGCGAACAGCATGCCGTGGCAGATCCACCCGGCCATTGTCGCCCGCATTCATCGGACCTGGCCGGACTATGCGGTGTATTTCGCGCAGTGGTCGGTGCTGCTGGACAACGAGGCGCTGGCGGTGATCAACGCGGCGGCGTTGCAGGCGAAGCAGAACCCGCAGGCGCCGGTGGCGCTGGCCGAGTACCTGGATCCGGCGGGGCCGCAGGCCATTGCCGACCTGTCGCGGCTGCGGGCGCAACTGATCGAGGACAAGCTGGCGGAGAGCGGCGTGGACCGCAGCCGCATCACGCGCGAGAAGCGCCAGGTGAGCGACGTGCCGGGGATGGCACAGGAGAGCCAGCGGGTGGACGTCGTCGTGCGTCCGGCGTGAGACGCGGACGGCGGAGGCCTGTGCGGCGGTTTGCCCGCAGGGTTGGCGGGGGACAAATCAGGATGGCGGGACTACCCGAGGGTGGTCCCGTTCATTGTCCTGCCAGGCGGGCGCGCCGGGTCTGGCGCGCGACGGTTCAGGCCGGGCTGGCGCGGGCGGCGTAGCACGGGCGCGGCGGCAGGGATTGCCGGCTCGGGCAAGGCATTATGTTCCTGTTTCGGAATGTTAGCCCGCGGCCGGGCAGCGTGACGCGACGGCTCCGCAATGGCCGCCGCGGTCGCGGCAGCGCGCGGGCCGTGACGCGGCGCGGGCCTGGCGCGAGCGCGCGGTTATCCGCCGATGGCACGCCTGTGCCGCTATCCGCCGATGGCGCGGGCGCGCCGCTATCCGCCGATGGCACGGGCGCGCCGCTGCAAAATGCGCCGGATGGCGGCTGCATGAGCGGCGGCGCACCGGATGCACCGTGCGCTGCCGTGGCCGCGCTCGCCGCGATCGGCAGGCCAGGCATGCCGGCAGGCTGCGGCGGGGCTTTGCTGTCCGATACGGCCGCCGGCGCACCGGCGGCGTTATCCGGCGCGGCTGGCGCGCGGGTTTCGGGCCGCGGGGCCAATTGTGCCTGCGCCGGCGATGCATCCGCCGGGGCGGCAGGCGCCGCGTATTGCTCTCGGCAGGGGGGACGATCCGGCATCGCCGGGTCGGGCACGGCGTCGAAACGGCGCTGGAGGAGGGAAAACAGCTCCTGGGCGTCCGTCATGCCGGCCTCGGGCGGCATGAGTTTGGCGACGGTCTCGGCAACCGCGCCAAGCAGGCGGTGGAGGAGCTCGGGATCGAGATCCTGGAGCGGCGTGCTGAAGAACGCACAGGCTTCGGGGGAGAGGCCGGGGAATTCCTCCGGGGTGAAGGGGGCGTCGCTGTTGGCGCGGAACGACGCGGGGATGGAGGGCGCGG
>Ga0335074_10007350_pt1 | contig 15260 bp, 14 predicted proteins | sample Lox_Sample_23_FD_206715 | JGI IMG/M metagenome (GOLD analysis project Ga0335074, IMG submission 206715) | Soil microbial communities from Loxahatchee National Wildlife Refuge, Florida, United States - Lox_Sample_2.3 | ecosystem: Environmental > Terrestrial > Soil > Wetlands | place: USA... | reverse complement strand
CACAAGCTGAACCTGGGCATGATGGGTATGCACGGCGAATCCTGGGTGAATCACTCCATCCAGGAAGCGGATCTCTTGATCGCTCTCGGCATGCGTTTCGATGACCGGGTCACCGGTTCGCTCTCCACGTATGCACCAAAGGCAAAGAAAATTCATATTGATATTGATCCTTCGGAGATCAACAAAAACGTCCCTGTGCAGGTGTCATTGACGGGCGATCTCGCCACGGTGCTGGACCAGTTGCTGCCGCGCATTCGTACTCGTGACGGATCGGTATGGCTGCACGCCATCGATCGCGTGAAGGGAGATGCCGCTGTGCGCGACATCAAGAATCTGCCGGACAACGGGCACCTGTATGCAGCGCATGTGATGAATGATCTGTGGCACGCCACAGCGGGCGATGCCGTCATTACCACCGACGTCGGACAGCACCAGATGTGGGAAGCGCAGTACTACAAACACGAGGAGCCTCGCTCTTTGATCACCTCCGGTGGTTTGGGAACCATGGGTTTTGCTTTGCCGGCAGCCATCGGCGCAAAGCTTGCTTGTCCCAACAAGGAGGTCTGGGCGATTGCCGGCGATGGCGGTTTCCAGATGACCTGCCCCGAACTGGCGACCATTGTGCAGGAAAAGCTGGACATCAACATCGCCATCATCAACAACGGCTATCTGGGCATGATCCGGCAGTGGCAGGAAACGTTCTACGAGAAGAACTACGCGTGCTCGCCCATCTTCTCCCCGGATTTCGTCAAGCTGGCGGAAGCCTTCGGTATCCGCGCAACTGCAGTGAGAACTCGCGCAGAGCTGAAGACGGCCGTGGAAACCGCGCGCAAGCATAAGGGCCCTTTCCTGATCAACTTCCTGGTGGAGCAGGAAGATACGGTTTACCCCATGATCGTGCCTGGAGCTGCGCTGCACGAGATGATCCGGCGCCCGAACCCATTGGTCGAAACCGCATCGGACGTTTAGGTTTTCTGGCTCAAGCTTCAGTCCCGTTGAGACGGCTGAGGGTAGCCCAGGACGTAGTCCTGGGAATAGGTTTGAAACACACGACATTCCCGAAGGGACGACTGAAAACTACCCAGGATGAAATCCTGAATAATTCGAACGGTCCTCATACGGCCCCTGAGGTAAAGAAAGGTTTTCATGCAGCATACATTCGTTGCTTACGTGGAAGATAAGCCTGGTGTGCTGACCCGCGTGGCGTCGTTGTTTCGGCGCCTGAACATCAATATTTCGTCGGTCACCGTAGGAGGTTCAGAACGCCCCAATATCTCCCGCATGACCCTGGTTTGCGATGCACCACCGGCCGCCGGTCATCGCATTATGGCTTCGCTGTACAAACTGGAGAATGTGGTGCAGGTGGATGACGTTGGTCGTTTCTCTTCGGTAAGCCGAGAATTAGCGCTGATCAAAGTAGCCACAACGCCCAAGACACGCTCGCATATTTTTGAACTCGTGAATGTTTTCCGGGCGCGCGTGGTCGACCTTGCTCCGGGATCCCTGATGATCGAGATCACCGGCAGCGAAAGCAAAATCGAGGGCTTGCTCCAGGTCTTGAATGAGAACGAAGACCGGGTTCTTGAGATTTCTCGCACCGGCCGCATGGTGATGCGCCGCGGTCACCATACCAGCCGCGTGCTCGAGGCATTGGGCGATGTTGAGTCACAAAACAACTCGCTACCATCTGCAATGGGCGACGCGCTCCCTGAAGAGGAAGTAGACGACCTTTCGCCGGAAAAGCTCTAAATAAATACGATGAACACAAAGGAAAAATTGAATGACTAAGACTTATCACGACCAGGATGCCGATCTTTCCCTGATCCAGGGCAAGAAAGTAGCCATCATCGGCTACGGATCCCAGGGCCATGCCCACTCGCTAAATCTAAAGGACTCTGGCGTAGAAGTGCGCGTCGGCTTGCCCGCAACCAGCCGCTCGATCAAGAAGGCCAAGAGCGCAGGCCTGGAAGTGCTCTCCGTTGCCGACGCCGCCAAGTGGGCGGATGTAATTATGATCCTGGCCCCCGATACCGCCCAGGCAGCGATCTACAACGAACACATCGCTCCTTTCATGACCAAGGGCAAGACCCTCATGTTTGCCCACGGCTTCAACATTCGTTTCGGCACCATCGTTCCTAAACCGGAGATCGACGTCAGCATGGTGGCGCCTAAGGCCCCGGGACACCGGGTGCGCGAAGTGTTTACCGAGGGTGGCGGCGTTCCGGCGCTGATCGCGGTCCAGCAGGATGCCTCCGGCAAAGCTCATGCCCTGGCCCTTTCTTATGCCAAGGGAATCGGCAGCACACGGGCTGGCGTGATCGAGACCACATTCACGGAGGAGACGGAAACCGACCTCTTCGGCGAGCAGACCGTGTTGTGCGGCGGTGTCAGCGCTCTGGTGAAGGCCGGCTTCGAAACCCTGGTCAACGCGGGCTATCAGCCCGAGGTGGCTTATTTCGAATGCCTCCATGAACTAAAGCTGATTGTGGACTTGATGTATCGCGGTGGTCTGGCTTACATGCGCTACTCGATTTCCGACACGGCTGAATACGGGGACTACACTGCAGGTCCGCGCATCGTCACCGACGTCACGCGGGCGGAAATGAAAAAGATCCTGACGGAGATTCAAAACGGTACATTCGCCAAAAACTGGATCCGGGAGAATGAGACCGGACGCAAGGAGTTTAACCGGATGCGCAGCGAGGAAGCCGCCCACCCGATCGAGGAAGTCGGCAGCAAGTTACGCGCAGCCATGCCTTTCCTGGATCCGGTCACGGTAACCGTAGACAGTCCGGGCGCGGCTCCCCATCTGGCCGAGCCGGTCGGCGCTTAACAAAATTTTGGGTGCTCTTAACTCCCGGAAGCGGCGAGACTTAGGAGCACCCTCACGGCTTCCGGGAGAGGTAAATACAGTGAGTCCGGCTAAGTTTTTACGCACCGGCCGGGGTCATTTTCGAGTCTATTGCTACATGCAGCTTCGTCCGATTCCGCGCTTATCGGTAGTCGCATTCGCCTTCGGATTCTCCCTGACTACGATGAGCGCCCAGGATCGGAGCCAGCAACAGCCGACGGATGCGTGTCCGTCCCAGCCGCATACATTGCGGGCCATGCGCAACTGCTATCGACCGCTGCTGATTTTTGCTCCTTCACTGGACAATCCGCAGCTGGTGGACGAATTCAACCAGCTGAAGAACCAGGCCCTGGAGCTCAAGCGGCGCAGTGTGATCTACGTTCCCATCGTCCCGGAGGGCCACAATCAGCCAATACCGGTCTCAAAGGTTTCCACCGCCAGGCTTAGCGAGGATGAGTTGGCCGCCGTACGTCTTCATTTCAAGGTGGAGCCGGGAGATTTTCTGGTGATCCTGATCGGCAAGGATGGTGGAGAAAAGCTGAGGAGCCAAACTCCTGTCGCCGTCGTTGAGGTCGAGCACCTCATCGACTCCATGCCGATGCGCAAGAGTGAAACGCAGCAGCATCAACCGGTTGAGCACTAGCGTCAGCCCGTTCACACCTCCGTATTGTCCTCTAAACCAAGATTCCTGCGCCCCGAGCACATTCCGAGGCGGATCGAAGACCTATCAGATAACATCAAAGCAACACCGTGAGGTGCCATGACGACCCAAGCCACAGTCCCTGGTTTTACGACTGCTCCACCTCCGTACCGTGCGCCCCATGACCCAGCCCGGGTGCCCGAACTGGTGGAGGCACTGAAGAAAGTGACCCCCCTCCAGGACCTGGAGCAGGTGGAATATGAGTGGCTGGCAACCCATGGGACAGAGGTATTCGCGGAATCAGGAGCTGTCATGTTCCGTGAAGGCGATCCCGCCCGGAAGATGACGATCCTGCTCAAGGGAGAGATCTACGTCCGCCGCGAACACGGGGGACCGGCGGCACTTTTCATCGGCCGTTCAGGTCACGTTACCGGCCTCCTGCCCTTCTCGCGCATGAAAGCCTATGGCGGGCTGGGATATACGTCTGCCCCGACCTGGATGCTGGAGTTCGACAAATCTCTTTTTCCGGAGATGCTGCGAGCCATTCCTGCTCTCACCGAGCGTGTGGTGGGCGTTTTGCTCGATCGGGTACGGGAAATCACCCGCATGGAGCAGCAATCGGAAAAACTGAACGCATTGGGAAAGCTGGCAGGCAATCTTGCCCACGAACTGAATAATCCAGCTTCCGCGGCACAACGCTCCGCCGCCGGTGTGTTGGAGGAGCTACGCGTTTATGGGCATGAGCGGTTCAACCTCGGGCGGCTGTGCCTGAGCATTGAAAATACCGAAAGAGTACAGGCCTGGGAAGATCACGTTCGCGGCGAAGCCAAGCGGCTGGGAACGCCGGCTGAGAGCGAGCAAACCCGGCGCGAGGATGAAATCGTCCAGTGGCTCCTGAAGCATGACATCCAGGAATCCTGGCACATCGCCCCGGAGCTCGCCGAATTCGGCGTGATGCCCAATCAACTGGAGGAGTTAGCGGGTTACCTGAATCCCGGCGCCATCGCGGTCGTGTTGTCGCAGTTCACGTCATCCTTGCGCACGGAGCGCATCGCCGAGGCCATGCTCGACTCCACTGCCCGCATCTTCGACCTGATCCGCGCCATCAAGGACTACTCCTACATGGACCAGATGCCGATTCAGGAGGTCGACATCCCGCAGAGCCTGGAAAACACACTGGCAATGGTTGGATCACGTTTGGGCAAGGTTCGAGTCGTTCGTGAGTACGAGCCCAATCTTCCCTTAGTGAGTGCTTACGGCAGGGAGTTGAACCAAGTCTGGACTTCCTTGATCGAAAATGCTCTGGACGCGATTCACGACGAAGGGGAAGTCAAGCTTCTGGCAAGGACGGCAGCCGACATGCTTCTGGTTGAGGTTTGGGACAATGGCCCGGGAATTCCGCCTGAACTACAGGCGCGCATTTTTGAGCCATTCTTCACCACCAAGGCTCCGGGAAGTGGGCTGGGATTGGGGCTCGACGTGGTAACCCGGATTGTCCGCATGCATCGCGGATATGTGACGGTACAATCCAAGCCCGGGAGCACCTGCTTCCAGGTTCGCCTGCCCTTACAGGCCGGCCAAGCCTATTGATCGAGCTGGACGGAGTCTCTATAGGACCCTGGATATGTTTCCTTCAGCCTAAGGAGCGGACGAAGCAGCCACCCGCACAATCGAGCACTTGGTCTTTTTGCCCGTGGAGGTAGTAGCTTCGCCCTTTTGCCCATCGACCTTGAATTGAATTGGGGAGCCCACCACAAACTGCGTAGGGTTGAACGAACTACCTAGTTTGGTGCGGCAGGTGTATTCATTGGTCGACGTATCCACCAACAAATCATATTGTTGGTGCTTTTGCTTCTTACTGGTGCTGCCCACAGTCTGTACGTCTTTGAGAGTTGCGGTCTGAATCAGACTGTCGGAGAGCGCGGCCGCGGGCAACAGGCTGGCAGCCAGACAAAAAGCCATGGTTCTAAGAAGCGTCATCGATCCTCCTCTGACTCAAGCTCCCACTAGCCTGGCGCCGAAGGCCAGCAACAGGGAGCCCAGAATAATGCGGTAAATAGCAAAGACGACAAAGCCGTGGCGCCGCACCCAAAGTAGGAACCACTCCACCACTCCCAGGGCGACGATAAACGAAACGACAAATCCGATCCCCAGCACGATCCAGCCGTGCGTGGTCATTACCAGTGGCACCAGAGCTTCTTCGCCCGGGAGGTGCTTAGGGTGAACAGTGCGCAAAAATTCATAGCCGGTCGCTGCGATCATGACCGGGATCGACAGCAGAAAGCTGAACTCCAGGGCTGCGGTGCGCGTCATCCCGACCGCCTGACCTGCGGCAATGGTCGACATGGAACGCGAGACGCCCGGAAAAACCGCGGACGTAACCTCCCAAAGCCCAATCCAGACCGCTTGAAACAGCGACATCTGCTCCACATCCTTGGTCTTGAGCTCCCGGCGTACACTCATGGCGTCCACCACCCACATCACGATGCCGCCGATGAGCAGCGCCATCGCCATGAGACGGATGCTCTCCAGATGCTTGCCGATCAGTTTGACCAGGAGCAGCGAAGGAATCGCAGTGCAAACAAAGCCGATTGCGGTGAGCGAGATGGGATGCGTGAGGAGAGTGCGGTCCCCGCTTTCTCCCTGGGGAAAGGTGCGGAAAAACTCCAGAATCCGGCCGGTGAACAGCAGAACCAGCGCCACAATCGCGCCTAACTGGATCACGATGGTGTACATCTTCCAATAGGGACTGGCGAGGTCGATGTGAAGCAGAGCTTCCGCCAACCTCAGATGCGCAGTTGAGCTGACAGGTAAAAACTCGGTCAGTCCTTCAACGATGCCTAGCAATACCGACAGGAAGTAATCGTTCAAGGGCCCTCCGGCGACCGTGGGCTGTCGGTGCCGTAGATGGGAATTGATTCCTGCAACTGGTATACCAGACTCGCAGCGCGGGCAGCATAGTCCGATTGGGGATATTTGCTCTCAATGGTACCTGCAATGGTTACGGCTTTCGCCTTGGCCTCCCCGGATTTCTTGTCGTCTCCGTTGGCGGTGTAGATGTTGCTCAGAGCGCCCTGGCGATAGACGGCGTCATACAGGGCCTCCGGAGCCTTGGGGGATTCCGGGTGCTCCTGCGCGTACTTCTCGTACATTTCGGCTTCTTTCTCCGGGCACTTGGTCGAGCCCTGCCAGTCGCCGCATACTTTGTTGTCCAGCATGTCCCAATCAGCCAGATCGGCCCATTTGGTTCTAGGATAGTTTTTCTTAAGTTTGCGCATTTCCTCGTCGTCGATAGACTCCCGCAGATAGGCGTCTTTTTCGTGCGCTGAGGGGAGAGACATGATATCGGCCTTCTGCAGTTGCCAGCGAATATCGGCGGAACGCCAGGCGGCCTCGGGAGTCAGCGGGGACTGCGGAAAGAGATCGGCCATCCGCTGGTATAAAAGCCGTGCAGCCTGGGCAACGGACTGAGGCGAATGCGGCAGCATGGCATCCAGCTCCTGGCTGGCGGCTGCGCCGAAGAGAACCAGGTCTCCTTTCGGGGTGTCCGAGCTCACCACGCCGGCCGCAGGCATCCATCCGGAAACCGGCGCAGCCGAGGCGCTATTACCAAATACGGGCGCATCCTGCGACTGGGATGTCTCTTCGTCGGTGTTAGCAAAGACCTTCACCCAGGGACCGTTTTTCTCCAGAATCACCATTTCCCTGCCAGGCGTCACCTCGGCCAGCCGAGACGAAGAGTTATCGGGTGCTACATACAAGTTGGTGTTGCGAATCACCGTCGCTTTGGGGCCATTGCTCGGAGGCGGAGCTTTCTGCGCCACCAAAGCTGACACTGCAAATGCCAACAGGGCAGGAAAGGCAAGAAATTCAGTACGCATAAAAGGTAAAGGTTTTACCTCATCTAGAATACGCCGAACGGTGAAGTCGAACCGCGCGCGACTTAATAGACGCGATCTCGGCTTTTTCCCGAGATTCCGCATGCGCCCCTAGGTTTTCTCTTCCAATACGCTGCGTAAGACTGACGGCTCAACATTGCCGCCGCTCATGACTGCCACAGTCTGTTGGCGTGGCGGCAATTCGTGTTGATGAAAGATGGCAGCCGCTAAGGCAACGGCTCCGCTTGGCTCCGGAACCAATCGGGTGGCAAAAATCATCTGCCGCATGGTCTCGCGGATCTCAGCTTCCGTGACCGTCACGATGCCGTCGACATAGGTCTGGATATGAGCGAAATTCAGCTCACCGACGCTTTGCGTTCGCAAACCGTCGGCCGCGGTCCGCGCGGTCTGCTCGCCCGTGAACGATACAATGTGGCCGGCTCGAAAACTCTCTGCTGCGTCCGATGCCAATTCAGGTTCAACCCCGATGACCTTTACTTCGGGCCGGGTCAGCTTCACCGCAGCCGCAACCCCGCTCAGCAAACCACCACCGCCGACAGGAGCTAACACCAGTTCCACCTCAGGACGATCGGTCATGATTTCCAGGCCGCAGCTTCCTTGCCCGGCAATGATGTCACGGTCGTCGTAAGGAGGGATGACCACATACCCGAATTCCGCAGCCAGCTCTTCCGCCTTAGCCTTACGCTCCGAGCTGGCCGGCCCGACAATTACGATCTCTGCTCCCAGTGCCGCGGTCGCCCGAACCTTGATCACGGGCGCGTTTGATGGCATGACGATAACCGCCTTGGTGCTTAATGCCCGAGCAGCATAAGACACTCCCTGAGCATGGTTGCCACTCGAATACGTGATCACGCCTCGAGCGCGCTCCGATGAGGTCAATTGTGAGATTTTGTTGAAGGCTCCACGCAGTTTGAAACTGCCAATGGGTTGCAGGCCCTCTGCCTTAACCCAGATTCCGGGTGCGAAGCTCACCAGAGGTGTGCGCACGGCGACGCCGCGAAGCCGCTCCTGCGCCGCCCGCAGCTCCGCTAGCGTGACCAGCAAAATCAGATCTCCAGAATGATGGGCATGATCATCGGCCGGCGAGCTGTATTTTTCTGGATATACCGTTTAAGGTCGAGCCGAATCTTCTCTTTCATGACTCCGTAGTCGGCCTTCTCTTCCGCCGAGGATCCATCCAGCGTGCGATTCACGATTTCTTTCGCCTGTTCGCTGAGAGCGATTTCACCGGCCACGAAACCGCGCGTCACCACTTCCGGCGCGCTCTCGACTTTACCGGTGTGTTTGTTGATGGTGATGATCGCCAATACCAGCCCGTCTTCACTCAGGTGTCTGCGGTCGCGAATCACCAGGTCTTCCACCACGTCCGTGGTGGAACCCGCGTCGATACAAACCCGCCCTGTTGTAACTTTCTCTGTCTTCGATGCACTGACGGCATCCAGTTCCAGAACGTCGCCATCTTCGAGCAGCAGCGCCTGTTCGACCACGCCGGTGTTCTTGGCCAGCTGCATATGTTTTTGCAGATGACGGTAGTCTCCGTGAACCGGGATGAAAAATTTCGGCCGCAACAGATTGATCAGCAAGCGCATTTCTTCCTGGCTGCCATGACCGCTTACGTGAATCAAGCCGTTTTCCCCATCGTCATAGATCACATTCGCCTCACGGCGGCACAGATGATCGATGACCCGATAGATGCTTTTCTCGTTGCCGGGAATAACCCGGGAACTCAGCACCACCGTGTCGCCGCGTTCCACGCGCGCATGTTTGTGGTTATCGACAGCTGCGCGGGAAAGCGCCGACATTGGCTCTCCCTGAGTACCGCTGATCAGGATCATCAGCTCGGAAGACTGATAGTCGCGAATCTGACCGGGATGAATCAGCAGTCCTGGCGGCACGTTAAGATACCCGAGATCCTGTGCGATTTCGGTGGACTCCAGCATCGACCTTCCCACGACGGCCACCTTACGGTGATGTATCTGCGCCAGTTCCAGAGCAATGCGAATACGGTAAATGGAGGAAGAAAAGCAGGTGAAGAATAGCTTCTGCCTGGTCCGCGAGAAAATCTCGTCCAGACGCGGCCTGACTGCCCACTCGCTGGGCGTGTACCCCGCGCGGTCGACGTTCGTCGAGTCCTGCAGCAACGCAAGAACGCCGCGCTTGCCATACTCTGCAAACGTGTGAAGGTCGAAGGCCTTGCCGTCCGGCGGCGAGAGGTCGATCTTGAAATCTCCGGTGTGCACCAGAACGCCTACAGGAGTCTCGATCGCCAGGGCTACACAATCCACCAGGCTGTGTGTCACCCGGATAGGCTCAATGGTGAACGCACCCAGGTGAAACTTCTGCCGTGGCGTAATCTCAATCAGCTCCGCGGTTTCGAGCAACTTGTGTTCTTCGAGCTTGCCTTCGACATACGCCAGAGTGAACTCAGTTGCGTAAATTGGGACTTTGAGTTCGCTCAGGATCCAGGGCAATCCACCAATATGATCTTCGTGGCCATGGGTCAGCACGATCGCGCGGACATGCTGGCGGTTCTCGGTGAGATAGGAAATGTCAGGGACGACAATGTCGACACCTAAGAGTTCGGTCTCAGGAAACATGAGACCGGCGTCAATGACGATAATGTCATCCGCCCAGCGGAGCGCCAGGCAGTTCATTCCGAATTCGCCCAGGCCGCCCAGGGGGATGATCTGTAACTTACCGGAAGGCATGAATTTTTTATGCTACCACGCAACAGTCAGCGCAACAGGTCTTCAAGCGTCGCGCTTAAATCCGTTTTGTCATCGCGATATTTCACGATGACGGGTGTGTACAGACTCAAGCCTGACAGGTTACCGGCGCCCCGCTTGAGCTCTCTCGATCCGGGCACGACCACAGCGCCCTCGGGAATGATCAGAGGTTCCTCTGCCGATGCCCGCAGCACCTCCCCGCGTACGATGTCGTAGACCGGCGTTCCCCGGGTAAGGATCGTACCCGCAGCCAGCACTGCCCGCTGCCGAACTACAGTACCCTCATAGACTCCGGTATTTCCGCCAATCAGAACCTCGTCTTCAATGATGACAGGAGTGGCATTCACCGGCTCCAGCACCCCGCCAATCTGGGCCCCGGCGCTCAGATGTACCCGCTTGCCGATTTGAGCACAACTGCCGACCAGTGCGTGAGAGTCGACCATGGTGCCTTCATCCACGTAGGCGCCTGCATTTACGTACATGGGAGGCATACATACAACTCCACGAGCCAGGAAAGCACCCTCTCTTATTGAGGATCCGCCCGGCACCACACGCACCCCATGGTCGACGCTGAATTTCCTCGAAGGATATGTGCTCTTGTCCACAAAGGAGAACTCGTCACATCCCATGTGCACCAGCGTCCCCAAGCGAAACCCGAGCAGAATGCCCTGCTTGACCCAGGGATTGACTTTCCATCCCAGCGGGCTTTTCGGGCACGGCTCTGCAGCCCGCACGCGGCCGGTGTTGAGCGCTTCTCTTAACTCGAGGAAAGCGTTCATAGCGGCCTGGTCGCCAATGGCCTCGGCTCCGGCGGCAAAATATCGTTCGATCTCGGCTTGAAGCTCCCTCGATTTAGCCGCCATCATGATCCTTCAGCTTTCCCGTTTTCGCTAACAGCGAGAGTCGGATGGTCTATTTACTGCAGCAGTCCTAATTCTTCAGCTACCGTCTTGAGTTTTTGCCGGGTCGCCGCAGACACCGGCACCATGGGCAAGCGATAGTTTTCCTTGAGACGACCCATCATCGCCATGATGCACTTTACTGGCCCAGGGCTCGACTCCCAGAAGTTGGCCGCGATCAATCGGGAGTATCGCCGGTTGAGCGCGCGAGCCGTAGCCCAATCACCCTCCCGCGCGGCTCGAACCATGCGCGCCATCTCTCCAGGAACTTCATTGGATGCCACAGACACCAACCCGGCGCCACCCAACGCGATCACAGGCAGAGCCATCAGGTCATCCCCCGCCAGCACGGCGAAACCAGGGGGCGCCGAATAAATCAGATCGGTGATCTGCTGCAGGTTGCCGCTGGACTCCTTGACTCCCTGAATATTGGGTGCATCTTCAGCGAGCCGGACGATCGTTCCCGGCTCCAGGTTGGTCCCCGTGCGGCCAGGAATGTTGTAAAGCACCACGGGGCACGGAACCGCCTCTGCGATGGATCGGAAGTGACGGTACTGACCCTCCTGCCCCGGTTTGTTATAGAACGGATTGGCAGTGAGCAGTCCGCTTACGCCCGGAACCGACGCTGCCTCACCCGCGCGCGCCACCGCTTCCAGCGTGGAGTTGTGAGTACACCCAGCGAGGACGGGAACTCGCCCTGCCGCCGTCTGCGTAACAACGCCGATGACTCGCAGCCATTCTTCATGGCTCAACGTTGGCGTTTCGGCTGTCGTTCCGCAAGCTACCAGGAAGTCGATGCCACTTTCGATCTGCCACTCCACCAGCATGCAGAGGGCTTGCTCATCGAGGCTGCCATCGTCGCGAAAGGGAGTTACCAGGGCTGTGCCACAACCGCCGATGGTCATAACAAATGGAGTCTACTAGAACTAGCCTTATGTATGGGTCGGCACGCCGATGAATGAAACCAGTTCTATCGCAGCTGAGGATAAATCTCCCTGAAGTCAAAGCACCCGGTCTTGCCGCACAGCCATTCAGCCGCCCGAACAGCCCCCTCGGCGAAACTGCGCCGCGAAAGCGCCTCGTGCTGGATTTGGATGACATCATCTCCAGACTTGGCGATGATGGCATGAGTTCCGACGTGGTCCCCCTCGCGTCGGGAGACAATTTCCACCTTTAGCGAGGGATCCCCCTCCAGTAATGCCTGCTTCAGAGCCAATGCGGTTCCGGAAGGCTGGTCCTTCTTCTCCCGATGATGGACTTCCGTGATGCTGATCTCAAATCCAGGCGCAATTGACCCTAGCTGGCGGGCGAGACGATACATCACCTGAACGCCAACCGAGAAATTCGCCCCGTACACCAGGGCGCCATTCCTGCGTTCGCAAATGGTTCGAACTTCGTCGAGCTTGTCGTACCATCCTGTCGTGCCCACCACTACCCGGGCCCCATTCGCCAAACAAGCGCGCACATTGGGAAGCACAGCCTGCGGCGTGGTGAAGTCAAACACCACGTCAAATCCTGCCAGCATCGGGGCGGTCAGGGCCGATGCGTTGGCATTTTCTTCCTCTCCGATAACCTGGACGCTGTGTCCACGCTGGACGGCGACCTCAGCAACGATCCGCCCTGTTTTGCCTCGTCCCAGCACTAAGAAGATCATGGTTTATTGATGCACGCTTTCTGCTGTTTTTCTCGCCGTGACGTCGAAGATCTCGGGATCGGGATCGACGAAGAAGGCGGCATGCAAGGATCGTACCGCCTCGTCTACATCATCCTCGTCAATCATGAAGCTCATGTTGATTTCCGAAGCGCCCTGGGAGATCATGCGCACGTTGATGTGCCGGATGGCGTGGAAAACCTGGGCCGCAATGCCGTTCTGCCCACGGATATTTCCCCCCACCATACAGATCAGCGCCTTGCGTCCCTCATAGGTCACGTCGGCCAGCTTGCTCAGATCGGCTGTCAACTCCGGCAGCTGCTCGGTAGAATCCACGGTAAGCGAAACGCTGACCTCCGAGGTGGACACCATATCCACCACGCATTTGTGCTTATCGAAAACGTCAAAAACAGCCCGCAGGTAGCCATGCGACATCAGCATGCGGCTGGCAACCAGATCGATGATGGTCAAGCGACGTTTGGCGGCGATGGATTTGAAAGGACTGCGGCAGTCGGTCGCCAGGGCGGTGATGCGGGTGCCCTCATTCTCTGCATTGCGTGAGTTCAGCACCAGCACAGGGATATTTTTCTGTACGGCAGGCAGGATGGTAGCCGGATGCAGAACCTTGGCGCCGAAGTAGGCCAACTCCGCGGCCTCTTCGAAGCTGATGGTTTTCACCCGCAAGGCGTCCGGGCAGACCCTTGGATCCGCGGTCATGATCCCGTTGACGTCGGTCCAGATCTCGATGGCTTCGCTATCCAATCCACCACCAATCAGTGCCGCGGTGTAGTCCGATCCGCCTCGCCCCAGCGTTGTCGTAACCCCATCTACCGTGGAACCGATGAAGCCGCCCAGGACCGGAACCTGGCCCGCATCAATCAGAGGCCGCAGGTGCTCGACGCACCGGCCCTCGATCAGTGTGGAATTAGGGGTTGCTTTGCCATGCTGTCCGTCGGTCACAATGCAGGTGCGCGCATCCACGTGGACGGCGTTGATTCCCTGCTCGCGAAATGCCTCGGCAATCAATCGGCTGGAAAGCCTTTCGCCGAAGCTGACCACCATGTCATTCGTCCGCAGGGTCAGTTCGCCAACCGCGGAAAGCCCGCGCAGAATCTCGTCGATGGAGTCGAATTCCTGCTGGATCCAGTTCTGGATCTCGCTCTTGCGAGCTGCAGGAAGCAGTTGGCTGGAAGTGTCGCAGTGACGGTTGCGGAGGCGAGCGCTGATCGCCAATGCGCCATTGCGATCCCCTCGCCCTGCCGCATTGGCTGCCGCCAACAATTGGTCGGTAACCTTGGCCATCGCGCTAACCACGACCACCGGGCGCTGCCCCCGCGCCAGCCGGCCGGCAACGATTTTTGCTGTGCGTTGGATGGCAGCAGCATCTTCCACCGAGGTGCCGCCAAACTTCATGACAACGGGCTTCATACGGAAACGGCCAGGTGATCGCGAACCCCGGCCAGCTTGCCCTGCGCAGCGAGAAATTCACCGTTCAATACCGCAGCACCTGCTCCGCCACGAATCGTATTGTGGGAGAGAACGGTGAACTTCCAGTCCAGCAAGGAACATGGACGCAGGCGCCCAACCGCAGCTGCCATGCCGTTGCCCCGCATGCGGTCGAGCCTGGGCTGAGGCCGGTCATCCGCAGCAATCCACTCCACCGGCTGTTTCGGCGCAATTGGCAGGGTGATTCCGGCAAGAGGCGCAAACTCTTTCCAGGCAGCGAGAATCTCTTCCCGGGTTGCCCGCGTTCCGAGCTCAATGCTAACGCTCTCCGTATGTCCGTCTTCGACCGCAACCCGGTTGCAATGCGCGCTCACCCGGGCAGCCAGAGGCTCTACCTGCCCCCCGCTCAGCTTGCCCAGAAGCTTCTGCGTTTCAGACTCGAGCTTTTCTTCTTCCCCGCGAATGTACGGCACCACGTTGCCGAGAATGTCGAGCGAAGCCACACCAGGGTATCCAGCGCCGCTCACGGCCTGCATGGTGCTCACGAAGACACTCTTCAATCCGAAGCGGTCCGCCAGCGGCTTGAGCGCCAGAACCAACCCAATGGCGCTGCAGTTGGGATTGGTGACGATATATCCCCCCGATTGCTTGCGCCAGCTCTGCGTCTCGAGCAAGCCCAGGTGGTCCGCATTCACTTCGGGAATTACCAGCGGAACATCGCTCTGCATGCGGAAGGCGCTGGAATTGGAAATCACGGCGCAGCCCGCTGCGGCAAATTTGGGCTCCAACTCACGCGCAATATCCGTATCGAGAGCAGCGAAGATCACACCCGGTGCACCTTCGGGAGTTGCCGGGGAAACCATCATCCCGGCGATCCGCGCCGGCAGCGGCGTTTCCAGTTTCCAGCGCGTTGCTTCGCCATAGGTCTTACCGCTCGATTTGTCGCTCGCCGCAAGCCAGGCTATCTCAAACCACGGATGCCCTTCGAGCAACTGGATAAAGCGCTGGCCGATCACCCCGGTGGCGCCAAGAATGCCAATCTTGTGTTTTGTCTGCATTGTTTTGGAAATATTCTGGTTAAATTTTAGACTATCCGATCCGGCTCGAACCGCGAGCGCACCTTAGCGGTCAATCCGCCGCACGACGCT
>Ga0335074_10007348_pt1 | contig 15264 bp, 15 predicted proteins | sample Lox_Sample_23_FD_206715 | JGI IMG/M metagenome (GOLD analysis project Ga0335074, IMG submission 206715) | Soil microbial communities from Loxahatchee National Wildlife Refuge, Florida, United States - Lox_Sample_2.3 | ecosystem: Environmental > Terrestrial > Soil > Wetlands | place: USA... | reverse complement strand
AGGCTCTCGTCCGTCCTCGCACGGAACTTCTCTGATTCCGCTCGAAATCTCTCCGACTGGATGCGGAACTCAATAAGGTCCTTGATATGCTCGCTTTGCGTCTTTTCGATATGAGCCATCACCACCGCAGCGTCCTGTAGCTCCTGGATGGCTGCTCGCATCGCGTCGCTGCTCATGGGGATATCCGTTATTTTACTTCTTCCCGCCAACTGGGTGCCCGCTCACTGGCCAAATTCTCGCGCAGACCGTCCGGCAACGCCCACACGCTACAATAAAATTTCATCCGGAGGCCTAATGCCCGCACTTCCTCGGCGCAACTCTGTGCCCGTCAAAATCGGTGATGTCTGGGTCGGCGGCGACCACCCCATCGTGGTCCAGTCCATGACCAACACCGACACCGCCGACACCGCCTCCACCGTCAACCAGGTCATGGCCCTGGCCCAAGCCGGCTCCGAGCTCGTCCGCGTCACCGTCAACACCGAAGCCGCCGCCCAGGCCGTCCCCAAAATCGTCGACACGCTCGACAAATTCGGCGTTCGCGTCCCCATCATCGGCGACTTCCACTACAACGGCCACATCCTGCTCAAGAAGTATCCCGACTGCGCCCGCGCCCTGGCCAAATACCGCATCAATCCCGGTAACGTCAACATCGGCAAAAAGCACGACGACAATTTCCGCACCATGATCGAAGTGGCCATCGAGTACGATCGCCCGGTCCGCATCGGCGTCAACTGGGGTTCGCTCGATCAGGCCCTGCTCACGCGCATGATGGACGAAAACTCGCGCCTCCCCGAGCCGCTGGACGCCATGGAAGTCACCATGAACGCCATCGTCGCCAGCGGAATCCTCGCCGCGAAAGCCGCCGAAAGCTATGGCCTCGGCCGCGACAAGATCATCCTGAGCGCCAAAGTCTCGGGCGTCCAGGATCTCATCATGGTCTACCGCAAGCTCGCTGCCCAGTGCGACTACGCGCTGCACCTCGGGCTCACCGAAGCCGGCCTCGGATCGAAAGGCATCGTCGCCACCACTGCCGCGCTCTCGGTGGTGCTCCAGGAAGGTATCGGCGACACTATCCGCGCCTCGCTCACCCCGCTCCCGAATGGCGACCGCACCGACGAAGTGATCGTCTCCCAGCAGATCCTGCAAGCGCTCGGCCTGCGCAGCTTCACGCCGCAGGTCACCGCCTGCCCCGGCTGCGGCCGGACCACCAGCACCTTCTTCCAGGACATGGCCGACCAGATCCAGACCTACCTGCGCGAGCAGATGCCTCTCTGGAAGGAGCGCTACGCGGGCGTCGAAGCGATGAAGGTGGCGGTCATGGGCTGCGTGGTCAACGGCCCCGGCGAATCCAAGCATTCGCACATCGGCATCTCGCTGCCCGGCACTTTCGAGGAGCCCGTCGCGCCGGTGTACGTCGACGGCAAGCTCTCCACCACGCTCCGCGGTGACCGGATCGTCGCCGAGTTCATCGAAATCCTCAACAATTACGTCGACCGGCGTTATTCTGCCCGCGTCGCCGAAACCACCACAGTGTAGCCCCGGCTGTGCCATGCGCCTCAAGTTTTTCTTCATCGCGGCGCTGGCAATCGTTCACACGATCCCGGCGAGCGCGCAGCAATCCATCTGCGATCTCTTCGCGAATCTGAAATCCCACGATGGCGTTCAAGTCGTGGTGCGCGGTGAATTATTCCTCGACGGCGAACGCGCGGCGCTCGGCGCAACCGAGTGCGAAACCCGTTACCAATCGCGCTTGTCGGGTTATGTCGTCCAGATTTGGCCCACCGCCATCGAGCTCGTCCCATCCACAAAGGTTCCTCCGAGCCAGCTCGCCGAACTCAAATCGCGAGCCGCCGAGATCCAAAAGCTAGTTGCTGAAAATCGAACCCTCAACGCGATGGGCACCTTTTCAGGCCGCCTTACGCTACACAACGACGACATCCGTGCCGAGCTCGTGTTTGACGATGCCCGCGACATCACGGTCGAAGCGCTTCCGGAGGCGAGCAAACTGCCGGTGATTCCCATCTGCGACCTCTTCCAGGACCTGCCGAAATATAAAGGCCAGCGAATCGCGGTGCGCGCGGAAATAGTCGGTACCATGGAAGGAACTTGGCTGTCCGGCCATTGTAAGAGCAACTTTGTCACCGACGGGCATCGCTGGCCGGTCGCCCTATGGTACGCCGGGCCGGATTATTATGGGGCACAGCCTGAATCGCTGTTCCGAATCGACTTAAACAAGACTGCGCTTAAGTCTCCCGCCGATCCCGAACTGAAGGACCGCCAAAACGTTATCACCTCAGGCACCTTCGTCGGGCGCTTGCAAATGCGCGACAAGTACGCCGGGCTTTGCCGAACCCCGGATGATTACATCGCCAATGGATTCGGGCACCTTGGTGGTGCTGCCGCTGAGCTGATCGTCGAATCTGCATTTGATGCCACCGTGGCGCTGCGTCTGGCGCAAACGGACCAGACAGAGCCCGAAACTGCCTGTGAGCCATCCAACCGCGCGGAACTTTGCAGGGTAGCGACGACGCTCGCGGAAGCCGCAACGTACAACTGCATCGATCGAGCTCGTGAACTTCTAGCCACAAGCGGAATCGATAGCAAGGACGGCGGACCCTCCGTCGCCTTAACAACAGCCATCAGAAGCGGCAGTGACGAAGTCGCCCTCTTCCTGATCCAAGCCGGCGCTCCTGTGAACCCGGTCACAACCGATGCCTGGTCCCAGCCCCTCCTTCTCGCCGCACACTGGGATCGCATCGCCGTCCTCCAAGCGCTCGTCAAAGCGGGCGCCGATGTAAATCGAAAGTACTACGGCGGAGATACGTTGCTCGTAAGCGAAGGCGTATTTAGAACTCGCATTAGTAAGTTCCTCCTCGACGCCGGAGTTAATGCCAACCTGGCCAACGACCACGGCGAGACCGCTCTTATGCACGCTTCAGGCCAAGGCTACGAGCAGGAAATCAGGCTGCTTCTGGAATATCACGCCGACGTCAACCTGAAAGACGCGAAAGGACGCACGGCGCTGATGTATGCGGCCCAAAGCCAATACGTGGACGCCATCCCTCTCCTGCTCGCCCACGGCGCCGACCCGCTCTGGCGCGACAACGACGGGCTCACCGCCTTGGACCTCGCCAAAAAGTCCGGCAACGCTACGGCCGTCCAGCTTCTCTCGGCCCGCTAGTCACAGCCAACGCCAGGCCGCAGCTCATTCCGCGAATTCCTTGAATTCCTCGAATTCCCTGTATTCCTCCCCATCCCCCTATCCCTAATGCCCTCAATCGATTCCGTCGATATGCAAACGATGCCGCAACGTCCGCCGCCGCGCCGCTCCATCGTCATCGCCGCCCGCCTGATCGCCATCACCATCGGGCTCGCCGGCGCCGAGGGGCTGCTCTGGGTGCAGGGCTACCCCGGCTGGTGGCAGACCCTCCACATCTCGCGCGACGATTCCGAATACGTGCCCGACCCCGTCCTCGGCTGGAAAAATCGCGAGGGCCGCTTCGACCTGGTCGACCCCCAGCACCGCGTATTCCACTACACCAACTGGAGCCACGGCCGCCGCGCCACCTCGGATCACGAAGGCGCGTCATTAACCCCAGCGAGCACTACGCCCCCAGCCGTTCAGCGGGTCGCGTTTTTCGGCGATTCCTACGTGCAAGGCTACGGGCTCTCGGACGATCAAACCTTTGCCTGGATGGTGCAAGCCACCCACCCCGAACTCGCGGTCTCCAACTTCGGCACCGCCGACTACGGAACCTACCAGTCGTACCTCGCGATCGCAGCCGACATTCATGCTCCATCTTCAGTGTTCTATCTCTTCAACGGTTTTCACGAAGGCCGCAACGTCGCCGAACCGGACTGGGTCCGCACCGTCACCGCGCCTCCGCCGGATCTCTTCTTCCCCTACGCCGAACTTGCCGGCGGCACGCTCCGCTTCGAGAAATCGCGCGGCGAAATGGTCTGGCCGGTCAGCCGCTGGCTCCGCACTGCCGCACTCGCCCAGGATTATTACTCGCGCGCCACTTCCTACTCGCGCATGCACAACAAACGCAGCGTCACCGAAGCCCTGCTCCAAAAAATGAACGACGCCGTGCACGCCTGCGGCGGGAAATTCACCGTGATCCTGTTCGACCTGACGCCCGGCGAGCGCCGCGATTATCGCGCATTCGTCGAATCCCACGGCATTCGCTTCCTCGATTGCGATCGGCCCCAGATGACCGACCAGCGCTTGCGCCTTCCCGACGGCCATCCCAACGAACAGTTGAACCGCCTGCTGGCCCAGTGGATCGAGCCAGCCCTCGCGGGAGGCGAAAATGCCAAACTCTGACCGCGCCGCCCTTGCCGCCGTCATCAGCAGTTATTCCGATGATCCGATCAAGCGCTCCTCGAATCGCGTTTTCGGCCTGGTCTTCGCCGCCTTCTTCGCGCTCATCGCCCTGCTGCCTCTTGCGCGCGGCCATGCCTTCCGCCGCTGGCCTCTGCCCCTGGCCGCGATTTTCCTGATCGCCGCGCTCGCCGCGCCGAAAATCCTCACGCCATTAAACCGGGCCTGGACCGCGCTCGGGACGCTCCTTCACTCGATCGTCAACCCGCTGGTACTCGGCGTCCTGTTCTATCTCGTCTTCACGCCTTTCGGCTGGATGCTGCGCCGCCTGGGCAAGGATTTCCTGCGCCTGCGGCGCGCGCCCGACGCCGCGAGCTACTGGATTCCCCGGCAGCCGCCCGGCCCCACGCCCGAAAGCATGTCGCGGCAATTCTAGGAATAACTATGTCCACATTGATCGAACTTTGGTCCTTCATGCGAGAGCGCAAAAAATTCTGGCTGCTGCCGATCTTTTTCATGATGCTGGTCCTCGGCGGCCTGCTGATTCTCACCAAAATCTCCGCCGTCGCGCCCTTCATCTACACATTGTTCTAGTACAGGCGGTTCTAGCTCCATGAAGATCCTCGGCATCTCGGCCTTCTATCACGACAGCGCGGCTGCGCTGGTGGTGGATGGCGAAATCGCCGCCGCAGCCCAGGAGGAACGCTTCAGCCGCAAAAAGCACGACGCGCGTTTTCCCGCGAACGCCGTCCGTTACTGCCTCGAAGCCGCGGGCGTCGCCGCCGCTGATCTCGATTCGGTGGTCTTCTACGACAAGCCTTTCCTCAAGTTCGAGCGCCTGCTCGAAACCTACCTGATGACCGCGCCCTCCGGCTTCGCGTCCTTCCGCATGGCCGTCCCGCTCTGGATCCGCGAAAAGCTGTTCCAGAAGGATCTGCTCCAATCGCGTCTCAAAGAATTCGATCCCCAAGTGGATTGGCTCTCCAAACTCCGCTTCACCGAGCACCACCTGAGCCACGCCGCCAGCGCGTTCTATCCTTCGCCCTTCGAGGAAGCCGCCGTGCTCACCATGGACGGCGTCGGCGAGTGGGCCACCACTTCTCTCGCGCACGGGCGCGGCAGCAAGCTCGAAATCCTCAAGGAAATCCACTTTCCCCACTCGCTCGGCCTGCTTTATTCGGCCTTCACCTATTACACCGGCTTCAAGGTGAACTCCGGCGAGTACAAACTGATGGGCCTCGCGCCCTATGGCGAGCCACGCTTCACCAGCCTGATCTTCGATCACCTGATCGACGTAAAGCCCGACGGCTCCTTCCATCTGAACCTCGATTATTTCGATTACTGCGCCGGGCTTCGCATGACCAATGCACGCTTCCATCGCCTCTTCGATCTCCCGCCGCGCAAACCATCGGAGCCGCTCACCCAGCGGCACATGGACATCGCCGCATCCATCCAGGCAGCGCTCGAAGAAGTGATCCTGCGCCTCACTCGGGCAATCGCCGCCGAAACCGGCCTTCCCAATCTGTGCCTGGCCGGCGGAGTCGCGCTCAACTGCGTCGCGAACGGCAAAATTCTGCGCGATGGCCATTTCAAAAACATTTGGATCCAGCCCGCATCCGGCGACGCCGGTGGCGCACTCGGCGCAGCGCTCGCTGCGCATTATCAGTTCCACAGTCAACCCCGCACGGTCGACGCCTGCCACGATGCAATGTCCGGCGCCTACCTCGGGCCCGAGTTTTCTCAATCCGAAATCGAACAGCGCCTCCGCGCTTCCGGCGCGCGCTTTGAAACCCTCACCGAATGCGAGATGATCTCGCGCTCGGCCTGCGCGCTCGCCCAGGGCAAAGCTCTCGGATGGTTCCAGGGCCGCATGGAATTCGGCCCCCGCGCGCTCGGCGCCCGCTCCATCCTGGGCGACGCCCGCTCGCCCGCGATGCAAAGCGTCCTCAATCTTAAGGTCAAATACCGCGAGTCCTTCCGCCCCTTTGCGCCGGCCGTCCTGCGCGAGCGCGTGAGCGATTATTTTGATCTCGACACCGACAGCCCCTACATGCTCCTGGTTGCCGACGTGGTCGAGCATCGCCGCCGCGCAATGTCTGACGACGAGCTAAAGCTCTTCGGAATCGAAAAGCTGAACGTCCCGCGCTCCGATATCCCCGCCGTCACCCACGTCGATTATTCCGCCCGCATCCAAACCGTCCATCGCGACACCAATCCCCGCTACCACGCGCTCATCTCCGCCTTCGACCAGCTCACAGGCTGCCCGGTCATCGTCAACACCAGCTTCAACGTCCGCGGCGAGCCCATCGTCTGCACCCCCGAGGACGCCTTTCACTGCTTCATGGGCACCGAAATCGAAACGCTCGCCATCGGCAACTGCTTCCTCGGCAAGGAAGATCAGGATCCCTCGCTCAAACGAAATTACGAAACGGCGTTCGAGCTGGACTAAGCTGGTTACAGGCGCGTATTCTCTTGCCGCCGAATTCACCAGGAGCGAATTTTGTCCCTCGAAGACGATCTGTACGAGCAGCGCATCCGGCGCATCGCGGAAATCGAAGCCCTCGGCTTTGAGCCCTATGGCCACCGTTTCGATTTCAGCCATACGATCCCGCAAATTTTGTCGGAACATGGCAATAAGACGGCCGAGCAGCTAGAACCGCGCGTCACGGTCCGTGTGGCCGGCCGCATCATGACCGTGCGTCGCATGGGCAAGGCCGGATTCGCGCACTTGCAGCAAAACGGCGAGAAGCTCCAGATCTACGTCCGCAAGGACGCCGTCACGGAAAAGGAGTTCGCGCTCTATCAGCTCCTCGATCTGGGCGATTTCGTCGGCGTCGAAGGCTATCTCTTCCGCACCAAAACCAACGAGCTCAGCATTCACGTCGAAAAGCTCGACTTTCTGGCCAAAACCCTGCTCTCCATGCCCGAAAAGTGGCACGGCCTCGAAGACGTCGAAACCCGTTACCGCCAGCGCTATCTCGATCTAATCACGAACCCAGAAGTCCGCAAAGTCTTCATCACTCGCGCCAAAATCGTCGGATCGCTGCGCCGGAGCCTTGAATCGCGCGGGTTCCTCGAAGTGGAAACGCCGATGCTCCAGCCCATCTACGGCGGCGCTGCCGCGCGCCCCTTCACCACGCATCACAACACGCTCGATATCCCGCTCTATCTGCGCATCGCGCCCGAGCTTTACCTGAAGCGCCTGGTGGTCGGCGGCCTCGATCGCGTGTATGAAATCAACCGAAATTTTCGAAACGAGGGGATCTCCACGCAGCACAACCCCGAGTTCACCATGCTCGAGTTTTATCAAGCCTACACGGACTATCACGGCATGATGGATCTTTCCGTGGACCTGTTGAAGCAGGCCGCGATCGATGCCACCGGCGGCACCGTGGTCGATTATCAGGGGACGCCGCTCGACTTCGGCAATATCCGGCGCGTCTCCATGCGCGAAGCGGTCGGCGATTCCAGCCTCAAAGGCCTCCCGCTCGTCGAAGCCTTCGAGCGCCACGTCGAACCGGCGCTCATCCAGCCGACTATCATTTACGACTTCCCGGTCGAAGTCTCGCCGCTTTCGAAAAACAAGCCCGGCGAGCCCGAATTCGTCGAGCGCTTCGAAATCTTCTGCGGCGGCATGGAAATCGGCAACGCCTTCAGCGAACTGAACGACCCGCGCGAGCAGCGCCGGCGCTTCGAAATGCAGCTTGCCATGCGGGAACAGGGCGACGAGGAAGCGCATCAAATGGATGAGGACTACGTGCGCGCCCTCTCCTACGGCCTTCCGCCCACCGGCGGCGAAGGCCTCGGTATTGACCGGCTGACCATGCTGCTCACCAATTCGCGCTCCATTCGCGACGTAATTTTGTTCCCGCTACTGCGACCCCAAACATGACCCCGCGCAGCTTCGAGCTCTTCATCGCCAGCCGTTATTTGCGCGCCAAGCGCAAGCAGGCCGTGATCTCGATCATCACCGTCATCTCGATCGCGGGCGTCGCGGCCGGAGTGGCCGCCCTCGTCATCGGTATCGCGATCAACAACGGCTTTCGCGACACGCTGCAGCGTAGCCTGCTCGGCGCAACCGCGCACGTCATGATTCTCGAAAAACAGCCCGACCGCGGCATCGCCAACTGGCAGCAGCTCGACCCCGAGCTGCGCAAACTGCCCCACGTCATGAGCGTCTCGCCCAATCTTTACGGTCCCGTGTTCCTTGCCGGACCCATCGGATCGCAAGGCGCGGGTGCCGAACTGAAGGGCGTCCCGGCCGCAAGCCCTCCCGAGATGCTGAAACATTTAAAGCAGGGTTCGTTTGCCGGGCTCCAGGCCCCGGGGTCCATTCCCGGCATCATTCTCGGCTCGCGCCTGGCGGGCGATCACGGCCTGCTCTACAACAGCATCGTCTACGTCTTCTCTCCGCAGCCCGTCATGACGCCGCTCGAACCCATGCACTTCCAGCTCCCCTATAAGTTCCGCGTGGTCGGTATTTTCGAATCGGGATTCTACGATCTCGATTCGACTTTTGCATTCACCTCTTTGGCCTCCGCGCAGCAGGTCTTCGTGGACGGCAACGTCGTCAACTCCATCGAGCTGCAGCTCGACGATATTTACAAGGCTCCCGAAGTTGCGAAGGCCGCCGAAAAGATCATCGGCCCCGAGCTCGCCGCCAACACCTGGATGGAGCAGTATCACCAGATCCTCGACGCGCTCTCGATGGAGCGCCTGGTTACCGCGGTCACCATCGGGCTGATCGAAATCGTGGCCGCGCTCAACATCCTGATCACGCTGATCATGATGGTGATGGAAAAGAATCGCGAGATCGCCGTGCTCATGTCGATGGGCGCCAAGCGCCGCCAGATCCGGAAGATCTTCATGCTGCAGGGAGGCCTCATCGGTGTGGTCGGAACCGCGATCGGCCTCGCGCTCGGCTACACGCTGTCCCTGCTGGCCAACCATTACCGCTGGCTGCGCCTCAACGAAGACGTGTATTCGCTCAGCTACGTCCCGTTCAATCCGCACTGGCAGGACGCCATCTGGATCGCCGCCGCCGCGATCTTCGTCAGCCTGATCGCAACCTTGTATCCCGCCAAGGCCGCTACATCGATCGCGCCGGTGGAAGCCTTACGTTACGAGTAGTGGCCGGCGGCTCGTAAATGCAGAACGGGTCTTCGCCCAGCGGATCGCCCGTGGCCTGGTAGGCTCGCGATCTGGATCCGCCGCACAGCCCGTGATACTCGCAGGCGCCGCAGCGCCCGTGAAATTGATTCGGATCGTGCAGCGCCAGGAATACCGGCGAGTTGCGATAGACACCGGCCAGACGGTCTCGCCGGACGTTGCCCACTTTGAGCGGCAGGAATCCCGCCGGACAAATATCGCCCGTGTGCGATACGAACACAATGCCGTTGCCGTCGCGAACCCCGAACCCGCGATAGCTTCCGCTGCCCTTGATCTGTTCGCCCGTCAATCCCTGCTCGCGCATCTTGAGCAGCGCGACTCGCCGATACGATGGCGCTTCGGTGGTTGCCACTACAAACGGGGCGGCGTTGGAAGTTTCGTAAATCCAGCCCATCAGCGCTTCGCCGCGCTCGGGAGTGAGCGGCTGAAGCACCTTGCCGCGCCCCACCGAAATCAGGAAGAACAGGCTCCAGCGCGCGATGCCTAGCGGTTTCAAAAGCTCGTAAATCGCCGGGATGTCCGCTTCGGTCTCCTCCGCCACCAGCGTGTTCACTTGCAGCGACATTCCCAGTTCTCGCGCCCAGCCGATGGCCTGGATGGTCCGGTCGAAGGTCCCCGCCACGCCGCGAATCGAATCGTGCCGCGCGGCCGTCGATCCATCCAGGCTCAAACCCAGCCCCTCTACGCCATGCTGCTGCAGCCGCGCGAGCACGTCGCGGGTCAGCGACGGCGACGCGGCGGGTGTGATAGAAACGCCGATTCCAAGCCTGCGGGCTTCGTCGATCAGCTCATATAGGTCCCCGCGCGCGAGCGGATCGCCTCCCGTGAGGATCAATTGCGGCAGGGGCGAGCCGAAATCGGGAAGCTGTCTGAGGAACGCGATGCTTTCGGCGAAGTTGAGCTCGTCGGGGTGGGCCGTGGCGACGGCTTCCGCGCGGCAATGCCGGCAGGCTAGGGGACAAGCCTGCGTCATTTCCCAATACACGTTGAGCGGAGTCTGCGTGAAATCCCGCAGTTTGTGGGGTGGAGTGGCCGGCATATACCCATGCCGTGCAAAAGAGGGGCCATCTGGTCCGATGGCCCGGTCCCCGAGTCAGCGATTACCGAGGCTGGTTCACGCCAACCGCGCTAATCGCGTCATTGATTACTGCTGGAGTTATTGCCGTTGTTGCCGCTGTGTTCGGCCTCACTGGATTGCTGGGCCTGTTTACTCAGGACCACCGTGTCCTGGGGCTCCTGATCATCCTGGCTGTTTTTATGTGTCTGCTGGTTCTGCTGATACTGCTGCAGCTGATACGATTGCGCAACTTGCGAACTGTTGTTCACACTGTTGATCACGGACATGAGGTTCTCCTGATGCCTCCCTTATCGGATGGGGCGCGGAAAGTTTGAGCGGCGGGTCGCGTCAGGGCAGAAACCGGTACCCAACTCCATGCACCGTAAGGAAATGGCGCGGCCTCGCGGCATCCGGCTCCAGCTTCCGGCGCAGCCGCACCACGTGCGCGTCCACGGTTCGGGTATAGGGACAATAGTCGTATCCCCAGACCGAGTTGAGTATCGATTCGCGCGTCAGCACGCGGTCGGGATTTTGGAGGAAATAAGTCAGCAGATTGTACTCGGCGCGGGTGAGCTTCAACTGGCGCCCCTCGCGCGCCACCACGCGGCGCGTCAAATCCACTGCGATCTCGCCGAACTCCAGCACCTTGGTCTCTTCGGGAGTGGTGCGGCGCAGCACGGCGCGGATCCGGGCCAGCAGCTCGCGCACGCCGAAAGGCTTCACCATGTAGTCGTCGGCGCCGATATCGAGCAATTTCACTTTGTCCAGTTCGCCCGCCGCCGCGCTCAGCACGATCAGCGGTGTTTTCATTCCGCGGGCGCGCAGCTGCTTGCAAACCTCGGCGCCGCTCAACCGCGGCATCTTCAGATCCACCAGGATCAGGCGCGGCTTGAGCGCGAGCGCGCGCTCGTAACCGGCGCGGCCGTCATCGGCTAGCACGGTGAGGAATCCTTCGCGCTCCAGCATCACGCTCAGCGTGTCGCGCAGGCTCGCGTCGTCATCGATCACCAGAATGGTTTCCATGGGAATCCACCGAAACCTTACCAGAACGTCGCGGCTTCAGTCTTTCAGGCCGTTAAGGGGGGCTGGGATGTGTGTAGCCTCGGGCTGATCCAAAGAGCCCGGAGGCCTCCTCGCGCGTCAGGCCGCGATAATGCCCGATTTTGAGATCGCCGATCTGGAGGCCTCCGATCCCGGTGCGAACCAGCTTCAGCACCTTGCTTCCCACCGCTTCGATCATGCGGCGCACCTGGCGGTTGCGGCCTTCGTGCAGGGTGATCTCGATGAACGAATATTTGGCCGCATCGCGCACCCGCCGCACTTCGGCCGGCCGCGTGGGACCATCGCTGAGCTCGACGCCGTCGCGCAAACGTTGAAGCTGTTCGTCGCCCAGCAGCGTCGACGCTTTGACCAGGTACGTCTTGGGAACTTTCGAATCCGGATTGGTTACGCGCTCGGCAAAGCGCGTGTCGCTCGTGAGCAGCAGCAAGCCGCTGGTGTCGAGGTCGAGCCGCCCCACGGGAACCACCCAGCGTCCGGCGTCCTGAATGAGATCGTAGACCGTGGGCCGGCCTTCGGGATCTTTGAACGTCGTGAGGTACCCGGTGGGCTTGTAGAGCAGCAGGTACACTTGCTCGGATCGGCGGACGGGCCGGCCATCCAGCAGGACTTTATCGCGCTCCATATCCACCCAGTGATCGGGTGTTTGAATCAGCTTACCGTTCACTTTCACCCGGCCCGCGGCAATCCACTTGCGGGCCTCAGTGCGCGAACCGAGGCCGGCCTTGGAGAGCACGCGCTCCAGCGTCTTGAGCGGCCTTTTGAGCGGCGCCTTTCCCGACGGCGTCTTCACATCCCAACGCTAGCATGCGGTGTAACGTAGGAGCGGAGTGCGGAACATTACCCTGATCCGAGGCGCGCGCCAGTTGCTGACATTGCGCGGGTCCCCAGGTCCGCGCCGCGGGGCCGATCTGCAAAACCTGGGCATGATTCCAGCCGGCGCGGTGCTGATCGCCGGCGGCGAGATCCTGGAAGTGGGCCCGAGCCGGCGGATCGAGAATCTCGCGCTGGCGCGCAACGCCCAGGAGATCGACGCCAGCGGCTGCGTGGTGCTGCCGGGTTTCGTCGATTGCGATGTGCACGTGGTCCAGGACGGGCAGGAGCGGTCGCCCCGCGCGCTCACGCTGTTTGGGCTGCGCGCGGTGGAAGAAGCAATCCGGTGCGGCACCACGGCGATGGAAGCGAAATCGGAGCCCGGTCTGAGTATTCCCGGCGCCATGAAAGTTCTGCGCGTGCACGCGACCCTGCGACAGCTGCCGTTCACCTTTGTCTCGACCATCGTCACTCCGGGCGACGCGTTATTCGCGATGCCCCGGGCGCGCAGGCTGGCCGACTTCGCGGAACTCGCCCCGGACAATGCGGCCGCTTTGGCAAAGGCGCGCCAGTTCGGCTGGGAGATCAAACTGCGAGCCGCGCCAGGTCAAGCGGATGACGCGATCACGACGCTCACGCCCATCGTGCCGTTCCTGGCGGATCAGAGCTTGGCGTCCGCGCGCGGCATGATCGATAATGGCGCGGCAGTAGCCCTGGCGAGCGGCGCAGCGCCGGCCAACATGCAGACCGTGATCGCACTGGCCTGTGGGGTCATGAACCTGACGGCCGCCGAAGCCATCTCGGCCGCCACCATCAACGGCGCACACGCCATCGGGCGCGCGTACGGCGTGGGTTCCCTCGAAGCGGGCAAGAGCGCGGATCTCGTTATTCTGGGTGTGCCGGATTATCGGGAGTTGCCGTATCATCTGGGAGTGAACCTGGCGAATGTGGTGATGATTCAAGGATCGGTGCGCGTGGAACGGTCCTCCGTGAAATGGCCGGAACCATGAGTACTTCCCTCATTGAGTGCGTGACTAATTTTTCCGAAGGGCGCGATTTATCCACGGTGCGCGCGATTGAAGACGCCATCGCGTCGGTGCATGGCGTGGCGGTGCTGCGCTCGGAAATGGACGCTGACCATAACCGTAGCGTCATCACGTTTGCCGGTTCGCCCGAGGCGGTCTCCGAAGCCAGCCTGCGCGGGATCGGCGTGGCGGTGGAGCGGATCGACCTGCGCAAGCACGCGGGCGTTCATCCCCGCATGGGCGCGGCCGACGTGGTGCCCTTTGTTCCACTGCGCGGGGCAACCATGGCCGACTGCGTGAGCGTCGCGCATCGCACTGGCCAGGAAGTCTGGAAACGTTTCCAGGTCCCGGTGTATTTTTATGAAGCCGCTGCCATGCGGCCCGATCGGCGGCTGCTCGAAAACGTGCGGCGTGGCGGCTTCGAGAATCCCAACGCGGCGCCCGATCTGGGCGGCCCGGCGCTGCATCCATCGGCCGGCGCATGCATCATCGGAGCACGCAAGATTCTGATCGCCTTCAACATCAATCTTGCAACCGGCGACGTCGCCATCGCGCGCGCCATCGCCCGCAAGATCCGCGCGTCTTCGGGCGGCATGCCGTTCGTCAAGGCGCTGGGTTTGCCGCTGGCGGGGCGCGGCCTCGTGCAGGTGTCGATGAATCTGACCGATTTCGAGCAGACGCCGCTGCATGTTGTGTTCGATGCCGTGGCGCACGAGGCGCGGGAGCACGGGGTCGCGATCGCCGGCAGCGAGATCATCGGCCTGCTCCCCGACCAAGCCCTTCAGGACGCCGCCGCGCATTTTTTGAAGTGCGAGAACTTCGATAGCGCGTTGGTTCTGGAAAACAAGCTGCGGGCGCTAGAATAGTACTTAGTGCTGGTTTCGATCCATCCTCAACCGCCGCCGCGGCCGTCCTGGCTGCGCGCGCCCGCGCCTTCCGGCGATAACTATCACGAGCTGAAAAAACTGGTGCGGCAGTTGGATCTGCACACCGTGTGCGAGAGCGCGGCCTGCCCGAACGTGGGCGAATGCTGGAATCATCGCACCGCGACGTTCATGATTTTGGGCAACGTATGCACGCGGCGCTGCGGTTTTTGCGCGGTGCAGAAGGGTCCGCCGCTGGCGGTGGATTATGACGAGCCGCGGCGGGTGGCCGAAGCGGTGGAAACGCTGGGCCTGCAATACGCCGTCGTTACCAGCGTAAATCGCGACGATCGCAAGGACGGCGGCGCGGAGCTCTTCGCACTGACAATCCGGGCTATTCGCGAGCGCATTCCCGGCTGCAAAGTGGAAGTGCTGGTGCCGGATTTTCAGGGCTCGCACGCCGCGATGGACCTGGTGATGGAAGCGCATCCCGACGTCCTGAATCACAACACCGAAACCGTGCCGCGCCTCTATTGGCAAGTGCGCCTGGGCGCGCGCTACGAGCGGTCGCTCGATATGCTCGCGTACGCGAAAGAGCGCAGTCCCGAGGTTCCCACTAAGTCGGGCCTGATGCTGGGTCTGGGCGAAACAAGCGAAGAAGTGCGGCAGGTGATGCGCGATCTTCGCGAGCATCGCGTCGACATCCTGACGCTGGGCCAATATCTGCGGCCCTCACAGAAGCACTTGCCGATTATTCGCTACGTTCCGCTCGAAGAGTTCGCCGAGCTGAAGCGCTATGGTTATGAACTCGGCTTCGGGCACGTGGAGTCGGGCCCCTTGGTGCGCAGCTCCTATCACGCCGCCGACGCCGTGTAGCGATTGGCAATGGCCGTTGGCTTTTGGCCGGCGGGCCGCTACTTCTGTTCCGCCGGCGTCGACGTGGCCGGGCCCATA
>Ga0335074_10007347_pt1 | contig 15264 bp, 15 predicted proteins | sample Lox_Sample_23_FD_206715 | JGI IMG/M metagenome (GOLD analysis project Ga0335074, IMG submission 206715) | Soil microbial communities from Loxahatchee National Wildlife Refuge, Florida, United States - Lox_Sample_2.3 | ecosystem: Environmental > Terrestrial > Soil > Wetlands | place: USA... | reverse complement strand
CGGTGGCCAGGGTCGCTGCAGACCGGGCAGTCGGCCCAGCCCGGGCTCGGCCGCCGCGACCAGCTCCGTGATCAGCCCGACCGGGTCGCGGACCGCCCGCTCACAGCGTCCGGGGCCGGTCACGGCCGCGGCGCGCGGTGAATGCGGGCCCGCCTGGGACGCAGGTCACCCACGCTGGCCTCGGCGCCGGCCATCAGCCCTGCTCGCCTGCGCAGGCGGCGGCGTCCAGGGCCGGCGCGAGCGCCTCGCGGAGCATGGTGTTCATGTAGTCGTCACTGACGTGTAACGGCACAGTCGGATATCAGAACTGCCCGAGTGCCTGGCCTAGGTGCTCGGCTCGAGCGGTCAGGCCGCAATGCTACTTACCGTAAGGGGGAAGGCCGCCGGGCTGTGGCCTGGTGCTGGGAATCCGTCAGTCCGTCACGTACTTGAGCACGATGGCCAGGTTCTGTGCCAGCGGCTGGACGGTGTCGATGGTCAGTACCTCGCCGGTCCACGGCGGGAACTCCGCCAGCCGCCGTTCGACGTTGGCCCAGTTGCCGCCCTCGTGCCAGCCGGGGATGCCGCGCTTACGGCGTTCCAGCCGGGCCCGGTGCAGCTCCCGGTCCGAGCAGGCGCAGACGATGACCCGGAACTCCGCCCCAGCGGTGCGCGCGAGGGTCCGCCACCGGGTCCTGGTGGCCAGGTCTTCGGCGGGGAAATCAAGGATCGCCGACTGGCCGAGTTCCAGCTGCCGGAAGGCGAGCGTGGTGAGCAGCTCCGCGCCGGCCTTGAACAGCTCGTCCAGGTGATAGCCGCCGAACGGCGTCAGCGACCCGAGCAGCCAGTCCACCGCGAACACCGGGACGCGCAGCTGCCGTCCGGCGGCCTCGGCCAGCGTGCTCTTGCCCGTTCCCGGCAGGCCGGAGAACACGATCAGCCGGGCGCCCGCACCGCGGCCGGCCAGCTCCTGGTACCCGGTGAAGTCCGCCGGCAGCCGCGGCGTCAGGACGGACGGGATCAGCGCCATCGTCCTGGTGGCCATGATCCGGTGCGGCGCCGCGGGCTCCACGGTGCAGGTCACGACCTGCACGCTGCCGTCCCGGACGCGAACCCGCGCCCGGGCCGTGTGGTCGCCCGTGTCGAAGCCGGTCACGGTTCCGGGCGCGAAGGCCGCCGCCCGCTGCCGTACCCGCTCGGTAAACGCATCCGGCGGCACGAGCGCCGCGAACTCGGGCGCGAGCACGTCGGCGGCGTCGCCGCCCCAGCCCGCCGCGCCGTTGAGGCCGTCGAGGATCCAGCCGAGGCGGTCCATGGCCGGGCTGGAGACTAGGTATCGCACGAACCCTCCAGGGTCGGACTGCTACGTTCGGAAGATCAATAGCATTATCGGGAACGGTCTCGTCGTGATTCGCCTGCCTCACCCACTGGCCAGCGGCGGGGCAGCCTTGACAAGGCTGGGGGCGGCATGAGTGAGGAGGCGCAGGCCTGCGGCGAGCTCGGTCAGCATGCTCTGCGAGGTGGCGCTGGAGAGCCAGGCCAGGACAGCGGCTGGCCGGTCAGTGTTGGCCAGCGTCTGGTGCAGGGCAGGCTTCCGGATGTTGTCCGGCTTGCAGGCTGAGCAGGAGACTGCCGTCGAATGACAATGACGAGACGATGGAGGAGCCGAGCATGGCCCTTGACGAGGTACTCGATGCGTATGACCGGGCATGGAATGAGACTGATGCCGCCGCGCGCCGCCGCCTCCTGGAAGCCTCGCTGAGCGATACGTGCGAGCTGGTCGAACCCCGCGGTCGCTTCGCCGGGCGTGACGCGATCATCGACAGGATGGGCGGGTTCACGCAGAGATTTCCCGGTGCGCGGGTCAACATCACGACCAAGGTGGACGAGCACAACGGCTTTGCCCGGTACGGCTGGGTGATTGTCGATCAGGACGGCGCCCAGGTCCTGGACGGAATCGACATGGTCGAGCTGGCCGGAGACGGGCGTCTCGGCCGGATCGTGATGTTCTTCGGTCCACTCCGCCCACTTTGATGCGATACCTGTGATCGACCTATCGCCTGGTTTGAAGAAGATATTTGCGCTCACGCGCCTTTTATCACGCGCGAATGGAACATAGATTGCAGACCATTGTTTGCTGCGGGACACAAGGACTGAAGTGAACGCCCACACCGATGAGGCCGGTCGTGCTCATCTGACGGCGGTGGCCGGGGGATGCCAGCATGTGCTCATGGCTGAGGAGAGGCTTGAGGGCGGGTACGTCGATGGGGCCGTGCGGGTCGGGGACACGGTTCGCCGTGCCGCCGGTCCGTGGACGCCGGCCGTGCACGCGCTGCTGGCCTACCTGGCGGATCAGGGGTTCACAGGCGCCCCGCGGCCGCTCGGGTTCGATGAGCAGGGCCGGGAGATACTGACCTTCCTGGAGGGCGAGACCATCGGGCACCGCAAGCCGCGGCCCGCCTGGGTGCATGCCGAGGACACCCTGGTCCAGGTGGCCCGCTGGATGCGCGAGTTCCACCAGGTCGTCGCTGGCTTCGTCCCGCCGCCTGATGCCGTCTGGCGCGGGGGCGGCACCTGGTCACCGGGCCTGATCATCGCCCACAACGACGCGACCACCCACAATGCCGCCTGGCACCAGGGCACGCTCACCGGGTTCTTCGACTGGGACTTTGCCGGGCCCGCCCCGGCGGAGTGGGACGTGGCCCTGACCGGCTTCGCCTGGGTGCCCCTGCACCTCCGGTCCGTGGTCGCCGCCGAGGGGTTCACCGACTTCGCGGCCAGGCCCCGCCGTCTGGGCCGGTTCCTCGGTACCTACGGCTGGTCAGGAACCACTGCGGGGTTTCTCGAGGTGGTCGACGCCCGGATGACGGCTCACGCTGCCGCTATCCGCGAGAGGGCCGCCGCGGGAGACGACGCGTGCGGGCAGCTGCTGCGGCAGGGCGTACCTGAGGCCATCGACCAGGCCCTCGCCGACCTGGCCAGCTTCCCGCGATAGGGCACTCGGGGAGTCCGAATGCGCCTGACCTGTGCGGCGACTTGTCAGCTGGCGCCAGCAGTGCCCAACCGGACGCCAATTCAGTCGCTAGGCCGTCTGCGGCCATGGCTTAGGCTGGCAGTCCATGCCAAGGAATGACGCCGACGTGCTGATCGTGGGCGCGGGGGTGCTGGGTACCTCGCTCGCCTGCCACCTGCTGGACCGTGGCGTCGGCCGGGTCATGGTCCTCGACGCGGCCACCCCGGCCGCCGCTACCTCGGGCGCGGGCGCGGGTTTCGTCGGCCTGTGGGCCGCCGGGTACGCGCACTTCCTGACCGCGGCGGAGCTGGAGCTGGAACGGTACAGCATCGGCTACTACCGAGCGTTGCCGAACGCCGACTGCCTGGCCAACGGCAACCTGTTCCTGGCCACCACCCAGGATGGCTGGGATCGGTGGGTGGCGACGGTGGCGCGGCATCCGTTTGCGCCGCCGGATATCAGGCAGCTCACGCCGACCGAGGTGGCGGCCATCACCGGCGGTGTAGTCGCGGCCGGAAGCGTGCTCGGCGGTGTGTTGCACCCCGGCGGCATCCAGGTCAGCGCGGGGCGGGCCACCCGGGCCCTGGCCGCACGGGTCGTCGACGCCGGCGGGCAGGCGGCCGAACGTACCCGGGTCACCGGCCTGCTGTCGTCGGGCAGCCGGGTGACAGGAATCCGGACCGACGCCGGCTCGATCCGGGCGCAGACCGTCGTGCTGGCCTGCGGCGCCTGGACCAACGACCTGCTCGGTGACGCGGGCTGGCGGCTGCCGTTGCTGCGCATGGTGGCGACCCGTGTCGTTTCGCCGCCGTCCGCGGTGCCCGACACGATGCCCACCATCATGGTGCCTGACCGCTACGGGCTCTGGCTGCGCGCCCACCGATCCGGATTGACCTGGGGAAACGGGGACGGCTACGCACCGTCCTTTGAGCTGGACGGTCCGGTCTTCGACTCAGCCGGCGAGCCGAGGCCACGGCACGCCGTGCTGCTTGACCGGCTGCTCGCCGGGCTCGGGCCGGACCTGCGCGCGCTGATCCCTGGACACGACATCTCGGTGGGATGGTGGCTGCAGGGCGTTCCGGTAATGACGCCGGACCGCACCTTCCTGGCCGGGCCGGTACCCGGCGCCGACGGGCTGTACGTCGTCGCCGGCGACAACGAGATGGGCGTCACGCACGGGCCCGGGCTGGGCAGGCTGATGGCCGAGGTGATACACGCAGGCGGGTCGGACTGGGTCGACGCCTCCAGGTACCGGCTCGAGCGGTTCGAGCCCGGTGCGTTCCCCGATGAGAAGGCGGTGGCCACCGCCATGCCGGCCAGGAGGTTAGCCGATGAGCTCCCTTCCTCCGACCAGCTCACACCGAGAAGGCCGATCACACCACGCTGGGTTAGTTATTTGAGTCACCGGCAATGGCAGGCTTTGTCTGTGCCGCCGGCACTGCATCCGTGCCGGGCAGCTGCCCGCCCAGCACCTGGCGCACCTGGGCCAGGTGGCTGGCGATGCTGTCCTTCTGCCTGGTCAGCTCGTCGACCTCACGCTGGGCCGTCACGCGGCGGCGTTCGGCATCGGCCTTGACCTCGGCGAGCAGCTGCTCGGCCTGCGTCTTGGCCTGGCTGACGATCTGGTCGGCGTTTTGTTTCGCGTTGCTGACCAGCTGCTTAGCGTGCTGGTCGGCGTCCCGGCGGGTCTCGTCGGCCTGGGCCGAAGCCTTGGCGGCCCGCTGCTCGGCGGTGGAGGCGCGCTGCTCGGCCTCGGACACGAGCTTCTGCGTGGCGGACTGGGCGGCGGCGAGCCGCTCGGCCTCCTGGCGCTCGGCCTCTTCCCTCCGTGTCGCGAGCTGGATCTCGAACTCGGCCTCGGCTTGGGCGCGCTGGGCCTCGCTCTCCTCCAGGATCCGCTGCGCCTGGCTGCGCATCTCATCGGCCTGGCGCTTGGAGGTGGTGAGGATCTCGTCTCGCTCCCGCTTGGCGGTCGCCTTGAGCTGGGCCACCTCGCGCTCGGTGGACGTCCGCACCTTGGCGATGTCCCGCTCGGCCGATGCCTGTTTCTCCGCCACCTCGTGGTCGGCCGTGGCCCGGAGCTTGGCGGCGTCGCGTCCTGTAGTGCTGGTCAGCTCGTCGGCCTCGCGCCGGGCGGTGGTCCTGATCGAGTCGGCCTCACGCTCGGCCGCTCCGCGCTGTTCGTCGGTCTCGCGCTTGGCGTTCGCGCGCAGCTCGGCGGCCTCGTTCTCGGCCCCGGCGCGCAGCTCGGCCGCATCGACCTTGGCCGAGGCCTTGATCTGGTCGGCTTCCGATCGGGCCGCCTGGATCACCTCGGTGGCCTGCTCCTCGGCGAGCCGCAGTAGCTGCTCGATCCTGGCGCCGAGGCCGGAATAGGTGGGTCGCTCCTGCTCATGCATGTGGCGGCGGGCTTCGGATAGCTCTCGCTGCATGGCCTGGGCCTGCTCGCGGTGCTGCCGCACCTCGACTTCGATCTGCCTGATGTGCTCATCGACCTGCTGACGGTCATAGCCCCGCATCACCGTCATGAACTCACGCGGCGGGGCTTCTTCGAAGAAGTTGGTCAGCTGGGCGTCAATGTCCGATTGCATGTGGCCTAATCTCTGGCTCGAGGTGACGACGACGGGGTGTTCACGGGTTCGCGGCGGGAGATTGGGCCCGCCATCCGCACCGTGGGCCTCAGGCTCCCGCCGAGTGACACGCACACTACTCTTACTCTGGAGCTTCGGCTGGTCCTATATCGACAATTCGTTCCGGCTGCGCTGACCACTCGGCGAGCTGCCCGCGTTTTGGAGCACTAGCTTAAAGCTCATGGATGCGGCGTGGGCCGATCTCCCCGATCGTGCAGCCAGCAGGCGGGGGATACTGCCCGCATACCTCTGGAACCCCTGGTTCCTGATCTGGGGCATTTTCGTCTTCCTGGCGCTATGGCGGTCACGGCCTGGGCCTTGAGGCATCCTGACGAGATGACGGCAACCTGCATTGTCCTGAACGGCACGAGCTGTTCCGGCAAGTCGAGCATCGCGGCGGTGCTGCAGGAGCTGTGGCCGCGGCCCCTTCAGGTGACCGGTATAGATACCTTCCTGGCCTCACAAAGTGTGCGATTCTTCGCCGGCGACGGGCGCCGGGTGGCCGGGTTCAGCTGGATACCGGTGACCGTTGATGGGCAGCCCGCCTTCGAGGTTGTACCGGGCCCGCTGGGTCTGGGGATGATCAAGGCGAGCCACGCGTACTGGGCCGCGTGCGCTGCGGCCGGGCTCGATCAGGTCATCGACGACGTATGGCTGGTGCCCGATCAGCCAGCCGGGCTGCGGGGCGCCCTGGCGGCCGCGAACCCGCTGTGGGTGGGGGTGTATTGCCCGCTGGCCATCGCCGAGCAGCGGGAACGCGAGCGCGGCGACCGTACCGTCGGCACGGCGCGCGGTCAGTACGCTCGGGTGCATACGTTCAGGAAGTACGACGTGGACGTCGACACCTCGGTCGCCGCGCCCCGGGAATGCGCCCAAGCGATTCTCGCCGCGCTAGATGCCCGACCCAGAGATGGGTAACCGACGCCTCTCTACATGCCGACTCACGCCCTAGACTTGCGGGAATGGAAGGCGCCCCTCCGCTACGGCCATGGCTCCAGGCGCTTGTCCAGCGCCGCCCGCAATTCGTTGACTCGTACTGACGAAAGTGACCGCGATGGCTGAGTCGCGCCGGATGCGGACGTCGGTCATCGTCGTGGGTGGAGGGCCGGTCGGGCTGGCGCTGGCTGCGACCCTCGGCCAAGCCGGGATACCGTGCGTGCTGCTGGAAAGGGGCCGCGAGCCCTCGGCGATTCCCAAGGGACAGAACCTGACGGCCCGTAGCCTGGAGCACTTCTACTCCTGGGGTTGCGTGGACGAGTTGCGAGCCTCGCGCCTGCTGCCGCCGGGATTCCCCATCGGAGGCATCACGGCGTATGAAAGCCTCGGGGGCCGGTACTGGTACGCCCCGCCTGGCCGCGAGGCAGTCAGCGACTTCTACTACCAGCAGCAGGAACGGCTGCCTCAGTACCTGACCGAGTCCGTCCTGCGCACGCGGATCAAGGCCTTCGGCTCTGTCGTGGCACTGTTCGGGTGGTCGGCCACCCACATCGACGTGGGCGACGGCGGCGTGCACGCCACAGCTGTCGATGACTCCGGTGACGGGCACGTGGAGATCGAGGGGTCCTACGTCGTCGGATGCGACGGGGCCCGTTCGGTGGTCCGTGAGGAGGCAGGCATCACCTGCAGCGGGACCGACTTCGATCAGCGTATGGTCCTGGCGGTCTTCCGCTCGCTTGATCTGCACGCGCACCTGGAACGTTTCCCGCCGCGGACCACCTACCGCGTCCTGCATCCCGCGCTGGCGGGATTCTGGTGGTTCTTCGGGCGGGTAGACGCCGCCGAGACGTGGTTCTTCCACGCGCCGGTACCCAAAGATGCGACGGCGGCGAATCTTGACGCCCACGCCCTGATCGAGCGGGCTGCCGGGTTCGCGCTGGCCTGCACGTTCTCACATGTCGGCTTCTGGGACCTGCGTGTCGACATCGCCGATACCTACCAGCGCGGCCGCGCGTTCATCGCTGGCGACGCTGCGCACAGCCACCCTCCCTACGGGGCGTACGGTCTTAACACCGGCCTTGAGGACGCGGTCAACCTCGGGTGGAAGCTGGCTGCCGTAGTGTCGAAATGGGGCGAATCGCCGCTGCTCGACAGCTACACCACGGAGCGGCGCCCGATCTTCGTCGAGACCGGACGGGCGATCACCGAGGGCATCGCGAACGACCGCGCCTTCCTGGCGCGCTACAGTCCCGAGCGTGACCGCGGCGAGTTTGAGCTCGCGTGGAACCGCCTGACCGCGGGAGATACCGCGCCGTCCTCCTACGAACCGCACTACGAGGGGTCGCCCGTCGTGTGGGGACCCACCGGCTCGGCCATCGGCACCCACGGTAAGCACACCTTCCAGGCGCGGGCGGGACATCACCTCGCGCCCGCACTCCTGTCTTCGGGCCGCAACGTCTTCGAGCAGCTGGGACCGGGCTACACCTTGATCGCGCTCACCGGCGACCCGCGGCCAGCAGCGGCGTTCCAGGCGGCTGCGAGCGCCTTGCGAATGCCCCTACACGTGATCGCCGACACCTTCGCCGGACCGCGAACCGCCTACGAAAGCCGGTTCATCCTTGTCCGGCCCGACCAATACGTCGCCTGGGCCGGAGACGACCTGCCCACCGACCCAACCAGGGTCCTCCGCAAAGTCGTAGGGGGCTAGCGCGCGTACGTGACGCGGCCGCTATAACTGGCGATACCGCCGGGCGAAGGGAACCGCTGTGAACAGAATCGTGACGGGCTTTGACGGGACCGGGAGCCCGGTGATCATCGTGCAGGGCGAGCCGCCGACCGTCATCCACGCGGGTAGATATACGACCACCGAGCTCTGGGTCTCCGGCGCCGGTCCCCTGTCACCCGGTGTCACCGATACCTCCACCGGGGAGTGGGCGCTTGAGCCACCGGCCGGCGGAGCGTGCTTCCGGATCGTCGAGATCGCGCCTGACGGGCCCGACGGCGAAGCGGTCGGCGCCGAGGCACACTCGGAGTTCCAGGGCGCGCACGCGACCGACACACTCGACTACGTGACCATCCTGCGCGGCGAGGTGACGCTGATTGTCGGCGACACTGAAGTGCTGCTGCGCCCCGGCGACTCGGTAGTACAGCAGCCTGGTGTGCCGCACGACTGGCAGAACCGTTCCCGCGAGAGCGCCACGATGGTCGGCGTCCTGCTCAGCGCGCGCTGACCGCCCCGCCGGGCGTCCTTCCAAGGTCTCAGGCGTAAAGTCCCCGCTATGCCTGCGTATGTCATCGTCGAGACCGACATCACCGACCCGGAACGCTATGAGCAGTACAAGGCGGCAACGCCTGCCGCGATCGCGGCGGCCGGTGGCCGGTTTCTCGTCCGCGGCGGCGAGCACGTCGTCCTTGAGGGCGACTGGCAGCCGACCCGCCTGGTGGTGGTTGAGTTTGAAGACCTTGCGGCCGCGAAGCGCTGGTATGAGTCAGAGCTCTACCAGCAGGCGAAGGAACTCCGTCAGGGCGCGGCGCACATGCGCATGGTCGCCGTGCAAGGCGTCGGCTAGTACAAGACCCTGTCGCCTCTGGCCCGTGGTCGCCTTCTCGGCGACAGTTCGGGCCCTCAGGTACTGACAAGGCTCAGCCCCCGGGGGCAGCTGAGCCACTGGAACCCGGGCGCAAGGTCGGTTTTGGCGTGGTCGGAGAGCAATATATCCAGGGACGGTACGGGTGCGCCTGAACGCAGCGACTCGTGGTACACGTAGCAGCCTCGCGGAAGGATATAACTATGCGATCTGACGTCGCGGGCAACGGCGCAACTGTTCCAGCCGAATAGTGCTTCCGTCTCTACCCAGAACACCGTATTTGCCGTTTCGGCGATGAGGTTGCTGAGAGAGACGACGTCTTCTGTCCTGTAGTGATCCCAGAACCAGGGGCCAAACAAAGGCTCGCCGGTGAATCCTGGCCACTGCGCTTCCGGGATCCCTGCCAGCGGCATGACGGCCCACACGGGCTCAGGGCACATGGGCGTGAATTCAGCGTACACAGCGATCAATGACGTAACGGTTCCCTGATGCTTCCACCCGAACAGGGAACCATGGCGCGGCAGCGGAACGCTCTTGGTCACGACGGTCGCAACCCAGTCGGGCTGAACGTCAGCGTCAGCTTCGATGTTCGCAACGATGCGTGTGAGCCACGGGCTGAGTGAGTAGAACGGCCGACCGTCGCCACGATCGTGCGTAAGCACGAAGTAACGAGCGTCGCCGCTGTCCTGCAGCATCAGAACCATGGAGCGGACGGCCCCTTCCCAGTCGGCCACCCGAACCGCCAGTGGGTAGTCGGCGAAGAGCTCACCACACGCCTCGTAGAGAGAGCCGTCTCCTTGACGAGGGGCCACTTATCGAATATAGATTTGATCCCCATATGATGTCAACGCGGATGACTGGCGGGATCCCTTGCTCGCTGGGTGGTCAGGCGGCCCGGCGGCGGACTAGCCAGATGGTCACCGCGATCAGGAGCGCGGACAGAGCGACCAGCCAGCCGGCCTCGATCCACTGGAAGGGCCAGAACCGGGTGACCGGCTGGTAGCTCGTCCACTGCGTGTACCCGTGCTGCGCGAGGCACTGTCCGAGTGTCAGGTTGCCTGACGCGGTGGGGCAGTGCTGGTGGATGAGGCCCGCTATGGTCCCGCTCTTCTGGGGTACGGCGAACGCGAACTTGCCGCCCTTCGTGTACCACTGGTCAAGGATCCACGCGGAGCTGGGCACGGTATTGCTGGTGCTGAGCACCGGTGCCAGGTAGTGCTGGCGCAGCCACAGCCCGGGCACGAGGGCAAGCCCGAGGTAGGCGGCCAGGGTGGCGGCGATCGCGGGGACGACCCGGCGGATGAACATGCCGAGCAGGGCGGCGATCGTGAAGGCGGCCAGCGTCCAGGTGGCGTACGCGACCCCGCGCAGGTCAAACAGCGCAGGAGCGAGCGGGGTCCCGAAATGTACGTCGAAGAACGGCTGGAAATACCACCAGGAGAGCACGCTGAGGGCTCCGGCGGCGGCGGCCACCGCGATCGCTAGCGGCACCAGCTTGCCGAGCGTCCAGCGGAACCGGCCGATGCCCTGCGTCCAGGTGTACCGGAAGGTGCCGGTCTCCAGTTCCCTGGCTAGTACCGGCGCGCCCACGAACGCCCCGAGCAGCGCCGGCGCCAGGGTCAGGAGGAACCCGGCCACAACCTCTTGCGGCACATATTTGTTGGTGATGAGGTTAGACGCCTGGACGCAGGCGACCGAGCCGGCCGGGCGGCAGGTGGCCGCGGCGGTCCAGGCCTGGTGTATCGGGAGGCCGGTAAGCCACAGGAAGAGGGCCAGCCCGCCGAGGACCAGGACCGCCCCGCCCACCGCGATCCGGTGCTGCCGCCAGGTGACCCAGGCCATCCGCCGCCACGGCAGCGGCCGCAGGGCGGCGTCGTAATCCGGACGCGCGAGCAAGGTCAGCGGGGTCATCGCGTCACCTCCGACGTCACTGCGTGCCGGCCGCGAGCCGGGCCGGGTACGGATCTAGATACCGGCTCGCGCAGGTAGCCCAGGGCGAGCTCCTCCAGGCCGACCGGATGCGCCTCCCAGCCGGGCGGGACCGGGTCGTCCGCGGTGGCCCGGACCAACAGGTGGGCCTGGGCCTCGGCCCGGCGGACGTGCACCACCGGCCGTTCGGTATATCTATCTGCCTCGCCGGCCGGGCCAGTCAGCACGCGGTGGGAGGCGAGGAGGTCATCGACCTCGCCGACTACCTGCACCCGCCCCCGAGACATGAGGATGAGGTAGTCGGCCACCCGCTCGAGCTCGGCCAGCACGTGCGAGGACAGCACCACCGACACGCCGTCCTCGACCGTCGCCGTCAGCACCGTGGCCATGAAGTCGTGGCGTGCGATCGGGTCCAGCATCGCCACCGGCTCGTCCAGCACGAGCAGCCGCGGCCGCCGGGCCAGCGCCAGGGTGAGCGCGAGCTGCGCCTGCTGGCCGCCGGACAGCTTGCCCGCCTTCCTCTTCAGCGGGATGCCGAGATCGGCCAGCCGCGCCCTGGCCTGGTCCTGGTCGAAGAACCGGTTCAGGTTGCGGGTCAGGTGCAGCATCTCGGCAGCGGACAGGTTCTTGTACATCGGCGTGTCCTGGGCGACGAACGCGATGCCGTCGAGCGCGGCCGGAGACCCCGCGGGGTGCCCGCCGAGCACGGTGACGCTGCCCGCGCTCGGTTCCGCGAGGCCGACCGCGAGGTTCAGCAGGGTGGTCTTACCCGCGCCGTTGGGGCCGACCAGCGCGGCCACGTGCCCGGCGGGGATGGCCAGCGTGCACTCGCGCAGCGCCCAGGTGGTCCCGTAGCGCTTCCCCAGGCCGTTGGTCTCGATGATCACTTTCGTATTCATGCGACGCCCTCCGTCTCGCCGCTTGCCGCGCCGGCGGCATCAGCCTGGTCGGCGCGGCGCTTATAGAAATCCCGGAGCGCGCTGGTGAACAGCGCGACCACCCCGGCCTCGTCCAGGCCCGCCGCGTCGGCGGTGCCCAGCCAGGTGAGCAAGGACTTGCGCAGCCCGGCGAGTTCGGGGAGAGCGACCTGGCTCAGCGCGGCCTGGATGAACGTGCCCTGGCCGGGCCGGCCCGCCGCCAGGCCTTTCATCTCCAGTTCGCGGTAGGCCTTCAGTACCGTGTTCGGGTTGATCGCCAGCGAGGCGACCACGTCCCTGACCTTCGGCAGCTGGTCGCCTGGCTTGAGATAGCCCAGCCTCAGCGCGTGCTCGACCTGCTGGACGAGCTGCAGGTAAGTCGGCACGCCGGAGGCTGGATCCAGCCGGAACTCGATCGGCGACGACGCCGACCGGGGCGGCGGCGCAGTCATCTCGCCCGGCGGGGACGCGCCGGCTGCCCCTGTCGAGCCGCTGTCCCCTTTGTCTATAGTCATAGGACAAGAGTACAGACCAGGACGGCGCTGTCAAGGAACCGCCGGGGCGACGTCATTCTCGATCTCGGTCGGGCCTAACGTTTCTGTCACCGTGGTGTTCGGCCCCAGCGAAACGCAAGATCATAGCGCCCGCGAGATCAGTGGGTAATTGTGCCGAAGGTCACATAAGGCGTCCAGATTGACTGCCAGGCGATCCCCTGTCCCGGATCGGTCGCCGAGACGATGTGATTGCCACCCTCGTAAATGGCCACGTGATAGACGTAGCTGTCGGGGTCGGAATCGACGTGGAAGAACACCAGATCCCCACCCCAGGCCGCGCTCTTGGTCTCGCGGCGAAACCGCAGGAACTGATCCTCAGCGGTCCGCGGGATGGACCAGCCGAAGTGGTGGTACACGTACTGGGCGAGCCCGCTGCAGTCAAAGCCTGAGCTGGGAGAACTGCCTCCGTAGGCGTAGGGGACCTGCCCGATGAACCGCGCCGCGTACGCGGCGGCCCGTTGGTTGAACGACTGCGCGTGAGCGCTCGCCGCTCCCGGAGAAAACGCCAGGGCTGCTGCCATCGTTCCGGCGATGGTGCCTATCTTATGTCGGGCGTGCACCGTCAAGCCTCCTTAAGGATTCCGGGTGTAACCGAATGCATCGGGCGCCTTACGCCAATGCAGGCGGACCTCCACATGGGTCGCAGTCACGGCGCGACTGATCCGCATAACGCAGGGCGAGCGTTTATTTACGCTACGAAAATGGTCCCTGGCGCTGGATCATCATGCAGGCATCATCGCCGGGAAGTCCAGCAAATCCAGAAAATGTCCCAGCTTATGGAACATTTCGCTACGCAAACCTATCTATGGTTAACAGTTTTCACATGGGTATCACGAACGGGCTTTATTTGTATTACGTTTTGTGATTCTGCGCACAGTTTGCGAGCTGGACGCCGCTGGCCGGTCCCGGGCGGCGGCGCTGACGGGCAGGCCTTAAGGTGTTGACGATTGATCACCAGCCAAGCCGCCATGGGTGTCCGGTCACCGGGCGGGGCTCCGACGTCCAGGGGAAGGCACCAGGGGGGTGCCTGCGGATGGAAAGGGACTCAGCGGTGAAGTACATGATCTTGACGCTCGCCTCACAGCAGAACTACCAGGCGATGGCCGGGCAATCCTCAGCGCAGCCGGCGTGGACCGCGGAGGATTGGGCGGCGCTGGGGGAGTTCATGCGAGCGTTCAACCAGGAGCTACTGGACTCGGGCGAGCTGGTCGAGACCCGGGGCCTGAGCGCTCCGGTGCACGCTCGCCGGGTCCGGTTCAAGGAGGGGACGCCCGTGGTCACCGACGGCCCGTACGCCGAGGCCGAGGAGGTTCTCGCCGGCTACTGGGTCGTGGAGTGCGAGAGCTTCGACCGGGCGACCGAGATTGCCGGCCGTCTGGTCGGCTGCCCCGGCCCCGAGTACCTCCGGGCGCGGGCCTACGCGGATGTAAGGCCGATCGACGAGCACCAGCCGGACTTCGAAGGCTGAGCGCGAACGGCTGGTGATATCCGCGGCCGAGGTCGGGGACCTGCTGCGCCCGCTGGCGCCGCAGGTCCTCGGCGCGGTGGTCCGTCGCTACGGCCACTTCGACCTGGCCGAGGATGCCACCCAGGAGGCACTCCTGGCGGCCTCGGTGCAGTGGCCGCGAGACGGGCTACCCCGGAACCCCAAGGCGTGGCTCATCGCGGTCGCCTCGCGTCGGCTCACCGACCTGCTGCGTTCTGAGCAGGCCCGACGCCGCCGGGAAGACGCGGTCGCCGAACGGGCGGCGCTAACCGAGCCCGGCGCCACCCAGGTGGACGAGCGACGCCCGGGCGAGGCGGACGACACGCTCATCCTGCTGTTCATGTGCTGCCACCCGTCGCTATCGACGGCGTCGCAGGTCGCACTCACGTTGCGGGCGGTCGCAGGGCTCAGCGCGGCGGAGATCGCGCGTGCCCTGCTCGGGTCGGAGCAGACCGTGACCCGCAGGATCACCCGGGCGAAGCAGTCGGTCAAAGACAGCGGCATCCCCTTCGCCCTCCCCGGCCCAGGCGACCTGGCGGGCCGGCGGCTAGCCGTCCTCCGGGTCCTGTACCTGATCTTCAACGAGGGGTACGCCGCCACGACGGGACCGGTCCTGATGCGAGTGGACCTGGCCGAGGAGGCGATCCGCCTCGCCCGGGCCCTGCAGGCCGGGATGCCCGACGATACCGAGGTGAGCGGGCTGCTGGCCTTGATGCTCCTCGTGCACGCCCGGCACCGGGCCCGCACCGCCCCCGACGGGTCGCTCATCCCCATGGCGGAGCAGGACCGCGGCCGGTGGGACCGGGATCTCATCGCCGAGGGGATCGCGCTCCTCACCGCCGCCCTCCCTCGCGGACCGGCCGGACCATACCAGCTCCAGGCGGCCATCGCCGCCGTCCACGACGAGGCAGCGAGCGCCGAGGCCACCGACTGGCCCCAGATCGCCGCCCTCTACGAGGTGCTCCTCCGTCTAGACGACAACCCGGTCGTCGCGCTCAACCACGCCGTCGCCGTCAGCATGACGACCGGGCCCCGAGCCGGCCTCGAACTGATCCAGCAGCTCGAAGCCGACCCCCGGATCAACGCCGATCGCCGCTTTCACGCGGTCCGCGCCCACCTGCTCGAGGCTGTCGGCGAGCATGCCGCAGCGCTCGAGGCATACCGGGCCGCAGCCCGGGCAGCGACCAACCTCCAGCAACAGCGCTACCTCAACCAGCAGATCAGCCGCCTGG
>Ga0335074_10007345_pt1 | contig 15265 bp, 18 predicted proteins | sample Lox_Sample_23_FD_206715 | JGI IMG/M metagenome (GOLD analysis project Ga0335074, IMG submission 206715) | Soil microbial communities from Loxahatchee National Wildlife Refuge, Florida, United States - Lox_Sample_2.3 | ecosystem: Environmental > Terrestrial > Soil > Wetlands | place: USA... | reverse complement strand
CCGCAGAGCTGGCAGTCCACCTCGGACTCCAGCAGCATGACGGAGTCGACGGACAGCTCGTCGAACCCGCCCTCGACCTAGGTCGAGAGTGGGGCTCTTTGTTGCAGAGGGGTGTGATGATAGTGGACTCGACTCAAGAGAAGAGCCTCGCACTCGAGTACCGACGTAAGCAAGCGATCCGGTTTCTCCGAGACGCGAAGTTACGTCCGGTCGATGTCGCGCGTGCGCTGGGAGTTTCTCGTGCGGCGGTCTCGATGTGGTGGTCGATGTACTGTAAGCGCGGTGAGGACGGGCTACGGTATACGGTCCGGACCGGTCGACACCCTCGACTCAGTAAGGAACAACTGACGCAGGTGGAGTCCGCTTTGCGACGAGGAGGTTTGGCCAATGGATTCCCGACCGACCGCTGGAGCGCCCGCCGGGTCGCCGTGCTCATCGAGCGGGAAACGGGAGTTCGATATCACCCCGATCATGTGGGCAAGCTCGCTCGCGCGTTCGGCTGGCACCCTTGGTGGGGTCTTGCACCGGTGGAACTCCGGAAAGCAGTGCGGACGGTGACTCCCAAGGCGCCCCAGTCATTGCGTCCGCCGTTCATGCTCCACCCCATCTTCTCGGGAAGAACCGTTGGCACGGCGGCGACGGTTCGCTCGAGTAAGCGGCTGGAATATGCAGCCGCGGACGGGTCTCGCCGGTCGGGACTCTCTGAAACCGGTCGGTCGAGGGAAGTTCCTGTTGAAACCCGATGATTCCAACTACGCCGTTGGGCGCCACCCGACTGGGGATCGATGTCGGACGCGGACGGTGTGGCTCGCGCGCCCGAGGGTGGTTCCAGTCACCAACGGGGCGAGGGTCGAAACGACATTCTCTCCTCGTTCCCCCGGGGGCCCTCATCGACGCAATTTACGAGGGGACCGAGGTCGGTGGTCGTTCGTGGATCTCTCGTGGCGTTTCTTCGCCCTGGAATGGGCTCAGACTCGAAGGAAGATCAATACAGGGCGGTCTCGGTTGACTCCTCCGACGGGAGTCAATGGATTGACGTGAGACGTGGCGCTCAGTTTCGCAACGAAAGACCTGATTCTCGCGGTGGGTACCGCAATTCTGGGTGTCCTCATCCTACCGTCGCTCTTCGACTCACGAGCCCGAGTTCCCTTGCTGACATCACTGACCTCCGGAGTTCTCCTGGTGGTCATGACGGCAACATTTGTCTCCCTCGGGCTGGACCTTACCGCGGGTTCTACCGCGTTTGCGTCCCTCGCCTGGCTCCTGGTTGCGACCTTCCGTCGCCCGAAACCTCAGTCTGAGTCGAATGCCAGGGTTCCCGGGACGGATTCGCTCGTCGCGGCTGACCTCTGCCACCCGAGAGTCGAGTACGGAAATCCAGATTCCCGTGATACCGCCGGCCCGAGAAAATCTCCCACGACAAACACTCCGTCCCGACCGAGCTAGGCCCCTCAGGACGGCCCAGTCGCCTCTCAGGACCCGGGCGAACGTTGCCGCGGGGTCGAGTCGTGTTGCGCGACCTCACCAGCGCCCGGCTCGAATCAGCGGCGTGTCGTCCACCAGCACGCTACCCCCGCGAAGAATGGCCGTATGGCGGAACATGCCCTGGATCCGACCCCCATAGTCGTCGTTGTGCCCGATCAGTAGGCTGCACACTCCCCGTTCCTGGTCCTCGACGGGCGGGAGATCGTGAATCCGTGGATTGAGTCCGACTTCGAAGATTGCGGGTCGATTCCGTTCCCGGCCCGCGAGCCGGTACTCTCGTTCGAACATCCTCCTCCCCTTCCCGAAATCGTACTTCACGAGCCGACCCTTTCGAAACGTCCACCGAGCCTCGCTCAAGGATCCGTTCGGGTGGTGCGTCGGCCGATTCGATACGATGCACCCTTCCGCCGTTCGCCCATCCAGAGCGACGACGACCTGGCCACCGGGGAAAACGGTCCAGTAACGGCCGATAGCCAAGTCCTGGGCATCGACCATCCCGTCGTCAACGATGGGGCTATTTCCACATAGCCCGAGCTCGAGATGAGTCCCATTGGGGTGCGTGATCGTCAGTCGCTTTCCGGTCAGGAGCGGTCGGAGGAGGGGCCGCGCCGATTTCCGGAGTTGACTCGCAGCAATCGATGAAGCCCGAATGCACTCCTTTTGCCAGGTCTTGAAATCGATGTCGAACGAGCGTGCAGACTCCGGATTCACCAAACCGGGAAGGAAATCTACCGCCTTTATCGAATGACTTGCGAGGACCCGAATGAAGGTCCAATCGCGATCATTCCATGCTCGCCTCTCCGCGCTTGGAAGCTTCTCCCATCGGGCTTCGTCGTCGAGCGCCACGGGGATGAAGACAAAGCCGTCCGACGCGGCAAGGGCGGCGATCTCGGGACGGGAGAACGCAACCCCGTACGAGGGTCTCTTCCCGTTTTTGGGATAGTGGAACGACCAGTCGGGGACACGAAGAAGCACCGGCCGAATCCCGAGCCGCAGTGCCTCCATCATCAGGCGCTCGGCGGCCGGGAGCGATTGGGTGCCGCTTGCAATGACGACACTCTGGCGTCGGCGCAATCCGAGCGTCTCCGTCAGGACTTTTTCAGCCAATCGGGTCCAAACGGCCCTAGAGAAGTCGTCAGGCACGTCGGTTCCAGCCTCCCTTTGGGTATTTGGTGCTTCCGCGCTGCCGTCCGGCAGGCGAATGGAACGGCTGCGATGGGTATCCCAGAACCCTTGTGGGGGCCCCCGCAGCACGAGTCCCAAGGGTCCAGCTCACGTCCGGCGGGCGAGGCTCCTCCTCAACCGACCGCGGGGGTGCCGGGTCTTGCGCCGGTCGCATCGTGATTCGGTCCATTAGCGGGCGTGGAGCGGTCGAATCGGTGCCACTTCCGATTTCCGGGGGTGACTCGGTGCCGACGAAACGCTACCAGCGCGAACTGCCGTCAGAAGCCTTTTGATCACGTCATCGTAAGACTCGCCCATTCGGCCTAGCGCCAGCAGCTCATCTCTCGTCTGCGTGTCAATACGAATGGTCGTGGATGACATCGTGGTATGTACTGTAGGCACAGGATGCATTTCATAGTTTGGCTAACGCTTCCGCCGTGAGCGACCGGCCCCGCACTTCGAGCCACCCTCAACGATGTCTCCTTCCACGACGGGGGGCGCCGTTTCACGATCGGGTCCAACCCGAGCGACGCGCTGAGCACTTTTCCCGGTACGCCTGGGACGATGAGCCTTTACATCGAGCCGTTGGCCGATCTCGCCCGGGCGAGCTTCTCGCGGGCCTGCCAGCAGCGAGGCACTCGGCGTAAAGTCGCGGGGCCCACCGTAGAGCAACCTTGAACAGGCCCATGGGGGAATGCCCACGCGTCTCTCGGAAATGAACTGCTCGCGTTCATCGGTATTGGTGCGGTAAGCCTCCCCCACGACGCGACGGATGGCCGACGGGCTGCGCATGGGGATCGACGGCCGCGAGGGGTTTCGAAGTACGCGGTCCCCAACCGGCCGGTGATCTAGCCGAATGAGTTTTGTAAGGAGTTCGGGTTCGGTCGATTCGACGTGGTCATCCCGTTCATCGTGGGACGGCGGTCCTTGACGAGGCACGGTGGAGACCAGGGCGAGCAGGGTCGGAAGAGAAAGTTCCAAGTTCGTGCGAGAGTATTCCCCGCTGCTCGATGAGGTTGAGAAGGTCTGCTTGTCGCATTGATTGAAGGCCCGCCCGGTAGGAGAACTCTCGGAGCACGAACGGCGACCTTCCACGACCGCTGCGAGGCTGATACGTGAGAAAGGGTGGCAGATCGTCCCAGAGGTCGGCCCACACCCCATTCGAGCGTTCGCGCGACTTCGGCAGGAGGACGACTAGAGGGGTTTCGCTCTGCGCGTGCCCCGGGGCAGACGTCCGCGATGCAGGGGCTCCACGGAGGGAGGGCAGTTGACGCTCTAGTTCCCCTCGTTCTGGGTGGCGCCGGAGGGAGAGTTGCCCCTCCATCACGAGTCGGTCGGAATCGCGGCGTCAACGTGCACCCTTCTGGGAGGGTACGCCCCGGCGCGGTCTTGGGAGCGCCCCAGACCTCGACAGCCCGAGGCGGCGGGCTCGGAGTTGGGTACGAGGCGTCCGACGAAAGCGGGATGGTGGGGATCGTTCGTCCCCCCTCTGTGCCCGGTGTCGAGCTCCGGCCGAGCCCGGATCGGGGGCCAGTCTAGGAGCCCCGGACGGCCCGTGATGTCGGGAGGGGTGCCCGCCCTCCGGTGCTCGTCCTGTCCTTCGGGTGTCTGCCGCCGTCAGTAGATACGCGTGAGAGAGGGTATCGCGACCCGCGCTGGGTCACGCCCCGCAACCTGCCCCTCGGCGGCGGGCTCGCCCTCCTCGAAATCGACCATCACCGCGACAAACTTCCAAGAGCCGTCGGATTGGCGCTTCAACACCCGAAGCAGCTTGCCGCGCAAATCCACACGAACGGCCGAACTGCTCTCGACAATTGCTAGATCGAAGTACCCCCACTCGAAACCCCACCCGTCGGTCACACGGACCTCCCGAATCTCCGGTTCATACGTCCGAACCGACCACCCGCGGCTCGCCTCTTCCTGTTGCTTGTCGGACGCGTAAATCGCTTGACGACCGATGTCCGCCGGTCCGCGATGCGGGATCCTCACGGCCCGTTCGTCCCACAGCCCCGCTAGTATGTCGGCACGCCCGGACAGTGTTGCTTGAACATCCAGCTTATGAAGCGCCTCGATCGCCTTCTTGTCGGTCTCCTCCACATCAACACCCGGTGAGGACATTTGGATGATGTACTAATCACTGCCGTTTGCATTTGCTACTGCTGCAGAGCATACTTAGCATATCACATGTGATTCTGTTGGCTTGCCAAGGTGCGTCGTCCGGGGCGGTTCGCGTCTGTGTGACCAACTGGCTTCGACAGTATTCCGTTCCCCACTCGTGCCCGTCCGAGCGGCAGACCTGATGCCGATGGCCGTCAGGGGTGTCCCATGCCAGGATGGAGCCCTTCTATCGCGCTCCATCCGTCCCTGGGCGGCTGAAAGAAGATGGTCGGACCAACCTTGCGGGGAGTAGGTACACCATGCTCGATTCGCAGCGGCCGAACGCAGCCCAAGTCCGAGCCAAGATCTCCCGGTCGGTCCGAGGGGAGTTCGTTAGGGGGAAGTTCAACGGTGAGAGAATCGGCCCTTTCGGCTACATGACCTCACGGGCTACGGTCGTCGACAATTCGCCCGAGTACGACTCCGGGGCAGTCTGCGTACCGATCCACCACACGGTGATGGACCGAGGCAACACATCGGCCTCACACGGAGGCGCCCGCTCCCTACCTGTGGCGCTCATAACGGCAGAGACCCTCCCGGGCTCCTCCGACCGCGGCGTGCCCCCACTACGGGTCGGGGGCACGTGGTCTCAGGACACGTCGACGTGGGTCGCTCGCGTCGCCGCATACGACCGAACCCGCGCACTCCGACGGAGTCTCGAGGACGCGCGAGCCTCGAACCGGCACCTCGGGAACTGTACGAGGGAGTAGGGGCTACTTCCATGCAAAAGGAAGCGAACCCGGATGTCACGTGGGTCGCCGCCCTAACCGGTCGGGACTATGAGGCATCCGCGGACGCCATCGCCGAGGCGCAGGGGGAGGAGAGGCTGTTCAAACATATTGCGCGCGAGCACGCACGCGAGGGCCGTACGTCGTACATCGAGATCGACGCCCCTCTCGAATTGCACGCGCTGGTTCGGCTGATGCGTCCCGCACTCGCGGTCGAAGTGGGCGTCTCTTCGGGGGTTTCCTCGGCTTACCTGTTGAACGCGCTATCCAAGAACCGCCGAGGGGTTCTCCTGTCGGTCGACCTCCCGTCGTATCCCCCAACCCAACGCACGGCGGCCCCCTCTCCACTAAACTCGTGGACACTGCCGCCAGGCCGTTCATGCGGGTGGGCCATCCCCTCGGCGTTGCGCCGCCGCTGGGACCTCCGGCTTGGAGACAAGTCCGAAGTGATCCCGATACTGGCCGCGGAACTCGAAGGGATCGACCTTCTCCTGTACGATGTGCCACACGAGGAGGCAGACATACGAGGCGAGCTGCAAATCCTCGACCCCCTTCTCGGGGGGGGAAGCGTCGTGATCGTTGACCATGGGCCCGGGGGCTCTCTATGCGCGGGACTCCGCGGATGGGCCCGTGGTTGTCAAACACAGGCCGTTCGACGAAGGGGCCTGGGCCTCTTCGGGGCCCGACGTCCGAACCACTAGAACTTCTTGCCGAGTCGCGTCGGAGACCCGGACGCTCGGCCCGAAGCGTTCGATCGAGAAGCTTCCCACGGTGTTGCCAGGCTCCGGACGGAATCGTTTAGGTCAGTCCCTCGGTGCCCTCAGGTGCCGTCGAGTGCGCTGATGCTTGGGGACGAATCCCGGCGGCTTTCGCAGGGTTCCCGGACCGGGGGGGACGCAACTGGTCCCGTGGCCCCGCGTTAGGTACCGGGGTGGGTGCCCCCGTTTTCACATTGAGCGGACCTAACCCCCAAGTTTCTGGGCAAGGGCCGCCCGGGCTAGAATCGCGGGGACGCTCGTTGACGCTGGTCTATCTGCGGACCAGGAACTGGACTTCGCAGTGGGCCCAGGCACGCTTGTCCTTCCAAGGGTCCGCGGGGTACATTTCACGAGAACCTCCGACCCACCGGATAGTGCCATCCCGCCGGCGGCATCGAAGCCAGTCATGCAGGCCGTGGTAGACCAGCCGGGAGGAAACTCGGTCGGGATTGAAGATCACCCGGGCTACCCGGGCGGCCGGGAGCATTTTGAGTCGGATTCTTCCCTCGGCTCGTGCCTTGCCCCGATACTCCAGACAGGCTTCCCACCGGTCATTTCCCCGGTGGTAGAAGATCCATCGTCCCGTGAGGAGTCCCTGTCGCTGGGCCCAACGGGCGAGTTCCCCGAACTCAATTCTCAAGTTGTCTTCCTTCCAAGGACCAATCCGGAGGATTGAGGCAACTCGGTGACTCGCCTCATTCTTCCACCCGAAATCCACTACCTCCATGTCGTTCCCCTTCGCAGGGACCCCTGTCGTCCATGGGCCCGGGGACAGATACGCTCAGGACCGCCCGAGGGCGGGTCAACGGCAATTACTTCCGAGGGGTTACGGAGGGCATGCCCGTGGTGGAGGCCCGGATTCGAGTGCACCACCCGTGCCCGTACTGCGACCTCTCGGTGGAATTCCCTCGAACCCTTTTCAACCTGTGGTGCGACAACCGCCGCGACGTTTTCCTCGTCTCGTCCCCCGAGGAGGGGGAGCTGCGGCAGGTACTCGCCGCTTTTCGCGATTCCTTCCACGGGCGTCCCATCGTGCAGGACGGCGCCCAGGCCCTTCTGGTAGTCCCCGACTTCGAGTGGGCGGATCCGCCCTCGGTCACCGGTCTCGCTCGTAGAACCGGTGTGTGGGCTTTGCCCCCGGTCCTCTACCACGGAGGTCGTGAAACCTACCACTTTGTGGCTCCCACTCGGTCGGCGCTGAACCGATTGATGGCCCGGGTGCGGCGTATGGGAGAGGTTGAAATCCTCTCTGTCCTGGATCGGGAGGGGCTGGGCACGGTGCGGGACGGGGGTCTTGCTCCGGCGCACTTCTTTGATGGGTTGACTGCGAAGCAAACTCGAGCGATGGTTTCCGCTTACGAGGGGGGGCTGCTGGACGTGCCGGCCCATCGAGGCTGGGCTGAAGTGGCTCGCACCCAGGGGCTTTCCCGTTCCACTTTCGGGGAGCATTTGCGAAAGGGACAACACCGTCTGCTGGTGAACAGTTACCCGCTTCTTAAGGCCCGAATCTCGGATTTTGAGCGCCCCCAGATCCTTCCGGCCCTTCCGTCGCGTCGGCCACCGCGTCGGACTCCGCTCCAAGAGACGAGGGAGCCAGACCGGTTGTTGAAGACCGTGCTCTTTACGGATATCGTCGATTCCACTCGGAGGGCGTCGGAACTGGGAGACCGAGCCTGGTCGCAGCTTCTCGAACACTATCTTGCGACGGCGGCAACTGCGGTCACCAGTTTCCGGGGCAAACTCATCAAGAGCACCGGCGACGGGGTGCTCGCCACCTTTGGCATTCCGACGCGAGCGATTCGGTGTGCGCTGGAGTTGCGCGACCGGGCGCGGCAGGAAGGGTTGGAGACACGCGCCGGGCTGCATACGGGAGAATGTTTAGTCCGGGAAGGCGACATCGAGGGGGTGGCGGTCCACATAGCCTCTCGGGTAAGTTCTCGTGCCCACGGGGGAGAGGTCTTGGTCTCCGGAACGGTTCGAGATCTCTCGCTCGGGTCCGATATAACCTTCGCGAGTGAGGGAGTTGCTGCTTTGCGCGGGGTCGGCGGCGACTGGAGGATATACCGTGCGGAGAGGTCCCTTCCGATGTAGATCGTCGGGGGCACCCGGGACCGAGGGCCGGCTTCAGGACCTATCCGACTCTTTCGAGCTCGACCCACGGTCGTGAGACCGAGAACCGCACTCCGTGCTCAGCCTCGTGCGATCGTACCGAGAAATGGACAGGAACCTCCCAACATGGGGTCCCCCGCCGTCGTGTTGGGGCGTATCCCACCTGTGACGCTCGAGACGCCCGTTTCGACCGAGGACTCCGGGTACGAGGCGACGTTAACAAGAGTCGTACTATGTGCCCCCACAACAATCGTACTCAAGGCTCGCCCTCTGTGATGGTGACAATTGTTCCGGAAGGCTCGCCCAAGGTGGCCATCGTACGAAGCGCGGCCACGTCCGCATGTACGCGCGGGGGCGGGGGCAGCTCGGTCGTGTAATACGTGCCGGGACCGTACAATTGCCCGTATCGAATGACCACACCGCCGAATTCAAGTACGGCTCGCTCCAGGTCCCGGGTCGCTGCCCCGGACTCCCCGGGAAGGCTCCACGCGACGCTCTGCGCGATGACGCGGTTCACGCCGCTGGCTCGTGCCGCTCCCAGGAGATTGGCCGTCCCCTCGCGACGCATCCGGTTGTTCCGAAAAACCGCCCCAGGGATGAGGGAGGCGTCGTCGGGCAAGTCGGTCAGCTGGTCGATGATAACGTCCGGCTGGAATCGCTGAACGGCCGCGCACAGGACGTCCGCATCGTATACGTCGCAGAGCACGGGCTCGACCCCCAGGGAGCGCAGCGTCTCGACCTTCTGAGGAGAACGGGTCATTCCGGCGACCGGATGGCCATCCTTTAGGAGGAGAGGGACTAACCTCATCCCGAGGACGCCACTCGCGCCGGCAAGAAAAACTCGCATCCTGCCCTCACCAGATTCAAACGAGATACGAATTTAACCGTAGCTCGTCGACCAGTTTCACGACAGGAAGATTGCCGATTCTCACCTGACCGGCACGGTGCTGCCCTTGGATGCTGCGAGCTGTGCGGAGCCAAGGCTAATGGAGGAACCCCGCCCTGCCCGGGCCACCGGAGTCCGGTGCCATATCGGCCCTCCGATGAGCGTGAACCAACCGTCTACAGTGCGATCTGCGCAGGTGAAGGAGGTCGAGCTCCGCGGGCGACTCTGGCGTACGTTGTGCCAGAGTCGAGCGGGACTCAAGCGCCGGATTGTCGAGCCAAACCTATCCTTTCGGTTCGTAGCGTAGGGCCACTACACCGGATTTGAATGCCTGGCAACTGACGAGTTGCAGTTTGTGACGCTCCTTCTGGTCCTTGAACAGAGCTCGGCCCGCCCCCAGCACCACCGGTACGACGCGAATCCAGTACTCGTCGATGAGATTGTCGCGCATCAAAGATGAGACCAGCTTCGAGCTGGCGAGGATGAGCAAGTCCCGGCCGGGCTGTTGTTTCAGTCCGAGGATGACCTCTTTCGATGCTTCCGGCAGGATCGTGGTATTCTCCCAGGCCGTCGTCTTCAGCGTTCTCGAGAAAACGATCTTGGCGGTGCCGTTCAGGTGTTGGGCGATCTCCGGCATGACTCGGCGCGCCGTCTCGGTGGGCCACCATTCCGCCATCCCCTCGAAGGTGACCCGACCAAAGAGGATCGTGTCGGCCCTCCGGAGCATCTCGAGGGACCACGCCTTCCCCTCCGCCTCGTTGAAGTCCTCTTCTTGAGTGAACCAGTCAATGTCTCCGTTCGCATCGGACAGATAGCCGTCCAAAGAAATCAGAGCGTCCACGATGATTCTGCGCATCGCCCTCGGCAACTAATCTCCGCTCAAATAGTTCACTAGCTTTCCGAAAAAGCTACCAAGGGCGTACGGGCGGCCGAATGGAGGGCGATGCCGGAACCGCCCCCTGCCAACAAAGTGAATTCGAATCGGTACAGACCCGGTCGCGAGGGGCAGACCCTACGGCTCGGTCCGAGCCCCGGGATCTGTGCTCGCCTTCCCAGAGCCCAACCGGCTACCTCGGAGGTCGACCCCCGGGATCGATGGTGCGTGGAGCTCTCTTCGCGACGATCCGCGTCGGACGAGCGCGCACACCGCCCAAAGTAGTGGCGCTGGAAGCAACGACGAGGCAGCCTGTCCTCCGGAACGGGCACGCAAGGCAACAGCGAGCGAGTCGCTGCCTGCTTGAGGCATGCGTGACGCCGAAATTCCGTCCGCGAGGAACCCGTCCGAGTGGTACGCGAAAATGCCTACGGGAGTCATCGCGCTCGGAGAGCCTCAGCCCCCCGCTGTTGTGATCAGCATTTAACCGACCATGCTCACTACGCCCTCCGCGACCTCCCGCAACGGTGTAAATCCGTATCATCGCGTTTTTGTGGATTTCACCGTTCATGAGCACGTAACTGCGCGTGAGGGCCCAGTTCCCAACGGGGCCGTACTCGCCCCCAATCGTACCGCTCCTGTCGGAACTCGCCATCCAGGGCTCGAGGTGTTCGAGAGCGGAAACGAATGTCGGTATCAAGGTGAAACCGATCAGGAACAACGGGACGGTCAGGACGAACCCGAACGCGCTCGCCTCGAACAGTGGGCCCATGAGGAACGTAGTCCCCGACACTGCTGCTAGATGCGCAGCGGCCAGGAAGGCGAAGGCGCCCAGTTGCCAAGGGACGGTCGCGGTCCCGAAATGGGACATCCCTTTGGCGATGAGGTTCGTCAGAAAGAGAAGGAGGAGGGAGGCGGCTGCGGCGTACGCCGCGAGGAGCCTCCCAAGGAAGACCGTCGATCTACCGGTATTTCCCTTCACTCGTTAGATCGGCATGACGACCTTCGCCGGTTCGTCTCGATCGGCCGAGCTCCGCGTGGTTCGGGCGGTCTAATCGACCCGTCTCCCTAGCGAGTGGAAAGAATCCGGTGAGATCGACCCACCGAAGCGACGCACCCCTCATCTCGCGCGCGCCCGGATGTCCTGCCCTTTTTGGGGGTCCGTGACACGACCTTCTCGGAAAGAGCGCGTGCGACACCTGTACAGCCAGAAGCGGGCGGTGGGGGGCACCTGCCGACCCGTATCCGAAAGTCCGAACTCGTTGTTGAACGGGCCCGCGGCAGACTGGAGCAGGGATTGTCCGTAGCCGGCCCAGTTCCTAGGGCTCTGCCGATATCGAGGGCGATTTCGCTGGGATGTGCACGACAATAGACCGAGTGGAGACATCGAATCGAGCCTTCACCTTCGCTTCTTGCAGAAGCCCGTCGATGAAGTGATGCAACCACGTTGACCACTCTTGCCCGAAAGCATGTCGAAGAGTAAACGTCCACCCTCGTGGGCCGACTTCTATTCGACAGTCCGCAAATCTCGCGAACGGGACGAGCTCTTGGAAAGCTCGTACCACCTCGGCCACGCCCACGGAGTTGTACCAATGCAGCAAGACCTCGCGACCGGTCTCTCGGCCGGCGCTTTCGGCTATCTGGGCCAGACGACGCGGCCCGACTTCCCTCAGTAGAGCACCCAGAGATCCCCAGTCCACGGCAATGAATCCAAAACGCTCCGCGAGTATCTCCCAACTCAGGTATCGATCGACCGCCTGCACGAGGAGGCTGTTCGCGCTCACCTTCTGCCGGCGCGCTTCGCTCTCGAGTTGGTCTGCCAGCGCCTTCGGGAGTCGAAACGTGCGGACCGTCGTTGGTTCGCGAGGGGGTGCCATAAGCGCCCGAGCCCCCGACGAATCGATAACCGTTCCGAACCGGCCGTACACGTCCTGGCTATGGGCCCGCGGTCGATTCGACCGGCGGGCGACATGATCGAGATCAGCGTGAGAAATGAGGTCGTGACTTTGGTGAACGTCTACCGAGTGAGACCGGGCGAGCAAGAGGCGTTGCTCGACTACCTGGTCAAAGATGTGCAGGAGTACTTTCGGTTGTTCCCGGGGTTTGTATCTGTGAGTCTCCACAAGAGCTTGGATGGTACGTCTGTGGTCAACTACGCTCAATGGCGGAGCGTGGATGACTTCGAGTCGATGCTTCGTGACCCGAGAACTCAAACCCACCTTCAAGGCGCTAATGAGTTCGCCGACACGGAACCGCACCTGTATGAGGTCACCTACTGTGAAAACGGAGCGAGGGCCCCGCCCTCGGGCATCACAGCGGGCGCGGGTCAGCCATGACGAAGATCGTAGTCCTCTACTACAGCCTCTACGGATCGACATTCGAACTCGCTCGGGAGGTCGGAGAAGGGGCGAGCGCCGCCGGGGCGGAGGTACGGCTACGACGTGCCCCAGAGACGATCCCCGCCGCGGTATGGCAGGCACTTCCGGGAGTTCTTGACGCGAAGCGCGCTCAACAAGGAGTGCCGGAAGCGACGATGGCCGACCTCGAGTGGGCGGATGGCTTCTGTTTCGGCAGTCCGACGCGCTTCGGAAATATGTCCGGGCAGATGAAGAACTTCCTTGACCAAACGGGTAGTCTCTGGATGAAGGGGGCGCTCGACGGGAGGCCGGTTGGGTTTTTTACGGGCGCGTCCACCATGCACGGGGGTCACGAGTCTACCATTCTAACGATGAGCACGTTCGCGTTCCACTTTGGCATGGTCATTGTCCCGCTGGGGTTCGTGCCGCGTGGTCCGGGTACGACTACCACCGGAGGCGGCCCGTATGGTCCCTCCCACTGGAGTCCGATGGGAGGTCAGCCTCGGTGCGTGGACGAGGACGAGAAAGAGATGGGACGGGAGCTCGGGCGGAGGGTAACCCGCGTCGCGCGTAGCCTCACGAGGGATCGCACGGACACGACTCGGAACCCCGACTCGTAGTCTACCCTCGGTTCGACCCCGGGCACCAATGATATCAGTGAAGCGGCCGGTAAAGAGGAGAGCGGCCTCTCGCTGCGTCACCGGATTCATGCCTAAGGTTCGATCCAGCACGACTCTCGTTTCATGGCGGTCCTACAGGACTTTCGCCTACCCGACGATGTTCAATGTGCTCTCCCTAAGGTCGAATCAAGAGGGAACTGAACAAGTCACATCACGATGAGGGCTCCTGGGATCTTCTCGCCATGGCTCCCGCGCAGTCACCGGTCGTAAGTCGGTGCGCACGACCCGGAAACTGTGTTACAACTCCCCGAGATAAATATCGGCGAAGCTCCGTCGTCTTGGGCAGGGCAATGCCTTACAAGGACCCCGAAAGGAGAGGACGAGCTGCACCGAGGTGGGGGCTCTCCCACCGGTGGCTGAGGGCCGGGTACACGCGACGACACCGAAGGTCTCGGAGCGGTGGCCCACCGCCTGGCCGACCCCGGATGAGCAAATCGTCCACTGACAGACCCTGGAGTCTCCCACATTGCGCCCAGCAGTTCGACGGGGGGGATACCCGTTCAGCCGGAGACCTCGCCGACAGCGGCGACTCGGATTCGCTGGTGTCACCGATTCCTCGCTCAGAGGCGGAAACGGAGCGGTCTCCGAATCGCGGGGGACTCCTGTTTGCAGCCCTGATCGCGAATTCTGTGAGCGAACCGATCCAGGTGTCAGCAACCCGCCGGAAATCACCGTCGACAACCGACTTGGCGGGTGTGATCGAGGGGCGATGCTCGAGCGTGAGCCGGTTCGGTCTCGTCGCCGGACTGACGAGAGGCGAGTGACACCCTGGCGAACGTCGAACCCTTCCGAATTGCCGTTCCCGAGTCCGTTCTCGAAGACCTCAACGCGCGCCTGGTACGCACTCGATGGGCGGATTCGGCGTCGGGCTTGCCCTGGGAACAAGGCACTGACCTCGGCTACTTGCAAGATATAAATCGGTACTGGACGCAAGAGTACGACTGGCGCCGTCACGAGGCCGAGCTGAACTGTCTTCCACAGTTCATTACCAAGGTTGACGGTGTCGACATCCATTTCGTCCACGCCCGCGGAAAGGGTCCGCACCCCACGCCAATAGTACTAACACACGGGTGGCCCGATTCGTTCTATCGTTTCTACAAGGTGATTCCGATGCTGACCGACCCAGAAAGGTACGGGGGAGACCCTTGGGACTCCTTCGACGTCGTCGTACCGTCGATGCCCGGGTTCGGATTCTCAAGCCGAGTCCCGTTGCCCGGCAACCGAGTCGCTGACCTCTGGGCGAAACTGATGACGGAACACCTTGGCTATGAACGGTTCGGAGCGGCCGGCGGGGACCTCGCCACGTGGGTGACCCGATCTTTGGCCGCCCGATACCCGCATCAAGTGATCGGTATCCACCTGACCGACGTAGATTATCCGAGCGCCGAGCAAGCGGCTTCCCTAGCGGAGCCGGTGCGGGAACTCGCCACTGCAATGCAACGATGGTTGTTTACTGACGGGGGCTACTGGCTCCTCCAGTCGACTAAACCTCAGACTCTCGCCTACAGTCTCACCGATTCCCCGATGGGACTCGCGGCATGGATACTGGAGAAGTTTCGATCGTGGAGCGACTGCGACGGAGAACTGGAGAGGCGATTCACCAAGGATGAGCTGCTCACCAACATCATGATCTACTGGGTCACCCGCACCATCGGATCGTCCGTGCGAATGTACTATGAGAACGGACGAGCGCTGAGCGGTTCCGAGATCAAGTTCGATCGGAAGGCGGGTGTTCCCGCCGCCGTTGCCTCGTTCCCCAAAGATCTTGCTCCGTTGCCCCGCGAATGGGCCGAGCACATGGTCGATCTGAAGCGATTTACGGTTATGCCGCGAGGGGGCCACTTCGCAGCTCTCGAGGAACCGAAACTCTATGTCGAAGACCTGCGGGCGTTCTTCCGCGAGGTAGTTCCAACCTCGCCGTAGGTCACAAGACTCGCGCTCCTCGCGGTCCCATCATCGGACGCGCGCGTCCCACATCAAGCCTCGGGGACTCGCTGCGCTCGGCGAGCATAATGGGGACCCGGCCGCCCTCGTCGCTCGCACCGCTCCTCGGGCGGCCTGCGCGCT
>Ga0335074_10007344_pt1 | contig 15266 bp, 12 predicted proteins | sample Lox_Sample_23_FD_206715 | JGI IMG/M metagenome (GOLD analysis project Ga0335074, IMG submission 206715) | Soil microbial communities from Loxahatchee National Wildlife Refuge, Florida, United States - Lox_Sample_2.3 | ecosystem: Environmental > Terrestrial > Soil > Wetlands | place: USA... | reverse complement strand
GCCGGTCAACTGGGCAATCCTCAACGGCGAGCTCGAGACCGGCGCGACGCTGCACTACATGGTCGATCGTGCCGATGCCGGTGACATCGTCGATCAGCTCGCGGTACCGATCCTCGAGGACGACGATGCGCGCGCGGTCTTCGGCAAGCTGACCACCGCCGCGGAGATCGTGCTTGCGCGCTCGCTCCCGGGGCTCATTGCGGGCAACGCCCCCCGCCGTGCGCAGCCCATCGAGCCGGGGCAGTATTTCGGGCGGCGCCGGCCCGAGGACGGTCGGATCGACTGGAGCCAGCCGGCGCTGCGCATTCATAACCTCGTGCGCGCCGTCGCGCCTCCTTTCCCCGGCGCCTTCACCGAGGTCGATGGGCGGCGGTGGTGGATTCATCGCACCCGGCTCGAGACGAGAATCATCCGGCCGTCGCAGCGGGCGAGGCTCTTCGGCGAGCAAGGCGCCTGTTTCGCCGCCTGCGCGGACGGCGGCGTTCTCAGGATCCTCGCGGCCGCGACCGAGGAGGGACCGGTCGAGCTCGTGCAGCTCGCGCGCGAGCTCGAAGCGCGGCCGGCGCCGCTGAATTGACCTCGACTGCCGCGGGCGGCCGTGGGCACCATCGCACTCAAAATCGACGTCGACACCTACCGCGGCACGCGCGAGGGGGTGCCGCGGCTCGCGGCGGCGCTCGAGCGGACCGGGGCCCGCGCCACATTCCTCTTCAGCGTGGGGCCGGATCACACGGGCAGGGCGATCAAGCGCGTCTTTCGACCGGGGTTTCTCGGCAAGGTGCGGCGCACCTCGGTGAGGCAACACTACGGAACGCGAACGTTGCTGTACGGCGTGCTGCTTCCGGGGCCGCATATCGGCGAGCGCTGTGGGCCGATCATGAGAGACATCGCGCAGCGCGGTTTCGAGGTGGGGGTGCACACCTACGATCACATCAAGTGGCAGGACGGAGTAGCGCAGGCGAGCGAGCCCTGGACGCGGCGTCAGCTCGTGCTGGCGCGTGAGCAATTCATCCGGGTGTTCGATCGCGCACCCGCGGTGCATGGCGCCGCGGGCTGGCAGGTGAATCGACACGTGCCGGAGCTCGAGCGGGAACTGGGATTCCGCTACGCTTCGGATACGAGGGGCACGTGCCCGTTCATGCCGATGACGGACGCGCGGGAAATCCCGCTGCCGCAGCTGCCCACCACTCTGCCGACGCTCGATGAGCTGATCGGGCGGGGGGATCTCGGCGGCCTCGATCCGGTCGAGCATCTGCTCGCGCTCACGGAGGGGGGCGCCGATCAGGTGTTCACACTGCACGCGGAGCTCGAAGGGGGAGCCTTCCTCGAGGGGTTCGAGCGGCTGCTTCGTGCCTGGCGCACACGCGGACTCAACCTGACCGATCTCGGGAGCTACGCGCAGTCGCTCGATTTCCCACGGCTGCCGCGCTGCCCGATCGTCTCGGGCACCGTGGCGGGAAGGTCCGGGACCCTGGCAATCCAGGGGCAGAGCGTCTCGCAAAAGGGACCCGCCCGGAACGCCGCAAGTACATCCCTGTAAGCTCGCGCGCCGCTGCGATCACAATATCGGCGGCGCACTGCCGTCTATCTCCTGCAGATGGATGCCGCCTTGATCAAGCCTTTGAGTCCTTCCGCGCAGGACCTCGAGATCGCCTCGGTCGTGCGGCGCGAGCGCGGCCGGCTGCTGTCCTTCATCCTGAGACGGGTGCGGGATGCGGCCGAGGCCGAGGATGTCCTCCAGGAGGCACTCTATGAGCTCGTCGCCTCCTATCGGCTGATGCAGCCGGTCGAGCAGGCAGGGGCGTGGCTCATGCGGGTGGCGCGCAATCGCATCATCGACCGCTTTCGCAAGCGCCGGCCGCGGCTGCTCGGCGACATCGTCACGGAGGGGGAGGAAGCCCATTCGGCGCTCGAGGAGCTGCTCCCCGCGGTCGAGGCGAGTCCCGAGGCGGAGGTCATGCGGGAGTTGCTGATGCAGGAGCTCGAGCGGGCGCTCGAGGAGCTGCCGGCGGAGCAGCGCGACGTGTTCATCGCGCACGAGCTCGAGGGCGCGAGCTTCAAGGAGCTGTCGGCGCGCTGGAGTGTTGGGATCAACACGCTGCTTTCGCGCAAGCGATATGCGGTGCTGCGGCTGCGGCAGCGGCTCCGGGAGGCGCATGAGGAGTGGGTGGGAGATTGAGGGCCTTGATTTCCGAAACGAGGAGAGAGTTGTGAGAGGTAGAGGTCGCTGGGTTTGGAAGGGACTGGCATTCGGGGGGTTCGTCATCGTCGCCCTGGCGGCGCTGAGCTGGGTGGTGATGCTGCTGTGGAATGCGCTGCTGCCGGGCCTGTTGCATGTGCCGCCGCTGCGTTATCTGCAGGCCGCGGGAGTTCTGATCCTGAGCCGGATTCTCTTCGGGGGCTTGCGCGGCCACCGCGGACCGTGGCGGCATCGGGCGTGGCGTGAGCGTTGGGAAGGCTTGACGCCCGAGGAGCGTGAGCGTCTGCGCGAGAAGTACGGCCGGCATTGCCGCTGGCGGGGAGACGAGCAGGCGAGCGACAATCCGCCGGCATGAGCGAAATACCGCTCTCCATGACCGCGATCGAGATCACCCGGCCGGGGCCGCCGGAAGTGCTGTGTCCGGTCTCGCGGCCGGTACCGCAGCCCGGTCCGGGGGAGGTGTTGATCAAAGTGGCGGCGGCGGGTGTCAACCGGCCCGATGTGCTGCAAAGGAAAGGGGCATATCCGCCCCCGCCCGGCGTGAGTGACATTCCGGGCCTGGAGGTCGCGGGCGAGGTGGTGCGCCTCGGAACCGACCTCACCGAGCCCGCCGTCGCAACGCGCGTTTGCGCGCTGCTGGCGGGCGGAGGCTATGCGGAGTACGTCACCGCGCCCGCGGCGCAGTGCCTGCCGGTTCCGGCGGCGCTCTCGCTGGAGGAAGCCGCGGCGCTGCCCGAGACCTTCTTTACCGTCTACTACAACCTCTTCATGCGCGCGCGGCTGCGCGCCGGCGAGATGCTGCTCATCCACGGCGGCTCGAGCGGCATCGGCACCACGGCAGTCCTGCTTGCGAAGGCCATGGGCGCGCGCGTCATCGTCACGGCGGGCAGTGCGGAAAAATGCGCAGCCTGCCTGAAGCTGGGCGCGGACGCGGCCATCAATTATAAAGAGGAGGACTTCGTCGCCCGGACACTGGAAGTCACCGGCGGCCGAGGCGCCGATGTCATCCTCGATATCGTCGGGGCCGAGTACCTGGCGCGCAATATCGCCGCCTCGGCCGTGAACGGGCGGATTGCCATCATCGGTACTCAGGGCGGGGCCAAGGCGGAGATCGACCTGCGCAGCGTGATGATGAAACGGCTCTGGGTGGGCGGCTCGACCTTGCGCCCGCAGTCCGTGGCGAGCAAAGGAGAGATCGCCGCCGCGCTGCGCCAGGAAGTCTGGCCGCTTTTCGAGTCGCAGGGGTTGCGGCCGGCGATTCATGCGCGCTTCCCGCTCACCGAGGCGGCGCGCGCGCACGCGCTGCTGGAATCGAGCGCGCACATCGGCAAGATCGTGCTGCTCGTCGCTAGCCGATGATCTGCCGCTCCTTGAGCGCGGCGACAATCCGTTGTGCCAGATCCTCCGCCGAGCCCTTGCTGGTGTCGACAACGATCTCCGCGTTCTCCGGCTCCTCATAAGGGGAGTCGATGCCGGTGAAGTTCTTGATCTTGCCCTGGAGGGCGCGGGCATAGAGCCCCTTGGGGTCGCGCTGCTTGCAGATCTCGAGCGGCGTATCGACGTGGATCTCGATGAACTCGCCCGCGCCGACCAGCTCACGCACCATCCGCCGCTCGGCGCGGAAGGGAGAGATGAACGAGCAGAGCACGATGGCGCCGGCGTCGACGAAGAGGCGCGCGACCTCTCCCACGCGGCGGATATTCTCCACCCGGTCGGCGTCCGTGAAGCCGAGATCGCCGTTCAACCCGTGCCGCACGTTGTCGCCGTCCAGCATGTAGGTATGCGCGCCCTGGGCGTGCAGCTCCCGCTCGACGACGTTGGCAATGGTGCTCTTGCCGGAGCCGGAGAGGCCGGTGAACCAGAGAATGGCGGGCCGGTGGCCATTCATCCGCACGCGAGCGCTCTTGTCGACGAGCAGCGCCTGGCGGTGAATGTTGGTGGCGCGGCGGAGTCCAAAGGCGATCATCCCCGCCCCGGCGGTGGCGTTCGTGAACCGATCGATCAGCACGAATGAGCCGGTCGCGCGGTTCTCGGCATAGGGGTCGAAGGCGACCGGGGTGGCGGTGGTGAGGTTGCAGAGCCCGATTTCATTCAGCCCCAGAGTCTTGGCCGCGATGTGCTCCAGGGTGTTGACGTCCGTCTTGTGCTTCAGGCTCGTCACGCGCGCCGGCACGAACTTGGTGCCGATCCGCATCAGGTACGAGCGGCCGGGCAGCATCGGCTCCTCGATCATCCACAGCACCTGCGCGGCGAATTGATCGACCACCTCCGGCCGGGCGTGAGACTCGGCAATCATGTCGCCCCGCGCGACGTCCACCTCATCGCTCAACGTGAGGGTGACCGCTTCGCCGGCGCGCGCCTCGGGCAGATCACCGTCCGCCGTGACGATGCGCGCAATCCGGCTCTCCCGTCCCGATGCCGCGACCACGACCTGGTCCCCGGCGCGCACCACGCCCGAAGCCACCGTGCCGGAGAAGCCGCGGAAGTCGAGGTTAGGGCGGTTGACCCATTGCACGGGGAAGCGGAACGGCTTGTCCTCGAGCCCGTCGGTGGCATCGAGCACCTCCAGGTGCTCGAGCAGGGTGGGTCCGTCATACCAATGCATCCGCTCCGAGCGCGCGGTGACGTTGTCCCCGTAGCGCGCCGACACCGGGATGGGGGTGATCGAGCTGAAGGAGAGCGCCTGCGCGAATCCGAGGTAATCGCCCACAACGTGGTGGAAGCGCTCGCCCGAGAACCCAACCAGGTCGATCTTGTTGACCGCGAGCACGACGTGGCGGATGCCGAGGAGCGAGCAGATATAGCTGTGCCGCCGTGTCTGGGTGAGCACGCCCTTGCGCGCGTCGATCAGGATGACGGCGGCCTGGGAGTTGGAGGCCCCAGTCGCCATGTTGCGCGTGTATTGCTCGTGGCCGGGTGTATCGGCCACGATGAAGCCACGCCGTGGCGTCGAGAAGAAACGGTACGCCACATCGATGGTGATGCCCTGCTCGCGCTCGGCCTCGAGACCGTCGACGAGCAGCGCGAAGTCGATATCGCCGGTGGTGCCGTGTTTGCGGCTGTCGCGCTTCAAGGCCGCGAGCTGATCCTCGAGCACGAGCTTGGTGTCATAGAGCAGACGCCCGATGAGCGTCGACTTGCCGTCATCGACCGAGCCGCAGGTGAGAAAGCGCAGCAGCTCCTTCGACGGTCCCCCCGGACCGCCGAAGCTCACCGTCACCCGATCGTGCGCGTAAGCCGTCATCGCGGTGCGCCCATCAGAAGTACCCCTCGCGCTTCTTCTTCTCCATGGAGGCCGCCTCGTCGCCGTCGATGAGGCGCCCGGAGCGCTCCGAGGTCCTGGCCATGAGCATCTCCTCGATGATCTCATCGAGGCTTCCCGCCCGGCTCTCGATCGCGGCCGAGAGCGGGTAGCAACCGAGGGAGCGGAACCGCACCGTGCGCACCTGCTCGATCTCACCGGGCTTGAGCGGCATGCGATCATCGTCGCGCACGATGAGGAGCCCGTCGCGCTCGATGACGGGGCGGGGAGCCGCGAAGTAAAGCGGCACCACCGGGATTTTCTCGGCGCGCGTGTACTGCCAGATGTCGAGCTCCGTCCAGTTGGAAAGGGGAAAGACGCGGATCGTCTCGCCCTTGCTGATGCGTGTGTTGTAGAGGTTCCAGAGCTCCGGCCGCTGGTTGCGCGGATCCCAGACGTGTCCCGCGGAGCGGAAGGAGAACACGCGCTCCTTGGCGCGACTTTTCTCCTCGTCACGGCGAGCGCCGCCGAAGGCCGCATCGAACTGCCACTTGTCGAGCGCCTGCTTGAGCGCTTCGGTCTTCATCACCTGGGTATGAAGCTGCGAGCCCGAGGTGATGGGATTGATGCCGCGGGCGAGGCCCTCGGGGTTGGTGTAGACGAGGAGCTTCACGCCGTAGCGGGCCGCGATCGCATCACGGTGGCGGATCATGTCGCGGAACTTCCACCCCGTGTCGATGTGCAGCAGCGGAAAGGGCGGCTTCGAGGGATGGAAGGCCTTCACGGCCAGATGCAGCATCACCCCGGAGTCCTTGCCGATCGAGTAGAGCATCACGGGGTTGCGAAACTCCGCGACGACCTCGCGGAGGATGCCGATCGACTCCGCCTCGAGGCGCTTCAGCTGCTGCGAGAGCGCGAGCCGGCCGCCGCCCTCCACAATCGGTGCCGACGATTCTGTCATGGGCGGCTCAGGCGGCGAGCGGCACGGGACTGAGCGGCCCGCTCGCGATAAAGAATGAATTGCGAAACCCGGGCTTGCCGTAACCGAGCGGCTCCCCGCCCGCGGCGAGCACCTTGCCGCCCGCGGCGGCGAGCACCGCGTGGCCGGCAGCGGTGTCCCACTCCATGGTGGGGCCGAGCCGCGGATAGAGATCCGCCTCGCCCGCGGCCACGAGACAGAACTTGAGCGATGAGCCGATCGAGACTCGCTCGCTGACTCGGTAGTGACCGAGATAGGCGTCGGTCTCGGGCGTCGAATGCGACCGCGACACCACCGCCGTGACCCCCTGCGCCGGAACGGCTCTGACGTGCAGCGGCTCACGCCGCCCTGCCGTGCCCGCATCCACCGGATGAGCGCAGCGGAACGCGCGCCGGGCGGCGACGTCGCCGGCGTAGAGCACACCGCCCACCGGCGCGTAGACGACCCCGAGCGCGGGCGCGCCGCGGCGAATCAGAGCGATGTTCACCGTGAATTCGCCCCGACGGTGGATGAACTCCTTGGTGCCATCGAGCGGGTCTACCAGGAAGAACTCCTCGCCCACCCGAGGAATCGAGCCGGCGGCGACCGCTTCCTCGGCGACCACCGGTATGTCGGGGGCGAGCCGCGCCAGGTGCTCGAGAATGATCCGCTCCGAGGCATGATCGGCCTCGGTGACGGGCGTCCGGTCGGCTTTCTGGCTGACGGCAAAACCAGCGCGATAGATATCGAGGGCGGCCCGGCCGGCCGCCACGGCGGCGCCGAGCAGCGCCTCGATCAGATCCTGATCTTCCATGGCCCGCAGTCTACACAATCCCTCCGCGCCCCGGCCGGCTGCATTTCACAGTGCGTTTTGCAGCGCCTCCGCCACCGCGGCGTGTCTGATCTCCCCGGCATGCACGTTGAGACCGGCCGCGAACCCGGCATCGCTCGCGAGCGCCGATTGCCAGCCGAGGTCGGCCAGCATCCTGACGTAGGGCAGAGTGGCGTTGGTCAGCGCGAAGGTCGAGGTCCGCGCCACCGCTCCCGGCATGTTGGCGACGCAGTAGTGCACCACGCCGTCGACGACGAAGGTCGGCTGCGCGTGCGTCGTCGGGTGGCTCGTCTCGAAACAGCCTCCCTGATCGATCGAGATGTCGACCAACACCGAGCCGGGCTGCATGGTTGCGAGCATGGCGCGGCTCACGAGTTTCGGCGCCGCGGCGCCAGCGATGAGCACGGCGCCGATGACGAGATCGGCCTCGCGCACCAGACGCTCGATGGTTTCGAGAGTCGAGTAGGCCGTGCGCAGCGACGCCCCGAACACACTCGACAGCTCGCGCAGGCGATCGACCGAGCGGTCGACCACCGTAACGTCGGCGCGCACGCCGACGGCCATCTCCGCCGCGTGCGTGCCGGCAACACCGCCCCCGAGGATCACCACCTTGGCCGGCGGCACACCGGGCACGCCGCCCAGCAGGACACCCCGGCCGCCGTTCGCCTTCTGCAGGCAGGCCGCGCCCACCTGGATCGACATGCGGCCCGCCACTTCGCTCATCGGCGTCAGCAGCGGCAGCGAGCCGTTGCGGGTGACGGTCTCGTAGGCGATCGCGGTGGCGCGCGAGGCCATCAGTCCGCGCGCTTGCAGCGGGTCGGCGGCCAGATGCAGATACGTGAAGAGCACCTGGCCCGCGCGCAGCATCTGGCACTCCACCGGCTGCGGCTCCTTGACCTTCACGATGAGCTCCGCCCGGCCAAAAACCTCTGCCGCATTCGGTGCGATGCCGGCGCCCGCCGCCCGGTATTCGGCGTCCGAGAGGCCGATGCCATCGCCCGCGCCGGTCTCCACCATGACCTCGTGGCCGGCGGCGGTGAGCTCGCGCACTCCGGCGGGAACCAGGCCAACCCGATACTCGTGCACTTTGATCTCGCGTGGTACGCCGATACGCATGACTCGTATACCCCAGGTGGAAAGCGTGCCGAGAGATTAGGCGCCCGGGGGCGGCGGGAACTTGCGTCCTGGTGGGTGGAATGCCGCCCAGTGGCAGAATCTGCGACAAATATACATATTCATGACAGAATAATGCGCCCATGGACATCGACCGCTACGATCGTGCCATCCTGCGCCTGCTGCAGCAGGATGCGCGCATGACCAACGCCCGGCTCGCGAGCGCGGTGAGCCTCTCGGAGTCAGCCTGCCTGCGGCGCGTGCGGGCGCTCGAGGAATCGGGTCTCATCGAAGGCTATACCGCGCTCATCAATCAACAGCGGGCGGGCTACCCGGTCAATGTGTTCGTGAGCATCACGCTCGATCGTCAGAGCCAGTCGGGACTGACGGCATTCGAGACCGCGGTGCGCAGAATTCCGGAAGTGATGGAGTGCTACCTCATGACCGGCGAGCACGACTATCTGCTGCGGCTGGTGGTGGCGGACCTCGCGGACTTCGAGCGCATCCATAGCCAACACCTGACACGCCTGCCGAGCGTGGTGAGCGTGCAATCGAGCTTCGCCATGCGCACGGTCACGCGCTCGAGCGCGCTGCCCCTGCGCTGAAGCGGGCAGGCTCCGCGCGCCGCGGCGCGCGTGGCGGCCCACGGATGCCGCGCCTATACTGCCACGGTCACCCGAGCCGCCCGTGCAACCCCCAATCCCTCCCGCGAGACTCCTGCAACGACTCAAGTCGGGGCGAGGCCTGCAGCCGGATGCACGGCGCGTCATCAATCTCTCGATCGCGGTGCTCTCGCTGCTCGTCATCGTGCTGGCAGCGCGTACCGGCTGGCGCTCGTTGCGCGACTATGAGCAGGCGCAGGAGGTCGCACAGGTGGACACCGCGACCAACGACTTCATCACCGCGGCGGGCTTCCTCGAGCTCGAGTTGACGTACGGCAGCGCACTTCTGGGCGGTGAGCGTCCCGACCCCGACCGGCTCGAGCGACTGCAGCGCGCGCGTCAGCAGGGCGACCTCATCTGGCGGCGGGCCATGGACCGCGCCCGCGCCATCGCGACGCGCTCGCCCATGAGCGAGGACCTGCGCGCGCGGCTGGCCGCCGCCAAGAGCTCCTTCGGAGCGCTGCAGGCCGTGCGCCTGCAGCTCGAAGCTTGTCTGCGCACCCGCCCCTGCGCGCTGAGCGAGGATGCGTGGCAGCAGGCGGTCTCGCGGGTGATCGAGAGCTACGCGGCGGCGCGCGAGGCCGTCTACTTCAGCGTCGACACACCCGAGCGTCCCGCCCGGCTGTATGCCGCCGTGCAGCGCTCGGTGTGGGCGCTCAACGAGTACACCCGGCGCGAGCGCGGACTGATGGCGTTTTACCTGAGCGCGGCTGAGACGCCATCGGCCGCCGCTCGCGGGGAGCTCGAGAGCGAGAGCGCCGTGGCGCGCGAGGCGCAGGAGAGCCTGCGTGTGTTCGCGCGCCTGCATCGCCTCGATCCGCGCGTGCGCTCGGCCATCGAGGGCGCCGACCGCTCCCTCACCGAGGGCTTCACGCCCCTCATCGCGGCAATCCTGAGCGGCCGCGCGCATCCGGACGGGCAGGCCTGGCTGACGAACACCGCCCCGACCATGAGCGCACTCGACGGGCTCTCCGCCACCGTCGATGACGTGGTGGCGAGGCTCGCGGCCGATGCGATGCGCGACAGCCGCAACGACATGCTCTTCAACGGGCTCTTCGTTCTGCTCGCCTGTGCGGTCGCGCTGCTGAGCGCGACCAAGGTCCGCCAGACGGCGAACGCCCTTTTTCATCAGAAGGAGCTGGCCGAGGTCACCATCCGCTCGATCGGCGATGCGGTCATCACCACCGATAACCGGGGCCGCGTCGAGTACATCAATCCGGCCGCCGAGCAGATGACGGGCTGGCGAAACCCGGAAGCCAGAGGCCTGCCGCTCGAGCGGGTGTTCGAGGTGGTCAACGGCCTCACCCTCGAGCCGCAGACCAATCCGATCACCACCTGTCTGCGGGAGAACCGGGTGGTGAGCCTGGACAACAACACGGTGCTCGTGCGCCGGGACGGCGTGCGTCGCTACATCGAGGATTCAGCGGCGCCGATCCGCGATCAGGCCGGAGAGCTGGTCGGCGGCGTGCTCGTGTTCTATGACGCGACCGAAGTGCATCAGGCCGAGCACCTGATCTCCTATCGCGCCACTCACGATGCGCTCACCGAGCTCATCAACCGGCGCGAATTCGAGCACCGCCTGGCGGCGATGCTGGCGCCCGGACGCGACGACTCGAGCCGCCACGCGCTGCTGTTCCTCGACATCGATCAGTTCATGCTGGTCAACGAGAGCTGCGGACACCTGGCGGGCGATCATCTGCTGCGCGAGGTCACCCGCATCCTCAAGGGACATACCCGCGGCAGCGACGTGCTGGCACGGCTCGGAGGCGATGAGTTTGGATTGATCGTGCGCGACTGCACGCTCGATGAGGCGCGCGAGATGGCCGAGTCGCTGCGCACGGCGGTTGCCGGCCATCGTTTCGAGTGGCAGGGCGTGCGCTTCCAGCCGCACCTGAGCGTGGGCCTCGTTCCCTTCGGGCTCGACGCCGGCGCCCCCGCCATGCTGCTCAGCCGGGCGGAAGCCGCGTGCCAGCTCGCGAAGGAGAAGGGGCGCGATCGGCTGCAGATCTACGATGCGCAAGATCGGGAGATCGGCTTGCGCTCCGGCGGCATGCAGTGGATCGCCCGACTCAATGAGGCGCTGACCCGGGACCGCATCACGCTTTATTGCCAGCCGGTCGTCTCGGTTGCCGGCGGCGGCCGGCGCCATGCCGAGGTGCTGGCGCGGATGCTCAATCCCGACGACAGTCTCATCGTGGCATCGCAGTTCATCCCGCACGCCGAGCGCTACGGATTGATGCCGCAGCTCGACCGTTGGGTCGTGCGCAAGGCGCTCGCGATGCTGGGTGGGCTGTACGCGCAAGGCCGGGGTGAGGAGGCCGGGGTGCTCGCCATCAATCTCTCCGGCTCGACGCTCAGCGATCAAGCCATGGCGCAGTTCATCCGTGATGAGATTCGCGCCTCGGGAGTGCCGGCGGGCGCGCTCTGCTTCGAGATCACGGAGACCGCCGCGGTGTCGAGCCTGCGGGAGACCTCGGCGCTCATCAACTCTCTGCGACGGCTGGGTTGTGCTTTCGCGCTGGATGATTTCGGCCGCGGCATGTCGTCATTCATGTACCTGAAGCAGCTCTCGGTCGATTATCTGAAGATCGACGGCGAGTTCGTCCGTGGCATGACCGACGACTCGGTCTCGCGGGCCATGGTCAAGGCGATTCATGCTCTCGGCCAGGCCATGGGCATCGCGACCATCGCCGAGTGTGTCGAGAGCACGGACGTGCGGCGGCGGCTCGAGGCGCTCGGTGTCGATTACGTTCAGGGTTTCGAAGTCGGCGCGCCGCTGCCGTTGTCCCGCTATCTGCTGCAGTTCTCGGGCGACGCCGTCGGCCGCTCGTGACGCCCGCAGGCAGGGAACGCGTTCGCAGCCGGCGAGCGCGGCATGAGAGTTGCTCGCGAAGCGCCCGACGTCGGAGGTCTGCTCGATGAGTACCAACATCAATGCGGCGGCGGCGGGCCAACTCGTGCTCGGGACCGATCTCAAGGTCAATCGCCTCGGCTTCGGGGCCATGCGGATCACCGGACGCGGCGTCTGGGGCGACCCGCCCGACGTGGCGACGGCGGTCCGCGTGCTGCAGCGTGCCGCGCGCCTCGGCGTGACCTTCATCGACACCGCGGACTCCTACGGTCCCGAAGCCAGCGAGAACCTGATCGCCCGCGCGCTCTACCCCTATGCGGCGGACATCGTGATCGCCACCAAGGGCGGCCTCGTCCGTCCCGGTCCCGATGTCTGGAACCGGGATGCGCGGCCCGAGCATCTGCGCAAAGCCTGCGAGGGCAGCCTCAAGCGTCTGCGGCGCGAGCGGATCGATCTCTATCAGCTGCACGCGCCCGACCCCAAAGTGCCGCTCGAGGACTCGATCGGCGAGCTCGTGCGCCTGCAGCGCGAAGGCAAGATCCGGCACATCGGGGTATCGAACGTGAGTGTGCGGGAGCTGCAGCGCTGTGAGCGGCTGACGCCGGTCGTCTCGGTCCAGAACCGCTACAACCTGGAGGATCGCCAGTCGGACGACGTGCTCGCATATTGCGCGAGCCGGGCGATCGCTTTCCTGCCGTGGGCGCCGCTCGGCTCCGGGCGGCACACCAGCGGCGCGGGTGCCCGGCGCGCGCTGGCGCGAGTCGCCGAGCGCCAGGGCATCTCCGTGGGCCAAGCCGCCCTCGCCTGGCTCCTCGAGCGCTCGACCGTGATGCTGCCGATACCGGGAACGGGCTCCATCGAGCATCTGGAGCAGAACATCGCGGCCGCCGCCGTGCGCCTCTCTTCCGAAGACCTGCACGAGCTGCGTTAGCTCAACCGCCGCCGCCCTCGAGCTCGCCGACCGGCAGTCGGGTGGTGAATTTCTTTGTCCGCAGCACGAAGCTCGTGTTGACCGAGCGCACGCCCGGCAGCTGCAGCACTCGGGTGGAGAGGAACTGCTCATAAGCCTCCATGCTGGCCGCGACGATGCGCAGCAGGTAATCATTCGGTCCGCTCATCGAATGGCACTCGAGGACCTCGGGCCGCTCGCGCACCAGCTGGTCGAACTGTTGCACGGTCTGTGGGTGGTGGTTCTCGAGCGAGACCAGCGCATAAGCCTGTATGGGCAGCCCGATGGCCGGCGCGGAGAGGAGCGTGGCATACCCGGCAATGAATCCTTCCTCCTCGAGGCGTCGCAAGCGTCGCCAGCAGGGCGCGGCCGAGAGCCCCACTCGCTGCGCGAGCTCCTGGTTCGAGACGCGGGCATCGGACTGCAGCTCATCGAGGATGCGACGATCGAGTCGGTCGAGTGTTTTCGGCATGAAAATGATCTCAACGAATAATTGCGAGCAATAATATTGCCTATACAATCCAAAGTAGCGCAATGAACGCAAGCTCATTTCTGCCGATGAAGCCTAGACTTCTCGGCGAGTCTCCCGTTCCGAGCTCCCGAGCCATGCCGCCTAGCGCACGAGGAGGGTCTCTTTGATGCCGGCTGCCGCCTCCCCGGTCACCCGCTCGACGGGCGTGGCCCCATCGCCTGAGCGGGATCCGGACTGGCGCCGAGTGGCCTACCTGCTGCATGCGTCCCGGGCCCTCGATGACATCGAGGAGTCGCGTCTGCTGCCCGCGCGGCAGGTGCTCTATCAGTTCTCGGCCCGTGGCCACGACTTCGCGCAGATTCTGCTCGGCCTCGAGCTGACCGACCCGCATGACGGGGTCACGGTGTATTACCGCTCGCGGCCGGTGATGCTGGCGCTCGGGGTTGATCTCGAGGACGCCGCCGCGGGACCCCTGGCGCGCGCCGGCTCCTTCAGCGGCGGGCGCGACATCGGCGTCGTATTCAACAAACCGGGCCGGGGCGGGGCGACCGTGCTGCCCGCGTGCGGCGGTGTCGGCGCGCAGTACACGCCCGCGGCGGGCTGGGCTCAGGCCATCCGCTACCACCACGAAGCGCTGGGCGATGGCGACTACGCGCGCAGCATTGCCGTGGTGTTGGGTGGCGATGCCTCGGTGGCCACCGGTGGCTTCTGGTCGGCGCTCACGATGGCGACCACGCTGCATCTGCCGCTGCTGCTCTACATCGAGGACAACGGCTTCGGCATTTCCGTGCCGTCGCAGCTGCAGACCCCCGGAGGCAACATTGCGGCCAACCTGCGCTCGTTTTCGGGCCTGACGCTGCTCGAGGGAGACGGTGCCGATCCGCGGCAGGCGAGCGCGCTCATCGCCGAAGCCGTGCGGCGGGTGCGCGCCGAGCGCGGTCCGCTGCTGCTGCGTCTGACCGTGCCGCGGCTCTGCGGACACTCCGGTCAGGACACCCAGGCCTACAAGTCGCACGAGATCCTCTCCCGCGAGCGCGCTCGCGATCCGCTGCATCGGCTGCAGCGCTTCCTCATCCCCCGCATCCTCTCGGAAGCGGACTGGACGCGCCTCGCGAGCGAGGCACGGCGCGACGTCGAGGTCGCGGTGGAGCGCGCACTCGCGCGCCCGCACCCCGACCCAACAACCTTGACCCGGCACGTTTTCGCGGACCGGGCGGCGGACGGCTCAACGGCCCTGCAGGAACAGGGTGGTCTCGCCCCCACCGGCTACGCATTCGCGCCCTCGAGCCGCGAGCCGCGGAGCGAGCCGACCCGTATCAACATGCTGACGGCGATCCGCCGCACGCTCGATGTGGAGCTCACGTTGAATCCCCGGATGGTGGTTTTCGGTGAGGACGTGGGTCCCAAAGGCGGCGTGCACGGGGCGACGCTCGGGCTTCAGGAGAAGCACGGTGAGGCGCGCGTTTTCGACACCAGCCTCTCGGAAGAGGGCATCATCGGCCGCGCCGTGGGACTTGCGCTCGCGGGGCTCCTGCCGGTGCCTGAGATCCAGTTCCGCAAGTATGCCGACCCGGCCACTGAGCAGTTGAATGACTGCGGCACGATGCGCTGGCGCACGCAGAACCGCTTCGCCGCGCCGATGATCGTGCGGATTCCGGGCGGTTTCTTCAAGTGCGGCGATCCCTGGCACAGCCAGACCAACGAGGTGGCCTGGGTGCATGGCATCGGCTGGCGAGTCGCGGTGCCCTCGAACGCGGAGGACGCGACCGGCCTGCTGCGCTCGGCGCTGCGTGGCAACGATCCAACGCTGTTCTTCGAGCATCGTGCGCTGTTGGATGGCGCCTGGGCTCGCCGGCCATACCCGGGCGATGAGTACACAGTACCGTTTGGCGTCGCGCGGCGCATTCGCGAGGGCGCGGAGATCACCGTCATCACCTGGGGTGCGATGGTCGAGCGTTGCGAGCGGGCGGCGGCGGCCTCCGGCGTCG
>Ga0335074_10007343_pt1 | contig 15266 bp, 18 predicted proteins | sample Lox_Sample_23_FD_206715 | JGI IMG/M metagenome (GOLD analysis project Ga0335074, IMG submission 206715) | Soil microbial communities from Loxahatchee National Wildlife Refuge, Florida, United States - Lox_Sample_2.3 | ecosystem: Environmental > Terrestrial > Soil > Wetlands | place: USA... | reverse complement strand
AGAGCCGATTAGCGGGCTCTTATGCACTTCATGGGAAGCTGCTGACCAGCTGTGCGCTCCCGGCTGGTGACGTACAGGCAAGGAAGTTTCTCGCGTTCCGCAAGGTGCCCTTGTGACTCACGGGATGCCCCGGTTCTCCATTTAACGTGGAACTCTGCCGCTTCGTGGAAGGTTAACCGTCGTATACGTATGACAGACTTCCACGAAGCGGTAAAGTTCCACGTTGTTTTCACGCTGCGCCACCCCGGGCCAGCACGAGCCGCACCGGGTCGCGCCGCCGCCGAACGCAAACCGTCCCATAAAGTGCATCAGAGCCGTTTAACGTGGAGTTTTACTGGCAACGTGGAAGGTTAACCGTCGTATACGTATGACAGACGGACACGACGCGGTAATCTTCCACGTTATTTATTTGGCTCTGATGCACTTTATGGGAACGACCTGGCGGAGCTGGCGGCCAGGCAGCCTGAGCGGTCGCCCGCATGCGCGCCGGGCGTCCTCCCGCTGCCGCATTCGTCCGGGTTCGCCGGCGTCCTGCGGCCTGAATGGATGATCGTGCGCATGGCGTTTGCGGGACCCGGGCCGCCGGGCACGACTACCGACTACCGACTACCGACCGCAATCGCCCGTATAGCGCACCAATTGAATGTCACCTGTATGAAGCCGCCCGGAAACACCTCACGCCAATCGGCCGTCACCCGCCGACGTGCGTTACCCGCGTATCTCACGATGTGAGTGTGACCGAGCCGTGACCTGGCCATGGGTCACAATGGTGGCCTATGGGTACATGCCCACAGGTCGCGATGAGGGAGGGGGACGGTGACCGTCACGCTCGAAACCGGCCGGGATCTGCGCGGGTTCCTGCACGGGCTGCCCGGCGTGGACCGGGTGGGGGCCGAGGCGCGGGCCGCCATGCTGGCTAGCCGGTCGATCAAGACCACGGCCAAGCAGTGGGCGCTGGACCTGGCGATCTCGATGATCGACCTGACCACGCTGGAGGGCCAGGACACGCCGGGCAAGGTGCGGGCCTTGTGCGCGAAGGGCAAGCAGCCGGACCCGGCCGATCCGACCGCGCCCACAGTGGCCGCGATCTGCGTGTACCCCGACTTGGTGCGGACCGCCAAGCGGGAACTCGAGAACACCGGAATCAAGGTGGCCAGCGTGGCTACCTCGTTCCCCAGCGGCCGGGCAGGCCTTGACGTCAAGCTCGCCGACGTCCGGTACGCGGTCGCCGAGGGGGCCGACGAGGTGGACATGGTGATCGACCGCGGCGCCTTCCTCGCCGGAAACTACGATCTCGTATATTCCGAAATCGTGGCGGTGAAGGAGGCGTGTGACAGTGCTGGCCAAAACCAAGCACACCTCAAGGTCATCCTGGAGACCGGCGAACTGGCCACCTACGACAACGTCCGGCGCGCTTCCTGGCTGGCCATGCTGGCCGGCGCGGACTTCATCAAGACCTCAACCGGGAAAATAACGCCCGCCGCGACGCTGCCGGTCACGCTGATCATGCTGGAAGCCGTCCGCGACTTCCGTGACGCGCACGGCCGCCAGGTCGGGGTCAAGCCGGCCGGCGGCATCCGCACCGCCAAGGACGCGATCCGCTACCTGGTCCTGGTCAACGAGACAGCGGGGGAGGACTGGCTGGACCCGGACTGGTTCCGGCTCGGCGCATCCAGCCTGCTGAACGACCTGCTGATGCAGCGGACCAGGATGAAGGCCGGTCGCTATGCGGGACCCGACTACTTCACGGTGGACTAGATGGCGAAGTTTGAGTACGCTCCGGCGCCGGAGTCGCGATCGGTGGTCAGCATCGCCGAGTCGTACGGCCTGTTCATCGACGGGAAGTTCACCGGCACCGTTGACGGGCGCACGTTCAAGACGATCTCCCCGGCGACCGAAGAGGTGCTGGCGGAGGTGACCGAGGCCGGTCCGGCCGACGTCGACCGTGCGGTTCAAGCTGCCAGGAAGGCCTACGAACAGACCTGGTCCCGCATGCCTGGACGGGATAGAGCCAAGTACCTGTTCCGCATCGCACGTGTCGTTCAGGAAAGATCAAGAGAACTCGCGGTGCTGGAGTCGCTCGACAACGGAAAGCCGATCAGGGAGTCGCGGGATGTGGACATTCCGCTGGTCGCGGCGCACTTCTTCTATCACGCGGGCTGGGCGGACAAGCTGGAATTCGCCGGTTACGGCCCGGACCCGCGGCCGCTCGGCGTGGCCGGCCAGGTGATCCCGTGGAACTTCCCGATGCTCATGCTGGCATGGAAGATCGCCCCCGCGCTGGCCTGCGGGAACACGGTCGTGCTGAAGCCGGCCGAGACCACGCCGCTGACCGCGCTGGCGTTCGCGGAGATATGCCAGCAGGCGGACCTGCCGCCCGGCGTGGTGAACATCGTGACCGGCGCGGGGGACACCGGCCGGACGCTGGTGGAACATCCGGGCGTCGACAAGGTCGCGTTCACCGGTTCCACCGAGGTCGGCAAGCAGATCGCCCGATCATGCGCCATAAGCCATAAGAAGAACACCCTGGAGCTTGGCGGCAAGGCTGCGAACATCGTGTTCGAGGACGCGCCTATCGACCAGGCCGTGGAGGGGATCGTCAACGGCATCTTCTTCAACCAGGGCCACGTGTGCTGCGCCGGCTCGCGGTTGCTTGTCCAGGAGTCCGTCTACGATGAGGTTCTCGCGAGCCTGCGACGCCGCCTGCGAACGCTCCGGCTTGGCGACCCGCTGGACAAGAACACCGACGTGGGGGCGATCAACTCCGCGGCTCAGCTGGCCAGGATCCGCGAACTGTCCGACATCGGCGAAGCCGAAGGCGCGCAGCGCTGGTCGCCGCCGTGCGAGCTGCCCGTGCGAGGCTTCTGGTTCCCGCCGACGATCTTCACCGGGGTGTCTCAGGCGCACCGGATCGCGCGCGAGGAGATCTTCGGTCCGGTGCTGTCCGTACTGACGTTCCGCACGCCGGGCGAAGCGGTGGAGAAGGCCAACAACACGCCCTATGGCCTGTCCGCCGGAGTCTGGACGGAGAAGGGATCGCTGATCTTGTGGATGGCGTCCCAGTTGCGGGCTGGCGTGGTGTGGGCGAACACGTTCAACCGGTTCGATCCGGCGTCGCCGTTCGGCGGCTACAAGGAATCCGGCTACGGGCGCGAGGGCGGCCGGCACGGGCTGGAGGCGTACCTCGATGCCTGACACCGATGCCCGCGTCGCCGTTCGCAAGACCTATAAGCTGTACATCGGCGGGGCCTTCCCGCGCTCGGAGAGCGGCAGGTCCTACGTGGTGACCGACTCTCGCGGCGGGTTCCTCGCGAACGCGGCGCGGGCCTCGCGCAAGGATGCCCGTGACGCGGTGTCCGCCGCGCGCAGGGCGTTCCCTGGCTGGTCTTCGGCGACGGCGTACAACCGGGGCCAGGTGCTGTACCGGGTCGCCGAGCTTCTCGAAGGGCGGCGCGCGCAGTTCGTGTCCGAGATCCGTGCCGCCGAGGGAATCTCCGCGGCCAAGGCCGAGACGTTCGTGGACGCCGCCATCGACCGGTGGGTCTGGTACGCCGGCTGGTCGGACAAGATCGCCCAGGTCCGCGGCTCGTCGAATCCGGTCGCGGGCCCGTACTTCAACTTCTCGCTGCCTGAGCCGGCCGGCGTGGTCGCGGTGCTCGCGCCGCAAGGCCCGCTGCTGGGGTTTGTCTCGGTCGTCGCCCCGGCCATCGTGACCGGGAACACCGTGGTGGCGGTGGCATCGGAACGGTATCCGCTGCCCGCCATCACGCTGTCCGAGGTGCTGGCCACCTCGGACGTCCCCGCAGGCGTGGTCAACGTGCTGACCGGACGGGTCGCCGAGATAGCGCCCTGGCTCGCCTCCCACATGGACGTGAACGCGATCGACCTGACCGGCGCCCCTTCCTCGATGGCCGATGACCTGGCGGTCGCCGCGACCGGTAACCTCAAGCGTGTCGTCGCTGACGTGCCTTCGGACTGGCTGGCCACGCCGTCGCTGGACCGCATACTCGCCTACCTGGAAACGAAAACCGTCTGGCACCCCGCCGCGAGGTAAGCGCGCCTGGCACCCGCCACCACGCAGCACCAGCACGATGCTCCGGGTGAACTGCAAGCGGTTTGCAGGCGCGTCGGGGTGGCTAGTGTCGATGTGCTGCGATGGAATTTCTGGGTCATCCTGGCGGTATGAGCGACGAGCACGGCCACGAGCACGAGCAGGACCGCGACCACGAGCATGGGCGCTTCTGGGGGCGGGTGAGGCACGCGGTGCGACCGCACTCGCATGACGCGGACGTGGACCAGGCGCTGGAGAGTTCGGCCGAGGGGATGCGGACGCTGCGGATCTCGCTGCTCATCCTGGGCGTGACCGCCATCGCCCAAGGCATCGTGGTCGCGCTGTCCGGCTCGGTCGCGCTGCTCGGTGACGCGGTGCACAACGCCGCCGACGCGCTGACCGCGATCCCGCTGGGCGTGGCGTTCCTGCTCGGCCGCAAGAGCCCGACCCGGCGGTACACCTACGGCTACGGGCGGGCCGAGGACCTGGCCGGCATCGCCGTCGTGATGGTCATCGCGATCTCGTCAGCGGTCGCCGCCTACGCCGCCGTGCAGCGGCTGCTGCACCCGCGCCCGGTCACGCACCTGGCCGTGGTCGCGATCGCGGCGGCCCTCGGCTTCCTGGGCAATGAGATAACAGCAAGATACAGGATCGCGACGGGGCGGCGGATCGGGTCCGCGTCGCTGGTGGCCGACGGGCTGCACGCACGGACGGACGGGTTCGTCTCGCTGGCCGTGCTGGCCGGCGCTGGCGCCGTACACGAAGGCTGGGCATGGGCCGACCCGGTCGTCGGCCTGCTGATCACGGTGGCGATCCTCGGCGTGGGCTGGCAGGCCGGCCGGCAGGTGCTGCGCCGGCTGATGGACAGCGTGGACCCGGAACTGACAGACACGGCCATCGCCACGATCAAGACCGTTCCGGGAGTGCTGGGCACGGGCGAGATAAGACTGCGCTGGATCGGCCACCGGCTCCGCGCCGAATGCGAGATCCTCATCGACCCCGCCGCGTCCGCCGTCGCCGCGCACGAAGTCGCCGCGAACACCGAGCACGCGCTCATCCACGCCATCCCCCGGCTGGTGGCCGCCACGGTGCACGCCGACCCGTTCGGCGCCGATTATCACGCTTTGCTCGCCGATCACGCCGCACTGGCCGGACACGCGTTACCGTAAACGGGTAAGGGAGGGCGGAGTGAGTTTAGTACTGCGCGCGGGTGAGCCGCTGGCAGACCATCAGGTAATCCTCGATCCCGGGCCGGCCGAGGTACGCGGGTTCAGCGACCTGTATGGGTACGTGCGCTGGAACGTCGCGCCGGACCGGCGGGTGGACGACGAGGCCCGGCTAATCGCCGAGGCCGGGGCGCGGGCGGGCCAAGTGCTGCTGGGGGAGCTGCTCGCTAGCCTAGAACCAGATAGCGCCATGGTCGAGGCCGTCCTAGCGGGGATCCTGCGCGATGCCGCCGGTTCATGAGCAGCACGTCCAGCGGTGGAAGCCGGTCATCGCGGACATGATCGCTACCAGCAACGGCGACCGGGTCGCCACCGAGCGGCTCCACCCCTTCCTCGACGAGATGGGCAAGAACCCGAACTGGGCGCAACTCGTCGCTGTGCTCCGCCGCATCCTGGACGGCGAACGCGATACGGGTCTCCTGGATGGGCTGGACGCCATCGACGCGGCCATCGTCAGGCAGGCCCTGGCGGAGTACCGCCGTCAGTTTGGATGCGTCAATGAGTAACTCGTCGCTCGGGTCGCCGTATGGGATCGATCCTGGTGCCTTATGGCCCAAGGGGTCCTTGTGTGCCCAAAGCGCCCGGCGGCATCGTCCCCTGGGGCAGCGGTGACCGCGGTGACCGTCGCGGGCGTCCGCGACGGTTCACCGACGCATTTACATCTGAGGCAGGACGGCGGCCAGCAGATTCCCCATGCGGAGAGCCGACGCTCTGCCTGCCTCCACCACCTCGGCGTGGCTGAGACCATGCCCTGCCAGGCCGGCGGCTAGGTTGGTGACCAGCGAGATGCCGAGCACTTCCGCGCCGAGGTGGCGGGCGGCGATCGCCTCCAGCGCGGTGGACATGCCGACCAGGTCGGCTCCCATCCGGCCCAGCATGATGATCTCGGCCGGGGTCTCGTAGTGCGGGCCGGGCAGCATCGCGTAGACGCCTTCGGTCAGCGAAGGATCGGCTGCGCGCGCCAGCAAACGCAGGCGGGGCGCGTACAGATCGGTGAGGTCCACGAAGCGCTGGCCCCGGGACGGGGGCTGGCCAGCCAGCGGTGACTTGCCGGTCAGGTTGAGGTGATCGCAGATCAGCACCGGCTCGCCGACGCTGAGCCCGGCCCGGATGCCGCCGGCCGCGTTGGTCAGCACGACCGCGCGGCAGCCTGCCATGATCGCCGTCCTTACCCCATGCACCACCGCATGAACGGGCAGGCCCTCGTACAGGTGCACCCGGCCGAGGAACAGCAGCACGCGGCGGTCCCCGATGGCGACCGAACGCACCGATGCGGTATGCCCGGCCACCGTCGGTGACGGGAACCCGCCGAGTTCGCTGAGCAGGACCTCGGCGTCGGCCGTGCCGACCGCGTCAGCCGCCGGGGTCCAGCCCGACCCGAGGACGACGGCGATGTCGTGGGACGGCTTGCCGGTCAGCGAGGCGAGCTGAGCCGCGCTGGCTTCGGCGATGGCGAGCGGATCTTCGGTCACGGGAATCATGATGGCCGGCGCGCGGGGAGGGCGCATAGCTGACCCCGTGGACGTCGGGAATGTCATGATGGTTGGCACGGACGGGGTCATCCAGTAACGCTCAACAACGGCTACGCTGTGCAGTGTCCGCGTCAACCGGTAGCAGAGAGGCCGCTTCGTGAGTTTTCCCGAGCCTGGTAGCCAGGACGGTGCGACGGTGACGGAATCTGGGGCGGAGCAGGACAAGCCGAAGAGCCCGTGGGATGACCCGCGGATGCTCTGGACGGGGAAGCCGGGCAAGGCCGATGTCCTCTGCCTGCTCGGCATCTTGCTCAGCGGCGCGTACTACTACGCGCTGCTGCCGTTCCGCGCCCACCTGCTCGGCACCGATCCGGTGCTGTCGGAGCTTCTCAACGGCAGCACCGAGGCGATCATCGCCGCCGCCGCGTTCGCCCGGGTCGGGCACGGCACGCTCATGGTCGCGCTGCTCGCCGCCATTCCCGGGCTGATGAAGTTCGACATCTTGTACTGGTGGGCGGGCCGCCTGTGGGGCGAGAAGTACATCCTGATGCTGTCCGGCAAGAGGCAGCGCGGCACCAAGTACATGGACCGGGTTAGGCGCTGGGACCGCAAGTTCACCTGGCCTGCCTTGGTCCTCGCCCCGTTCGTGCCGGTCGGCGGCGTGCTGATCCTGGTCATCGCGGGCTGGTCCGGGATGGGCTGGCTGACGTTTCTCATCCTGGACATGATCGGCAACCTGATCTGGGCCGGCCTGCTGGTCGGCCTCGGCTACGCGCTCGGTCACCACGCGGTCGTGGTCGCGCAGGAGATCTCGCACTACGGGCTGTGGGTCACGATCGGGCTGGTGCTGGTCGTCGTCGTGTTCCAGGTGCGCTCGCAGCGCCGGATGATGGCCACCTACCGCACCGACGCCCGCGAGATAGTAGCGGAAGTCAAGGCGGAGCACGAAAGGCCCGGGTAAGTCCCAGGCGACGGTGGCGTCACGCAGTGCCGCGTAGCGCTGCACCACGTCCCCGGTGTAGGCGCCCTCATAGACGGGCCCGCTGAGCCGGGACCATGACGGCGGTGAGGCCTGGCCGGACAGCGCCCAGGCGGCTTGCCGGGCGGCGCCCAGCGCAACGTACTCGGCCGGCGCGGGCACCGTGACCGGCACGCCGAAGATCGCCGGGGCGATCGCGCGGACCGCGGGCGATCGCGCCGCGCCCCCGATCAGCAGGACGCTGGACACCGGTACCCCGCTATCCCGAAGGCACCCGAGCGCGTCGGCCAACGAGCACAGCACCGCCTCCACCGCCGCCCGCGCCATGTTCGGAGGTGTCGCGTTCCCGCTGGTCAGCCCCCGGAGCACGCCGGTGGCGGCCGGCCGGTTCGGCGTCCGCTCGCCGTCCAGGTAGGGGAGCAGCGTCAACCCGCCGGCGCCGGGCGGCGCGTCGAGCGCCATCGCGTCGAATTCCTCGAGTCCCACGCCCAGCAGATGAGCCATCGAGGAAAGAACGCGGGCCGCGTTCATCGTGCAGACCAGCGGCAGAAACCGCCCGGTCGCGTCGCAGAACCCGGCCACGGCGCCCGTCTCGTCCGCGCAAGGCCCGGCCGCGACGGCGTACGCGGTGCCGGAAGTCCCGACCGACACCACGACCTCGCCGGGTGACACGCCCAGGCCGAGTGCCGCGCCCATGTTGTCCCCGGTCCCCGCCGACAGGGGCGCGCCGCGGTGAAACCCGGCCACCTCGCCAGGAGCGGCCAGCCGGGGCAACTGCACCGGCCTGCCCAGCGCGGTTTCGGCTACCGACGGCAGCCACACGTCGTCGGCGGGGGAGAAGTACCCGGTGCCCGACGCGTCCCCGCGATCCGTCACGGGTATCCCGGCAGGCCCGCCGAGCTGCCAGGTCAGCCAGTCGTGCGGCAGCAGCACCCGTTCTGTCCGTGCCGCGGCCGAAGGCTCGTGCGTCGCGAGCCAGCGCAGCTTGGTGACGGTGAACGAGGCGGTTGGCACGCTGCCGGTGTGCGAAGCCCACCACGCGGGTCCGCCGAGCTCCTCGATCAGCGAGGAGGCGGCGGCGGCCGAACGCACGTCGTTCCACAGCAGCGCGGGCCTGATCACCCGCCCGGCCTCGTCGAGCGCGATCATGCCGTGCTGTTGCGCGGCTACTCCGATCGCGCCGGAGCGTTCGAGCAGCCCCGCGCCGGCCTGGCTCAGCGCTTCCCACCAGAACCGCGGGTCGGTTTCGGTACCGTCCGGATGCGGTGCGCTCCGCTGTTCGACGACCGTGCCGTCGTCGGCGTCGCAGAGGACGACCTTGGTGGACTGGGTGGAGGAGTCAATCCCGGCGACCAGCATGGAACAACCCTATAGTGTGTGATATCTCCAATGACCTGCGGAACATTACGCTGCACGCACCGGATGAACGTGCATTTGGCCTTGCATGACCCGGGCGATTTCGGGCAGGATTACTTTTGCGCTAATCAGCCAGGGTTGGCGCGAAACCCGCTCCTCGGGGTGGCGATGACCTTGAACCAGGTAGGCCTGCCTACGCGCACGAAGGTTGATCCTTCTGTGCGAGAGCCGCTTGACCTGACCGCTAGGTTGCAATGCGCCCCCGGGCGCCCCCGGGTGGTGCGGATGCCGTCTGACTGGTGGGATTCCCCTGCGGTGGCGGCGTGCGCGCTCGGCGACGGTGCCCAGTCAGGGCGGGTGGCGCGCAAGTTCACCAGGGCGACGCTAAGCGAGTGGGGCTTGTCCTCGCTGATAGACGACGCCGAGGCGATCGTGGGGGAGTTCGTGGCCAATGCGATCGCGCACGCGGCCAGTGCCGGGCCGTACATGCAGCAGGTCGGCCTGCGGCTGGTGCGCCGCACCGGTGAGGTTATGTGCGCCGTCCTCGACCCCAGCGACCTGGCCCCGGTCTTGCGGATACCCAGCCGGACCGACGAAGCGGGCCGTGGCCTGCAGATGGTTGACGCGCTCAGTGACGTCTGGGGCTGGAGTCCGGTCACCGGCCGCGGTAAAGCGGTCTGGGCCATCCTGTTTTGTGCCTGACCACTGCGCTATGATCGGGCCATGCCTTGGACCTGGCGTTATGAGAAGGCGGATGGCACGCTGGTGCCCGTGGATGACCTCCAGGAGGCGATTTTCGCCAGCCAGGGCGACGCGGAGAGCTGGCTCGGCGAGAACTGGCGCGCGCTGCTCAAGGTGGGCGTCGACCAAGTCAGCCTGCTTGAGGACACGAAGGTCGAGTACGGCCCGATGAGCCTCCATCCAGAAGATTTATATATTAACTGGCCGTGGTGCCCGGCCCCGGATTAGTGTTACGGCCGGGCTGCCGGGCTCGCCGTCCGGGCCGGGTTCCGCTCGATGAGGTCGCCGAGTACCGCGTCGATCTTGCCGAGCAACGCCTCATCCAGCCGCACGCCGGACGCGGCGCAGTTCTCCGCCACCTGCTCGGGCCTGGTCGCGCCCACGATGGCGGCGGACACAGCGGGACTGCGCAGTGTCCAGGCGACCGCGAGCTGGGCGAGCGTCAGTCCGGCCTCCTCGCCGAGGGCCTTCAGCTGCTGTACGGCCGTGAGCACCGGGTCGTTGAGCCACCTGCTGATGAAAGCGCCGCCCGTAGGGTCTGTGGCCCGCGAGTCGGCGGGCGGCGGCGTCCCGGGCAGGTACTTACCGGTCAGCACCCCCTGCGCGATGGGCGAGAACACGAGCTGCCCGAGACCTTCGCGCTCGCAGACAGGCAGCACTTCGGCCTCGATCACCCGCCACAGCATGTTGTACTGGGGCTGGTTCGACACGATCCGGTCCAGGCCCATCTGGCCGGCGATGTGCAGCGCGGCCTTGATCTCCTCAGCCCGCCACTCCGACACGCCCACGTACAGCACCTGGCCGGCCCGTACCAGGTCATCGAAGGCGCGCAGGGTCTCTTCGAGCGGTGTCTGGTGGTCGTAGCGGTGCGCCTGGTAGAGGTCCACGTAGTCGGTGCCGAGCCGCCGCAGCGAGGCGTGCAGTGACTCGGTGATGTGCTTGCGGGACAGCCCCCGGTCGTTCTGGCCGGGGCCGGTCGGCCAGTAGACCTTGGTGAAGATCTCCACGGATTCGCGCCTGACCCCGTCCAGCGCCCGGCCCAGCACCTCCTCGGCACGGCCGGCCGCGTAGACGTCCGCGGTGTCGAACGTGCTGACGCCCTGGTCCAGGGCGGCGTGCACGCAGGCGACCGCGGCTTCCTCGGCGACCTGCGAGCCATGCGTGATCCAGTTCCCGTAGGCGATCTCGCTGACCTTGAGGCCACTGCCGCCCAGGCGACGGTATTTCATCTGGCTATAGCTCCGTGCCTGGCTGTACCCGGGGCGGTGGCATCCTGAACCTCCGGATCTGGATCGCGCGGAATATCGCGTACCTGGTCATGCCGGTGGTGGAGACCCCGGGCAGGCGCTCGGCCGCCAGTCGGCGCAGGCCGCGCCGCAGCGACAGTGCGTCGGCGGCCAGTACCACGATCAGCACGAGCAGGAACAGGTCGAGGTACGCCTGGATCTTCGCCGCGCGGCCAGCGGTGAACAGCACCACCATCAACAGCAAGAGGATGTACATGTAGTACTCGCTGACCCGGCGCTTGGAGTCGACGTAATCGCGGGCCAGCGCGCGGGCCGGCCCCTTGTCCTTGGCCGGCAGCGCCCATTCCTCCCCCCGTCGCATGGCGTCGTAGTTACGCTGGCGTTCGGACTTGTCCTTGGCCTTCTGCTCGGGGGTGCGGGGGCCGGCCGGCCGCTTGCGGCCGCCCACGGGGGTGTAGCGCCCGGCCTCGGCCTCGCGGCGCTTGGGCGTGGGGCGGCCCTTGCCGGCCTGCGCGGCGGGGCGGGTCTTGGTATCTGCCGGGCTGTCCGGGCTCTGCGCGCCCGGGGAATCCTGGGTCGTGCCGTCCGTCGCCCCGGCGCTTTTGCGTCGGAACACGTAGATAGCTTAGTGGGGAACGGCCGTAGGACTGGTAGCCCGCGTTCTGGGGACCGCGTAGGGTGGAATGTGTCTAGTCGTACTTGACGAAGGGGACGGTCGCGCGAATGGGCGTGATGAAGCGAGTCTCACTGGTCTTCAAGGCCAAGGCCAACAAGGCCCTGGACAAGATGGAAGACCCACGAGAGACCCTTGACTATGCGTATCAGAGACAGCTTGAGAACCTGACGCGCGTCCGCAGGGGAGTCGCGGACGTCGCCACTTCGCGCAAGCGCGTCGAGCTGCAGATGAACCAGATCAACCAGCAGTCGTCGAAGCTGGAGGACCAGGCTCGCAAGGCCCTGTCCATGGGCCGTGAGGACCTGGCCAGGTCGGCACTTGAGCGGAAGTCTGCCGCCCAGTCCCAGCTGTCCGGTCTCCAGGAGCAGTTTGTCCAGTTGCAGAGCGACGAGGAGAAGCTGACCCTTTACGCGCAGCAGGTGCAGGCCAAGCTGGACGCCTTCAGGACGCAGAAGGAGACCATCAAGGCCCGTTACACGGCGGCCGAGGCGACCAGCAGGATCAACGAGGCCATGTCCGGCATCTCCGAGGACATGGGCGACATTGGCATGGCGATCCAGCGCGCCGAGGACAAGACCGCTCAGTTGCAGGCACGGGCGGGCGCCCTCGACGAACTGCTGGCCTCCGGTGCCCTTGACGACCTCACTGGCCACCGCGACGACATCCAGGCCGAGCTTGACATGATGAGCGCGTCCAGTGACGTCGAGAGCGACCTGCGCAGGTTGCGCGGCGAACTGGCCAGCGGCCAGGCCAAGCAGCTTGAGAGCGGGGCCAACGGGGGCCAGGCGCAGGGCAACGCGCAGCGGGCCCAGTACGGGCAGCAGCAGGACAACCAGCAGACCCAGCCGCAGCAGCCGCCGTACCAGCAGTCCGCGGCGCTGCCGGTGTCCGACCTGCCGGTTTCTGACGACGTGCCGGTTTCCGACGTGGAGGACGGTACCGGGTCATGATCGTGCGGATACTCGGCGAAGGCCAGTTCAAGATGGACGACGAGGCTTCCGCCGTCCTGGACAAGCTCGACTCCGAGCTTGAGGCGGCGATCGACCACGGCGACGAGCCCGCGTTCTCCGCCGCGCTGAGCACCTTGCTCGCCCACGTGCGAGAACACGGTGAGCCGGTGTCCGCGGAGCATCTCGGCCCGTCCGAGCTCATCCTTCCTCATGAGGGGTCGAGTATTGACGAGGTGCGCAAGATGCTCGCCGATGAGGGCCTCATCACAGGCTGAGCTGGCCTTCAGCTTGCTTTCAGCGTGCGTCGGATACATTTCAGCTAGGTAGGCTGGAAACAGGTCCTCAGAAACAAGGAGGGCCGGACGGAGGTAGCTCGATGGCGCGTACCAGGTATGCGCCCGACCGGGGACTGACCACGCGGATGACCGCGACGATGTTCCTGCTCGGACTGGTCTTTGTCGCTTTCATCGCCCTGATCATCGGCATCGGCGCGGCGACGCACGGGTCCACCGACGTCATCGCTTTCTTCTGCGTGATACTCGGCGGCGGCATGCTGATCGGGTCGCTGTTCTACTCGGACAAGATTGCCCTGGCCACGGCGAGGGCACAGCTGGTCCAGCCCACCGACGGGCCGGACGCGGCGCGCCTGCACGGGGTCGTCGACCGCATCTGCGCGCTGGCCGACATGCCCAAGCCCAGGGTCGCGATCGCCAACACGGACATGCCGAACGCGTTCGCCACCGGCCGCAACCAGGACAACGCGGTGGTCTGCGCGACCACCGGACTGCTGCGCAGGCTGGAGAACGACGAGCTTGAGGGCGTGCTCGCGCACGAGATGTCGCACGTGGCGCACAAGGACGTCCAGGTGATGACGATCGCCTCGTTCCTGGCCATCGTGGCGGGCCTGATGGTGCGGATGGCGTTCTACTCCGAGCTGTTCGGCGGCGGCCGCCGGGGGGGCAACAACAACAACGCGAACGCGGCGCTGATGATGTTCGCGATCATGGCGGTCAGCATCGTCGTCTACGCGGTCAGCTTCCTGCTGATCCGGCTGCTGTCCCGGTACCGCGAGCTCGCCGCCGACCGCAGCGGTGCCTTGCTCACCGGTCAGCCGAGCGCGATGAAGAGCGCTCTGATCAAGGTCAGCGGGGAGATGTCCAGGATCCCGACCAGGGATCTGCGTACCGCGGAGCCGATGAACGCGTTCTTCTTCGCCCCCGCGATGGCGCTGAACGGCACGGGGGCCAGCCTGTCCAAGCTGTTTTCCACCCACCCGTCCCTTGAGCGCCGCCTTGAGGAGCTCGACAAGGTGCAGCGCCAGCTCGGCCAGAGGTAGCGGACATGGGCTTCCTGGACAGCCTGCTCGGCCGTACCAAGCCGGTGCAGCCCAAGCTGGACGACCTGTTCGCGCTGCCTAGCGCGGCTATCACGCTCGAGGCCGGAGCCGGCTTCAAGCCGACAGGCTCCGGCTCGGTGTGCTTCCGCTCGGTGGAGGGAAGATCGTTTAGCGACGTCGAGAACGACATCCGCGATCTGCTCAACGCCAGCTCCAGCGCTGACGGCGGGCTCCCCGTTGAGATCAGCAAGGACTCCTACGGGTTCACCTGGCTGGTCAGCTCGCGCATGTCCGACGAGCTCGATTCCCTGGTCACGGACCTGCACGCGGTCAACTCGTCACTGGTGGACAATGGGTTCGGCCCGCAGCTGCTGTGCACGATGGTCGCCTTCCGTGACGACCACGAGCGGCGGCTGGCCTTGGTGTACCTGTATAAGCGGGGCACGTTCTACCCGTTCGCCCCGCTTTCCGGAGAGCGCCGGGACAATGCCCTGGAGCTGCAGGTCAAGGGCGTGATCGGGGATGACCTGAAGTTCGAGCCGGACCTGGCCCGCTGGTTCCCCATCTGGGGAGCACCCGGGCTTTAGGAATGCCGGGCCACCGCATATGGTTAAAACGTGGTGGCCTTGCCAGTCCGGCCGGCACACAGTAGCCGCAGACCTAGGAGCTAACGTGACTGTTCAGCAGGAGACCGCGCAGGGTGTCATCCTCACTGAGGGTGCCGCCGCCAAGGTGAGCAGCCTGCTCGCCCAGGAAGGCCGCGACGACCTCAAGCTGCGGATCGCGGTGCAGCCGGGCGGGTGCTCCGGGCTGCGCTACCAGCTGTACTTCGACGAGCGTGACATCGACGGCGACATCGTGAGCGAGTTCAGCGGGGTGCGCGTGGTCACGGACAAGATGAGCGCTCCGTACCTCATGGGTGCCACCATCGACTTCGTGGACACGATTGAGAAGCAGGGCTTCACGATCGACAACCCGAACGCGACGGGTTCCTGCGCCTGCGGCGACTCTTTCCACTGACCCGCGAGGCCAAAGTCAGTAGGCTGGGCCGGTGCGTATTGCCGTTACTGGGTCGATCGCGACCGACCATCTGATGAAGTTTCCCGGCAGATTCCACGAACAGCTCGTCATCGACAAGCTGGACAAGGTTGCTCTGTCGTTCCTCGTCGACGACTTGGAGATCCGGCGTGGCGGGACGGCGGCGAACATCGCGTTCGGCCTCGGCTGCCTGG
>Ga0335074_10007341_pt1 | contig 15268 bp, 15 predicted proteins | sample Lox_Sample_23_FD_206715 | JGI IMG/M metagenome (GOLD analysis project Ga0335074, IMG submission 206715) | Soil microbial communities from Loxahatchee National Wildlife Refuge, Florida, United States - Lox_Sample_2.3 | ecosystem: Environmental > Terrestrial > Soil > Wetlands | place: USA... | reverse complement strand
GGGTCACGGACAGGTACTGGCCAGGATAGGTAGTTAGCGAATGAGTACCCGGCTGAGTATTTCCCCGGATGGCCGGACGCGGGCTTTCCCGTAGCGTCCTTCCTGCCAGCGCAGATAGCGCGCAGATAAGGGAAAGGCAGGACAGGCCATGGCATTCGTCCACTCCGCCAAGGTGAAGGGCGTCACCTTCGAGCGATACGGCGCGGTCTCCGCCAAGCACAACCCACCTCAGGACATCGACGGCCTGCTCGCCTGGGCGGCGGGCACGGACGAGAACAGCCTCAACGTGGTGACCATCTGGCAGTCCCAGGCCCACCAGGAGCGGTTCGCGGCCGAGCAGCTCTTCCCCGCGTTCCAGGAGCTCGGCGTGGCCGAGGAAGTGATGGCCAACGGCGAGTTCACCACGTACGAGACCGGCGAGTTCTACATCCGCTGAGCGCCGGACCGGCGTGGATTCCCGGTCGTCAGCACCACTGACGGCCGGGGATGGTCGTGTGCACGCAACGGCCCACAACCGGTAGGGTGTCCGGCGTGTCTAGGTGTACGACACGATAGCCACGACGGAACCCTGAGGTGACCTTTGCTGACAACCGGTTCGACCCTGGGCAAGGCCGCCGCCCTCGCGCTCGGGGGCATCGCCGTGATCGCCACCGCCGCCTGCGGCGCCGCCGCGTCGGCCGCGACCCAGGGGCCGCAGCAGTCGGTGGCCCCTCCCGTCGTCGTGAACTGCGCCATGAAAACCCAGGTCCGCCCCGGCACGATCACCCTGGCGTGCGCCGACGGGAACGTGTACCTCAGCGGGCTGAACTGGAGCGCCTGGGGATCGTCCTCGGCCCTGGCCAGCGGCCACTACGCCTTCAACGATTGCACCCCCAACTGCCTGTCCGGCCACGGGCACGCGCTCCCCGGGCTGGTCGTGCTCTGGGGGGTGAAGCCGCTGCCTGGTCACGCCGAAGTGCGCTACTTCACCGAGGTGACCGTCATCTTCACCGGCAACCGGAGCTACACGGCCGGCGGCAAGAAGGTCACGGAGTCCCAGACGCTGACCGTCCCGCTGTCGAACTTCGGCGGCGCCTGACCTGACCGTTAGCCGGGATCCGGGCGCCGCAGCAGCACGTTGACGATCTTGCCGGGGACGATGACCAGGCGGGAGACGTCGTGACGCGGGTATTCGGGGTGCCCGGCCAGCAGTTCGGCGATGTCCTGCTGGCCGGCTGAGGCCGGCACCTCGATGGTGAACCGCACCTTCCCGTCGACCTGGACGGGCATCGTCACGCTGGCCTCGGCGGCCAGCGCGGCATCGGCCTGCGGGAACGGCTCGTAGGCCAGCGAGTCTGGGTGCCCCAGCCGCTGCCACAGTTCCTCGGCGATGTGCGGGGCCAGCGGCGCCACCATCAGCACCAGCGGCTCGGCCAGCGAGCGCGGGAAGCGGTCCAGCCGGGACGCGTGCGCGGTCAGCTCGATCAGCCGCGCGATCGCCGTGTTGAACCGCAGCGCGGCGAAGTCCTCCCGCACCGTGGCGATGGTCCGGTGCAGGAGCCGCGCGGTGGCCGGGTCCGGCGGCTCGGCGACGGGCGGCTCTGCTGCGCACGGCGGGCCGGCCGGGTCAGCCGGCGGGGACAGGCGCGTCTCCCCCGTCGCCTCGTCGACGATCAGCCGCCACAGGCGCTGCAGGAACCGGTGCATGCCCACGATGTCGTCGGTGTGCCACGGCCGGTCCCCGTCCAGCGGGCCCATCGCCATCTCGTACAGGCGCAGCGTGTCCGCGCCGTAGGCGTCGTAGATGTCGTCCGGGCTGATGCCGTTCTTCAGGCTCTTGCCCATCTTCCCGGCCCGCCGGGTGACCGGCTGCCCGTGGTACTCCCACCCGTCCGGCGCCTTCGTGACGTCGGCCGCGGGCACGTACATGCCGCGGGCGTCGGTGAAGGCGTCGGCCAGGACGTACCCCTGGTTGACCAGCCGGCCGAACGGTTCGTTGGTTCCCGCCACGCCGACGTCGTACAGCACCTTGTGGAAGAACCTCGCGTACAGCAGGTGCAGCACGGCCTGCTCGACGCCGCCGACGTACAGGTCGACGCCGGCCGGGCGCATCCAGAACCGCTCGGTGTCCGCGCCCACCAGCGCCGTGTCGTTGAACGGGTCCAGGAAGCGCAGGTAATACCAGCACGAGCCCGCCCACTGCGGCATGACGTTCAGCTCGCGGCGGTAGCGCCTGGGGCCGTCGCCCAGGTCCAGCGTGACCTCCGCCCAGCTCGCGTCCCCGACGCGGGCGCGGGCCAGGGCCGGGACCGGGTCGCTGTCGTCGTCCTGCGGCTGGGACCGGAAGTCGGTCATGTCCGGCAGGGTGACCGGCAGCATCTCCTCCGGCAGCGCGATCGGCCGGGACGGGTCGGCCTCGTCGTACACGATGGGGAACGGCTCACCCCAGTACCGCTGCCGGGAGAACAGCCAGTCCCGCATGCGGTACGGGCCGCCGGGCGGGCCGATCCAGTTCCGCTGCAGGCGTTTGACATGCTCTGGCCAATCCAGCTCGGACAGATCAGCCAACAGCCGTTCGGCAAAAGAGGTTATCCGCAGCATCCATTGCCGCAGCGGCCTGCGGTGGACGGGGTAGTTGCCGACCGCGCTGCGGCCCTCGGCGGTGACTTCCTCATCGGCCAGGACGGTGCCCAGCCCCGGGCACCAGTTGACGACCTCCTCGGCCAGGTAGGCCAGGCGGTGGGCGTCGACGACGTCGCGCTGCTCGGGCGCGGGCAGGTCCGCCCAGCGCCCGCCGTCCGGGGTCGGGCGCTGCCCCGAGGCGAACTCGGCGATCAGCTCGGCGACCGGCCGCGCGCGGTCGGCGGCCGTGTCGTACCAGCTGTTGAAGATCTGCAGGAAGATCCACTGGGTCCAGCGGTAGTAGGACGGGTCGCTGGTCAGGAACTCGCGCCTGCGGTCGTGCCCCAGCCCCAGGCGGCGCAGCTGCCGGCGCATAACGGCCGCGTTGTGCTGCACCGTGACCGCCGGGTGCTGGCCGGTGTCGATCGCGTACTGCTCGGCGGGCAGCCCGAACGTGTCGAAGCCGAACGGGTGCAGCACGTTATGACCGGTCATGCGCAGGTACCGGCCGAACACGTCCGTGCCGATGTACCCCAGCGGGTGGCCGACGTGCAGGCCGATGCCGCTGGGGTAGGGGAAGAAGTCCAGCAGGTAGAACTTGGGGCGACCGGCTACGCGGTCGAAGCCTGCCGAGAGCCCGCCGGAGCCGTCTTCCCGGTTCGGGTTCGGGGCGTGGAACGTGCCCTCGCGTTCCCAGCGGTCCTGCCACCGCAGTTCGATCTCGTTCGCCAGCCCCGCGTCGTAGCGGAATGGCGGCCTGCCCTCGTCCATCGCGCGCTCCTCATCGGTTCTCGGGACATGAAAAAGCCCCTCACGCGTGAGGGGCTGCCGCACTGACCGGTCGCGTCAGTGCGGCGAAACGAGGAGCAGCGATGAGTGGCGGTTCATGGCGCGAGTGTAGCCCGCCCGGCGGCGGGCGTTCCAGTCATTTCCCTCGCGCTTTAGATGGCGGCCAGCACGGCGCGGGTCCAGTCGCGGTAGCCCCGCTGGCTGGGGTGGAAGTTGTCGCAGGCGAGCTTGCCGGCCCAGGGCGGGCCGAAGGTTGCGGATATCTCGGCCACCGGCAGCCCGCGGGAGGCGGCGACCTCGTGGAGGGTCCGGTTGATCCGGGTCACGTAGGGCAGGCTGGCCCGCCCGAACAGGCCCCCGTACTTCAGGGGCAACGGCAGGTCGAGGACGACGGTGTGATCGGGGACGGCCGACACCAGCGCCCGCACGTCGGCGAACAGCCGTCCCGGCCCGGCGAACAGGACGTCGTTGACGCCGATCCCGCAGGTCACGAGCTGAGCCTCGTCGGGGACCCTCGGCAATTGCTCGTGCAGCACGTCGCGGATGAGCGCGCCCGACGCCGACAGGTTGACCACCCGCCACGGCTGGCCGGTCTGTTCCCTGAGCACCGCGAGGACCTGCCCGACGTACCCGCCCTCCGGGGTGGGCGCTCCGAGTCCCTGCGCGGTCGAGTCACCCAGCACGGCCCACAGCGGCCCGGACCCCGCGGGCTGGCTGAGGACCCACTCGTTGTGCGCCTGCCAGTGCTCGGCGAAGGCCACGCAATCCGCGCGCATCGCGGTCACGCCATCGGCCCAGCGCCCGAACGATCCGCTGCGGAGCCCGGAGATCTGGGCGGCGGGGCTCCGGGTCACGTACGTCCCCACGTTCGCGACGATCTCCACCGGTGACCGGCGCCCCTGCGATCCTGACGAGCCGAGCGAGAGGGTCCATGACGGGCGGGATACCGCCGCTATCCGCTGCATGCTCGCCCCCTCGACATGGACACCAGACAAACGACGCTAAACGAGGGTATTGATCGATGTCAACGCGCAGGTGTACCTCCCCGTGCCCGGCCCACGACGGTACATTGACCATTCTTATTCCCGAACGGCGGTGGTTCCTCCCCTACGCTGCTGACGTGGTACCTGACCGCGTCGCCCTGGCGGGTGACTGGCACGGGAACACCGCGTGGGCGGTCCGGGCGATCCGCAAGATGGCCGCGCTGCTGCCGGCGGACGGGCCGCGGGTCATCGTGCACCTGGGCGACTTCGGCATCTGGCCGGGGGCCGACGGACGGGACTACCTGTCCGCGGTCGACGCCGCGCTGGCGACGGCCGGCGCCGAGCTGTGGTTCGTGGACGGAAACCACGAGGACTTTACCCAGCTGGCCAGGCTCCGGCCCGGTCCGGACGGCCGTGAGCAGGTGGCCGGCCGGATCTGGCACCTGCCCCGGGGGCACCGGTGGCGCTGGCACGGGCGGGACTGGCTTGCCCTCGGCGGCGCGGTCAGCCTCGACCGGGCCGGGCGGACCGCCGGGATCGACTGGTGGCCGGAAGAGGAGATCACCCGGCCGCAGGCCAGGTCGGTCATGGACGCCGGGCCGGCCGACGTGATGGTCACGCACGAGTGCCCGGCGGGCGTCGAGCACATTTTCCCGCCGCCGCCGGCGTGGTGGTCGCGGGACGACCTCCGGCGCAGCGACGCGCACCAGGCCCTGCTCCGCGAGGTGGTCCTGGCGGTCCGGCCGCGCTGGCTGATGCACGGGCACCTGCACATGGGCTACCAGCGCCGGGTCGACCTGGGCGGTGGGTACCCGATCGAGGTGACCGGGCTGGACTGCGATGGCGCCGAGAGCCTCAACTGGGCGACCCTGGACGTGGCGAGCATGCGCTGGCTGCACTTCGCCGGCCGGCCCGTCCGCAACGCGGTCCGCGGCCTCGCGGGGCTGCTGGGCGAGCCGCACGACGTTCGGCGTTGATATCGTGCCTGGGTGTCGGCCGACTACGAGAAGATCCGCGACGAGAACATCGCCAGGTACGGCTGGGACACCGCCGTGCTGGATCTGCTCGGGCAGCTCTACAGCGAGCGCACCCACTTCCTGTTCGAGCTGATCCAGAACGCCGAGGACGCCGGCGCCACCGAGGTCGCGTTCGACCTGTTCGAGGATCGCCTGGAACTGCGGCACGACGGCCGGCCCTTTACCGAGGCTGACGTGCGCGGCGTGTGCGGAGTCGGCCAGAGCGGCAAGTCGCTGACCGCCATCGGGCAGTTCGGTATCGGGTTCAAGTCGGTGTACGCGTACACGAAGACCCCGCGAGTCCACAGCGGCGGCGAGCACTTCGGCATCGAGAGGTTCGTCCGGCCGTTTGCGGTGCCGCCGGTCGCCGTGGGTCCGGGGACGCTGTTCGTTTTCCCCTTTGATCTCGACACGGTGCCTGCCGCGTTGGCGGTCCGGGAGATTTCCGCGGCGCTGAACGCGCTACAGCCACGGATTTTGCTGTTCCTCTCGCACATCTCGCGACTGCGGGTCGGCGGGGCCGCGGTAGCGTCCTCGGTTATCTCGCGCGGGGTGGACCGCGGGGCCGGTTCGGCCCGGCATGTCAGCCTGTCCGCGGGCCGCGGCCGCGGCGAGGAGTGGCTGGTCTGGCCCCGGCAGGTCGTGGGGCTCGGCCACGGACCGCAGCGGGTCGAGGTCGCCTTGAGGCTGGACCCGGCCACGGGCCGGATCGTCGGGTGCGAGCCTGCCCCGCTGACGGTGTTCTTCCCGACCGAGAAGGAGACCTTCCTCGGGTTCGTGATCCAGGGGCCGTACCGGACGACGCCGGCCCGCGACAACGTCCCCGAGCACGACCCGTCGAACCAGGCCCTGGTCCGCGAGACCGCCGCGCTGCTGGCCGACGTGCTGACCGAATTGCGCGCGGACGGCCTGCTCACGGTCGGCGTGCTGGAGGCGCTGCCGATCGAGGAGGCCCGGTTCCCGCCCGGGTCGATGTTCCGGCCGCTGTTCGACTCGGTCCGTTCGGCCCTGGCCGGGCAGGAGCTCATCCCGGCCTTGGCCGGCGGTTACCGCGCCGCCGTTGACCTCAGGCTGGCTAGCGACCCGGGGCTGCCCGGGCTGCTCGATCCGGAACGGCTCGGCCTGCTGTTGCGCGCGGGCCGGGACGTGTTCTTCGCGTCCGAGCTCATCACCGAGGCCGGGGCGCCCGCGCTGTGGCGGTATCTCAGGGACGAGATCGGCATCGGGGAGGTCACGCCCCTGGATGTGGTCGCGAACCTGAGCCGGGACTTCCTCGAGGACGAACCGGACGAGTGGATCACGCGCCTGTACGCGTTCCTGTTCGACCATCCGTCGCTGTGGCGGGCGCCGCGATTCGCCGACGAGGCTCCCGGCCTGGCGCGCGTTCGGCCGGTGATCCGGCTCGAGGACGGCAGTCACGTCGAGCCGTTCGACCGGGAGGGCCGGCCGCTGGTGTACCTGCCGGGGCCGGGGGCCAGCGGCTTTCCCACCGTCCGGCGGGAGATCGCGGACTCTCCCGCGGCCCGGCCGTTCCTCGACGCGCTGAACCTGCCCTCGCCGGACGTGGTGGCCGAGGTTCTCGCGCTCATCCTGCCTAGGTACGACCGCCTGGACGTCCCGTCGCTGGATCTTGCCCAGCATGTCGCCGACCTGGACCGCATCATGCGCGCCCTGGACGAGGCGCCGCCCGGCCCGCACCAGGAACTCCTCGAACGGCTCCAGCGCACCGCGTTCCTGATCGGCGAGAACGCGGCTCTGGACTCCCGGCGCCTCATGCCGCCGGTCGCGCTGTACCAGCGGAGCAAGGACCTGGAGGTTTATTTCGAGGGGAACCCCGGGGCCTGGTTCGCCGGCGACCGCTACGGTCCGTGGCTCGTCCAGCTCCGCGCGATGGGCGTCCGGCAGGCGGTCGGGGTGCGCGCGCGGACCCCGGACCCGCTCGGGCACGTGATCATCGCCCTCGATTTCGGCCGGAACGAACGCGGCCTGGACGGGTTCGACCCCGACGCGGAGATCGACGGCCTGGAGTTCGCGCTGGACCACCCGGGGCACGCCCGCTCGGAGTACGTCTGGAACGTCCTGCTGGCGCCCAACCGGCGCCTGGTGGCGGGGGTGATCGAGAGGTCGGTGTTGCCGTCGTTCGGCGACTCGCGGGTGGAGACCGTCAGGTCGGCCATTGCCCTGGTCGCGGAGCAGGCCGCCTGGCTACCGGGGCGGGACGGGCGGTATCACCGTCCCGCTGAGCTCTCGCTCGATGACCTGCCCCCCACGTTCGCGCGCGACGAGGGGCTCGCCCAGGCCCTCGGCATGCTCCAGCCCGTGGTTTCCGAGGCGGCCAGGCGACTCGGCATTCCGGCGGACGTCCTGTGGGGCCTGAGCGCCCACCCGGACCTGGTCTCGCTGGTGGAGCGCGAGCTCGCGGTCCGCGCGGCCGGGGTCAAGCCTTCGGAAGAGTAGCTGACAGGCGGGCCAGCGGTCCCCGCTGGAGCAGGCCAGTTCCGGTCACCTGCAGTCAATTAAGGAAACTACTTGCCTATTCGGAAAGTCTCGTGCTACTTTCCCGATAGGCAAGATCAGACTGCCGCGCCGGCGACAGACGCCGCTTCTCTTACTGCTACGCGGGGCGGAAGCGCAACGCGGACCAGGTGTCGTCGATGGACACCTGACGGACGGGCTGCACGCCATGGACGGCCAAGACCGCGACGAGACGGTCGCGGTTAAGATCTGTCCCGAGCTGGCCGCCCTTGGGGTAGCCGATCCAGGCCAGGCGATCCGCGCGCGCGGCCGCCACCGCCTGCTCTGCCGAGCCCAGGTCGTCCTGCCGGACGACGAAGGCGACCACCGCGTCGGCATCTGCGGCGGTTCCCGCGGCCACCACGCCCGGCAGCACCAGGCCCGGCGGCGGATTCAGGACCGCCACCGACTGTCCCGGCTTGAGTTGCAGCTTGGCGCTGACGTCCACGCTCTCAGCATGCCGCGGCCCTGCTCGAGTCCGCAATCCCCACGCGCTACCACCGGCGGCGCTAAGGGTCGCGTCGGCCGCAAGGCGTTTGACCAGATGGCCGGGGAGCTGAAAGCGTGACAGGGATGAATGAACTGTCGCGTACCGCCGCCGCGCCCTGGGTTGCGCGTGGCCCTGTGTTCAGTCAGCCCGGCCTGGCCAGGCCGGTGGCCTGGGCGGCACCGGATGATCTGGATGGGCTGCGCACCAGCCACGCACGCGGACGGCCGGGCAAACCGCTGGTGCCGACCGGTGTTGCATCGCCGCGGCTAGGTGCTGAGCTGTTCGCGCGGCTTCTGGCGTACGGCACGCCGCACCCGACTCATCGGGGCGATGTACTGTTCCGGCCGGGTGACGAGGACGTCGATCTGATCGTGGTCGAGCGAGGTTCGGTGGAGGTTGTCCGGACGGAAACGGCCGGCGCGCCCGCTGCGAGGGTCGCGGCGGTGGATGCGGGCGGCTTCGTCGGCGAGCTGAACCTGCTGACCGGGCAGAATGTCTACCTACTGTGCCGGGTGCGGGAGGGCGGCACGGTCTACCGGGTGTCGCCGGAGCGCCTGCGGCAGCTCATGGCCAACGATGTCGAACTGTCCGACATCGTCTTCAAGGCGCTGATTGCCCGCCGGGAGCTGCTGCAGCGCAGTACCGCCGCCCTGGCGGTGGAGATCGTCGGCACCGACCGGTCGGCGGCGGCCCTGGCGCTGCGGACGTACGCCGCCCGCCAGCGCCTGGCCCACCTGTGGTTCGACGCCGACAGCCCCGCGGGCCGGGCGATGATGGACTCCTGCGGCCTGACCGAGGATGACCTTCCCGCCGTCGTCATGCCCGGTGCCACGCTGACACAGGCGACGCCGGGCGCGCTGGCCGACAAGCTGGGCCTGTCCTACCGCCGTTCGTCCGCCAAGCCGGTTGACGTGACGATCGTCGGCGCGGGCCCGGCCGGTCTGGCGGCCGCGGTCTACGGGGCGTCCGAGGGCCTGGACACCGTGCTGCTGGACGCCGTCGGCACTGGCGGGCAGGCCGCGGCAAGCTCCCGGATCGAGAACTACTTCGGCTTCCCGTTCGGTCTTTCCGGCGCCGATCTGACCGGCCTGGCGGTGCTCCAGGCGCTGAAGTTCGGAGCCCAGCTGGCCAGCCCGTGCCAGGCGGTCCAGCTCGACACCGACCGCAACGGCGACCTGCTCCGCCTGCACCTGCAGGGCGGGGAGGTCATCGACAGCAAAGCCGTCGTCATCGCGACCGGCGCCCGCTACCGGGCACTGCCGCTGGAACGCTGGCCCGACTTCGAGGGTGCCGGCATCTACTACGCGGCCACCGAACTAGAAGCCCGGGGGTGCACGGGCAGCCCCGTCACCGTCGTCGGCGGCGCGAACTCCGCGGGTCAGGCGGCGCTGTACCTGGCCGGTCGAGGCAGCGAGGTCTCGCTGGTCGTCCGCGGCCCGGACATCGCGACCGAGATGTCGGCCTATCTCGTCGACCGGCTGCTGACCCACCCCCGGGTGACGGTGCGCTGCCGGAGCGAGGTCACCCGGCTGGATGGCGGTGACTTCCTCGAGGAAGTCACCATTACCGACCGGACGGCAGGCACCGCGCGGGCCCAGCCGTGCTCGGGCTTGTTCTGCTTCATCGGCGCCGAGCCCGCCACGAGCTGGCTGACCGGGATCGCTACCGGGGACGACGGGTTCATCCGAACCGACGTCCAGCTGACCGACGGTGACCTCGGACCGGCCTGGGCTACGCCGGGACGGCGGCCACTTCCGTTCGAGACCAGCATTCCCGGCGTATTCGCGGTCGGCGACGTCCACTCCGGCTCGATGAAGCGGGTCGCTGCAGCCACCGGCGAAGGCGCTAGCGCCATCGCCTCGGTCCACAAGGCCATCGCCACGCTGGCCTAACGACCAAAGGACGCAGGTCGATCCGCATCGGTTTCGGGCCGTAAAGGCCAGGCCGAGTCAAAGGTCACGTCCGGCCCCACCCCGGCGAGCAGGCTAGTTTGAGCGGAGTCGGCCTCGCGGAATTATTTCCGGCCGCTTGGCACTGGCGTCCGTGCGGGAAGGCCCGCGCCGGCCGTGGCCGCATCCGGCTCGTTTTGGTCGCGATTCTCGCTGGCCTTCTGACTTGCCGTTGTCCTTATGACGGCGACGGCTCCGCATCTGGGGCAGGGACCCTCGCTGCCGTCGAAGGAGTAGAGACAGCCGCAGAAGCAGGTGACGTTGGTCATCGTTGACTCCGATCCTGGGAGCCCGCGGAGGGATGATTATTTCTGTCTGACGTGAACCGGCCCTGATCCGGCTTGCGGCCGCGCGCGACGAATAACAGGTGCGATATCACGATTACGCGCGGGGTCGGCCGAGCGGTTCGGCGTGCCGGCGCCGGCGGAGCTGATAGCGGTCCCGGACGCCGTCCCCGCAGGCCAGGATGACGTCCAGGTCATCGTGGATACAAAGGCGGCAGCTGCTGAGCCGGTCCGCGTCGCCGGCGGCAGGCGGGGTGACGAGCCCGGCTGCAAGGGTCGGCTCGGCGCCGCCGTCGTCCCGCAGCCGCCGGCTTAGGTCGGCGGCCGGGCGTCAGGAGTGAGCTGGGTGCGCCAGGATGCCTCGCTGACCGGTTTGATGCCGGGCAGCAGGCCGAGCTGGCTGAGCATGAGCAGGTCGTTGCGGGTCGCGGCGTGACCAGTGATCAGGCCGGTGGGCGGCATGGCGTCCAGGACCCGGCCGGGCCCGATCCCCGGCGGGAACTCCCCCAGGTGCGTGCCCCGCGCCATCACCCGGTGCACCACCGCGTCGCCGCAGGCGATTTCCTCCTGGACCTCCATCTGCACGGCTACGTCGAGCGGCGGCCCGACCCCACGAACAGGCGGGCCACCCTGGTCTGCTTCACCGAACGCGGATGGGACGAAGCCGACGCCTGCGCGCGCATCCTCGACGACCTTGACACCGAACTCACCCGCCGAGTCGGCGCGGAAAGGCTGCAGCAGCTCCAGGACCTGCTCGCCGAGGTCGCACACGTGCTCCGCCACAGCCTTTAGCACCCGGCCCGCGTAAGGCCCCTCCCGGGAATGACAGCAACCGCGCACGTGGCTGCGGCCAGACTTAACTGCTTAAGCGTGCGTGGCTGCCATCCGATGTCTGGCCTGAGCCTCATCGTCAACGTTGCCGTTACCGCCGTAACCTGGCAGCGGCTCTTGCGCCTATCCCGAGGATTCCCGTGGAACACCAGACCATAGTGGCCTACCTGAACCGCGTCGGCCTTGCTACGCCAGTTTCCGGTGACGCTGCGGGCCTGCGCACGCTGCACCGTGCGCACCAGCTGGCCGTACCGTTCGAGAACCTGAGCATTCACCTGGCCGAGCCGATCTCGCTGGACGAGCGTGACCTGATCGACAAGATCGTGCACCGTCGCCGCGGCGGCTTCTGCTATGAGCTCAACGGGGCATTCGCGCTGCTGCTAGAGGCACTCGGCGCGCAGGTGAGCCGGGTCGCCGCCCGGGTCTACGGGCAGGCCGGCCTGGGCCCGCCGTTCGATCACCTGGCGCTGATCGTGCGCCCGGCCGACGGCAGCGGGCCCTGGCTCGCCGACGTGGGCTTCGGCAGCCACAGCGACTATCCGCTGTTGCTGGACGTCAGGGAAGACCAAGACGATCCGGCCGGCCGGTTCCAGCTCGCCGACGCCAGCGCAGGAGACATCGACGTCCTAAAAGACGGCCGGCCTCAGTACCGTATCGAGATCCGCGAGCGGTCGCTCGCCGACTGCGTCCCGACGTGCTGGTGGCAGCAGACCTCGCCGCTGTCGCACTTCACCCGCAGCACGATCTGCTCGCGGCTGACTCCAGATGGCCGGGTGTCCATCAGCGGCCGGACGTTCATCCGGACCCAAGGCGCGACCCGGACCGAGCACCAGCTAGACACAGACGATCTGCTGCTGGCGGCGTACCGAGATCACTTCGGCGTCGTGCTCAGCCGCGTGCCGGACGACCCAGCGGGCTGACGCGGGACCGCTATCAGGCCCGTTACAAGAGCCAGGTAGGGCTCACGGTCAGAATGCCTGCCCTTGATCTGCTGTCATTCCGCCAGTCCGGGGGCAGATGAGCCTGCGGGCCCGCCGCTTCGGGCGAGACCTCCTGGAGGAATCCAGGGTCACCTCCGACCCCACCCTGCGGACGGTGTTCACCGCGGACGCGGTATCGGTCGCCGGAGACGTGCTCGCGCTGGCCGCCCTGGCCCTGAACCAGATCACCGGGTCATCCATCCCGCAGGCAGTGGCCGCGGTGCTCATCGCGCTGGTCATGATCCGCCTCAGCCTGCGGCTCATCCAGCGCAGCCACGACTTCCTGACCGGCGCCTGGACCGGCCACGGTCTGGCCGCATCATCGGCGCGAGCTTCCGCCAGCCCTGCCCGCTGCGGGGGAAGCCGGCTACCCGGGCGAAGCGCGGGAACCGGCCCAGCCGGGCATAACCTACCCCGGCCCCGTCAGCGCGGCAGCAGGTGACCTGGGATCAGTGCTCGGATTCGTACTTGAAGGAGAGCTGGAGCTTGGTGCGGTAGGTGATCGTCCCGCTCTCGTCCAGGTGGATGTCCTGCTTGACGACCTCGGCCACCCGCAGATCACGGAGTGTCCCCGCGGCGGTCCTGATCGCCTCCGCTGCCGCGTCCTCCCATGAAGTGCTGCTTGTCCCGATGATCTCGGTAACCCTGTAGACGCTCATGACGCTCTCCTATTCCGCGTGCGGCCCGCTCGTGGGTGCTGCCGCCAGCTTGTCACAGAGCCGCTCCGACCGGTCGTCGAAGCAGGCAGGTGGCCGCCGAGAGCGTCGGCCCTGGCGGTCAGTGCCTGAGAGCTGGCCCCAGCCGCGGTCTCCGGTTGGGGTGGTTCTGGGGACCGGGTGCCCTGATGTTGGTCCTTGGCCTGCCGGGATAGACCCGGGCACCATGGGCACATGATCGATCGCGCGATGGTGAGCCGGTGGCTGGCAGATTATGAGGCGGCGTGGCGGGCGCCTGGCACCGAGGGTCTGGCGGGAATCTTTACCGACGACGCCAGTTACCTTCACTCCCCCTACGCGGAGCCCGTGGTCGGTCTGGACGCCATCAGCCTGATGTGGGATCAGGAGAGGGACGGCCCGGGTGAGATCTTTACCCTCGCCACTGAGATTGTGGCGGTCGATGGCACTACGGCCGTGGTCCGGGCCGAGGTTCGGTACGGGGATCCGGTCCACCAGGAGTACCGCGACCTGTGGGTGATGCGGCTGGGTAGCGATGGCCGGTGCAGATGGTTTGAGGAGTGGCCGTACTGGCCTGAGCGCCCGTACCAGGTCCCCGATCTATCCTCGTAGCCTCGGCGCGAGGCTGGTGCGCCCGCCTGGGGCCGGGGTCTACGATCTTGTGAACCGCAGTGGTCTGTAGACCTTCGCCTGTTCCGGTCCGAGGGGAATCATCGATGGCGCTGTACATGTACCAGGCCTCCTATACGGCAAAGTCGATGGCGGCTCAGCTCAGGGATCCGCAAGATCCTGTGGAAGCGATCAAGTCGGCGCTGGAGGACGTGGGAGCCACGATCGTGGTGGCCGGCTTTCCGTTTGGCGAGTACGACATGCTCGTCGTGTATGAGGCACCCGACGACATGACCGCGGCCAGCGTCGCGATGGCGGTGGCCGCCGCGGGCGAGGTCAAGTCGGCCAAGACCACGCGCGTACTCAGCGGGCAGGAATGGGTCGAGTCGTTGCGCAAACGCCATATTGTCAACACGCGGAAGGCGCAATAGGCCGGCACTCGGGCCTATTCGACGGGGAGCACCTCGAACGCTGGGTGTTTGGGTGCGATGGCGCGGATCTGGTCGTCGCTGGAGTCTGGGCCGGTGCCCTCGAAGAAGATCCCGACCTCGGCCTTCCACCTCTTGAGGTAGGCGCGCAGCACCGGGACCTTCTCGTCGTCGGTGAGCTCCCGGCCGCGGAAGCCCTCGGCGCGCCTGCCCACGCGCAGTTCGCCGGTCCCGACGACGCGCAGGTTGCGCACCCACTGGGTTTCGCCGCGGGGGGCGACGAGGTAACGGCGGCCGTCGTGGGTGAGCAGGTTCACCGGCGTGGTACGCCACTGACCGCTCGTCCGGCCCTTCACCGCCAGGACCCGCGAGCCGAGAACGCTGATGCCCTGCCGGGTAAGGAATGCCACCGTCTGGTTGAAGACGTTCCGGGTGAACCAGCCGGGGGCACGGTAGTAGTCGGCCATAGCGCCAGCCTAACCAGGCCGCAGCAGTCGGTCGTCAGCTGAGGCTGCGGTGGGCGGCCGACAGGGCCGCGGCGCGGCGGGGTTGGCCCGGTCTCAGACCACCTGGGCCGCGATCTGGTCGGCCGTGGCCTGGACGGTCGGGCCGAGTCGGCTGACCAACTCAATCATGGCCACGGGGGACCAGGGAATCGCCACGTTGACGGCCGCGACCACCTCGCCTGAGCGATTGAGCACCGGAGAGGCGATCGAGCGCAGGGCGCTGTCGAGTTCCTCGTCGTTGACGGCGATGCCCGTCCTGCGCACCTGCTCAAGCTCCGCGAGCAGCGCCTTCTTGTCCGTCAGGGTGCGGGGCCCGCGCTGGACCAGGTCGGTCCGGTCCAGGACCCGCTCGAGGTCGGGGCGCGGCAGGAAGGCGAGGAGGGCCTTGCCCGTCGCGCTGCAGTAGGCGGGGATGCGCGAGCCGACGTGCAGGCTGAACTCAAGGTGGTGATAGCGGCCTGGCAGGCCGCGGACCCGGTCGATCAAGATCACGTCGGTGTCGTCCCGGATGGCGAGGTTGGAGGTGTGCCCGGTGGCGTCGGTGAGCCGGCGAAGGTGCGGCGCCGCTATCTCACGCAGGCCCAGCGATCCGAGCACCGAGAAGCCCAGGTCCA
>Ga0335074_10007340_pt1 | contig 15268 bp, 16 predicted proteins | sample Lox_Sample_23_FD_206715 | JGI IMG/M metagenome (GOLD analysis project Ga0335074, IMG submission 206715) | Soil microbial communities from Loxahatchee National Wildlife Refuge, Florida, United States - Lox_Sample_2.3 | ecosystem: Environmental > Terrestrial > Soil > Wetlands | place: USA... | reverse complement strand
CCGTAAACATGTCTGCACGCACACCAGAGGCCGAGCCTCTGCTGACTCCAGCAGAGGTCGCGACCATGTTCCGGGTTGACCCGAAGACCGTTACGCGGTGGGCCAAGGCCGGGAAGCTGACTTCCATTCGTACACTCGGCGGCCACCGCCGGTACCGGGAGACAGAGGTTCGCGCCCTGCTTGCGGGTATCCCGCAGCAGCGCTCGGAGTGATGCCTGGCCGCTGACCTGGCCTGTCCCACCAGGAAACGCCGACGCTCGATTACATCGTGCGCACGGTGCGGCCATGCAAGAAGCAGGGACAAGGGGGGGTCGGCCCCGGCGGCGAAAGCGCCGCATACGGGGCGCAGTCCGTACCGGACGCTCAGGAGCGTCCGGGCCGACGGGCAAGGCCGGGGTCGATCCGACCCCCTAGGGCAAACGCCCTTTAAGGGGTTATAGCGCAGTTAGAGCGCAGATCACGGGCATCCGGATTATCGGCGCCGCCGAACTCCGCAAACCTAGTAGCGTCGCGCGGCTAACTCATCACGCGCCGTCGCTGGTATCCGGGGGCGGTTGCTGGCGTCGGGCGCGGTTGGTGCGCCCCTCTGTTGATGGCGTCCCTGAGCGGTTGGTGGCGTCCAGCGTGGTTGCTGCCGTCGCGCCGCGTCGGGCGGGCCCGGCAGCCGCGACGACTTGCGGCATCTTCCGGTGCGCGCAGCGGACGCCAGATGCCGATGAAAGAGGATCTGGGTCACACCTGACTGCACCAGAGGCGCTTTCATCGGCCAGGCCGGCCGACGGCGAGCGCCAGTTCAGCCCGCCAGGGCTCGCCAGCGTGAGTCCTAGTAACGCTCTGTAATCACTCCTCAACTTCTCGTAATCGCTCGTCCCGGAGCGGAAGCTTCGCCATACTGGTCGCTGCCACTGTCGGCAAGGGGCAACGGCGGTGGCGGACAGGCAGCCGCATTTCGCTCGCTGCGCGCCGCACGTTGCTCGCGTGCCGCGCGTCGGGGATATGCGCAGGCCCGGGGGCCCGCCATCTGGCGGGGGTTATGCCGCGCTTCGAGGGGAGGGATCACTGTGCGTGATCCAGAGTTAATGGTGCGTGCGCAGCGAGCTGCGACAGAACTTGAGCGGGCCTGGGACCGCTGGCGCACCATGCACGGGCTGGGAACAGAGCCACTGCCGCCGGTCACGAGCTACGTTGGCTACTCGCTGGAGGAGCCATGGGGTCAGCCGCGCGTGGTGTTCGGCATCGCGGCCGCCGAGGCTGAGCACCTCGCCGCGCTGCTCGACCGGCACGACTGCGCCGGACCTGTCTACGCCGCGATGACGTCGTCGTCGGGGTCGCGGACGGAACTGGACGCGGCCATCAGGGCAGTCGACGCGGATCGCCGGCGCGGGCGCGTTCATGTTCCCAGCCAGGCAAAGGCGGCCGTGGCCGAGCGGGACCGGGACCTGGACCTGGATCTGGATGCCGAGCCGAACGGGTCGGAGGATCTGCTCGACCCGGCGGATCCGATGGATATGGACGGGCCGGAGTCCAGGGCCGCGACCGACGACCAGGACGGTCCGGACGAGGATGAGAGCCCGGGCGAAGGAAAGCCGGGCCTGGTCGCGTTCCGGCCGCGGCATGAGACCGCGTCATACCCGCAGAAGGCAGAAGAGCTGGCCCCGGTCCCGGACCAGGGTGGGCAGCCCGCCGACGGCGAGCGGTCGTCCGCGAGCTGGACCCGGCGCCTGCCGGGCGGCCACGCCCTGCCGAGGCAGAAGCGTGCGGGCGGATCCGCCAAGGGAGCGAGCAGCAAGCAGGAGGGGAAGGACCGCGCTGGCCAGGCGGACATCTCCGCCGAGCTGGCCGGCTGGGCCGCTGGCGAGCTGCCAGGTCAGGCGTCGCACCGACGCGTGCCGCGGCCGCCGAGCCGGCCGTACCGTCCCCCGCTCGGTTAATCGCAGCGCGGTTCACCACGGCAGGCCGGCCGCCCAGCGGCCGGCCTGCCGTGGGCTGCCGTTCGGCGTGGCCAGATCGGTGCGATCGCACTGACTAGGCGGGCGCGGCGCCGATTTCTCCGGCGCTGAGTAGGCTCACCGGCATGGCCTATGACCAGGATCTCGCCGACCGGATCCGGCTGCTGATCGAGGGCGATCCTGCTCTGACCGAGAAGAAGATGTTCGGCGGGCTGGCCTTCCTCATCGGCGGCAATATGGCCATCGCCGCCAGCAGTCAGGGCGGCGCCATGATCCGCGTCGACCCGCAGCAGTCGGACGCTCTGATAGCCACGACAACGGCCAGCCTGGTAGAGATGCGCGGCCGGGCGATGCCCGGATGGCTGCGCGTCAGCTCCGGCGATCTGGGCACGGACGACCAGCTCAGCTTCTGGGTAGAACGGGGCGTCGGGTATGCGCGCTCGCTGCCGCCCAAGCACTAGCCACGAACCCACGACCTGAATCTGACCGTGCGGAACGGCAGGGGTGGCGGAGTTGTCGTGCAGGCTGAGCGGAGAAGGTGGTCGTGACCACGCCCGACATAACGTTCCAGTTGCTCGACGGCAGGCAGGCCGCCGCGCACGCAGCCGAACTGCAGGCCCTCCACGCCGAGGTTTACGCTGCTCCGCCGTTCGAGCGCGATGACGATGCCGGCCAGTTCGCCGGCCGCTTCCGGGTCCAGTGCCGCCAGCCCGGATTTGTTCTGGCCGAGGCGCGCCATGGCGGCTATCTGATTGGCTACGCGGCCGGCATGCCGCTCCGGCCGTCCACTTCGTGGTGGCGGAACCTGACCACCCCGCTGCCGGGTGACGTCACGGCCGAGCATCCCGGCCGTACCTTCGCGCTGATCGACTTGCTGGTGCGCGCGTCATGGCGGCGCCAGGGCATCGGCCGCACCCTGCATGACCTAATACTCCACGGCCGCCGCGAGGAACGAGCGACGCTTACCGTCCTGCCAGCGGCTAGCCCGGCCCAGAACGCCTTCCGCAACTGGGGCTGGCGCAAGATCGCGCGGACGCGCGATCCGCTCCCCGGCTCACCCGTGTCCGACGTGCTCGTAACCACCCTGCCGACCCGGTTATCCGCAGCCAATACGCCGGCTTGATCTTGGTGCCGGCCCGCTCTTCATGATCGCCCGCCGGATGAATGTGAGTTTGGTGTAGTCAGGTGGGCCAGAAACTGACAACGATCACCCAGGATGGGCGCCGCTGAGGGCGGAAAGACCGGTATGTGGCATTTTGCTGGCCGGTGAGCGCGGCCGGACGGCGGCCAGGCGGCATGCGAGCGGCTATGGGTGGAGATCGGCCGCCGCGGATCACCGATAACGCGAGTCACAGCCAGGACGCGAAGCGACGGGTTATTCCGAGGCGAGCACTACGGGGTGCCATGTACCCCGATCATGGAAAGGCAGTGGCATAGGCCCCGGCGGGCCTTCTCGTTCGGAAGCGATTGGAGCACGGTCTCTGCTGGGACTCAGCCTGCGTTCAGCTAGAGCCGGGACCCTACCGCTTGGGAGCCCTGAGCCTCACGCACGGAAGGAGTCGTCTTTCCGATGTCGGACGAGTCGTCAGACAACAATCAGGCTTGGTGGATGCCGCCCGGCCGGCCCGACCCCGCGGAGCCGGAAGACGTGATCCAGCTGGGCCGGATGCACTCGACGCGCCCTATCGGGCCGGTAAACCTGCGTTCCTCGTCTCGCCGTCCGTACATCCTGGCCGGGGTCGCGGTGGCGGCGCTGCTGGGTGGTGCGGGCGCAGCCTTGGCCGCGACGAACTCGAGCGGGACACCGGCAACCCAGAGCGCGGTGGTGAGCACGCCGGTGCCGTCCCCTTCCCCCGGGCAGGCCCGGCCGGGCGGGCAGCGGTACCGGCATTTTGGCGTCGGGTTCGGCGTCGGCGGCGGCCTGTCCGGTGTGCTGCACGGGCAGTTCGTAGTGACCAAGCCCAGCGGCGGGAACCAGACGGTCGATGTGCAGAACGGCCAGGTCACGGCGGTGAGCAACACGTCGGTCACGCTCAAGAGCTCGGACGGCTTCACGATGAGCTACGTCATTTCCAGCTCCACGCTGGTGGACGCGCAGCGTGACGGAATCGGCTCGGTCAAGGTCGGCAACCAGGCGTCGGTAGTGGCGACGGTCAGCGGCAGCACCGCCACGGCGACCAGCATCATGGACCGCACGCTGGTGCAGCAGAACTGGCCGGGATCCGGTTTCCGGCCCGGACCGCCCAGCGGCTCCGGCGCGCAGCCCGGAGGCTCTGCCGCGCAGCCCGGGTGAGTGCCGCCGTCGGCCGAGCGAGGTAAACGTCTGGGACCCGGCTCGCCCAGCTACCGGGCCGGGTCCCAGGCACCAGCCTGAATGTCAGACCCTTGCCGCAGAATCTGATACGTGCGGATAGCTGTCGCGCCGGGCCCGTCAGGGACCGCCCTGTTGTGCGAGCTCGCGGCCGACGGCAGTCCGCACGGGGCTACCGTTCAGGCTGATGATCTTCCTCAGGCCGTGGCCCAGTATGAGCGGTCCGGGGATGGCAGTCTGCGCTGGGTGTGGCCCAGTGGTGCGGACCTTTATCCGGCGCTGCTGCGGGCGGGAGTCCGGGTCGGGCGCTGTCACGATGTGACGCTCGCCGAGCGGCTGCTGCTCGGCCGGGAGGGCCGCGGCGGGGAGCCAGCCACGCTGGAGGCCGCCTATGCCCGGCTGCGCGGGGCGCCGGTGCCGGCCGGGCACGCCGGGGGGGAGAGCAGCGCCCAGGATGGCTGGCCGGACCGGCAGCGGTGGCGGGCGGACACGCTGTTCGAGGGCGGGGGCACCGGCACGGCCGACGCCGGCGCAACGCTCGACGCGCTGATCGCCGTGCATGCCGACCAGCTGCGGCGCATCGCCGCCGATGAGCGCCCGGCGCGGTTCGGTGCACTGGTCGCCGCCGAGTCGGCCGGCGAGCTCGTGGCCGCCGAGATGAGCTTCGCCGGGATGCCGTGGCGAGCGGACGTGCACGACGACGTGCTGGCCGGGCTGCTCGGCCCGCGGCCGCCCGCGGCGCTGGCCGGAACCCGCCCGGCGCGGCTGACCGAGCTGGCTGGGCAGATCTCGGCCGCGCTCGGCGGGCGTCCGGTGAATCCCGACTCGCCCACGCAGCTGGTCCGGGCGCTGGCCGCGGCCGGGGTGCGGGTGCCATCTACCAGGTTCTCGGTGCTGCGCGAGATCGACCATCCGGCCATCCCGCCGCTGCTCGAGTACAAGGAGCTGTCCCGGCTGCACGCGTCGCACGGCTGGGCCTGGCTGGACGCGTGGGTGCACGGCGGAAGGTTCCAGCCCGAATACGTGGTTGGCGGCGTGGTGTCCGGGCGGTGGGCGTCGCGCGGCGGCGGTGCGCTGCAGATTCCGCGGGTGCTGCGGCGTGCGGTCGTGGCCGACCCCGGCTGGGTTCTCGTCGTCGCCGACGCGGCCCAGCTGGAGCCGCGGGTGCTTGCCGCGCTGGCCGGGGACCGCGCGTTCACCGAGGCAGCGGCGGGCGGTGACCTGTACGAGGGGCTGGCCAGCGTGTTCGGCGGAGACCGGGCCACGGCCAAGAAGGCGCTGCTGTCCGCCATGTACGGCGGAGCCGGCGGCGAGGCCGGCCAGCTGCTGGCCGTGCTCAGGCGGCGGTTCCCGGCGGCGTCCGGGTACGTGGAGGCGGCCGCGCAGGCTGGCGAGGAGGGGCGGACGGTCAGGTCCGTGCTCGGCCGGACCTGCCCGCCGCCATCGGCCGCGTGGCGCGCGGTCACCGAGGAGGACGGCTCGGAGACGGGGCGGGACGCCAGAGCGGGCCAGGCGTCCCGGGCCCGCGGCCGGTTCACCCGCAACTTCGTCGTGCAGGCCAGCGCGGCCGACTGGGCGCTGGTGCTGCTGGCCGCCCTGCGCCGCAGGCTGGCTGCGATCGGGGAGTCCTCGCCTGGCCGCTGGGATCCACAGGCTCCGCATCTGGTGTTCTTCCAGCACGACGAGGTTCTCGTGCACTGCCCCGAAGCCATGGCGCCGCCCGTGGTGGCGGCGGTCGACCAGGCGGCTGCCGAGGCGGGGCGGGTGGTGTTCGGTGAGACGCAGGTCCGGTTCCCGATGGCGACCGCCGTCACCGGGTGCTACGCCGAGGCGAAGTGATCGTTGTCTCGCTGCGCCCGGGCGGGTGGTATTTCGCTTGCGCCGGCGCGAGCTGGCGTGATCACCTGCGGTGGTGAGTCTCGATGCGGGCAAGGTCCTGCCGGAATTCGACGCGCAGGTGCGGCGCGCCCTGCAGTCCGACGGATCCGGCGCGCTGAGCGAGCGGGCCGGCCCCGTTGTCCGCTGGACAGCAGCCCGCGGCGAGGGCTGGTCCGGCATAACCTGGTCCGATCTGGATGCCGGAACGGCCGACGGGGTCATCGCGGACCAGGTCGCGTTCTTCCGGGACCGGGCCGAGCAGTTCGAGTGGAAGCTCTACAGCTATGACCAGCCACCCGACCTGGGAGAGCGGCTGCTCGCCGCTGGCTTCGTCCGCCAGGACGCCGAGTCGCTCATGGTGGCTGACGCCGGACTGATCGCCGAGCACGCTGGCACCGGCGCCGTGCTGCCGGACGGGGTCCGGCTGGTCAGGGTCACCGACGAGGACGGCGTCGATCTGATGATCGAGCTGCATGACCAGGTGTTCGGCGCCGACCCACAGCTGCGCGCCGCACTCATCGCCCAGCTCAGTTCGCCCGAGACCACCGTGATGCTGCTGGCCATGGCCGGCCATGAGCCGGTCTGCTCGGCCCGGGTCGAGTTCGCTGTCGGCACCGACTTTGCCGGGCTGTGGGGCGGCGGCACGCTGCCGCAGTGGCGCGGGCGCGGGATCTACCGGGCGCTGGTCGGCTACCGGGCCCGGCTGGCGGTGGCCAGCGGATACCGCTACCTGCAGGTGGACGCCTCGGCGGAGAGCCGGCCGATCCTGGAGCGGCTCGGCTTCATCTGCCTGGCCCGGACCACTCCCTACCTCTGGTCCCCGAGCTGAGGGCTCCGCTAGCTGGCCGGGCCGGTCTGGGCGGCAGGCGGGGTGAGCGGCGGCACCTCTGCCGTGCAGAACATGCAGCGCGTGGCGCCGACCGGGATGCTCTGCAGGCACTCCGGGCAGTCCCGCTCGGTCGCCGCCTTTTTGCGGTTCGCGAACTCGGTGATCCGGGTGGTTGGGAAGATCACGATGTAGTAGATCGCCGCCGCGATGATCACGAAGGACAGCAGCGCGTTGATGAAGCTTCCGTAGAGGAAGCGGCTGTGGTGGACGGTAAAAGCCAGCGAGGAGAAGTTTGGCTTGCCGGCCGCCGCGGCGATGATCGGGGTGATGATGTCCGCGATCAGGGCCTGGATCACCGCGTTGAACGCGACGCCGATGACCACGGCCACGGCCAGGTCGATGAGATTGCCGCGGAGCAAGAACTTCCTGAATCCGCCCACAGATCCTCCCTGGGTGGGTCCGGCAGGCCGGATGACCAACCGTTTTGCCCGGACGTTACCAACGCATCGCGCCGATCCGGTGGAGTTAGGCGCGTTGCGGAAAATGTGATGCGCCGCGCCGGGGGCGACGGGGAGCATGAGGCATGGCCTGGACGTTGACCGGGAGCCTGGACGACTACGTAACAATGGCTGGTGAATTCCTGCGGTCCCGCCCGGTGCACAACACCATTCAGCTCACCGCGCTGCAATCCCTGCGCGCCCGCGGCACCTCGGTGTTCGGCGATGTCGCGCCCCTATTCGGCTGGTGGCGGTCGGCCGTCGCGGAGGTCAGCGCCGCTCTGCTGCATACCCCGCCCTATCCGGTCCTACTCACCGGGCTCCCGGAGCGTTCCGCCGACGAACTGGCCGGGGCGCTGGCCGCATCGGGCCGGCAACTGCCCGGGGTCAATGCGCCGCAGGGCGACGCGGCGGCGTTCGCCGCCGCCTGGTCCAGGCTGACCGGGCGGCCTGCCACGAGTTCCGGCGTACCCGGCTGTTCCGGCTCGAGCAGCTCAGGGCGCCGGTGCCGTTTCCGCGCGGCGCGGCCGTCTCGCTGGCCGGCGTCAGCCGGCCGACGGCGGGAGTGGTCCGCGTGGCTCCGGTGTACACCCCGCCGGATCACCGGGGACGCGGCTACGGCGGGGCGGTCACCGCAGCGGTCAGCCAGGCAGCGCTCGATGCGAGCGCGAGCCATGTCGTTCTGTTCACCGACCTGGCCAATCCGGCCAGCAACGCCCTTTACCGGCGACTCGGGTACCGGCCGGTCGAGGATCGCGTGGTGCTCAGGTTCGAGTTGCGCGGCAGGCCCGCACCGCTCACCCTTGAAGGGCCATGACGGCGTCGCCTCGACGATGGCCGTTCTCCGGTGTGCGGAAGGCGAGGGTATGAGCGCAGGCGACGTGGTCCAGGCCATTGCCGGCCTGTTCGCGAGCGAAGGGGCCACCGAGTATCTGGGTGAGCCGGTCACCCAGGCCGCCCACCTGCTGCAGGCGGCCACCCTGGCCGAGCGGGACGGCGCCGGGGACGCCCTGATCGCGGCCGCTCTGCTGCACGATGTCGGCCACTTCGCCGCGGCGCTGACCGGCCACGACCTGATGCGCGGCACGGACACCAGGCACGGCGAGGCCGGGGCCGCCTGGCTGGCCCAGTGGTTCGGCGAGGAGGTCACCGAGCCGGTCCGGCTGCACGTCGCCGCGAAGCGCTACCTGTGTGCGGTCGAGCCCGGTTACGCGGCCGCGCTGTCGCCCGCCTCGGTCTACACCCTGGGCGTGCAAGGTGGCCCGATGCAGGACGCGGAACTGGCCGAGTTCGAGGCGAACCGGCATGCGGCGGCGGCGGTCCGGGTGCGCCGCTGGGACGATGCGGCCAAGGAGCCCGACGCCCAGACGCCCGCGCTCGACCACTTCGCGAACGTGCTCAGGGCGCTGGCCCGGTGACGCTGCCGTCCGTGATAGGCAGGGGAGGTGCCGGACGCAGCGATCCCCCCGGGCGGGACGGAGGTTGCCGACCCGCCTTGGGATCCGTGGCGGCCCGCTGACATCGCCCGGCTGCTGGCCGGGGTGACGGTGCCGTGGTACGTCGCCGGCGGCTGGGCCATCGACCTGTTCCTCGGCAGGCAGACCCGGCAGCACGGCGACCTGGAGATCGCGGTCCCGGCCCCGGAGTTCGCCGCCATCCGCTCCGCGCTCGCTGACTACGAGTTCGACGTGGTCGGCTCGGGCCAGCGGTGGCCGCTGGACAGCCCCGCCTTTCTCGTCATGCACCAGACCTGGGTCCGCGAGCCAGGTACCGGCGTGTACCGGGCCGATGTCTTCAGAGAGCCAGAACGTGACGGTTCGTGGATCTGCCGTCGCGATGACTCCATCGGGCTGCCGTATGAACGCCTCATCCGCCGCACCGGGGACGGCATCCCCTATCTGGTCCCGGAGGTCGGGCTGCTGTTCAAGGCGAAGTGGGCATCCGAGCCCAAGAACCAGGCCGACTTCGGCGCCACGGTGGGTTTGCTGAGCGACGACGCGGCCGGCTGGCTGAGCTGGGCGCTGCGGCGGGTACACCCCGGCCACGCGTGGATTGGCGCTGTGGACCGGGCGCGAGGCGGGCAGACACCGTGAGCCTCGACGTCACCGTCCGCGGCCTGGTGATCCCGCCGGAGGAGCTGTCCTGGCGGTTCTCCCGGTCTCCCGGTCCCGGCGGGCAGTCGGTGAACACCACCGAGAGCCGGGTGGAGCTGTCCTTCGACCTGGCCGGCTCCGAATCGCTCCCGCCCTTGCTGAAGGAGCGGGCGCTACGGGCGCTCGAGGGCCGGCTGACCGGGGGCGTGATCACCGTGACCGCGTCCGAGCACCGGTCCCAGCTGAGGAACCGGGAGGCCGCGGCCGGCCGGATGTCCGCGCTGCTGACCGAGGCAACCGCGCCGCCGCCCAGCCCGCGCCGCCCGACCAGGCCGAGCCGCGCGGCCCGCGAGCGGCGGCTGGCCGACAAGCAGCGCCGGTCCGAGATCAAGCGCCTGCGGCGCCCGGGCGACGAGTGAGGTCCGTTCCAGTTCGGGTTAGAGGCAGGCGGACACCGCGTCGATCAGCGCCCGGTTCCTCGGGTTCTGCCAGCGCGGCCCCATCTGGCTCGTGACATACGCGAACGCCACGCCCGCGTCCGGGTCGCACAGCCCGACCGACCCGCCCGCGCCGAAATGCCCGAACCCACTCGGCCCGGGACCGAGCGGCCGTTCCGGCTGGGTCAGCTGGAAGCCGAGCCCGAACCGGGATGGCCGCTGCAGCACCAGGTCGTCGCCGTGGACCTGCTGCGCCACGCAGTCAGCGAGCGCACCGGAGTCGACCACCCGTATCCCGGCCACGGCGCCGCCCCCGGCCAGCGCGGCGTAGACGCGAGCGATCCCGGCCGCTGTCGCGTGAGCGTTGGCCGACGGCACCTCGGCGGCCCGCCAGGCGGCCGTGTTGACCACGCCCTGCCCGGAAAGGTCGGCCGGATTGGCGTAGGCATTGCGGATCATGAGCTGGCCTGGCGTCATTCCGGGAGTCACCGGAGGAATGGCTGGCACCTGCTCGCCGGGCCACACGAACTCCGCGACGCGGCCGTGCTCTGCCGCGGGAAGCCCAACGTGCACGTCGGCCCCGAGCGGCCCGGCGATCCCGTCCCGCAGCATCGCGCCGACGCTCCCCCCGGTCACCCGCCTGATCACCTCCCCGGCCAGGAACCCGAACGTGTTGACGTGGTAGCCGTGCCCGCAGCCCGGAGGCCACCACGGGGGCTCGGCGGCGAGCGCGCCGGTCATCAGCCGCCAGTCGAGCATGCTGCCGGCCGGCAGCGGTTCGCGCAGCGCGGGCAGGCCGGCCTGATGGCTGAGCAACTGCCGCAGCGTCACGGCCGCCTTGCCCGCGGCGGCGAACTCCGGCCAGTACCTGGCTACCGGCGCGTCGGCGTCCAGCCGGCCCTCGCCGATCAGCCTGGCCACGCACGCGGCGATCAGCCCCTTGCCGACCGAGAACACGTTGACCAGCGTGTCCCGCTGCCACCGCCGATCGCGGCCATGGCCGGCCAGGCCTCCCCACAGATCCGCGACCACCGTCCCGCGCACCGCCAGGCACGCGGCCGCGCCGGTCTCGCCGCGCTCGGTGAAGTTGGCGGCAAAGGCATCCCGCACAGGGGCGAATCGTGGGTCACACCACCCACCGATACCCGGCTGGTCGCTGGCCACAAGGCGACAATAGCGCGCCGCCGAAAAGCGGCAACTAGCCGATATGCACGCTATTAACCCGAGCCATGCATAGCGTGTGATCTTTTGCCGAGACAAGCATAGCCATTCGTAATTCAAAAGTTATATAGGTAGAAATTCGCCAGGAACAGGATCATCCCCCTGGTCATCGCGGTGGTATCGGTGCCGGCGCTGATCAAGCAGATCCTGGTCAGCACCGCGACCGACCTCGGCGCACCCGCCGACGAGCAGGGCGCCGGGCTGGTCAACGCGTACAAGGCGGTGCAGCTGGCCGAGTCGGTCAACGGCGGCAGCCCGCACGGCGCGACGCTGCTCAAGTCGGTCAACTCGCTGAGCGCCGTCGCCCTGCCGGGCACCTCAGAGACCTGGCCGGTCACGGTCACCAACACCGGCGCGGTGCCGCAACTCGTGCACATCAGCGGTCGCGGCTTCGGGCCGGGCACGGGCGTGCAGAGCGGCACGGCCACGCTGAACGACGCCACCAGCCCGCAGTTCGCGAACTACCAGGGCATCCAGAACAACTACGCGGTATTCCACTTCACCGTCGCGCCGGGCCAGGACCGGCTGGTCGCGGATGACTACTATCCGGGCAACCCGGCTAACGGCCTGAACGCCCGGGTGCGCATGGACCTGATCGACCCGAAGGGCCGGTTCGCCTCGCACTCGTTCCCGCAGGGCGTGGGCAACTTCAACACCGCCGATGTCGTCGACCCCACGCCGGGGACCTGGACCGGCGTGCTGTTCGGCGACGTGGCATCGGTCGGCGGGACGAACGGGACCGTCGGGTGGCAGGTCTCGACCGAGCGGTACGCCTCGTTCGGCTCGGTCTCACCGTCGACCGTGTTCCTGGCTCCCGGCCGGAGCCGGACCGTCCGCGTGTCCGCGACCACACCGTCCGCGCCCGGAGACGCGGATGGGTCGATCGTGTTCAGCTCGAACTGGCGCGGCGACGGGACCAGCACGATCCCGGTGACGCTGCGCTCCGCGATCAACCCGGCCACGGGCGGCGCGTTCAGCGGCACCCTGACCGGCGGTAACGGAAGGGCGAACGGCAGCGGAGGACCAGGCGAGGGACAAGACCAGTACTACGAATTCCACGTCGGTGCCGGAGTGCACAACATCACCGCCAACGTGTCGCTCACCAACGACGCAGCCGACCCGGTGGCGGAGTACCTGGTCAGCCCGGACGGCGACGATCTCGGCTTCGCGCAGAACAGCACGAACAACACCCAGACGCTGTCGGCGACCGCGTACACGCTCAACCCGGTGCCCGGCACCTGGACGCTGATCGTGGCGTTCATCGAGCCGGTAGCCGGGAACGAGTTCTCCCAGCAGTACACCGGTAGCGTCGTGTTCAACCAGGTCAGCGCCAGCGCCGCCGGGCTGCCGGACAGCGCCTCCACCACGTGACGATCACGCCGTCCGGCGTTTCCGGGTCAGTCGTGAGCGGCACGCTCTACGTGGACGCCATCGCCACCGGCACGCCGACCGCCGCCTACGAGCAGTTCGCGGCCAACGAAATGGCCGGGCTGCCGTACTCGTACACGATCAAGTAGCAGTGACCGCACCCCTGCGGGGACCGACCATGGTCCCCGCAGGGGTGACCCCGCGACGGCCGGACTGCCTGGCTGCTAGGAGCCGGCCGGCGCGCTCCGGCCGGCCAGCGCGGCCCAGATCGCGCCGCAGGCGATCGCCGCGGCCAGAACCACGCCGGTGACCGACACCGCGTGCGCCGAGACGTGCCGTAGCGAGTCGGCCAGCGCGTGACCGGCCAGCGCATGAGCGGGCATCCGCGCAGCCAGGTTGAGGTACAGCGTGCCGAACGTGGCCACGCCGGTCACGATGGCCAGCTGGATGGTGGTCACGATCAGCCCGCTCGCGTCGGACGCGTACTCAACCGGGATCCGCATCAGCGCCCTGGTCATCAGCGGGCTGAACGCGGCCGCGCTGCCCGCCCCCACCAGGGTCAGCGCCAGGTACAGGACGACGCCCCCGCTGCCGCCGCCGTGCAGCGCCGCGGCCAGCCCGAGCAGGGCCAGCGCGTAGACGGCGAAGCCGGCGATGCTCAGCCCGTGCTGGGCACGAGCCGGGAAACGCCGCCAGGACAGGCTGACGACGGCGAACGCCACCCCGGTCGGGGCGAAGGTCAGCGCCGCCCGCAGCGCGGAATCGCCAAGCGCCTCCTGCAGGTGCAGGGTCAGCGCGAACAGGAAGCCACTGAACACCGCCATCACCAGGAACAGCGCGGCGATCGAGCTGGCCAGGCCGGGCAGGCGCAGCACCCGGCCGCTCACGATCGGATGCCCGCCGCGCCGGGCCACCCAGCCCTCGACGGCCATGAACAACCCGGCACCGACGGCACTGGCGGCCAGGCATGCCCAGCACCAGGCCGGCCAGTGCTCCTCCTGGCCGAGCACAAGCGGCAGCACGAACGCGAGTACCGTCGGGCCCAGCGTGACCACCCCGGCCAGGTCGAGACGATCCCGGCGGGCACCGCCACTGCCCTGGCCGTCGCGGGCGAGCGGCAGCCACCGCAGGCCGGCGGCCAGGAGCGTTATCCCGATCGGCACGTTCACCAGGAACAGCGGCCGCCAGGCCGCACCCGCCACGTTGGCGCTGATCAGCAGCCCGCCAGCGATCTGGCCGAGCAGCGCACCGCTGGCCAGCACCGCCGAGTAGACGGTCATGGCGCGGGCTCTCGCCTCGCCGGCGAAGCCGCGCTGGATCAGGCTGAGCACCTGCGGGATCATCATCGCCGCGCCCGCTCCTTGCAGGAAGCGCAGCGCGATCAGCTGGCCGGCCGTTGCGGCCAGGCCGCAGCCGAGTGAGGCCAGCGTGAACAGCGCGGCTCCGGACAGGAACATCCGGGCGTAGCCGAGTATCGCGCCCAGGCGCGCCCCGGTCACCAGGAACACGGCGTAGGCGATCGTGTAACCGGCCACGATGAGCTGCAGGCTGGCCCCTGACGCGTGCAGGCTGGCGTGGATCGTGGGCAGCCCGACATTGACGATGAACACGTCGATGACGGCCATCAGCTGCCCGGTCAGGACGATCGCGAGCAGTGCTCCCGGCCGGACGGAACGGCCCGGGCCGGGCGCGGCGGCCCGCCGGGCCAAGACCGCCGCGCCCCGGCGGTCGCCAACAGCGGTGCTGCTCGCTGGCTGGCTGGTTGTCGCTTCTGTTGTCATGAACCCAGCGTGCGACGGTCTCGATGCAGGTACCGAGAGCCCAGTTATCCTGGTACCGGCAGCACCCGGAACAGCGCGGCCCGGACCCGGGCCGCGCCGGGTTGCCGCCCCACGTCACCGAGCGGCGGCCGGTCCCTGGATCAGGCCGTAGCCGATCGCGTCGTCCACGGTCAGGTACCGGCCGCGCCTGGCATCCGCCCGGATCTCGTCCACCTCGCGGCCGGTCGCGTCGGCCAGCCGCAGGTAGAGCGCATCCAGCATGACCCGCACCTGCTGCTCGCGCGAGCTCAGCGACGTCGCGCTGCCCTCGAAGCCCAGCCGCGGCTCGGACAGCATGAACACCGTGTTCGGATAGGCCCGCCGCTCGGCCACGGCGGCCAGGATCCCGAGGGCCGGGCCGGCGACCTGTCCGCCCGCGTAGGCCCGCACCGGGACGCGCAGCACGTCGAGGACGCCCATGACGGTCAGGGCGGCGGCCAGTTCAGCGGACAGGCCCTGGACCTCAAGGCGGATCGGCTCGTTGCGCTCGGCATCCAGGGTCAGCAGCTGTGCGCACAGGCTGGTGGCCGCCTCGTCGTCCAGCTCGCCGTGGGCCAGCACGATCCGCCGCTCAAACAGGCGCTCGTATACCTGGTCCGGCCACTGCGGCCGGCCCGGCCACGCCCGGGCCGGCGTGACGACCGGCGGGGGCGCGACGTCCGGCCGGCGCGGGACGCCCGGCGCCGGCGGGATGCCCGGCGGCGGCGGGATGCCCGGCCTGGGCGGGATCTCCGGCGGCGGCGGGATGCCCGGCGGGAGCGGGAACGAGTCAGCTGCTGGTGTAGCCATCGCCGGATCTGTCCTCTCGCCGTGCTGCCGGCCCCGAACCCTGCAGCTGCCAGGTGATCTGGCAGCCGATCGCGGC
>Ga0335074_10007339_pt1 | contig 15268 bp, 10 predicted proteins | sample Lox_Sample_23_FD_206715 | JGI IMG/M metagenome (GOLD analysis project Ga0335074, IMG submission 206715) | Soil microbial communities from Loxahatchee National Wildlife Refuge, Florida, United States - Lox_Sample_2.3 | ecosystem: Environmental > Terrestrial > Soil > Wetlands | place: USA... | reverse complement strand
CACCGCATCATCGCGCTGGTCGGGGCCAACGGCGCGGGCAAGTCCACGCTGATGAGCATCGCCGCCGGGCTGCTGCCGGCCACCAGCGGTGAGGTCCTGGCCGGCGGGCAACGCGTTGACCCGCACCGCCGGCCCCGCCCGGCCGACACCGCGCACCGGGTCGCCATCCTCGCCCAGGACAAGCCGCTCTACCGCGACTTCACCGTTGCTGACATGCTGAAGTTCGGGCAGCACACCAACCGCGTCTGGGACCAGCGGCGGGCTGTGAACTGGCTGGATCGCTTCGAGGTGCCGTTCGGGCGGCGCTGCGGCCGGCTGTCCGGCGGGCAGCGCGCCCAGGTCGCCCTCGCGGTCGCGCTCGGCGGCTGCCCCGATGTGCTGCTGCTGGACGAACCGCTGGCGAACCTGGACCCCGTCGCCCGCAGCGAGGTCACCGGGGAGCTGATAGCCGAGGTCGCCGACAGCGGCATGACCGTGATCCTCTCCACCCACATCGTGGCCGAGCTCGCCGGGGTCGGCGAGTATCTGCTGCTGCTGGCCGCGGGCCGGCCAGTGCTGGCCGGTGACATCGAGGAACTGCTCGCCGGCCATGTGCGGCTGACCGGCCCCCGCGCGGACCTGCCACCGTGCCCCGGCCAGATCGTCCGGGCCCAGTACACCGAGCGCCAGTCCACCTTCATCGTCCGGCTGCCCAGCCAGGCCGTGCCCTCCGCTGTCGCCCCGGGGTGGAGCAGCGGGCCGGTGACCCTCGAGCAACTGACCATCACCTACCTCAAGGCGTCCGCGAAGCCGCCCCGAGCCCTGGAGGCCGCCGTATGAGCGCACTGAGCACACCCGGTACTGCCACCCCTGCGGCGTATCGCGGCCGGGGACGCGGCGGCGCGCGCCTGGCCGACCTGGTCTGGCTCACCTGGCGTCAGCACCGCGCGGTCATCGTCGCGGGCCTGGCAGTCGCCGGCGTGGTCACCGGTTCCATGCTGTACGTCGCCGCGCGCATCGCCACGATCAACCAGGAGTGCAAGAACACGGCCTGCCCGCCCGGCTCGGCCCAGGCCGCGTCCCTCACAGGCCTCTTCGGACTCACCAATCTGTCGCTCTTCCTCACCATCATCGTGCTGTTCCTGCCATTGCTGACCGGCGTGTTCCTCGGCGCCCCGCTGCTGGCCCGCGAACACGAGCAGCGCACCCTGCTGCTGGCCTGGAGCCAGGACATCACCCCGCAGCGCTGGCTGTGGACCAAGTTCGCGCTGCTCGGCGTCCTGACCGCAGCGGCGGCAGCGGCGGTGTCCGCCGCCGCCGGGCACCTGGCCCACATGGTGAGCATCGCGACCGGGAAGAGCTTGTTCTCCCTGGGCTCCGGCGCCGGGTTCCTGGTCAGCGGCATACTGCCGCTGGCGGTGCAGACCGTGGCGTGGCTCGCCATCGGTGTGGCGCTGGGCGCCGCGTACCGCCGCACCCTGCCCGCCATCTTCACCGCGCTCACCGGGTACATCGCCGTTCTCTTCCTTGCCGTGTGGCGGTATCCGTCCCTCATGACGCCGCTGACAGCCCTGGTCCCCGTCAGCGGCAACCAGGACTTCACCTCCCGGCTGGGCGCCAACAGCCTGGTCATCTACCGGGGCATGAACACGATCTACGACGCGTCCGGCCACGCCATGAGCCCCGCCGCCGTGCAGTCGCTGTGCCCGTCAATGAACAGCGACTGCCCGGCGCAACACCACCTTATGGAAGCCCTGCGCTATCAGCCAGGGAGCCGGATTCCCGACTTCCACCTCATCCTGGCCTGCGGCTATTTCGCCCTCGGCGCGATCGCCGTCGTCGCCGTATGGTGGCTGGTCCGGCGCACCAGCCTGAGCGCTGGCTAACGAGCCCAAACCTTGATCCCAGCCCCGAGTCCGGCAATCGAGCTCGCCTGGCATAGCGCAGTAGCTTCAGGACCAAGGAACCGCCACCTGCCCGAAGCCCTCAGAGCTGCGAAGGCGAATACGACACAGTTGGATTAGGCAGTGCACCAGTAGCTGTCTCCGCTGGTGCACAACGGATGCGGGCGCCCTCAAGCTGAGTTATCACGGCCTGATCGAGGCTGCCGCAGCTCTGCTCGATGACCCCCCGCAGGTAAAGCAGCCGGGCGCGGACATGCCCGTCGGCCCAGGGCAGGGCCCGGGCGATCAGCGCGCGGGCCCGCTCGGCTTGGCCAGCGTCCCAGGCGGCCTGGGCAGCAGCGGCAAGGCGCCGTCCCAGCCTTGGACTGTCTCGGGTCAGCGCCGCAGCGCGCTCGAATGCGGTCGCCGCCGAGGCGTGGCCCGCCCGCTGCCGCGCCCGCTCGGCCAAGGCCTCCTCGGCCGCCGCGATCGGCTCGTCGCTGGTCGATGCCGCCAGGGCCTGGTGCCAGGCACGGCGATCGGCTTCGTGCACACCCGGCAACGCGTCGGCGAGCGCGGCGTGTGCCCGCTGACGCTGGTTCAGCGGCGCCTCCTGGTAGATGACCGAGCGCACCAGCGGATGCCGGAAGATGATCTGCCCGCTGCCGGTCTGGACCAGTCCAGCGTTTTCGGCCGGGTCGAGCGCATCGGCAGGAATCTGCAGCAGGGCCGCGGCGCGCAGCACAGTCAACAGGTCACCGGTGTTGTCAGCCGCGGCGAGCAGCAAAGCAGCCGTGCCGGGCCGGGCAGGCCAGCGGTGCGCTCTTGGAAGACGTTGTGCAGGCGCAGCGTGAGCGGGATCGGCTCGGGCAGCAGATCCCGGCCCGCGAGCTGAGCGGCCGTCAGCTCACCCGGGAGTTCGAGCAGCGCCAGCGGGTTCCCCGCCGCCTCGGCCAGCAGCCGGTCGCGGATGGCTGGTGACGCGCCGGGAACGGCGGTTCCCAGCAGACTTGCAGGCGGCGGCCGCCGCCAAGCCATCCACGGGCAGCTCCGGCAGGCCCTTAGCCCGGAACCGGCGTGGCTGGCCGCTCTAGGAGAAACTCGACGATCTGCCCGTTGCTGACCTACGCCGACACGCACAAGGCCGCGGCCGAGGTAGCCGAGGTATTCCAGATGCAGATCATCTGCCTAGGCCAGGCCGCATCCAGAACAGGGAGATCGGCGCGTCGGCACATGCTCCAGGCGTCGACAGCCATTGCGCGAATAATCGATATGGGCCGTTGCTGTTTGCTTCGCCAGCTGGGCTGTGCGTGACAGGAGTGGCAGATCGGGGCACCGGCTCCCCGGGGCCGCTGACGACAGCCTCACGCCCGCCGCGGCAGCGCTCTGCCCGGATGCTCAGCACCCCGGCCGTGCGGCCCGTCCCATCACCTTGCGTGACAGGCGCAAGTAAGTTGGCCGACGTTCGGAACGGCGCGGACGGCCTCGATGCTCATGGCTCAGGCGCGCCGAGCAGGTCGCTCTGCGCGCCCGAGGTCGCCCGAATCTGCCGAATAGCGGGCGTTGCCAGAACGCATATCATGCATCGCTTAGCATATTTCGATCGGGGCTTGCTGGCTGCGGTGATGGCTGACTCGACTGCATGATTTCGTTATCAGGAAAGCCGGGCGCTGAGTATGTGTCCGAGCGCTTGCAGACACTCCCAGCAAGGCGCCGCCTCATATCAGCCTCGTTCTGGTGCCCGCTGCGGTCATCGGCTAACGACCGGCGGACTATGAGTTTTGCTGGCTATGAGGTGGCCGGTAGCCGGAGGCGGTGCGGGGAACTTATGGGGGAAAGTGACGTCGACGGCGAGGCCGCCGCCGCGCAGTGCGCGTGCCCCGATAGCGGCGCCGTGGGCGGTGGCGATGGCTCGGACGATTGACAGGCCGAGGCCATGGCCGTCACCGTGGTGGGCGCGGCGTTGGCTGAGCCGCTGGAAGGGCTGGAACAGCCGGCCGACCTCGGCGGCCGGAATGACGGGTCCGGTGCTGGCTACCGACAGGACAGCGCGGCCGTCCCTGGTTCGGGTCGTGACCTCAATGTGACCGCCGGCGACGTTGTGCTGGACGGCGTTGTCGACCAGGTTAGCCACCAGCCGTTCGGTCAGAATGCGGTCACCGTCGAGTGCGGCGGGCTGGGTAGTGGCCCAGATGTGCAGCCCGAGGCGGTCTGCTTCGGCGCGGCGGGTCAGCAGGACCTCGCCGGTGACGGCCGCGAGGTCGACGGACTCATGGTGGCACAGACCGCTCTCGCTGGTGGCCAGGGTAAGCAGCGCTTCGGTGAGGTCTTCCTGCTCGGCGTTGGAGGCGAGCACCTCCCCGGCGACATTGCGCCAGGTTTCGGCGGTGGTGCTCGGGTCATCCAGGGCGACCTGCAGCATGGCGCGTTCTCGGGTGAGGGGGGTGCGTAGCTCGTGCGAGGCGCTGGCGACGAAGTGGCGCTGGGCATCGAAGGCGGCTTCCAGGCGCGCGAACAGGTCGTCGAGGGTGTCGCCCAGGGCTTTCAGTTCATCGTCGGGGCCGCGCAGCGCTAGCCGCTGGTCCAGGCTGCTGGCCGAAATCCGGCGGGCGGTGGCGGTGATCACTGCCAGCGGGCGCAGGACCCGGCCGGCCACGAGCCAGCCGAGCGCGAGGGCGACCCCGGTGACGATCGCCAGGGCGATCGGCGCATCGATCAGCACCTGCCGCAGGTCGCTGGTGGTTATCTGTTTGCCCAGGGTGAGTTCCAGGTCGAAAAGCTGGACAGTGCTCAGAGCGTGAAAGCCCCGGTGGAGCGTGATGAGGCTGGGAGGAACCTGCACGTGGGTGAAGGCTGTCTGGTTGACCTTCCCTCCGGGGGCGATGGCCTGCTCGGCAAGCAGGTAGCTGACCGCGAGCAGGACCGCGCCACAGGCCAGGAACAGCCCGCCATACAGCGCGGTCAGCCGCAGCCGGGCGGTGCTGCGCGGCAGCCGCAGCCGGGCGCGGACCGCACTGCGCGCGACGGGGATGGCCATCATGATCCTCCGATGCGGTACCCGCAGTCGCGGACGGTCTCGATCACCGGCGGGTCGCCGAGCTTGGCCCGCAGCCGGCCGATGGTGGTCTTCACGGTGGTGGTGAACGGGCCGGCCGCCTCGTCCCACACCCGCTGCAGCAGTTCCTCGGCCGGGACTGGCCGCCCGTCGGCGGCCAGCAGGCATTCCAGCACAGCGAACTCCTTCGGGGTCAGCGCCAGCTTCCGCCCGGCGCGAGCCACCACCCGCCGTCCGGGATCCATGGTCAGGTCTTCGAAGCCGAGCCCGGCCGACGGCGGCAGGCCGGGCCGTCGGGCCAGCGCCTGGATGCGGGCTACCAGCTCAGTGAAGTCGAACGGCTTGGGCAGGTAGTCGTCGGCGCCTAGGCCAAGGCCCTCCACCCGGTCCCTGACCGAACGCGCGGCGGTGAGCATCAGGATCCGGCTCGCCGAGCGTTCGGCTGCCAAGCGGCGGCAGATCTCGTCGCCGTGCACGTCCGGCAGGTCCCGGTCCAGCACCACCACGTCATAGCAGTTCACGGCCAGCCGGTCTAGGGCGTCGCCGCCGTCCAGGGCCACGTCGGCGGTCATCCCGCGGCGGCGCAACCCGGCCGCCACCGCCCGGGCCAGCCGGTCATCGTCTTCGGCTATCAGGACCTTCATCGGCGCTCACCAGCTCCAGGATGACAGGTCTCGCCAGCGGGCTGGGCGAAGGTGACAGCCAGGTGACAGCTGTCACCTGGCTGTCACCCGGGCTCCGCTACACCTGGCATCGACAATGATCCAGCCAAAAGGGGAGACGCAAGATGAACGACAGCCGCGGGCGCCGCCCGCGATGGCCCCGGCTCCGGCCGACAGCAGCCCTGGTCACAATGGGCTGCATAGCCCTGCTGGCAACGGCATGCGGGAATGGCTCACTCCCGGCCCCCTCCACCACGGCAGGACCCACGCGTGTGCACGCGGCGCTTGCCTACGCGAGGTGCATGCGTTCCCGCGGCGTGCCGGACTTCCCCGACCCCGACAGCAACGGCAACTTCGTTCTGCCGTCAAGCTCGGTCAGCAGCCAGGAGACGGCGGCAAACCAAGTCTGCAACCACCTGCTGAATGTCGGCACTCCGCTGAACGCGGCGCAGACTCAGCACGCGCTCAGGCAGCTCGTGAAGTACGCCCAGTGCATGCGCGCCCACGGCGTGCCGAACTTCCCAGACCCGCGGATCACCAGCGGCGGGATCGGAGTGCCCAGCGGGTTCACCTTCGACACGGCCGGCCGCAATCTCGACCAGAAGTCGCCGCAGTACCAGACCGCGTCCCGGGCCTGCCAGTCACTCGCGACGCACGCCAAGGGATGAGGTCAGTCATAAGCGCGACGATCACTCACCACAGAAGATAAGCCGGCAAACAGATGCGGCTGCTGCGGCCGCAGCACCGAGAAACAAGCCGTCATCATAAACCCGCCTTATGACGTCATACCGAAAGCGCAGCCGGTATCACACCCGGCCAGTAGGGCGGACGCAGGCCGAACCTTTGGCCTGCGCCCGCTGCAGCCTCGTAGTTACCGGTCGTGGGCTGGGTCGTTAGTTAGTTTCGTTGACGACGAACGCCTGATTGAAGGGATTGCTGTCGGTGTATGTCCCGCCTGCGCTGCAGTTGCCTGCCGTGGCGCACGACACTGACTCGGTTTCCGCGAACCCGCCCTGGTTGAGGGTGGCGGTGCCGGGCACCTCGATGGCGGCCTCCCATTTGCCGTTCACTTCATTGGCCACGAACGCCTGCGTGTTCCCGGAGCTGTCGCGGTAGTACCCGGCCGCGCTGCACTCGCCTGCCACGGGGCACGACACCGTGTTGACGGCCGCGCGCCCGTCCTGGTTCAGGGTGGCGGTGCCGGGCACCTCGATGGCGTCCTGCCAGGTGCCGTTCACCTCATTGGCCGCGAACGCCTGCGTGTTCCCGGAACTGTCGGTGTACCACCCGCCAGCGCTGCACTTGCCCGCCGCGGCACACGACACCGAGTACAGTTCCGCCTGCCCGTCCTGGTTGAGGGTGGCGGTGCCGGGCACCTCGATGGCGTCCTGCCACGTGCCGTTCACCTCATTGGCCACGAACACTTGCCTGTGGTTGGCGCTGTCCAGATAGGTGCCGCCCGCGCTGCACTTGCCCGCCGAGGCGCACGACACCGTGTTGATGGTCGCGGAATCGTCCTGGTTAAGAGTGCCGATGCCGGGCACTTCGATGGCGTCCTGCCAGGTGCCGTTCACCTCCTTGACCGCGAACGCCTGGTTTCCGCTGCTGCCGCTATAGCTCCCGCCGGCGCTGCAGTTACCCGCCGAGGCGCACGACACCGAGGTGAGCACGGCGTTCCCGTTCTGGTTGAGGGCGGCCGTGCCGGGCACCTCGACGGCGTCCTGCCAGGTGCCGTTCACCTCATTGGCCACGAACGCCTGAACGCCGCCCGAGCCATCGGCGTACTGCCCGCCCGCGCTGCAGTTGCCGGCCGAAGCGCACGACACCGACAGAACCCCTTGACCCTGACCGCCCTGGTTGAGGGCGGCGGTGCCGGGTACCTCGATGGCGTCCTGCCAGGTGCCGTTCACCTCGTCGGCCACGAACGACTCAATGTGGTTGGTGCCAGCCGGGGTGTACTGCCCGCCCGCGCTGCAGTTACCCACCGAGGCACACGACACCGAGTTCACCGCCGTGTTCACGCCGAGGGCAGCAGTGCCCGGGATCTGCTCCGCACTCTGCCAGGTGCCGTCCACCTCCTTGGCCACAAACGACTGGATGTTGCCGTTGCCATCGACATACCTCCCGCCCGCGCTGCAGTTATCGGCCGAGGCACACGACACCGAGACAACAGCGCCACCCCCATCCTGGGTGAGGGCCGCGGTGCCGGGTACCTCCTGAGCTGTACCCCAGGTGCCACCCGAGGCGGCGGCCTGGCCGCCAGTGGCCACGTGCGTCCCGGCCAATGCCCCGCCCGCCCCGGTGAGCGCCATCGAGCAGGCGCAAGCCGCGACCGCGGCAATCATTGTGGCAGAGCGCCACCGATCATTCATGATCATTCTCCCTTTACTTGTCGTCGGCGGGCAAAGCCCACCAGCGGCCGTCGGCACGACCCCGGAGGTGCAAGCACTGACCCAGACCTGCTGTCAACGCCTCTGCCAGGGCTGCCGCCGGTGCGAGCGCACGGGCCTTTCTTGCCCATGCGGTGATCGTCACCGAGCGCCGCCTATCTGAGTGCGGTACCGGGAATTTTTGCGCTGGGCCTTAGCATGCGGTTAGCACGGCGCGGGCTGTGTCGCCTGTGTTGCGATTAGCCAGCCGGCTGGAGGTGATGGGGAGCAGGCGAAGGCGCTGTGGGGTGGCAGCCGGCATACTTGGATCTCGCCTGGGTCGGCACGCCCGTCATGCCCATGCCGCCGCCCAGCGGGCCTTTGTTACAACTGGCTGGTATCCAAGAGCCGGCGTCTTAGCCGGGGCTGCCATCGGCGCCGGGATCCTCGTGGTCGCGGGCACATTCGCGTTGTCCGTCCAGCAGCGGTACCGAGAGCTCGCGCCGCTGCGCGCGGTGGCGGCGACTCCGAAACAGGTCAAGAAGATGATCGGCGGTGACACGCTGGCGGCGTGCGCGGCCGGATCGGCCGCTAGCATGGCCCTCGCCGATCTCGATGGGCGCCGACATCGTCCGCGACATCTACCGGCCCGCTACGAAACGATCCAGCCGGTCTCCGGGTGATGGCGGTTCCGGCGAGCGCATCTGGTGCGGACCTTCGTCCGGGCCACGATCCCGCGCGTCCTGGCCTGACCTTGCTGCCACATGGGCGGATGCCGATGCCCCGCCTTGGACCGGGCGGGGCACCAGCAGAGCCGCGACCTTGAGGCCGTCAGGCGATGGACCATTTCGTCCCGTTCCACTTCAGGATCAGCACCTGGTATGCGGTACCGATCTGCACCCAGCCGACGGCAACCGCGTCGGTGCGGGAGATCGCGCTGACTCCGGATAGGAAGTTGACGTTCAGGCCAACGGATGAGGTGGTCCCGTTCGGGCTCGCAACGGCGGACCAGCTGTTGCCGTTCCAGTGCTCGGTCAGCGTCGCGTACGGCAGGGACGCGCCAGACTGAAGCCCTGTCGCCCAGATGTCGCTGGCCGAGGCCGCGCTCACGGCTTGCAGGTCGTTGAAGCCCGAGCCAGGGTTCGCGCCGGTCACCTGGGACCACTTCGCGCCGTTCCAGTGCACTATCAGCGCGTCGGTATCGCCGGGGAAGGTGTTGATCGTATCCCCCACGGCCCAGGCGTTATCCGGCGTCACGCCGCTCACGCCGAACAGGACGTTGCTCGCGCCACCGGGGCTGGGGCTGGCGACCCGCGACCACTTCGTGCCGTTCCAGTGCATCGTGAATGTGCCGGTGGTAATGTCAGGGTCCGGGCACGCGGGCTCGATGCACTCGTTGCCGACCGCCCAGGCATCGGTGGCCGAATCCGCGCTCAGGCCATACAGGGTGGTCGACGCGTCGGCCACGGTCGGGCTGTGCACCCGCGACCATTTCCGGCCGTTCCAGTGCAGAACCATTGTCGTGGACAGCAGCGTTGACGCGTCAGGAATCTCTGACCCGGCCGCCCAGACGTTGGTGGCGGACACCGCGGTCACGCCGTACAGGAGGTTGGACACGGTACTCGGGTCCGGGCTGGTCACCGCGGACCATTTCGCGCCGTCCCAGTGCAGGACCAGCGTGCTGAAGACGTTGGTCGTCCCGTCACAGTTCGCCGTGTCGCAGGCGTAGCCGACCGCCCAGACGTTGCTGGCGGACACCGCGCTCACGCCGGTGAGCTCGTCGAAGCCGGTGCCGGGGTCCGGGCTGGCGACCTTGGACCATGTCGTGCCGTTCCAGTGCAGGACCAGCGAGTCGGGGCCGTTGCAGCTGCCCGAGCAGCCGACCGCCCAGACGTCCTTGGACGACACCGCGGCCACGGCGTGCAACTGCCCCGCGCTGCTGGCAGCGCCGGGCGAGGCCGGCGCTGCCATGGCGGCCGCCGCGCGCGGCGTCGCCAGCGCGACCTGGCCGACCGCGACCGCCGACGCCCCGCCGATCAGCACGGCCGCGGAAAAGATGAAACCGGCATGGCTAAGATAATGGCGCATTCAGTGGGCTCCAAACATGGGTTATCGGCAGGGTATGCAGGGCGGCGTTGAACCGTCGGCCGGCCTTGCGCTTTCGGAAGTTGGCATCTGAAAGCTCGTCGAAATTTGACAACTGTCCGGGATCCGGGCCGGTGCTGAGTTAACTAATGGCAGTGGCCTGGGAGGAGGGTCAGTCAGAGCGGACCGGTCAGGGACAAGCCCGCCTGCCGACCGGCCTGGAGGCAAGACGATGCGGGCTGCGCCTTGGTACGACCAGCTGCCGGAGCAGGTCAGGTGACCTGGATGGTGAGGCGCTGGGCCGCCGCGGGGCTTACGCTGTTGTTCGCGGTGAGCCGGATTACGTACTGCTTGCCGCGGTCGGCCGCAGCCGGCTTGCCGGTGATGACGGCGGTGCCGTTCTTGTTGGCGACGAAGCGCAACCCCGGTGGCAGCTTGCCCTGCTCGGTCACCTTCGCTGCCGGATAGCCCGTCGTCCGCACCGTGAAGGTATGGCTGACGCCAGGCCGGAAGGCCGCTTCGCCCGCGGAAGTGATGGCGGGGGCCTGGTCCACGGTGAGCGTGAATGCCTGGGCGGCGGCGGGCGCCACGCCGTTGGACGCGGTGATGGTGAACCGGTAGATCCCGGCCGTCCCCGATGCCGGAGTGCCGGCCAGCGTTCCGCTGGTGCTCAGTGTCACTCCGGCTGGCAGGCTTCCCGACTCGGTGAAGGCAGGATTCGGGGTGCCGCTGCCCTCAACCGTGAAGCTGCCCGCCTGGCCCACCGTGAACGTGGCCTGGGTCGCGCTGGTGATCGCCGGGGGCTGGAGCGGGATCACCGTGGCATCATCGGCATCGGTGATCCCCACGAGCGTGTCGGTGTCCGGGTCCACCGCGACCCGGCTTGGAGCGGTGACCGGTATGGTGCCGGTGATGGCGTTGTCCGCCTCGCTGATCAGCGTGACGTTCTGAACGCCTACCTCGGGCGCGGCGAATACGGTGGCGGTCTGCGGATCGACGGCCAGGCCGACCAGGCCGCCGCCGATGTTCACCGTCCCGGTGGCAGCGCCGGTGGCCAGGCTGTAGCCGGTGACCGTTTCGTTGTAGTTCGCCGTGTAGAACAGGCCGCTGACCGGATCGACGGCCAGGTTCTCCAGGGAAGCAGGCGTGTCGATGGTGCCGGACACCGAGTTCGTCGCCCCATTGAGCACATAGACATCCGGAGACTCGACATCGTCGGGCACCGCGTAGCCGGCGTACACCATGTCAGTCGCCGGGTCAACGGCCACGGCCTCAGGGAGGCCGACACCAGTGGCGATCGTGGTGGTCAGGGTGCTGGTGGCCCCGTTGATCACGGCGACGCCGCCGTCGTCGCCCGCAGTCGCGATCCCGGCGTAAACCGTGCCGGTGGCCGGGTCCACGGCGATGCCCCCGTCTGTCTCATCGTCGAGCCTGGCATCAAGGGCGATGGTGGCGGTCACGGCGTCGGTGGCACCGCTGATCACCGAGACGCTGTCATCATCCGAGGTCAGCACGTAGACAACGTTGGTGTCCGGATCGACGGCGATGGCCTTCGGGGCGTTGGGCACCGGGATGGTGGCCGTGATCGCGTCGGTAGCCAGGTCGATGACAGCCACACGAGCCGTTCCGGTGCTGGGAGACACCGTGACGTACGCGGTGTCCGTCGGTGGGTCCACGGCCACGCCGTGGCCGACGCCGCCCAGGCTGATGCTCGTCTGGCCGCTGGGCGCTGCCGCATTAGCAGGCTGGCTGGCGCCTGCCGCGGCCAGACCGGTCGTCAACGCCACTGCCAGGGCTCCCGCTGGGGCGAGCCGGCGGGCCTTTCCGGCCCATACGGTGATGACCATCGCGCTCCAATCTCGGGTGTGGTACGCCGGAATTGTTGCGCTGCGGGCTAGCATGCGGTTAGCACGGCTCGGGTGCTATTGCCCGGCTTGCGGATAGTTTGCCGGTTGAGGGTGACGGGGCAGGGCGGAGAAGTGGAGTTTTTGCTGCTCGGGCCGCTGGTGGTGCGCAGCGGCGGCGGCGTGGTGCCGGTGCGGCCCGGCAAGCAGCGGACGGTGCTGGCCGCTTTGCTGGTGGCGGCCAACCGGGTGGTCACAACCGACGACCTGGCCGAGGCGCTGTGGGGTGCCAGCCCGCCACCGTCGGCGCAGGTCACCCTGCAGAACTACGTCAAACGGCTGCGTCATGCACTCGCAGACGCTGACCGAAGCCTGATCAGCACGCATCCCCACGGCTACCAGATCCGGGCCGGGCCCGGTGAGCTGGACCTGTTGCGGTTCCGGGGACTGGTCACGGCAGCCCACGCGGCCGGCCGCGATGGCCAGTGGCAGTCCGCGGCCGAGCAGGCGGCCACAGCGCTGGAGTTGTGGCGGGAAGACCCGCTGGCCGACGTGGACTCAGAGCTGCTGCTGCACCGCGAGGTACCGCCCTTGATCGAGATGCGGCTGCAGGCCGCGGAGATCAAGGCCGACGCCAGCCTGCACCTAGGTCGCCACGCCGAGGTGATAAACGAGCTGTCACAACTTGCCGCCGCTCATCCGCTGCGCGAGCGCTTCTGGGCCCTGCTGATGCTCGCCCTTTACCGGTCCGGCCGGCAGGCCGACGCGCTGGCCGCCTACCAGCGAGCACGGAAGATGCTGGTTGCCGAACTCGGCACCGAACCCGGTGCCGAACTGAGCAGGGTGCAGCATCGAGTGCTCACCGGTGAAGCTGACGCGGAAGATCAGACCCGGCCACCAGCACCGGCGCGTGCACGAGGCCTGCGTCGCGGGGATTCCAGTGATCCTGCCGCGAAGCGGCTGGCCGGCCCGCGGCAGCTTCCTGCCCCGGTCCGCGGCTTCACCGGACGCGCGGCCGAACTCGATCAGCTCAGCCTGCTGCTGGGCGATGCCTCGCCACAGCCACCGGGACCAGTGCTGATCTTGGCGATCGACGGGACAGCCGGGGTGGGCAAGACCGCGCTGGCGGTGCACTGGGCGCATCAGGTCGCCGCCCGGTTCCCGGACGGGCAGCTGTATGTGAACCTGCGCGGCTTCGGCCCCGTTGGCGCGCCGGCCGACCCCGCCGAGGCCATCCGCTCGTTCCTGGAGGCCCTGGGTGCTGACCGCGGGCGGATTCCGGTGAGCCTGGACAGCCAGGCAGCGCTGTACCGCAGCCTGCTGGCCGGCAAGCGGGTGCTGATCGTGCTGGACAACGCCCTCGACGAACAGCAGGTACGGCCCCTGCTGCCCGCGAGCCCGGGCTGCCTGGTGCTGGTGACCAGCCGCCGCCAGATGGCCGGCCTGGCCGCCGTCGACGGAGCCCGGCTGCTGAACCTGGACGTGCTTTCCCCTGCCGAGGCCCGCGAACTGCTCGCCCGCCGCCTTGGCCCCGAACGCGCCGCCGCCGAGCCGCACGCCGTCGGCGAGCTCGCCGTGCTGTGCGGGCGGCTGCCGCTGGCCCTGGCGATCACTGCAGCCCGTGCAGCAGCCCAGCCCGGCCACCCGTTGTCCGCCCTTGCTACCGAACTGCGCGACGAACACGGTCGGCTTGATGCCCTGGACACCGCCGACCCGAACGCCAGTGCCCGGGTGGTCTTTGCCTGGTCCTACCAGCAACTCGACAGCCCGGTCGCGCGGCTGTTCCGGCTGGCCGGGCTGCACCCGGGGCCGGACATCACCATCCCAGCCGCCGCCAGCCTCACCGGAACCACACAGCATGCAGCCCGCCGGGCGCTGCGGGAACTGACAGCAGCGAATGTGCTTACCGAGCACCTGCCGGGCCGGTACGCCCTCCACGACCTGCTTCGCGCCTACGCCGCCGAGCAAGCCCACCACACCGACAGCGACACCGACCGGCGCGAGGCCACTGGCCGGGTGCTCGACCACTACCTGCACACCGCCGCTGGTGCCGCTCTCCTACTAGACCCATCCAAGGAACCGATAGTCCTCGCCCCGCCCCGGCCCGGCACCGCCCCCGAGCAACCCGCCGATCATCGGCAGGCCCTGGCCTGGTTCGAGGCCGAGCACCAGGTCCTGCTCGCTTCCGTGACCCTCGCCGCCGGATCTGGGTTCGAGGGCCATGCCTGGCAGCTCCCCTGGGCCATGGTGTCCTACCTGCGCGAGCACAGGCAGGAACGGGCCGCGATCCAGCGCACCGCGCTGGCCGCCGCGGGACGCTTGGGTAATACCGCCGCGCAGGCCCTATCCAGCCGTCTCCTGGCGATAGCCTGCAGCGGCCTCGGCGACCACGACCAGGCTCGTGACCACTACGCCTGCAGCCTCACGCTGTACCAGCGGCTGGGCAACCGCCTCGGCCAGGCCAAGATCCACCAGAATCTCAGCGTGCTAGCCGAACGTCAGGGCCACTACGCCAACGCGCTTGGGCATGCCGAGCAGGCGCTGCGCCTGTGCCAGGCCATCGGCGACAAACTGTACGAGGCCGAAGCGCTCAACGACGTCGGCTGGTATCACGGCCTTCTCGGCGACTACCAGCAGGCCCGCGCGTTCTGCCGGCAAGCACTCACCCTCAGTGCCGAAACCGACGACCGCAGGCTCGAGGGGCATGCCTGGGACAGCCTGGGGTACGCGGAGCACCACCTGGGCAACCTCGCCGAAGCCGCCGCCTGCTACCGCCGCGCGGTCAGCCTGCTCCGGGAAACCGGTGTCCGCTTCGATGAAGCAGACACCCTCACCCGCCTCGGCGACACCCGCCACGCCGCTGGCGAGCTGGCGTACGCCCGCGAGTCCTGGCAGGAAGCGCTCACTATCCTCGAGGACCTGCAGCACCCCGACGCCGAGCAGGTCCGGGCCAGGCGAACCGCTTGCTTTGCCCAGATCCTGTCCGCCATATGTCCGTGATCACTGGACCAGTCGAACGCGCAACTGAATACTGCGGCAACCTGCGCCGTCGGCTCGAACGCGCAGTCGATACTGACCAGCTTTGACTCCATAACAGGTCAGCATCACACAATTGGACTCAATACCGAGCCGGGAGGAAGGTCGTCTCACGGATGAAAACCTGGCGCGCGGATAATGATCCTGCTAGGGCGAGCGGTTTGCGGACCGCTTGCTCCGCCTTACGGTCCGGGCGGGGCAAGATTTTCTAATCACCAAGCTGACGTGCTGATACTACGAGTAGTCACTGGTGGCAGGTGTTGGGTTCGAAGTCGCGGTAGGGACCGCCCTTGCGGGCGGCCCCCCGCACAGATCCCAGCGTGCGGGATTACCGCACTGGGCTCTTACCTTGGGT
>Ga0335074_10007338_pt1 | contig 15269 bp, 14 predicted proteins | sample Lox_Sample_23_FD_206715 | JGI IMG/M metagenome (GOLD analysis project Ga0335074, IMG submission 206715) | Soil microbial communities from Loxahatchee National Wildlife Refuge, Florida, United States - Lox_Sample_2.3 | ecosystem: Environmental > Terrestrial > Soil > Wetlands | place: USA... | reverse complement strand
GGCCAGGAGGTGGTGCGCCAACAGGACCGGCTGAGCCCGCTGCAGGTGCGTATAGCCGGGCAGGTAGGCATCGCCTGCCTCCCGGGCACGGACCAGCAGGACGTCTTGCAGGCCAAGGATGCCCCGGGCAACCTCGGCGATGGCTCGTTTGGTGAACAGGCGCAGGTCGGTGGCGACCTGGTCGTTCCGGCTGCGCCCGGTGTGAAGGCGCGCGCCAACTTCGCCGGCGAGCTCAGTGACGCGGCGCTCGATGGCGGTGTGCACGTCCTCGTCGCCCGGGCTGAACTCGAACGTCCCCTCCGCCAGCTCCTCTTCGGCTTGGGCCAGTGCCGCCAGGAGGGCTCCGGCCTCGTCGTGAGAGAGGAGGCCGCCTCGCTCGAGGCCGCGCACGTGCGCCCGGCTGCAAGTTATGTCGTCGGCCGCCAAGAGCCGGTCGAAGGAGAGGCTTTCGGTGAACACAAAAAGCTCACGGGCCTGTTTGCTCCCGCCAAACCGGCCCTGCCAGAGCGTCATCGGCGGTCACACTACCAACGGCCTGGCGGCCACCGGCCGTTGCTCAGGGCGCGTCCACGTCGGCGCCCGGGCCTTGCCGGCCAGCCCATGTTTGGATGCCCAGGCCGAAAATGCGCACGAAACCTTCGGCGTCTTGATGCCGGAACTGGTCGGTCGCGGAGTAGGTGGCCAGGTCGTGGACGTACAACCCGACCGGGCTGCGGCGCCCGGCAACGAAGCAGGTACCGCGGCCACCGCCGTCGGCAGCCGGCTCGCAGCGCAACCTCACCTCGCCCGACACGTGGCGTTGAGCCTCCTGCATGAAGGCATCCAAGGCCTGCTTGAGCGGCGAGTACCACAAACCGTCGTATACCAGTTCAGCCCATCGGGGCTCGAGACGGGCCTTTTCGTGGGCGAGGTCGCGTTCGAGGGTCATGCTCTCCAGGTCCGCGTGGGCCAACAGGATTGCGAGCGCCCCCGGGCACTCATAGATCTCCCGGCTCTTGATCCCGACGCGGCGGTTCTCGATCATGTCCACGCGACCCCAGCCATAGGGCCCTACCACGCTGTCGAGCTTGGCCACGACCTCTGCCAGGGGCTGCGCTTCGCCGTCCAACGCAACAGGCAGGCCCGCCTCGAAACCGACCACCACTTCCCGGGGGGCGAGCCCGGCCTTGCTCGCGGTCAGCTCGTAAACGTCGTCGGGAGGCGATACCCACGGGTCCTCCAAGATGCCGCACTCGACCGTTCGGCCCCAGAGGTTTTGGTCGACCGAATAAGGGCTGGCTTTGGTCGCGCTGACCGGGATGCCGAAACGCTGCGCGTACTCGATCGAGTCCTCGCGGGTGAACCCCCAGACCCGCACCGGGGCGATGACCTCGAGGTCAGGCGCCAGGGCGCGCGTGGACACCTCGAAGCGGACTTGGTCGTTGCCCTTGCCGGTGCAGCCATGGGCGACGGCGTCGGCTCCGTACTGGCGGGCCGCGGCCACAAGGTGCTTCACGATGATCGGCCGCGACAGGGAACTGATCAGCGGGTACCGCCCTTCGTAGAGCGCATTGGCGCGGATCGCGGGCGCGACGAAATCGCGGGCGAACTCCTCGCGGGCGTCTACGACGATCGCGTCAACGGCCCCCGCAAGGAGCGCCTTGTGGCGGACGGCGTCCCAGTCCCCGCCTTGGCCGAGGTCGGCGGCCAGGGCGATGACCTCGACCCCCATCTCTTCGCTCATCCAGCGCACCGCAACCGAGGTATCGAGCCCCCCGCTATAGGCGAGCACTACTTTTTTGGCCACTGCTTTGTCTCTCTTTCTGGTCGGGGTACCGGCTTTCTGGTCGGGGGTGACGGTTCTTCGTCCAAGGTGCGGGTCTTGCGCGGCCTCAGTCGGCTCGGCCGGCCATCCCCGCCAGCTTGCGGGCAACAGCCGAGCCCTTGACCCCGTCAGCGGCAATGACCAGCACCGTGTCGTCGCCGGCGACGGTGCCGACTATCTCGGCCAGGCCGGCGCGGTCAAGGGCCGAAGCCACGACATGGGCGCAACCGGGCGGGGTACGCACGACCACCAGGTTCGCCGAGGTGGCAATGTCGGCCACCCATTCGCCCAGCACGCGACGCAGGTGGACATCGGGGGCCAGGCGCTCGCGAGAGCCCTCGGGCAAGGCGTAAACAAGGGCACCGCCCTGGCGGCGCACCTTCACCGCGCCCAGCTCTTCGAGGTCGCGCGACGCTGTCACCTGGGTGGCGTCCACCCCTTGTTCGGCCAGCAGACGGACCAATTCGGCCTGGCTGGTCACCACTTGCTTTTCGAGCAACTGGGCGACGCGGTGCTGGCGCTGCGTCTTGGTGAGCTTCACGGTCATGGCCCCTCTGATCCCTGGGATCCAGGGCCAGAACCGAACATCCAAAGCAGGAGGCCGCGCATGGCCCGCAACCGGTTGGCCGCCTGGGGCCAGACCAGGCTGGCCGGCCCATCGATGACCTCGGCGGTGACTTCTTCACCGCGATGGGCCGGAAGGCAGTGCAAGAAAACGGCACCCGGCGCGGCGAGGGCCATCAACTGGCGCCCCACCTGGTAAGCGTGGAAGGCGTCGAGCCGCTGCGCGGTCTCCATTTCTTGGCCCATGGAGACCCAGACATCGGTGAGCACGGCATCCGCACCTGTCACCGCTTCGGCCGGGGAAGTGGTCTGCACCAGCTCGTTGCCGCTCAGTTCGGCGAACAAGTCCGCGGTGGCGCTGTCCAGATGGTGGCCATGTGGGGCGGCCACGGTAATCGCGACGCCGCTCAAGGCGCAGACGAGCGCCAGGCTGCGGGCGACGTTGTTGCCGTCACCGACCCAGGCCACGCGCTGGCCGGCCAGCTTGCCGCCCCACTGCGAGCGCATGGTCATCAGGTCGGCGATCGCCTGGAGGGGGTGGGCCCGGTCCGACAGGAGGTTTATGACCGGTACCGGCGACACGGCCGCCATGCGCTCCAATACGGTGTGGTCCAGGACACGCGCACCGATGGCGGCATGGTACTGGGCGAGAGTCCGGGCTACGTCTTCGGCCGTTTCGCGGCTGTCGATGCCCACCTCGTCGCCTCGGATGGTCACAGGGTGGCCACCCAGCTGGAACACAGCCACCTCGGACGAGCTCCGGGTGCGGGCCGACGGCTTTTGGAATATGAGGCCTACTCCCCGTCCGGCCAGCACCCGCGGCGGGTAGTCGTCCTCTGCCAGGTCCATGATCGTGATGAGCTCGGCAGGGCTCAGGTCGTCAACGTCGAGCAAATGGCGGGTCATCTTTCCTCCGGGTCCTTGTGACGGTGTGGCCCGGCCCGGGGCACCAACGGCGCCCGGCCGAGGATGGACGAGAGAATGTCGATGCCTTGGTCGACCTCGTCCTCGGTCAGCAGCAGTGAGGGCTCCAGGCGTAGGGCGGTCGGTGTCACCGCATTCACTATGAGCCCGCCTGCCAGGCAACGGTCGGCGACCTCGCGGGCTGGGGCCTCGGCGAGCTCGACCGCCAGCATGAGGCCAAGGCCGCGGCACTCGACAATCCCGTCGAGCTCGCCCAGCCTCTTGCGTAGGTAGTTGCCAGTCGCCTCTGCCCGAGCCGGGGTGTCCTCGGACTCCATCACCGACAGCGTCGCGCGGGCAGCCGAGGCGGCTAGTGGCTGCCCGCCGAAGGTCGAGCCATGATCGCCAGGGACGAACGCATCAGCCACCGCGGCGCGCGCCCAGCACGCTCCGATCGGTACGCCGTTGCCGAGCGCTTTGGCCATGGTCACGATGTCGGGCCGCACCCCGTAGTGCTGGAAGCCAAACCATTTGCCAGTTCGCCCGAGGCCAGCTTGGATTTCATCGACGATGAGCAGCAGGCCGCGTTGGTCGCACAGCTCGCGCACGGCCTGGAAGTACTCGGCGCCGGCGGGCCAGACTCCACCCTCACCCTGGACGGGTTCGAGCATTATCGCCGCTACCTCGGGCGTTATTGCCTTTTCGAGGGCTCCTGCGTCGCGCCAAGCTACATGGCGGAACCCCTCGGGCAGTGGCTGGAATGCCTCGTGCTTGGCCGGCTGGCCGGTGGCGTGCAAGGTGGCCAGCGTGCGGCCGTGGAAGGAGCCGTAAGCGCTGAGCACGACGTAGCGGCCATGGCCCGCCCATTTGCGGGCGAGCTTGATGGCGCATTCGTTGGCCTCGGCACCGCTGTTGGCGAAAAAGACCTTGCCTCCTAAGCCCGGTCCGGGGCCTGCGATCAGGCGGTCGAGGATCTGAGCCACCTCGGCGGCGGGCCGCGTGCCGTAAAGGTTGGACGTGTGGAGCAACGTGCGTGCCGCCTCGCATATGGCCGTGGCGACCACGGGGTGGGCGTGGCCGAGCGAGGTGACCCCCAGACCAGACAAGAAGTCAAGGTACCGCTTACCACTTTCGTCCCAGAGGTAAGAGCCCTCGCCGCGCACGAACGTCACCTGGGGGAGCGGGTAGGTGGCCATCAGGTAACTGGCGGTCTGGCTCGTCTCGGCGGGCCGTCCCATGGGCGCTGGGGACGGCTGGTTGGGCGTGCTCCCTGCCGGGGAGGTGCCCGCGCTCACGGCACGACCATGGTGCCGATGCCGCTTCGGGTGAAAAACTCGAGCAGCAGCACGTGCGGTACCCGGCCATCGAGGATGTGGGCCTGGGCCACACCGCCCTTTACCGCTTCGATGGCAGCACCGGCTTTGGGCACCATGCCGCCCACAACAGTGCCAGCACCGATGAGGGCCTCCAGGTCGGCAACGGCTATTTGGCTGAGCAGGCTTGCCGAGTCCTCCTGGTCGGACCGGATCCCCTCGACGTCGGTCAAGAACACCAGCTTCTCGGCCGAGAGGGCTTCGGCAATGGCGCCAGCGGCGGTGTCCGCATTTATGTTGTACGCCTGCCCTGACTCGTCCGTACCGATCGTGGCTACTACCGGTACGAGCTGTTCGGCGAGCAGGCGCTGCAAAAGTTCAGGGCTGACGCGGGTAACGTCGCCGACAAATCCCAGGGACGGGTGGCGCGGGCTGGCGTGGATCATGGCACCGTCTTCCCCGGACACACCCACTGCCAGCGGGCCATGGACGTTGATGGCCGCCACGATGTCCCGGTTGACTTTGCCCACCAGCACCATCCGGGCAATATCGAGAGTCTCGGCGTCGGTTACCCGTAGGCCGTCGCGGAACTCGGGCGTCTTGCCCAGCCGGCTCATGAGCTCGCCGATCTGAGGCCCGCCGCCGTGGACGACCACCGGCAACATCCCGACCGAACGCATCAGCACGATGTCGGCAGCGAAGTCGGCCAAGTTGGCACGGTCTCCCGCTGCGCCTGCGGTGCTCCTGGACAGAGCGCTGCCGCCGTACTTGACCACCACCACCTTGCCCCAGAACCTCCGGATGTACGGGAGCGCCTCTACCAGGACCTCCGCCTTGGCACTGGCACCGGCGCTGACGTTCGCCGTCCCGGGCGCCGTCCCTGTCGCAGTCCCGGTCGGAGCCGCAGTCGGAGCCGCAGTCGGCCCGAGCTCAGCGGGGCTGTTGAGGTCCAGGTTCCCGGGCACCTCAACGATTATACACCGCCCTGCATAATAATTCAAGTTGGGAGCGAGGCTGCCGGGCTGCCGGGGTGCCGCGCGGCGCCCGGCTCAAGGCACGGCGCCGGCCTGCGGGAGGCCCGTCGTCTCGGCCCACCCGAGCACCGCATTGGCACATTGCACGGCCTGGCCGGATGCCCCTTTTACGAGGTTGTCGAGGGCGCAGATGGAGATGACCCAGCCCGTGCGGGGATCTCGGCGTGCGGTCAAATGGGCGGTATTGCTGCCCAACGTAGCCTTGGTCGACGGGAGCCGCTCGGACACTACGACGAACGGCTCGCCGGCATAGGTCTTGGCGAGCACCTCCAGCGGGTCGGGACCCTGGCCGGGGCGCGCAGGGGCGTAGCAGGTGGCGAGGATGCCGCGGTTCATCGGGGCGAGGTGAGGCGTGAAGATCACTTGTGCGCCGGTCGCCTGCTCGATCTCGGGTGTGTGGCGGTGGTTGAGCAAGCCGTAGGCCGTGAAATCCTCGTCGACGGTGCAGAACTGCGTGCTTTCAGCCAACTTGCGGCCCGCTCCCGACACTCCGCTGGCAGCATCGACAACGATCCCCGACCTTTCCACGACACCGGCATTGATAAGGGGTGCCAATGCCAGCGCAGCCGCCGTCACGTAACACCCGGGGGCGGCAACAAGGCGGGCCCCCAAAAGCGCGCGGCGGTCGAGCTCGGGCAGCCCGTAAACCGCCTCGGGCAGCAGCTCGGGGCAGGCATGGGCTTCCCCGTACCAGGTCGGGTACGCGGCTGCTTCCCGAAGGCGGAAATCTGCGGCCAGGTCAACTATGTGGCTGACCTGGCCGAGCAGCTCCGGGACCAGGTGCTGTGACGCCCCGTGCGGCAGGGCGAGGAACACGAGCTCGGCCCCGGCGCTGGCCGCGGGCTCGACCGGGCCGTAGGCCATGGCGGGGTAGGCGGCAGCGAGCGAAGGGTAAAGATCGGCCACCGCGTGGCCCTGGTGCGAGCCGGCACCGGCCGCAATGACCTCGAAGCCCGGATGGAGGGCCAGCAGCCGGAGCAGCTCAGCGCCCGTGTAACCGGACGCGCCCAAGACGGCGACGGGCACCTTTTCGCCGGAGCCAACGCCCACCGGATCAGTATACATGTCGATGAATATACATTCAACATGGGCGCTACCGGGCGCGCACAGCAGTTACGCGGGCACCCCGGCGTGTTGGCGCCGCCGCCGGCGCCGGGCGGCTCAGCCGGCGCGCAGCACGGCCCCGTACGCCTTGGCCACGGCGGCCGCCGCGGCGTCACGCACGGAGGCGACTTCGGCGTCGGTCAGAGTGCGGTCGGCGGCCCGGAGGCGGGCACGGAACGCCAGGCTACGGCGCCCTTCGCCGAGCGATGGGTCCCGCCAGACGTCGAACAAGGCAAGTTCCTCGAGGAGCTCTCCCGCGGCCGCCCGGAGGGCGCCCTGGAGGTCCGCAGCGGCGACGCCATCGGCGACATTGAAAGCCATGTCGAAATCGCTGGCCGGGTAGCGGCTGACGGGACGAGCGGACCAAGGCTGTCCGGGAGCGGCGAGCATCGGGGCCAGGTCCACGACGACCACGGCGACCGGACCGGCCAGTTCGTGCCTCCGGGCCACGTCGGGGGCGAGCTCCCCTACTATGCCAGCCCTGGTACCGGCTAGGGTCACCGCAGCTCGGCGACCCGGGTGCAGGCACTCCCAGGCCGCGAGGGCGCCCGGTGCCTGGCCAGCGGCAGGCCCGCCGTCCCAGGCCGCAACCGCAGCTCCGGGAAGGCGTAGGGCACGTGCGGCGAGCTCCCAAATCCGCACCGCGTAGGCTGCGCCCGCGCCGGTGCCGGTGGCGACGACGCCCAGCTGCTGCCATTCGTGCACGCCGGCCACAAGATCCTCGTCCATCCCGGCCGCCGGCCGGCTGAACACGCTGCCCAGCTCGAACAGGCTGACGGCACCGGCTTGGCGTTCGGCATTGAAGCGCAGGGCACGCAGCAAACCCGGCAGCAGGGATGTCCGCAGCAATCGCTGAGACTGGTCGAGGGGGTTCTCGAGTTCGAGCGCCTCAGCTGGGTCGAGCCGGCACCGGGCCAGGTCTGCCTCCGACAGGAAGGTCACTGTCCAGGCTTCGTCCACTCCCGCCCCGGCGAGGGCTTGCACAAGCACCCGGCGCCGTTGCTGCAGCCCGGTGAGGCCGGTGGCGGCCATGGGGCGCTGCGGTAAGGAACGGGCGATGTTGTCATAGCCATAAATCCGGGCTATTTCCTCAACCAGGTCGACCTCGCGCCGGCAGTCGGGGCGCCACGTGGGCAGGGATACGTCGAGCTCGTCAGAGGCCGCACCGGGGCTCGCCTCGAAACCGAGCGGGGCGAGGAGCTTGGCACAGTCCTCCCGGGAGAGGTGCGTCCCAAGGACGAGGTTGACCCGCGCGGCGCGCAGCCGTACCGAGGGCAGCGGCGGCTGCGCAACGCGCTCGTCAGTGGTAGGGCCGCGGCGTACGCCCGGCCCGAGCAGCTCGACGAAACGGTCGATGGCCCTGTCGGGCAGCTCGATGTCAACGCCCCGCTCGAAGCGCGTGCGGGCCTCGCTCGACAACCCGAGCCGCTTTCCCGTCATCGCCACCGCCAGGGGGTCGAAGTTGGCCATCTCGAGCAGCACGCTCGCGGTAGCCGCGGAAATTTCCGCGCTGGCTCCCCCCATGATGCCCGCCAGTCCGACGGCTGCCCCCGTGCCATCGGCGATGACGAGGTCGTCCCGGGTCAGCACACGCGTGCTGCCGTCCAAGGTCACGAGCGTCTCGCCTTCGTCAGCGCGCCGCACCGATAACCCCCGGCCGCCGAGGCGGTCGAGGTCGTAGGGGTGGTTGGGTTGACCCAGCTCGAGCATCACGTAGTTGGAAACATCGACGATCGGGCTGATCGGCCGCATCCCGCTCAGGGCGAGCCGGTACGCCACGAGGGCCGGCACCGCAGCTGCTTGCACACCCTCGATGACGGTACCCGTGAAGCGAGCGCATAGGGCTTGCGCTGCGGGGCGCACGGACACGTTCGCCGCTTCCACAGCCTCGTCCACGCTGTGGCGTGGCTCGGGCACCGAAAAGGGAAGCCTCATCGCCGCCGCCAGGTCGCGCGCCACACCCGCGATCGAGAAGCAGTCCGAACGGTTGGGGCTGATATCGAGGTCGAAAACCACTTCGGGCCCGATGCCCAGCGCGGGCGCGAGCTCTTCGCCAGGCGCCAGAGGGCGGCCGCGGGCAAGCTCTGGGCCGAGCAACATTATGGCCGGCACCGGGCCATCTGGGCCGAGGCCAAGCTCCGCGGCCGAGCACAACATCCCGTTGGACCACTCGCCACGCATTTTTCGGCGCCCGATCTCTATGCCGCTCGGCATGGTCGTACCCACGGTGGCCAACGGGACCAGGTCGCCGGCCCGCATGTTGAAGGCCCCGCAGCAAACTTGGAGCGCCTCGCCATCGCCGGCATCGACATCGACAAGGTGGATCCGGTCAGCAGCCGGGTGCGCCCGCGTGGCCAAGACGCGGGCGACGACGATGCCCGGCCAGGGGGCGGCCACCCTTTCGATGCCATCGACAACCAAGCCCAAAAAGGCCAAAGTGTGAGCCAGCTCGGCCACCGAAGCCTCTGTCGCGCCCGGCGCTCCTGTCACACCCGACGCTCCTGGCGCACCTGGCGCACCCGGCGCACTTGGCGCTCCTGGCGCCCCCGGCGCCCCGAGGGGCGTGAAATCCCGGAGCCAGGAGAGCAGTACTTTCATGGTCGCCTAGAACTGGCCCAAGAAACGGATGTCATTGTCGAGCATGTCGCGAAGGTCCGACAGCCCGGCGCGGACCATGGCCAGGCGGTCGATCCCGAACCCCCAGGCGAACCCGGTGTACTTTTCGGCGTCGATCCCGACCGCCTCGAACACAGCCGGGTCGACCATCCCGCAGCCTCCCAGCTCGACCCAGCCCGAGCCGGCACAGGTGCGGCAGCCGCTGCCCCCGCAAACCCAGCAGGTAACGTCGAATTCGGCAGAAGGCTCGGTGAAGGGGAAGAAACTAGGCCGCAAGCGCGCTCGTCGGCCGGAGCCGAAGAAGGCATCGGCGAAGGCGTCAAGCGTGCCGGCCAATTGGCTCATGGAGATGCCCTCGTCCACCGCAAGCCCTTCCAGCTGATGGAACACGGCAAGGTGGGTGGCATCTGGTGTGTCCCGGCGGAAACAGCGACCGGGCGCCACGACGTATATCGGCGGAGGCGACGACTCCATCAACCTGACCTGTACCGGCGACGTGTGCGTGCGCAGCAGGATGCTTTCGGGTTTGCCGGCTTTTAGGTAGAAGGTGTCCCACATGGCGCGAGCCGGGTGATGCGGAGGCATGTTGAGCGCTTCGAAATTGTGCCAGTCGTCCTCAGCTTCAGGGCCCTCTGCGACCGAAAAGCCCATGGCAACAAAAATATCTTCCAGTTCTTGGCGGACCTGGGTAATGAGGTGCAAGTGGCCGCGCGGTACTGGTGCCTGCAGGCGCGTGGCAAGAGGCCCGTGCTCGTTGTTGAACAGCAGCGCTGTTTCCGTAAGGTCCATCCGCTCCGACTCCGCCCGGCGGCGCGCCTCATCGGCTTCGAGCTCAGCCAAGCGCTCGTTGAACAGGTGCTCGAGCGTCGCCCGGGCTTGCTGGAGCGCCTGGCCCATCTGGCGACGGTCGTCGGGGCTCAGGTCGCGCAGGGTGGCGTTGATCGCCGCCAGTTCGCTCCGCCGGCCGAACGCCTCGGCCTCGAGCGAGCGCAGCTCGTCAGCGCTGGCGGCAGCAACGATAAGGGTGCGGGCGCGGTCGACGGCCGGCAGGACAGCGTTCATGTTCCCGCTAGCTTGCCAGTTCCGGTCGCTCCGCGAAGGGGAGTTCCGTGCGCCGCGCCGGCTAGCGGCAGCGTAAAGCACACCGTGGCACCCTTCCCGACAACCGAGGACGCCAGCAATCTCCCACCGTGCGCTTCGACGATCTCCTTGCTCAGCCATAGGCCGAGACCAAGGCCGCGGGCGGTCGTACGGGTGCTACGAAAGAACTTCTCGGTAACGTGTGGCAGCTCGTCGGGATGTATGCCGCGGCCATCGTCGTCGACCCTGACGACCGCCCATCCGGCCTCGGCCGGGCTGCCACCCTGGCCCCCAGTGGGCATAAGGTTGGCGTCGTCATCGGCCGGCGAGCCGACGGCATTGGGCGGCCCACCCGGTCCCCGCAGTTCGTCCCGTGGCGGCGCTCCAGCTAGGCGATGAGCGAGAGCCGAACCCCGGCCAAGACGGGAAACGGTGACCGAGACTCGGGACGCACCGCCATGGGTGCAGGAATTCTCGATGATATTGGTGAGCACTTGCTCCAGCCTGAACGGGTCGGCAAGTACCACCCAGCGACGGGGTGGGACCCGAGCGGAGATCTCGACCGCGGGCCAGGACAGCAGGAAATCGGCACGTACCCGAGCTAAGACCTCCGTCAGGTCGATGGGACGGCAGTGCACGGCGAGCTGGGCCGGGCCGAAACCACTCGAGCCGAGCAGGTCGTCGACGAGGCGAGCCACTCGTTCGGTGTCGTGAAGGATGCCGCGCAGCATCTCGAGCTTTTCCGGCTCGCTGAAATCCGTCCAGTGTGCCAAGAGCATCTCGGTGAAGCCTCGGATCGAGGCGAGCGGTTGGCGCAGTTCGTGGCTGACGGTGGCGATAACCTCGCCGGGTTGGGGCGCTGACAAACCGGAGCCGCCCGCTGCGCCGGCCGCATCATGCGACGTCAATTGTTCCTCGGGTTCAAGTGGTCCCCGTGGCGGCGAGCAAGCGCCGCTCTCCGCCCCGCGGGCCCTCGCCACGACTGCGGCGCTGGCGCGCGACCTCAAAGCAAAGGACGGCCGTCGCCATGCCCACGTTGAGCGATTCCGCACCGCCGGCCATCGGTATCGTCACCAAGCCATCGAGCGCGGCCGACATTTCAGCCACGGGCAACCCGGATGCTTCGTTGCCGACGACGATGGCGCAGGGCTGAGCCAAGTCGGCGTCAGCGTAATACTCGCCGCCCACGGCTACGGTGCCCCACCGGCGCAAGCCCCAGCCGCCTATCGCCTCGAGCGTCGCCCGCGGTGCGGGGGCGGCCACAATAGGGAGGTGCAACACGGCGCCGGCCGACGAGCGGACGGCCTTGGGGTTCCACATGTCGACCGTGCCTTCGCAGCAGACCAGCGCATCCGCACCGGCCGCCCACGCCGAACGGGCCACCGTGCCAGCATTGCCGGGGTCGCGCACATCTGCGCATACCACCACCAACGAAGGGCCCCTGGCTCCGATATCGGTCAGCGACGGCACCGGCATCGGCACGACGGCGAGCACCGGTTGGGGGGTCACCGTGCCCGCCACCCGGGCGAGCACGCCTTCGTCCAGCTCGAAAATACGCGTACCGGCGGCGTAGCAGCGGTCCAGCAACGTTTGCAGCCGCTCGGCCCGGGCGCTGGAGCGGTCCCACGCCACGTCCACGTACAACGCCTCGACAGGCACGCCCGCGAGCAAGGCCTCCTCCAGGAGGTTGGCGCCCTCGATAACAAAACGCCCTTCTTCCTGGCGGGCGCTCCGCCGCGAAACCAGCCGCCGCAGCCGCTGGACTCGCTGGTGGCGGTAGGCGAGTGCGCTCAAGCCGCCGCTACCTCAGGCCTCACGCCTCGCCGGCTGCGGTCCTCACCCTGGCTCGTCGGACCGGGCCAGCTGTGGCACCCTCGCCCGACGCGGTCCGACGATCGGCGCCGGGGGCCTCTGCAGGGGCCTTGGCGGCGCTTGGCGCCGCAGGCACAGCCTGGGCGGCGACATGCACCAGTTTGGAGAACGCCCCAGGGTCACTCACAGCCAAGTCGGCGAGCACCTTGCGGTCTACCTCCACCCCGGCCGCCGCCAAGCCGGCGATGAAGCGGCTGTAGCTCGTACCGTTGGCGCGGCACGCGGCGTTGACCCGCTGGATCCACAGGCGGCGGAACTCGCCTTTGCGGGCCCGGCGGTCCCTGAAGGCGTACATGAGCGAGTGCATGACCTGCTCGTGAGCGGCCCGGTAGCTACGGCTCTTGTTGCCGTAGTACCCCTGCGCCGCCTCGAGGACCGAGCGGCGGTGCTTTTTGCTGTGAACGGCGCGCTTTACCCGTGCCACGAACGTCTCCTCTTGCCCAACGGACCGGCTAGATGCCGAGCAGGCGCTTGACCAGGCGGGCGTCGCCGGGAGCGACGTCCTGCGGGCGGGCGAGCCGCCGAACTCGCTTGGACGACTTCTTTTCGAGCAGGTGCCGGCGCATCGCCTGCTGGCGGCGCAGGCGGCCGGTCCCGGTCACCTTGAAGCGCTTGGCGGCACCCCTGTCTGTCTTTTGCTTCGGCATTGCAGCTCTCCGGTCTCCTCCGGTCGCACCCAGCCCGTCACCGTGGCTCATTTGCCCGCGTTGACAACACCCATCAGGGTACCGGACTGACAAGGTAGCAGAAGCCGCCGGCCGACTCGCAGTCAGCCCCGCGTCGGCCCCGCTCCCGGCCAGCCTTCTCGGCCCGCCTTATGGGGCCGCAAGCCCCCTCTCAAGCCTGGGCGTCCGGTGGCCCAGTCTCAGCGCGGTGCCGCAGCGACCGAGGAGGCCGGCTCAGGTTCGTGCTCAGGCCGTCGCGGTCGCGCCCCGTCGGCTGCGAGATCCGGTGTGGCGGCTTCCCGGGCAGGAGGCACGGGAGCGGCTGAGCCCGCCGTGCCCGGTGGCCGGGGGGCCGGCGCTGTGCTCCCCGCTGTCGCCGGCGGCGCTGTGCTCCCCGCTGCGGCCGGTTGCGCTGTGCTCCCCACTGTCGCCGGCGGCGCTGTGCTCGCAGCTGCTGGAGCGGGAGGGATGCCTGCCAAGGCCGCCTCTGCAGTCCTGCCCGCAGGTGCGACGGCGGGCGTGGAGGAGGCGGGCGGCGGTGCCGGTTCTTGGTCCGGCTCCGCTGAGCCCCTCGCTGCGTCGGGAGCGCCCTTGCGAGCGGCCTGGCGCGCCCGGCGGTCGGGCGCCAAGACCATGGTCATGTTGCGCCCGTCGAGCTTGGGCGCGGCCTCCACTTTGGCGACGCTGGACACCTGCTCGGCCAGGTCTTCCAGGATCTTCATGCCGAGCTCGGGATGGCTCACCTCTCGGCCCCGGAACATGATCGTGACCTTGACCTTGTGGCCATCCTCGAGGAACCTGCCCACCTGGCGGGTCTTGGTGACGAAGTCGCCGCTGCCTATCTTGGGCCGGTACTTCATCTCTTTGATGGACGTATTGGTGGCTTTTTTCCTCGACTCCTTGGCCTTCTGTGCGGTCTCGTACTTGAACCGGTTGTAGTCCATCACCCGGCACACTGGCGGGTTGGCGTCGGGAGCTACTTCGACCAGGTCGAGGTCGAGCTGGCGCGCTACCGCGAGGGCGTCGGGAAGCGCCTTTACCCCCAGCTGTTTGCCCTCGGGGTCGATAAGACGCACTTCACGTGCGCGGATGCGCTCGTTGACTCGGTGCTCGGTTGGTTCGGGTGCAGTGGCTATGCGTGATCTCCTTGATATGGCTTCAGAGCCGCAACAGGCTCCTCTAGCAAACCTTTGGCTCGTGCGCCGCCTTCAGCCGGAGCCTCAGTTTGGCGCGGACAACAGACGCCTGGCCGTTTGGCAGCCAGCAGGGTACGACCCGGTCGTCCCGCGCCAAGAGGTCTGGACGGGACGAGGTGTTGGCTCGCCGCGGTGCCCGGAGCAGGTGGCGCGACGAGACAGCGTAGGCGGCACAGGTCACGGGCAAGGCGATGGGCACTCGGCCCTGGTGGCCGCCACCACGGCCACTACAAACCTCTCCCAGCCTGACGAGGAGCTCCCCCCGCGCCTCCCAGCACGCGCCGACGGCCGGTAACGCCAGCCGGGGCGGCCGAGAACGATCTCATGCTCGGCACACTAATTACCGTCTGTGACCATTACGCGCTGCCGGGCTCCTTTGGTCGGTACCGTGCGTGGTTCGATTCATCCTAGAGTAGCGCGGTGAGCACGCTTTGGACGCCGAGTGGAGAGCACCCGGTGCCGCGCGCCCCGGCGGGCGGCCCAGGTCAACCTGGGAGCGGCGCGCCACCTGGAGCGCGCGGGGGTAATGGCGACGACGAGGGCGAGGGCACGCCTGCCGGGCGGCCTGCTCGGCGTAGCGCGGCCGGCCAGCGCGCCGAGCCCAGCCCTGAAGAGCTGGCCGAAGCGCAAGCCGAGATGGAGGCAGTGCGCCAACAGCTGCTGGAAGCGCCCATCGAGCTCGTCATCTCGAACCATGTCATGGGCTTGTGGGAGCTGGCCGCCCTAAACCTGTCCGAACGCCCGCCGCGGCTCCCCCAGGCCCAGCTGGCGATCGACGCGATGGCGGCTCTGCTCGAGGGGCTCCGAGGCCGCCTCGGCGAGCCGGAGAAGAGCCTGACTGACGCGTTGGCCGAGATCAGGATGGCGTTCGTCGAAAGGGCGAGGGCGCAGCGCTCCGGCAGCGGCACCTCGGGGCCCGGCGAGCCTTAGCGCAGTGCCTGACCGCCGGCCAGGCTGCCAGCGGTTCAGCCCCACCAGGGCCGGGCCCAGCTCTCTGCCACCGCGGCGGCAATGCCGCCCAGGCCAGCCAAGTTGTGGCGCACATGCTCGAGGTGCTCGAGGACCCACAGCCCATAGCCGTACCGTGCGGCAACGCTGAGGTCGGCGGGAGGCAGAGC
>Ga0335074_10007337_pt1 | contig 15269 bp, 14 predicted proteins | sample Lox_Sample_23_FD_206715 | JGI IMG/M metagenome (GOLD analysis project Ga0335074, IMG submission 206715) | Soil microbial communities from Loxahatchee National Wildlife Refuge, Florida, United States - Lox_Sample_2.3 | ecosystem: Environmental > Terrestrial > Soil > Wetlands | place: USA... | reverse complement strand
CCCGGTGTGGCCGCCGCTCACATCTGTCACGACGATCTTGACCAGGAACGCCGAGACGCCGTAGCAGATGCCACAGGCCAGGGCGAGCGCCAGTGGCCGGAGCGTGGCATTCCGCCCGGCAACAGTGAGGCAGGCCGCCACACCTGCCGCGAGCCCCGCGCCGAGCGGCAGCACGACCAGAAAGCTGACGGTCGACCGGCCCTCGGTCGGCTGCGCGATCGCCAGGAATCCGGCCAGACCGATCGCGGTGGCCACGACGCCGCCAAACAGCAGGCCGTCGAAGCGCCGCCGCAGAAACGCGCTGATGAGCGCTGCGACGATCATGCCGCAGGCCAGGATCGGCTCGACGAGTGCGAGCGGTCCGTAGCGCAGGGCCAGGACCTGCAGGGCAAAGGCGCACAAAGTGCCGCCGACGGATGCCACCCACAGCGGCTGCCTCACCAGGTCGAGGAAGATCTTCGGCGAGAGTGCCTGATGGCTCTTGACCCGTTTGGTGCTCCGCTGGTCGGCCACGGAGGCGATACCGAACACGATTGCGGCGGCGACAGCGAGCACTACGGCGATCAGCGGCGACAACGGCGGCCTGCCCTCCTCCGAACCCCGCCGGGAGCGCGCACTACTCCAGGTCGTCAGCGGCCACGGCGATCACCCTGCACCAGTTCTGCACCCATACCCGTTTCCGGCAAGGTCAAGATCGGCCGGCCCTCCCAGACTGCCCCTAGGGCGGAATGAAAGGCGGGACGAACGGCCGACAGGACGCGACTTTGGTCCGTTCCCCGGCGCGGCCGCGCGGCCGAGTCTGGAGGGGCAGGTTCGCCCTGCTACTCCCAGCACTGCTAGCACTGGCGGTTTCCATGACTGAGCACCTGCACCCGACCACCGTGGCTGACCTCGCGCTGGCGCCCGTCTTACTGAGCATCGAGCGAAACCTGGCGGCATTGCGTAGCTGCGACGACCTCAGCTATGCGCTGGCGCTCGAACTGAACGACGACGACGCCCTGTACCACACCCCGGCCGAGCGTGCCGCTCGCATCCAGCGCTATGCGGTCCGGTTCGTCGACCTGCACGGCTGGGACGTGAGCGCCACTGCGGACCTGCATGGCCTTGCGGTGTCACACGGCCAGTACAGCCTGCCGGTCATGCTGGGCAAGCGGCTCCTCGACTACGTGCGACCCTGACCTCGGCACGCGACCGGGGAGCAGGCATCGATGATCCGCAGGATGGGCTCGGCGCCAGGACCGGACGCCACGACGCGGATCACCGCGATGTCAGCGCCTGCGGCTTGCCGTCGCACCGCATCAGCGGCTCCGTCGGCCGGGCCGAAGTACCCGAGCGCGCGCAGCATCCGCTCCGGGAACGCGCGGACAATCTGCTCGCGGTCGGTGCCACGCGCCTGCAGTTCATCCAGGCTGTCAATCTCCGCCGCAAAGCCCATCCGCGCGAACGCCGACCGGAAGGCGCGCGGCGGCGCACCGCTCCAGCCCAGGACGTAGGGGAGCAGTGCCCTGGCGAACGCCAGCCGGGCGATCTCGGGGTCATCATCAACGCACACCCGGACGGAGGCGGCTAGCGTCACCCCGGCCGGGTCGCGGCCGGTCTGCTGCGCCCCCTCCGCGATCAGGTCGCGCGTCTGCGTGACGTTCTCCGGCGTGCACCAGCTCAGGTAGATCCCGTCCGCCAGCTCGCCGCCCAGCCTGACCATCTGCGGACCTGCCGCGCCCAGATAGACCGGGGCTGTCACGGACCCGCCAGGCAGCCGCGCCGCCTCGTAGCTGATACCGGAGCCGGCCCAGGTCACGCTCTCCCCGGCCAGGAAGCCGCGGATCGTGGTCAGGTACGCGCGCACGAGCGCCAGCGGCGACCGCTCACTGATGCCCCAGGTCTGCCGGTAGGCGGCTTCGTAGGAACTGCCCGCGCCGATGCCGAGAATGAAGCGCCCGCCGGTGAGCCGGCTGAGCGCGGCAGCACGGACCGCCAGGCTGACCGGCGTGTCCTGGCCGACGGGGACGACTCCGATGGCGGTGCCGATCCCGTCCGGCAGCGTGCTCCGTGCCGCGGCCCAGCGCAGCGCGCACGCCTGAAACGGGTCGGCGATGCTGCCGATCCAGATGCGGCCGAAGCCGGCCCGGGCAGCCTCCGCCACGACGTGCGCCCCGGCTGCGTCGTCCAGGTCAGTCGTGTCCAGCCCGACATCAATCTGCATGCGTCGCTCCCGAGTACGGTTACCGGCCTGCTACTGGTCCTTGAGCGCTGCGGTCATCAGTGCAGCCGAGTCGTCCAGCGAGAGCGCGGCAGCCTGCAGGTGGTGGAAGAACACGTTGTAGCGGTCCACCTCGGCCAGGTCCTCGATCCAGAGCACGCCCGTCTGGTACCCGATGCACACAACGTCCGGGTCGGCTGGATCCGGGAAGGCCAGGATGGCGAACGGCAGGTCCATGGAAACGTACGCGCCGCTGCTGAACGGGATGAACTGCAGAAACGTGGTGTTCCCCGAGGTCAGCTCAAGCAGGTACTCGATCTGCGCGCGCATGACCTCGGGCCCGCCAACCTGGCGGCGCAGCGCGGCTTCGTCCAGAACGACCCACATTTTCGGCGGGTTTGACCTGGCCCGGCGCTGGCGCTCCAGCAGCATCTCGACCATCCGGTCCGGGGGCGCCGGATAGGTTCCAGTCCCCGCCCGGCCTGCGGTGATCACCGCGTGTGCGTAGTCGCGCGTCTGCAGCAGGGTCGGGAGACGGCCCGGGTTGTACTGACGGATCTCTGTTGCTTCGCTTTCCATGCCCAGGTAGGTCGCCAGGTGCGGCTCCACGCTGTCGCCGTAACCCTGCCACCAGCCTTTCTGCCGCGACTCGCGGGCAAGCTCGATCAGTCTGGCGCGCTGGTCCTCGGGCACGCCGTAGATGCGCAGGAGATCACGGACATCCCGCGGGGACACTGATACCCGGCCTGTCTCGATGCGGCTGATCTTCGATGCCGAGCACTCGAGGCGAGCGGCGGCTTCCTCACAGGTCAGGCGGGCGGCTTCGCGCAGGCGTCGTAATTCAGCGGCGAGACGCCGACGACGAACCATGCCACCGGACAATAACGTAGTAGCGGTGTTACCCGGGGCACGAGCGAAGTGCCGCGTGGTACCCGGCCACGTTTCCGCTCCGGAATAATCGCCAGCCTGCCGCCACCTTCGCGCTTGACCCTGACCTAGCGTCTGGGTTGCAGGATGCTCGCATGAGCGAGCAAACACCCGAACCGGCGCCGGGGCTGGCGATCGACGCGCGCGGGATCAGCAAGTCGTTCGGCCAGCAGACGGCGCTCGACGGCCTCGACCTGCGCGTGCCTGCGGGCGCCGTCACCGCGCTGATCGGCCCGAACGGATCGGGCAAGACAACCACCGTCAGGGTCCTGTCCACGCTGCTGGCGCCTGACTCTGGCTCGGTGACCGTATTCGGCTACGACGTCGTTGCCGATGCTGCGGCCGTGCGCGGGCTGATCGGCGTAACCGGCCAGTTCTCGGCAGTGGACCAGCTGCTGACTGGCAGGGAGAACCTGGCACTGATGGCTGACCTGCACCATCTGCGGCGCACCGTAGCCCGCGAACGGATCCCGGATCTGCTGGCGCGCTTCGAGCTCGCCGAGGCCGCCGACCGTCCCGCTATGACCTACTCGGGCGGGATGCGGCGCCGGCTCGACCTTGCCATGACGCTGATGGGTGAGCCGAGCATCGTGTTCCTGGACGAGCCGACCACCGGGCTCGATCCGCGCGGCCGGCTGGTGCTCTGGCGCATCATCCGCGAGCTGGTCGCGAGCGGCGTGACAGTCCTGCTCACCACCCAGTACCTGGAGGAGGCGGACCGGCTGGCCGACCAGGTCACGCTGATCGACCACGGAAGGCAGGTAGCTGACGGAACGCCCGCCCAGCTCAAGCGGTTCGCGCCGGGCGGCCGGGTGCGCCTTCGGTTCGCCGGCGAGGGCGTGCTCGCGGAGGCATCCAGCCTGTTCGACGGAGCCGAGCCGGCTGAGGACGGCCTCTCGCTGGTGCTGGCGAGCGACGGCAGCGTCAGCTCACTGCAGCGCGTGCTCGACACGCTTGCTGTTCACCAGCTGCCGGTGGAGAGCCTGTCGGTGGAGCCGCCGGATCTTGACGATGTGTTCTTCGCGCTGACCGGTCAGGAGGAGAGACGATGACGGCTCAGGCGTTCGCCGTGTCCGATACGGCGACCATGCTGCGGCGGGATCTGAAGCACGCGCTGCGCTTCCCGATGGTGGCAATGAGCGGTTTCCTGACGCCGGTCGTCCTGCTGCTGCTGTTCGACGGGGTTTTCGGCCGCACACTGCGGGCCGGGCTGCACGGGGCAGCGCTCGGTGGCGGTTACGTGGATTACGTGGTGCCCGGCGTTCTGGTGATGGCCGCGGGCGGCGTTGCCGAGGCCACTGCGATCGGCATCAACACCGACATGAGCGAGGGGATCATCGCCCGCTTCCGGACGATGGCGATCTGGCGGCCCGCGGTTCTTGCCGGGCCGGTCGCCGGCAGTGTGGCGCGCACCGTGCTGACCGGGGCCGCGGTGCTCGCCGTCGGGATCGGCCTCGGCTTCAGGCCGCATGCGAGCGTGCTCGGCTGGCTGGCGGTCGCCGGGCTGTTCGCGCTGCTCGGTCTCGCGCTGTCCTGGCTTACGGTGGCGTTCGGGCTGCTGGCGAAGACGCCTGCCGGGGCGAACAGCCTGTCGCTGATACCGCTGTTCCTGCCGTTCGTCAGCAGCGCGTTCGTGCCGACCGGCGCGATGCCGGCCGGCGTCCGGGCGTTCGCTCAGTACGAGCCGTTCACGCCCGTCATCGATTCGCTGCGCGGCCTGCTCACCGGCGCGCCCATCGGCGCCGACGGACTGCAGGTCCTGGCCTGGTGTGCCGGGATCGCGGTGGCCGGGTTCTGGTGGGCGACCACGTTGTACAACCGCGGCCCGCGCACGGCAGGCTAGGGAGGATGCTGCTGACCATCGGCCAGCTGGCCAGCTACTGCGGGGTCACCGTGCGGGCCGTTCGCCACTATCACCGGATCGGCCTGCTGCCCGAGCCTGCCAGGGACCGTTCCGGCTACCGCCGCTACGGCGCGGACGCGGTCGTGGACCTGATCAGGATCAAGGTACTGGCTGACGGCGGTGTCCCGCTGGCCCGGATCAGCGAGCTTCTTAGCGCCGGAACCGGTGAGTTCGCGGCGGCGCTGGACGGCATCGACGAGGCACTGGAGCAGCAGATCCGCGAGCTCGAGCACCGACGTCGGCAGCTAGCCGGACTGCTGGCGGGGGACCGGCTCGCGCTGCCGGCCGAGGTGGCCGAGATGCTCGACGAACTGCGGGCCATTGGCGTCAGCGAGCGCGGCGTGCGAGTCGAGCGGGACGGCTGGATCCTGCTCGAGGCGTTCTGCCCCGAGCTCGTGCTCGAGTGGACCAGGCAGAAGCAGACGGCGCTCGAGGACGACGAGTTCCGCCGCATCTACCTGGCCTGCGATGCCGCCTGGGACTGGGACAGCGCCGACCCGCGGCTCGAGGAGCTCGCTGCCTGGATGGCCGACTGGGCGGAGCGACGCCAGGCCACGGTCGTCGCCGCGAGTGCGGGCTCAGCCAAGGCCGCCCCTGAGCGGCGGTCCGCTCGCGGGCCGGCCAGGCCGGCCGGCCGGGGCGAGCCCGACCTCTCGGCCGTCGCGGAGCTGATGGCCACCCAGATCGCCGCCGCCTCGCCTGCCTGGCGGCGGCTGGACGAGATGTCGCGCTCACGGCTCAGGGCCGAGACCATCCCGCGCGGGTGATGCGCTGCCCGGCTGCTCCGTCCAGGGCTGGCTGGTGAGCTGAGAGAGGCCGCAGGGACAGCGGGCGGAGCGCTATCCCAACGTCAGTGACCACGGGCTCATCGGCGACCTGCAGACAACGGCGCTTGGTATTGACGCGCGTAATGCGATCAGATCTATTCTATCGGCGATACCATTTCGTGCTCGCCTGGACATCGGCGACCGGCAGCGCACGCAGCGGTGGCTGCTGCCATCGCGGACAGGAGGGCGACCATGACCGAGTCCGCGGAAGAAGTCCGGGTCGCGGATGAACTGCATGTGTTCGAAGGGCAGCGCCCACAGCGCACTGGTGACCTGGTCGTTGAGAGCCAGGGCATGGCGCCGATCCCGGAAGACCACCGCTACGGCGGCGTGTTCCGGATGTTCACGGTCTGGTTCACGCCGAACATGGAACTGTCCGGCGTCTTCGCCGGCACCCTGGCCGTGCTGTTCGGTCTCGGATTCGGGCTCGGCCTTGTCGCCATCGTGGTCGGAACCATCATCGGCTCGATCCCGGTCGCCATCCTGTGCACCTGGGGTCCGAAGACAGGCACCGCTCAGGTACCGCTGGCGAGGCTCCCGTTCGGCAAGACCATCGTGCTGCCCGGCCTGGTCCAGTGGCTCTCGTCGATCGCCTGGGACGCGCTGGTCGGGCTGTTCGGCGGGCAGGCAGCACAGTTGCTGTTCCACGTGCCGTTCTGGCTGGGCGTCGCGATCGTGCTGGCACTCGAGGGCCTCGCAAGCGTGTGGGGCTACGAGATCGTGCACCGGCTCCAGGAAGTCGGGTCAGCCATCCTGATCGTGCTGTTCGTCGTCCTCTCGGTGCGGATCTTCCAGCACCACATCGTGCTGCCGCATAACACCGTCCACGGTGCCGCCCTCGTCGGCGCCTTCGTGCTGATGGTGACGATCGCGCTCAGCGAGGGCATTTCCTGGGCGTCGTACGCGTCCGACTACAGCCGCTACATGAAGCCGAACTCATCTAAGGCGGCCATCTTCTGGTACACCATGCTCGGCCTGACCGCCTCCTACGTGTGGGTCGAGGGCATCGGATTGGCCGGGGCCAGCGTGCTGGGCAATCAGACCGCCGCCGGCGTTCGTACCCTGATGGGCGGCGGCTTCCTCGGCATCCTCGCGCTGATCGCGATCGTGTTCGGCGCAATCGCCTCGAACTCGATGAACGACTACACCGGGTCGCTGGCATTCCAGGCTCTGGGCGCCCGGCTGCGGCGGCCGATCGTGGCCGCCATCGTCGCGGTCCTGGCGTTCGGCGCGATCCTGTACATGAACGCGGGGAACACGTCCGGCAAGTTCGAGAACCTGCTCCTGTTCACCTCGTACTGGATCGCCCCGTTCTGCGCGATCGTGATGATCGACTGGCACTACAACAAGGACAAGTACACGCCGTCGCGGCTGCGCAGCATGCTTGGCTTCGCCAAGCTCGGCAATGGCTGGCCGGCGATCGTGTCCTTCTGCGTCGCGTTCGGGGTCATGGTGCCGTTCATGAACACCTCGATCATCGTGGGCCCGGTCGCCAACGCGCTCAAGGGCGCCGACATCGCCTTCTACGTCGGGTTCGTCGTGGCGGGCGTGCTCTACTACGTCCTTCGCAAGGTCGCGCTGAGCCAGCAGACCAGGCGTGCGTCCGTGCTGGCCGCGGCCGGCGAGAGGGCGTGAGCCGCACGGCCGAGTGCAGCTAGCGCAATGACCGCGTTCGACAACGTGCTCGACCAGTGCCTCGCGGTCGCCGCGGGCGAGGAGATCGTCCTGCTTGCGGACGAGGGCACGGACACCGACGTCGTATCCGGCCTGTCCGGCGGCATCACCGAGCGCGGGGCGATACCGCTCGTCGCGCGCATGCCCAGCCCGAGGCTGCCGGGTGCCGAGCCGCCGGGCGCCGTGGCCGCGATGATGTTGCACGCGGCCGCGACGATCGAGCTGACCAGCCTGTTCATCGGGTCGTCGGCGGCCAGGCGGGCAGCGACCGACCAGGGGGCGCGATACCTGGCCATGCCTGGCGTGCGGCTGGACACGTTCCGGGCAGGCGGTCCGCTCGATGTCGACTTCGAGCAGATCAGGATCGATGCCGAGCGGGTCGGCGCGGCCTGGGGCCGGGCATCGCAGTTCCGGCTTACCTCACGGGGCGGAACTGACCTGCGCGGGTCCGTGCAGGACAGGCCAGGCCGCGTGCTGCACGGTATGGCGCGCGAGCCCGGCGCGTACATGGCTCCGCCCGACGTGGAGGCAGGCACCGCACCGGTCGAGGGGACGGCAACGGGCGTCGTCGTCATCGACGGCGACTTGCTGTTCATGGGGGAGGGGCCGCTGGACGCGCCAGTGACCCTGCACATCACCGGCGGGCAGCTGACCGCGATCGAGGGTGATGAGCCGGGGCGCATCCGCCTGCTGTCGATGCTCGAGCGGTGCGGTGACGACCAGATGAGCAACATCGCCGAGGTCTCGATGGCGTTCAACCCCGCGGGGACGGTGTGCGCGGTACCGATGGAGACAGAGTCATCGCGCGGGTCCGCGCACATAGCTCTCGGCAACTCCATCGCCTACGGTGGCCGCGTGAACGCGATCGCGCATCTCGATTGCGTGCTGCGGGACGCGGTCCTCGAACTTGACGGCCGTGTCGTGATGGCTGAAGGGGTTTTGTGAGCACCACCAGAACACGCGGCGAGGCTGCGCTGCCGTCGGTGTTCGGCGAGATGTCCGGTCGCCGGACGACTACCGATGTCGTCTACGAGCAGCTCAGCGCCGCCATCGTGGAGCTGCGCATCCCGCCGGGCGCGCCGCTCCGCGAGGCCGAGATCGCCCAGGGCCTGAACGTGAGCAAGACGCCCGTCCGGGAAGCACTCGGTCGGCTCGAGCAGGATGGCCTGGTCGTCCTGAACTCGTTCCGGAGCGCCGTTGTCACCGATTACACCGCTCTGGACCTGCAGGAGATCTACGAGCTGCGGGAGATCCTGGAGGTGGCGGCAGCGCGGTGGGCCGCGGAGTCGATGAGTGACAAGGGGCTCGCTGATCTAGGCCGGATCGCCAGCGAGTGCGAGCGACTGAACGCTGCCGGCGGCGGATCCCAATTCGTGCAGCTCATCTCCGAGTTCGACACGGTCTTGTTCGAGGAGGTCAGGAACAGCCGGATACGCGCGGTGCTCGACAACATCGCCGCGCACCTGGCCCGGATCGGACGGCTTACCACTGAGATTCCGGGCCGCATGGAGGCCTCCATGCGTGAGCACGCGCGCATCTACGAGGCGATCAAGAGCCGGGATCCGGAGAACGCCGAGCGGTTCATGCGCGAGCACATCCACAGCGTGCGGGACGATCAGCTCCGCGCACTGGCGGAACGAGGGCAAGGAGAATCATGAGAGCGATTCAGGTCCGTCAGGACCTCACGGTCCGCGGTAGCGACATTCCGGTACCGCAGCCGGGACCGGGAGAGGCACTCGTGCGGGTGCGTGCGGCCGGCGTCTGCGGGACCGACCTGCACATCGTCGACGGCATGATCAAGCCAGATACCTACCCGATGACGCTCGGCCATGAGGCGGCTGGTGTGGTCGAGCAGGCCGGCCCTGGCGTTGCGCTTGCACCAGGTACCAGGGTCGCCGTCTTCAACAAGCTGTTCTGCGGAGCTTGCGAGCAGTGTCTGCTCGGCAGGCAGAACCTCTGCACGGTCGAGCCGGGCCAGCTCGGGTTCAACCGAGACGGCGGTGACGCCGAGTACGTGCTCGCCCCCGAGCGCAACCTGGCGGTGCTGCCCGACAACGTGGACTTTGCCACGGCCGCCGTTCTCACCTGCGCAGGCATGACTGCTGTGCACGCGATCCGGATGTCCGGCCTGCTGAGCGGCCAGACGGCGGTGGTGAACGGCGTCGGCGGCGTCGGCATCCTGGTGGTCCAGGTCGCGGCGCGGGCGGGCGCGACGGTCATCGCTGTCGCCGACGCTGCTGAGAAGGCGGCTCTCGCCTCCCGGTACGGCGCCGCCGAGACGATCGTCATCGGCCGCGGCGATAGCTACGCGGGACTGCCCGAGGCCGTCAGGTCCAGGGCCGGCGGCCGGGGCGCCGACGTCTTCTTCGAGCTGGTGGGCACGACCGACACGATGACGGCCGGCATTCGCTCGCTGGCGCCGCGGGGCAGGTTCGTCAGCACTGGCTACACCGACCAGGAGCTGCAGATTCACCCGATCGAGTTCATCTTGTCAGAGGCCAGCCTGGTGTCGACCGTCGCAGCTACCCGCACCGACCTGAACGACGCGATCGCGATGGCGGCGGCCGGGGCGCTGACGGTGCCGCTCGCGGGCAGCTACCCACTCGACGGCATCGCCGACGCGCTGGCCGCACTGCGCAGCCGGAGCGTGCTTGGCCGTCAGGTGCTGGTGCCGGGGTGAGCTAACCGGGCAGGGCCCCGCAGCCTGCTCGGATGCGCCCTAGCCGGATGCGCCCTAGCCGGATGCGCCCTAGCCGGATGCGCCCAGGGTGTAGGCCATCTCCCAGAACGCCAGTTCGTGCCCCGTCGAGGCGTCGAAGGCTGCGCCGCAGCCGTCCCGGTCGCTGTCGTTGCACGACGCGTCAAGGAGGCGGGTCGACGCCTGCACGAGCCGGTCGTAACCGTCCGCCGCGAACAAGCCGATCCAGTCGGCGTAGATCGGGTCGGCCGGGATGTTCGCGACCAGGCGGCGTCCGATCTCGCCATAGCTCCACTGGCATGGCAGCAAGGCCGCAAGCGCCACCGCGAGGTTGCCGCCTCCGGCCGCGCGCAGCAGGTGAGCGGTATAGCGGCGGGTAGCCGGCTGCATCGGTGGCAGAGCGTCCGGCGAGCCGCCGAGGCGCCGCAGGAAGTCGATGTTCGCCGGGATCTCGACCTCGACGATCTGGGCAAGGAACCGGGTCAGCGTCGCCTGTGCCTCGCGATCTGGCGCTGCCGCGATGGCCAGCGCGATGCCGCGCACGTAGTCATGCAGGTACTGCACGTTCTGCTCGAAGTAGAACCTGAAGGTCTCGTGCGGCAGCGTGCCCGCACCGATCTGGGCCACCATCGGGTGGGCCACCGCAGCAGCCCAGACGGCCGCTCCGCGCTCGCGCAGCCGCGCTGATTCGCTGGGTCTCCGCGCTGAATCGCCGGGTCTCCGCGCTGATTCGCTGGCTCGGGGCGCTGCGCCGCTCACGTCATGATGTCCATCATGCGAGCGAAGTTGTCGCCCATGATGCCGTCGAGCTTGGCCTGCGGGATCGGGTCGATGCCAAGCCTGGCTGCGTGGTCGTTGACCGAGTAGAGCTTGTCGCGCAGGGCAACCGGGTCGTAACCGAAGCCCGGGTAGTCGGTACCGAAAAACAGTTTCTCCAGCGGGACGAAGAACTGCTGCGCGTGCACCAGGAACCGGAACAGCTCCTCGCCGGTCACGGTGGCGATGTAGTAGCTGAGCTCGGCGAAGAAGTTCGGGTGCTTGGTCAGCATGAACAGCGCCTCGTCCACCCACGGCAGCCCGCAGTGCGCGATGGTCAGCGTCAGGCCGCGGAAGTGCCGTCCGGCCGCGTCGAGGAGCGCGGGGCGTGCGTACTCCATCCTGGCGTCGATCCGGGTGGAGCCTGCCTGGTGGACCATCACCGGGATCCCGAGCTCCTCGGCTTTCTCGAAGACGGGGAAGGCCAGTACCGGGTCGGCAGGCGACCAGTCCTGGTACATGGGGTAGAGCTTGACGCCATGCAGTCCCAGCTCCGTGACGGCTCGCTCGAGCTCGCGCACGGCAGCGTTCGGGCCGCGGTAGTTCGGGTTCACCGATGCGTAGCCGATGATCCGGTCGGGGTCCTGGCGCTGCAGCGCGGCGATGTAGTCGTTGCATTTCTCCGGCGACGGCGGACCGGGAACGCCGGTGACGCCGTAGCTGTCGACAGTGCCGATCAGCTCGCCGTCCAGGAACTGCGGCGACACTGCCAGGATCACGATCTTGTCGAAGCCGGGATGGTCGCGGATCGTCTCCGGCACTCCGATGACGGGGAAGCCCTTGCGGCTGAAGCCGCTGGCTTCCCATTCCAGCTCGGTGGGCATCCGGTGCGACGGCAGCAGACCCTGGCTGCGGTAGATGCACAGCGAGCCTTCGCGGCCGTATGCGGCGGTGAACTCGGGGTCGGCGGCAAGGCTCAGGATGTGGGTGTGCGCGTCGATCTGCACGGCTAGCCTGCCCAGCCGATCTGGCCGGCGACTCGTGCCAGCGCCTCGTTTGCTGCCGCGAGGACCTCGGCCTCGTCGATCGTCAGGAGCTCGCGGCCGCGCATCAGCACCCGGCCGTCCACGATCGTGGTGTCGACGGCAGAGCCATTGGCGGCGAACACCAGATGCGAGTAGAGCTGAGCCGCGTTCCGGTCGGCCAGCGGCGTGAACATGACGTTGCGGGTGTCCACCAGGATCACGTCCGCCTTCTTCCCCGCGGCTAGCTCGCCGGCGTCCAGGCCGAGGGCCGCCGCTCCGTTGCGGGTTGCCATCGCCACCACGTCCGGCGCCTGCTGGAGGCTGGCGTCCAGCCGGGCTGCCCGGTGGATGAGGGAGGCGAACTTCATCACCTCGAACAGGTCACACGTGTTGGACGATTCGGCGGCGTCGTGCCCGAGGCCGACGTTGATCCCGGCGGCCAGCAGCTCCGGCAGCCGCGCGATCCCGTTGCCGAGCTTGGCGTTCGACGACGGGTTGTGCGAGACGTGGGTGCCCGTCTCGCGCAGCATCCCGATTTCAGCGTCGGTCAGCCAGACGCAGTGCGCGGCGACGCAGTCCGGGCCGAGCAGGCCAGCGTCGTAGGCGACCTCGGTCGGCCGCCGGCCGAAGCGTCGCCTGGAGTCCTCGACCTCGGTCAGCGACTCGTTGAGGTGCACGTGAATGCCCGTGCTGAGCTCGTCGGCCAGCGCCCGTGCCTCCGCCAGCAAGGCGGGTGAGGCCAGCGGCAGCCACTCGATCCCGACCCAGACCCGGATCCGTCCGTCGGCTGCGCCGTGGCAGGCGTCGTAGGCGTCCTTGCTGTCGGCGAGGGTGTCCAGGTGGTGTTCGTCCAGCGCCACGTCGTTCGACAGCACGGCCCGGATGCCGACGTCGGTGGCAGCCCTGGCGAGGTCGGGCAGCCGCCGGTACATGTCGTTGACCGTCGTGACACCCGACTTCACCGACTCCAGGTACGACACGGCCGCCGCCCAGTACGCAGTCTGCGCATCGAGCGCCCGGATCGAGGGATACCAGAACTCGTCGAGCGCTTCCCAGAGCGGGAGATGGTCGCAGAGCCCCTTGCCCACCGCGGTGTGATAGTGCAGGTCGACCAGGCCGGGCAGGACGATCATGCCGGCCGCGTCGATGACCTCGGCGGTCGTCGCGTTGCCCGCATAGTCGCCGCTGCCGACGGCAGCGATCCGGTCGCCGTCGATGACGACGTGGCCGCCGAAGTGCACGGTGCGGTCGTCGTCCATCGTCACTACAGTGCCGTTCTTGATGATGATCACTGTCGCTCCCGGCTGCCGCAGAACGATGAGATCTCATCGTAGTCCGATAGACACGAATGACCATATAGATCTTATGGACAGACCCTTCTCAGCAGGCTTATTGTCGCACTGAGATCTGAGATCTAATCGGGCCAACCAGTGCCCTTCAGACTGCTCGACCCGGAGTGCCGCGCATCCATGACTGACGTATCTGCCGCCGTTGCCGCGATCGACACCGAGCGCCTGACCGAGCTTGTCCGCCAGGTCTGCCGGATCCCGAGCATCCTCGGCGCGGAAGGTCCGCTGGCTCAGTTCCTGCATGACGTCATGCGCGACGCCGGCTTCGAGTCGACCGAGCTGCAGCCGGTGATCGGAGACCGGCCGAACGCGCTCGGCGAGCTGAGCTTCGGCAGCGGGCGCCGTGTCGTCTTCACCGGCCACCTGGATACCAAGCCGGTGTCGCACGGCTGGTCGGTCACCGCGCCGTTTTCCGGCGCGGAGATCGACGGCACGATCTACGGCCACGGGATCATGGATATGAAAGCTGCGCTCGTCTGCCAGATCGTGGCCATGGAGGCGCTGCGCGACAGCGGCCTGCCGCTGACCGGCACGCTCGCCATGGCCGCCGTATCCGACCACATGGGCGACCAGGCCGGCTCGATCGCCTATTTCGACACCCACCAGGCCGATCTCGCCGTGCTGGGCGAGCTCTCTGACAACGAGATCTTCCTGGGCCATCGCGGCCGCTACTACTTCGACATCACCGTGCTCGGCACCTCGGCGCATACCTGCCACAAGCCGCTAGCAGTGAACGCCAACCTACTGGCCGCCTACGCGGTGATCGAACTGGACGCCTCACGGCTCATGCCGCCGCTTGATCCCGAGGTCGAGAAGCTGTTCGGAGCCGAGACGTTCATGTCGCCCGGCCGCATCTACGGGGGGCTGCCGCCGGGCGGTCCGTCGATGATCCCGGACGAATGCGTGATCCGGGTCGACTGCCGGCCGCAGCCGGGGGTTACCACCGAGCGGGTCAGAGCCGAGATCGACCGCTGCCTGACCGAAGCCGCCCGACGCGACCCGCGATTCCGCGCGACCGTGGAACTGGCTGACGTCAAGAGCGGCTACCTCGCCGCGCCTGGCGACGAGGTCGTCACCCTGATGACCGACGCGGTCCGCGCAGTGCGAGGCAGGGAGCCGGTGCACAAGGTCGCGAGCTGGCTCGGCGACACCGCGAGCTTCGGCGCCAAGGTGCCAACGGTCATCTTCGGCCCGGGCGGCGAGCCGGTCTACTGTCCGGACGAGCACCTCAGCGTCGCGGACATCGTCGAGGCCGCGCAGGTGTACGCGGCCTTCGGCGCGCTTGCCCTCACGGTCGGCGAGTAGCTGTCATGTCATCCGCGCCATCCTTCGAATATCTAAGGAAACGTGCTGGCCTGGCGTGGATGGGACAGAACACGACGCACCTCGAACCACCCGCCGAAGTCCTCGACGCGCTGCTGGACGGCGTTCGCGGCCGCGAGTTCCAGTTCTACGCACCGGCGCTGGGCTTCGAGCAGCTTCGCGAGCTGATCATCGATGATCTGGGTCTCACCGGCACCGGCGCCGATGCGCTCGTGACCGACGGCGCGGTGGGCGGACTGCACCACATCTGTACCGCGCTCGGGCCTGGCCTGTCTCGGCTCATCACCACTGATCCGGGCTGGCCCTGGCCCGCCCGGTTCGTGCAGTTCGCCGGCGTACCGGTCACGACGCTCCCGGTGTACTCGGCCGAGCGGGGCTACCGGCTGGCGGCGGCACAGCTCGCGGACGTGATCGAGGACCGCGCGCTGATCTACCTGATCGACCCGCTGAACCCGCTCGGCAGCTCGTACAGCCGGGAAGAACTGGCGGGCCTCACCGACCTCGCCCGAGCGAGCCACTCGGTCCTCGTGCACGACTGCACCTACCGTCACTTCGCCAGCGGCCATACGCTGGCCGCCGAGCTCTAC
>Ga0335074_10007335_pt1 | contig 15272 bp, 9 predicted proteins | sample Lox_Sample_23_FD_206715 | JGI IMG/M metagenome (GOLD analysis project Ga0335074, IMG submission 206715) | Soil microbial communities from Loxahatchee National Wildlife Refuge, Florida, United States - Lox_Sample_2.3 | ecosystem: Environmental > Terrestrial > Soil > Wetlands | place: USA: Florida... | reverse complement strand
CTTCTTCCATGATTTCGGATTCCAGTTTCGCCAGCGCGGGATTGGGATTCACATCGTCGAGCGTGCGGAACAACTGCGCCTTCGCCAACTCGTAACCATGTGCGCGGTCGCTGCCGATGCAAACGCCCAACGCGCCCGGAGCGCACCCTTGCCCCTGCGCCTGCCACACCGCGTGCAGCAGACACTTGCGCACGCCTTCCAGATTGCGGTCGGCACGGCCCAGGCGTTCCAATTCGCAAGGCAGCGAATATTGGATATTCTTGTTCTCGCAGCCGCCGCCTTTCAGAATCAGCCGCACTTCGATATCGTCGCGCTCCCATTGGTCGAAGTGCATCACAGGCGTCTCCGTGCCTAGATTGTCGCCGCTATTCTTGCCGGTCAGCGAATCCACCGAATTCGGGCGCAGCTTTCCCAGGCGCGTGGCTTCCGCGACCGCCGCGCGAATCGCCCGCTTGATCTCGATCTGATTCACGCCCACCGGTGTGTGGACCACGAACGTCGGCATACCCGTGTCCTGGCAGATGGGGCCTTCGTCTTCGTAGGCCATATCGATGTTCGACAGGATGATGTTGAGCGCTTGCGACGATTGCGTGTCCGGCGTTTCCGTTTCCGCCGTCAAGGACATGGCCGCGCGCACATCCGGCGGCAGATTGGTGGATGTCTGTGTAATCAGCTCGAGCAGGCTGCTGGCGAGGAATTCCATACTTGTGTCTCCGATAATCATTTTAGCCAAGTTTCCGCGGAATCGCCGCGTGTCGCACAGGCGCATAGAAAATCCCAAAATCGGACAATATCATCTGATATCATCTGTGTAAGTCCTGGATTTGTCCGGTGCAAGCCGCGGCATCCGGCTTGCTTATACGGCGCGCAGCTAGGAAACGGGTATGTGGCGCGATTTTGCTTACAGTCTACGCTTACTCCGCCGGAATCCCGTTTTCACCGCCACGGTGGTGCTGACCTTGGGATTGGGCATGGGTGCTACGACGGCCGTGTTCACGGTCGTCAACGGCGTTCTGTTCCGGCCATTGCCGTATCCCGAACCGGATCGTTTGGTTTCCATCGCTACCAGTTGGCGCGGCCAAAGCGCCATCTTCGCCAGCGTGCGGGACTACGCGGTGTGGCGGAAGTCGAATCACACTTTGACTCAGATCGCGGGATACCTGAGCTTTCACGCCAACTTTGTGGGCGGGGGCGAAGCGGAGTGGGTAAGCGGCGGCCTGGCTACGGCATCGCTTTTCCCGCTGTTGGGTGTGCGGCCCGCATTGGGGAGAATCTTCCTGCCGGACGAGGAACGGCCCGGCGCCGCGCCGGTAGCCATGCTGGAGAACGGCTTTTGGAAAAGGCGTTTCGGCGGCGATCCCGCAGTGATCGGAAAGCCGATCGTGTTGGACGCTCAGAACTACACGGTGGTGGGGATTCTGCCGCCCGGTTTCCGGGTTCCGGATCGTTATGCCGGACAGTTGAGTTATGACGTTTGGACGCCTTTTGTCATAGGCGATTCGGGCAAGTCGCGCCAGGTCCTCATCCAGGCGGTGGGAAAACTGCGGCCCGGCGTAACCGGCCGGGCGGCCCGCGCCGAGCTGGATGCGCTGACGCGCTCTTTGTGGCGTAAGGGCGTGGAGAGAAACATAAGCGTGGTTCCGTGGCACGAGCAGGTCGCGGAGGGAGCCCGTCATTCGTTGATCCTGTTTCTTGCGGCCGTAGCCTGCGTGCTGATGATCGTGTGCGTGAACGTGGCCAACCTGTTGCTCGCGCGCGGTTTGGCGCGCGAAAAAGAGATGGCCATGCGGCGTGCGCTGGGGGCCGGGCGCGGCCGCATCGTACGCCAACTCCTGGCGGAGAGCGTGCTGTTGGGGCTGATGGGCGCCACGCTGGGCCTGGTGCTGGCCGGTTGGTCGAAGGATCTGTTGCTGCTGTGGATCGCGCCCAAGATGCCGGCCATCGATCCCATCGGGATTGACTATCGCGTTTTACTGTTCTGCGCCGGACTGGGAGCCGTCACCGGGGTGCTTTTCGGACTGGCACCGGCTCTCAGCGTCGCGCGAGGGCCGCTCGCCGATGCACTAAAGGATTCGGGCAAGAGCGGGGGCGAGAGTCCAACGAGCCGCCGGTTCGGCAGCGTTCTGGCTGTGGCGGAAATCGCCCTGGCCACGATTCTGGTGAGCGCTGCCGGGCTCCTGCTGAACAGCTTTGTGCGCGTCCGTAATCAGAATTTGGGATTCTCTACCCAGCGGCTGTTGGCCTTCGACATGAGTTTACCGGCGGCCCGTTACGCGCAGCCGGCTGATCAGGTGCGCTTCCTCAACCAGGTTTTGGACCGCGCGGGACGCATCCCCGGCGTGGTGGCGGTGGCCGGCGGCGAGGCGCTTCCGTTAACGGGCGCCAGTATCAGTTACTCGGGCCTGGCCGTGGAGAACCATCCGCAACTGTCCGTGGAGACGTCCGGCTCCGCCATTAGTCCGGCTTATTTTCGGACGCTGTCCATCCCCATCATACGTGGCCGGGCATTTACCAACAGTGACAGAGCCGGAGCGCCGGCCGTGGTGATCGTAAACGAAGCGTTCGCCCGCACTTTTCTTTCGCACGAGGATCCGATCGGCGTGCGTATCCAGAATCCGGATCGCGCGCACGAGTGGATGAGCATCGTGGGAATCGCCGGTAATGTGCGGTCCTATGAGGAAACGGCTGCCGCGCCCCAGCTCTACCTGCCTTATGAGCAAACGGCCGCGCCAGCCGCCCAGTCCGGCGACCTCTATCTAACGGTGATGCTGCGCGCGTCCGGCGATCCCGCGAAGCTGATGCCTTCTTTGCGAGGAGCCGTAGCAGGAATCGATCCGGCTATTCCGCTTCACGATGCCGCTACCTTCGAGCAATTGCGTACGGAATGGCTGGCTTCCCGGCGCGTGACCGCCGTGCTCATCGCCGCCTTCGGCGCACTCGCGCTGTTGTTGGGGTGCCTCGGAATCTATGGCGTGATGGCTTATTCCACCGCACGGCGCACACATGAAATCGGCGTGCGCCTGGCCTTGGGCGCGCGCAAGCAGCAGATTACCAGTATGGTGTTGCGTAAGGGGCTGGGGCTTGTCGCATGGGGAATCGGCATAGGTTTGATGGCCACGCTGGGCGTGATGCGTTGGCTTTCGAGTGAGCTATGGGGCGTTTCGGCGCGCGATCCGCTAACCCTCGTTATGGCCGCGCTGCTGCTGGCGGCGTGCGGTCTGATGGCGTCGGTGGCGCCAGCGCGGCGCGCAGCCAAAGTGGATCCGATGCGGGCTCTGCGCTGCGAATAAGGCATATCTCGCTCCCGGCGGCCAAGGACATAGCCAAGTTCCCGCGGATTCGCCGCGCGTAACCCATTTGACATCGGCTTTAGGATAAACTGAGTGAAGGCTGCCCCGCCTTCGGAACCCTCCGGTTTTTTAGGCGGCGCGGCCGCGAGCCGCTACAACGACATTCATCCGCCGTGCGAGGTGCGCGGCGGCTGTGCGATGGCCACCAGGCAACCGCGGAGTCGAGCGCCTCAGAAGGAAAGTAAATGGAAGATAAATTAAAGCTGGCCGTGTTCATCGACTTCGATAACATCGAGATCGGCGTCAAATCCACGTTATTCCGCGATTTCGACGTGGCCGCCGTGCTGGATGCCCTGAAGGAACGCGGTGAAATCGTCACCTGCATCGCTTACGCCAACTGGGGACGGCAGGAGGCCGCCACCCGCGCCATGACCGAGCACGCCGTGCAAATGGTGCAGCGCGATCCGTCGCCGCGCGGCGACAAGAACGGCGCGGATATCAACCTGGCGCTGGACGCCCTCGAGATGGCTTTCACGCACGATCACATCAATGCGTTCGCCATCGTGAGCGGCGACAGCGACTTCATGGCGCTCCTGAACAAATTAAAACAATATGACAAGCGCGTGTTTGTGCTGGGCGGAAAAGCTTTCACCAGCACGATCCTGCAGAAGAATTGTCACGAGTTCATCAGCTATGAATCGCTGCTGGACGAACCTAAGCCGCAGCGTCCGCCGCAACAATCGGGCCAATCGGGCGGACAGCCGCAGCAGCAGCAACAACGCGGACTGCATAAGCGTCCGGCGCCGCTGGATCTGGCGCAGGCCATGCCGCTGGTGGAACGCGCATTGCAAGCTCTCGAACGCCGTAGTGTGCGCCCGCAGCTTGGGCTGCTGAAATCCACCATGCTGCAACTCGATTCCGCGTTCAGTGAAAAAGCCTACGGTTGCGGATCGTTTACGGATTTCGTGGAGAAGCTGCAGAAGGCCAATTTCGTACACGTCACGGGCGGCGAAGGCCGTTACATGATTAAACGGATCGGCGCTGGCGGAACTGATAAATCAGGCGTGCGGCCCGAGGCCGCGCTGCCGGTTCTGCGCGACGTGCTCGAAACACATCGCCTGGAAATGGACGAGGGCGTGGCCGCCGACGCGCTCGCCGAATGGGTGAGGGAGGAGCATCCGGACTACGATTGGAAACAGTTCGGATTCCAGGAGTTTCCGGAATTGCTGAATTACGCGCAGGATAAGCTGGTGGTGCGCATCAATCCGGATGAGGAAAAGGGACTCACGGTTCATCTAGGGCCGGAATTCCATCCGCCGGCGCCGCCGGAGCCCGCGCCGCAACCGGTCGTCGAGGAGGAGGTTGAAGAGCCGCAGCCGATCGTGGAGGGCCAGCCCACGGCGGTAGAGATTCTGGAGCCTCCCACGCGCTCGCGCACGCCGCGAAAATCGGCGGGGCCTCGGGCCGGCGGCCCGCCAAAGAAACGCGTGCCGCGCCGGAAAAAGACAGCCGATCTGCCGATGGGCGAGTAAGTCAGCGCTCGTTTGGCGGTATCCAGTTTGGTTGTGTGAGAGAAAAGCCGTGGCTTTCCCACTTTGTTGGGGCGCCCATCAGCCCGTTCCCTCATGCAGAATTACGATGCCACTCTTAAAGTCCTCCTACAGTGCCCAAACGCTGTGGCCATGCGCCAGTTGAGCGGAGTGGCTGTCACCAGGTGGCTGAACGTCGAACTGCCCAAGGTGCAGAACCTGCGCGTGGACATGCTTGGCGAAACAGCGGGTGGCGAGTTGATCCAGATGGAACTGCAGAGCGACAATGATCGGGGGATGCCGCTGCGCATGGCGGAATACAGCCTCGGTATTTACCGGAAACGCGGGCAGTTCCCGCGGCAAATCCTCTTGTATGTGGGCGAGGCCCAACTCGATATGGAGCGCGAGTTGCGCGGGCCGTGCTTGCATATCCGATATGAGTTAATCGATATCCGCACATTGGATGTGGAACCGCTGCTGGAGAGCCCGGAGGTCAGCGATAATATAATTGCGATTCTGGGGCGGTTGCGCGACCATAAGGAGACCGTCCGCCGGATCGTGGAGCGAATTGGAGAACTGGAGCCGGTGGCGCGGCGCGACAGGCTCGAACAACTGCTGATCCTGGCGGGCCTGCGGAGCCTGGAGCCCCTGGTGTTGGAGGAGGCGAGAAATATGCCGATGCACATCAACATATTGGAGAACAAGGTTCTGGGACCGCCGTTCAAGAAGGGTCTGGAGCAAGGCCTGGAACAAGGGCGGCAAGAAGGGCGGCAGGAAGGGCGGCAGGAGGGGCGGCAGGAGGGGCGGCAAGAAGGAGAACTTGCTGTTCTGCGCCGGCTGCTGGAGAGGCGCTTCGGCAAGATGCCGCATTGGGCCAGCGATAAGCTGGCATCGTTACCGGTCTCCCGGCTCGAAGAACTGAGCGAGCGGGTGCTGGACGCCGGCAGCCTGGAAGAACTGCTAAACGGGCACGACCAGCGGTAGGCCGAATACGCTCAATCCCGGTTGCCGGGACGAGTCTTCGCGCCGTCGACGCTACACGAGACTAAGGAGACAGTCCACCGGATCGTGGAGAGAACTTGCTGTTCTGCGCCGGCTGCTGGAGAGGCGTTTCGGCAAGATGCCGCATTGGGCCAGCGATCAGCTGGCATCGTTACCGGTCTCCCGGCTCGAAGAACTGAGTGAGCGGGTGCTGGACGCCGGCAGCCTGGAAGAACTGCTAAACGGGCACGAGCAACAGTAAGCCCGATCATTTCAAGTGGCGCTCGCCGGGAATCATTACGCGGCGCGCACGTCGACGATGCACGACGTCATAATGGTGTGATGCTCCGGGTGCCGAAACTCCAGATGCATGCCGCGTCCGATGAATGCAGCTTTAAGCATCGATCCGCCCCAGTTGGATCCTTCGATATGCACCAGCACCGGTTCGGGGCAGAACGTCGGATGACCGGAGATCAGCGCTTTTCCGTTGCCGCGATTCACCAGCGTATATTCGCGATTCTGCGTCTCCACGCGTAAAACCGCGCCTTCGGGCAGACGGTCCAGAAACACGCCGCCTTCCACCTCCGAGGCGATGAAGTTATGGTTCACCGCATCGCCCAGGTTGGGATGCGGCCGGAACAGGTTCGGCGCGGGCAGGCCGACTTCAGTATCCATACGTCCGACTTTATTGTAATCGAAAAAGCAAAGGCGCGATACGCCTTGAGGGCGATAGTTGTATTCTAAAAAGGAGGGCTTCCATCCCTCTTTGTCTTCTATCCATCATGGCCATTACCGCCACACCAGTGCGCGATATTGAAATGACCACGCTGACCAACGGCGTGCGCGTAATCACCGAAGCTATGCCGCATGTACGATCCATCTCCGTAGGCATCTGGATCGGCACCGGCTCGCGGCGGGAAAATCCCGAGCAGAACGGCATCTCGCATTTCATCGAGCACATGCTGTTCAAAGGCACCACCAACCGCTCGGCGGAGGACATCGCGCGGTCGGTAGATTCGATAGGCGGCAACCTGGATGCGTTTACCGCCAAGGAACTGGTGTGCTTCAACACCAAAGTGCTCGATCAGCATTTGCCGCTGGCATTTGACGTTCTGGCAGATTTGGTGCTGAATCCTCTGTTCCGCGAGGAAGACCTCGATAAGGAAAAAGGGGTCATCCTCGAAGAAATCAAGATGGAGGCGGATAGCCCGGATTATCTGGTGCACGAGATTTTCTCGTCGAATTTCTGGAAGGATCATCCCCTGGGCAAACCCATCCTGGGCACCCGCGAAACGGTGAAGCGCTTCGATCCCGATATGATCCGCCAGTATTACCGCGCGGTTTATGCGCCCGCCAACCTGCTGATCACGGCCGCGGGGAATCTGACGCACGACGCGTTGGTGAAGCTGGTGAGCGACCATTTCGAATCGCTGCCGCCTAACGGACCACCGCCCGGAGACCAGGCGCCGGCGACCCACGCGCGCATCGCGCTGCGCAACAAGAAGTCGCTCGAACAGGTGCACTTGTGCCTGGGAGTTCCCTCGTATCCGCTGCCGCATGAGGAACGTTTCGCATGTTACGTGCTGAACACGCTTCTAGGCGGCGGCATGAGCTCGCGCTTGTTTCAGAACATCCGCGAGCGGCAGGGACTGGCGTATGCGGTTTTCTCGGAACTGAGTCCTTACCGCGATACCGGCTGCCTTTCGATTTACGCCGGCACATCGCTCGAATCTGCGGGACAGGTGGTGGAGTCGATCGTGAAAGAGTTCCGGCAGCTCAAACAGGATGGCGTGAGCGCCGAGGAATTGCGGCGCGCCAAGGACCACCTGAAGGGCTCGCTGATGCTCAGCCTGGAATCCACTTCCAGCCGCATGTCCAATCTGGCGCGGCAGGAGATGTATTTTGGCCGTTTTTTCACCCTCGACGAATTAGTCGAAAGCATCGAGCAGGTAAGCGCCGCCGACGTGCAGCGCATTGCCCAAGCTTTCTTCGATCCGAAGCAGATCGCGCTTACGATTCTGGGCAATCTGGATGGCTTCAAGATCGGCCGCGAAGATCTGGTGTGTTGAGCGATGCGGATCGTGGTGATGGTGACGGCGGCTGTGGCCGCAATTCTGTGCCTCAAGTGCGTCACCGTCAGGAAGGGGCTGGTTTCCGAGCGGCAGGCGATCAGAGCGGATTGGGCAGAAGTGGATGCGGTGCTCGTGCATCGCGCCGCCATTGTGGCGGATCTGACAAGCTTCGTCCAAAGCAATGCGCCGCCTAAAGCAGATCCGGCTTTGGATGCCGCGGCGCGCGCCGCAAATGACGCTCGCGCGGCGCTCGAAGCCACGCACACGCAACACCATACGATCGCCGCGAATGCCCATTTGGATGATGCTCTGGCGCGCCTCATGCTGCAGGTGGAAAATTATCCCAAGCTCGAGCACCGTAAGAAATACGCGGATCTCTTAGAGTCGCTGAAGGGCGCCGAGTATCAGATCGCGGTAGCCCGCCGCAAATATAATGAAGCGGTGGAGCATTACAACGCACGTCTGGATCTGTTTCCGGATAACATCGTGGCGTCCGTAACGCGACTTAATAAGGTCGACACTTACTTTCAAACTCCCGCCATCTAATATGGATACACCACCGCTTTTTCGCAATTACATCGATGGCCAATGGATCGATAACGGTTCTCACTTCGAGAATCGCAATCCGGCTAATACGGACGAAGTAGTCGGCCTCTTTGTCAAAGGAACCGCGGGTGACATTGCCGATGCCGCCGCGGCCGCGGGCCGGGCTTTGCCTGCGTGGGCGAACCTGAACGTTCCGGCGCGCGGCGCGATTCTATTCAAAGCCGCGGAGTTGCTCGAGCGGCGCTTAGACGCCGTCGCGGCCGATCTCACGCGCGAAGAAGGCAAGACGTTGCCCGAAGCCAAGGGCGAGGTCAAGCGCACCATCAGTGTATTACGCTATTTCGGCGCGGAAGGATCGCGGCTGGAGGGTAAGCTGGTGCCTTCCGAACGCGATCGCGTGCATATGTTTGCGCTGCGCAAGCCGATCGGTGTGGTCGGTCTGGTCACGCCGTGGAATTTTCCCAGCGTGATTCCGGCGTGGAAGATGGCGCCGGCGCTGATTTGCGGCAATACGGTCGTGCTGAAGCCCGCTTCCGCCGCGCCGCTCAGCGCGTGGCGGATCGTGGAGGCATTCGACGAAGCCGGCCTGCCGAAAGGCGTAGTCAATTTCGTGGCTGGCTCCGGCGGCGATCTCGGCCAAGCGTTGGTGGATGCGCCGGAGCTGAAGGCGATTTCGTTCACCGGATCTTGCCAGATCGGCAATTGGCTGCACGGCGAAGCCTCCAAGCGCCGCTTGCGGATACAGCTTGAGATGGGCGGTAAGAATCCCACGATCGTGTTGGCCGACGCGGATTTCAATGCCGCGGTGGAAAACACGGCGAACGCGGCATTCTTCTCCACGGGGCAGAAATGCACGGCCACCAGCCGCGCGATTGTGGAAGATGCGATTTACGATCGCTTTCTGGAGGCATTGATCGAGCGCACGCGGAAGCTGAAGGTCGGCGACGGCTTGCAGCCGGGCGTGGAGGTGGGCCCGGCGATCGACGCGGCGCAGCTCGAGACGGACCTGCGCTACATCGAGATCGGGCGGCGCGAAGCCGGTGAGCCTAAGATAGGCGGGCGGCGGCTGACTTGTGACTGTTACGCCAAAGGTTACTTTGTCGAGCCGACCATTTTTGCCGATGTGACTCCGGAAATGACCATCGCCCGCGAAGAGATCTTCGGTCCCGTGCTGGCGGTGATGCGCGCGCGCGATTTCGAAGACGCCATGCGCATCGCCAATGATATTCCGTTCGGCCTTTCGGCGTCCATTCAGACGACGAACTTGTCGCGGGTTTTCGAATTCGTCTACCGGATGGAAGCGGGAGTAGTAACGGTCAACTTGCCGAGCGCCGGCATCGAGTATCAATTGCCGTTTGGGGGAACCAAAGACTCCAGCTTCGGGCCGAAGGAACAGGGCCCGGCCGCACTCGATTTCTACAGCGATTATAAGACTGTGTACCTAAAATACTAATGCGCATCGGACAAATCAAGGCGGATAGCGGCTATCTGGCCGCGGTATTCGATGGCGACTTAGCGCGCCCGGTTCCTGGATACACCGTTGCGGATTTAATCCGGCGCTCGGAAGTGGAGAATCTTCCGCTCGGCAAGACGGCCGGACGCCTGGCCAGTCATCACGCGGAGCCGCTTCCGCCGGCGTTGCCCATCGTGCCGCCGGAGGTGTGGGCATGCGGCTGCACCTATGAAATGAGCGCCTCGTTTCGCGACGCGGAACACGGCACACGCGAAGGCATGTACGCGCACGTCTACCGGCAGCCGCGGCCGGAAATTTTTTTCAAGGGAACGGCGCGAGTATGCGTGGGGCCGGGGCAGTCCATCGGCATCCGCGCGGATTCGCAATTCACGGCGCCTGAGCCGGAGTTAGCGCTGGTGCTGGGGAGCAAAGGGAATATCGTCGGCTATACCCTGGCGAACGATGTTTCAGCGTGGGATATCGAACGCGAAAACCCCCTCTATCTGCCGCAGTCGAAGGTCTATACGGGATGCTGCGCGCTAGGTCCGGTGATTGTAACTGCCGACGATGTGCCGGATCCCTACAAGCTGGAGATGACCTGTACGGTTACTCGCGAGCAAAAGCAAATTTTTAGCGGCCGTGTATCTACGGCTAAGTTGCATCGTAAGTTCGAGACTTTGATCGAGTACTTGCAGCGTGCGAATCCGACACCGGCGGGCACTGTGTTACTCACCGGTACGGGCATCATCGTACCGGAGACGGCGGCGCTACGGCCGGGCGACGTGGTGGCTATCTCCATTCCGGAGATTGGGGAACTGACCAACCAGGCCCAAAACGTCGGCTGAGCGGGAGCTTCAACGACGCCGCGGGCCTCGCCCGCACGAATCCGATTATAGGTGGTGTTCGCCGCGCGATGCTTCTTTACGCTCTTACCATTCTGCTGAGCGCCTTCCTGCTCTTCCAGGTGCAACCTATTATTGCGCGGATTATTCTGCCCTGGTTCGGCGGATCGGCGGCGGTTTGGACCACCTGCCTGCTTTTCTTTCAGACCGTGCTGCTGCTGGGATACCTGTATGCACACTGGCTCTTCGGAAAGTTCCGTCCGCGGACGCAAACCGCGGTGCACATTTTGCTGCTCGCCGTCAGCGCGGCTGTGTTGCCGGTCTGGCCGAATGCATCCTGGAAACCGGCCGGCGGTGACGATCCGACCTGGCGCATTCTGGGCCTGCTGGCGGTTACGGCAGGGTTGCCATATTTTCTGCTCGCAACCACCGGTCCTTTGCTGCAAGCCTGGTATGCCAGCCGGTATCGCGGCGCGATGCCCTACCGGCTCTACGCGCTTTCGAATGCCGGTTCGATGTTTGCCTTGGTCAGCTATCCAGTGCTGTTTGAACCATGGCTGGGCGTGCGAAATCAGGCGCTCGGCTGGTCTTTCGGTTACGGCGCGTTTGTCTTGCTCTCGGCGGCGACCGCCTGGATGGGACGGAAATCTCACATCGCCCAAGCGGAGACTCCACCGGACGCCCCCCCCTCGCGCATTACAGTGTTTTTCTGGATCGCGCTGCCGGCTTGTGCCTCGATTCTGTTACTCGCTGTTACGAATCATCTTAGCCAGAATATCGCCGCCATTCCGTTTCTCTGGATATTACCTCTGAGTCTCTACTTACTCAGTTTTATCTTATGCTTCGAAAGCGAGCGTTGGTATACGCGGCGCATTTTTCTGGGCTTATTCGCGGTAGCCGTGGGCACTATGATTTATGCGCTGTCGCCCGAGTTCCAGAACAATCCGATTAAAGTGATGATCCCGTTCTTCGCGGCCGGCTTGTTCATCTGCTCGATGGTTTGCCACGGAGAGTTAGCGCGCCTGAAACCACATCCCAGCCGCTTGACTTACTTCTATGCCATGGTCGCGCTGGGCGGCGCGTTGGGCGGTGTGTTTGTGGCTTTGATTGCGCCGCGCGTCTTCGCCGGCGTCTACGAGCTTCCATTGGGTTTGGGCGCCTGCGCGGCGATCGTTTTGTGGGTCTGGCGCCGGGATCCCGAAAGCGGTCTGGGAGGATCGTGGAAAGATCCCCAGCCGCTGGCGGCGGTGCTCATGACGCTGGCAGTAGCCAGTTACGCGGGCTTTGTCATCCACGAACAGTCCAATGGCGCCCGTTTCATGGCGCGAAACTTCTATGGCAGCCTGAAAATAATGGATCAGGAAGCCGAGCACAGTGAAGAGACTGTCCGCCGTCTGATGCACGGCACCATTACGCACGGCGAGCAATTCCTGAATCCGCGGCTGCAGGCGCTGCCGACCAGTTACTACGGGCGGAACTCGGGTGTGGGCCGCGCCATCCGGCAGGTTCAGGAAAGCGGGGAGGTGCGCGTGGGCGTGATCGGATTGGGCGCGGGGACGCTCGCCATTTATGGCCGCGCGGGCGATTATTTCCACTTTTACGAAATCAATCCGCTGGTGCTGCGCATCGCGCGGTCGGAATTTACTTTCCTGAAACTCTGCCGCGCTCGCTTGGATGTGACGTTAGGCGATGCGCGGCTGTCGCTCGAGCGCGAGCCTCCGCAGGATTTTGACGTGCTGGCCGTGGACGCCTTTTCTAGCGATGCGATCCCTGTCCATTTGCTGACGCGGGAGGCCTTCGCGCTCTATTTCCGCCATTTGAAACCGGATGGCGTGCTGGCGGTGCATGTGTCCAACAAGCATGTGGATTTGCGGCCGGTGGTGGGGCTGGCCGCCGCATCGCTGGGAAAACAGGCACGGGTCGTGGATAGTGCCGACGAAGACAACGAAGTTTTCGGGGCGACGTGGGTGCTGGTAACGGCCGATGGCCAGTTCTTCGAAGGATCTTTGATGCGCACCGCGACTTTGGACCCGCCAGCGCCTCGCGCCATGCGCTTGTGGACCGACGATTACAGCAATCTCTTCCGCATTCTGCGGTAATTCCGGCTGCGTCGCGGCGGGGGAACTCGCCATTCTTCGCGCTTTAGGCTATTATTCTATGTGCGAAGGACAACATTTCATATGAAGATCCCAGGATCTCTAGCACTTAAGCTCTGCTTATGTCTGGTTGCGATTGCGCCACTCGCCGTAGCCTCGACGCCGACGTTATCTGCGTCGCCTAGCGCGGTCGTGTTCCAATACAGTCTTCCCGAGCCGGCGCCGTTTCCGGTATTTGTCACGATCACCGCGAGCAACGCCGCATCGCCTACGCTGGGCGTCGCCATTGCGGGTCCGAGTAATGCGCCCGGGCTCTTCCCCACGCCCATAATCAACGGCGACGTGATACAAGTCTACTACGATCAAGCGATCTTCGATCAATTAGCCAGCCAACCGGGCATTTACACGGCTATGATCACGGTGACGGCCAGCGGCTTTCCAAGCCCCCTGCAGATTCCGGTCACGCTCGATGTCGGCGGGGAACTCTCCATCATCCCGAACCCCACGGCCCTGTCCTTCTATGTTCCCGGACCAGTCTCGCAGACCGTCGCGTTGGCGGCCAGCGGCGCATCCGTGGGTTTCACAGTTTCGGCGGCTACCACAGGAGGCGGAAACTGGCTGTCTGTAACAGCCAGCCAGGATTACACGCCCGCCACTCTCACGGCCGCGGTAAATAATGTCAATATACCGGCTGGAACTTATCAGGGAAGCATTACGGTTACGCCTTCGTCGGGTAACACCACCCCGCTGGTCATACCAGTGACTTTGCAAATCGGCCCCGATACCATCACGGCCAGTCCTACCTCGTTCAGCTTTTCATATAACGTGGGCGGAACCGCTCCCTTGCCTCAGGTGTGGAGTCTGGGCACGTCGCTCAGCACCGATACTTATGTCGCGCAGGCGGTTTCGAGCGGAAACTGGCTGCTGATTAATGGAGTTACTACCTCAGTTTCTGCCTCGCTGCCCGCCACCCTGAACGTCACGGTGAATCCCGTGGGTTTGGCTGCCGGCACATACCAGGGTTCGATTACCGCCATTGACGCCGATAACGAGAGCCAGACGGCCACCGTCACTCTCATCGTCACGGCGGTTTCCACGGTGGCGAATCCGGAATCGATGGTGTTCGTGGCGCAGTATGGACAGAAGGCCGCACTGCCTGGGCAGCCTCTGGCGATCCTCGGATTCGGAAGCGCCACCTATACCGCGACTGTTCAAGGATCGTGGATTGGAATTTCCGCCACCAGCGGGGCTGCCCCCGCAAATTTGACCGTCACGGCGAATCCGGCCGGTCTCCAGGCGGGAACTTACCTCGGCAGCGTAACCATCGATGTGGATACGCACGAACAGGTTGTCCAGGTTACTTTAATTGTGTCTCCCGCGTCCGCGCCCGTACTTATGACGAGCATCGGCGGCTTACTATACACTTATGATGGCGGCTACCTGCCCCCCGCGCCATCCACGCTGGATGTTTTTGTCAGCAGCGGGTCACCGCAGACATTCAGCTATGCCTCAGGCTTGCCGCCCTGGCTGCAGATCAGTTCTTCGTCGCAATTGACCACTCCCCAGACTCTTACGATCACGCTGACGCCCCAAATCATGCCCACGGGAATTTATGTGGCGCAGATCGTTTTGATACCGGCAGTCTCGACGGCGGTGCCCAACCCGGTCACCCTGGTAGTACCGGTGGTGTTGATGGTAAACAACGCGCCGGCAGCGGTTCCCAGCGTTACCACGCTGAATTTCACCGCTACGGCAGGCCAAGCACCGCAAACTCAGAACGTGCAGATTATCGCGGCCTCCACGACCGCCTTCACCGCCGCCACCAGCGCTACATGGCTTTCCGTCACTCCAGACAGCGCCACGGCGAATCTGGCGACGGATTTGACCATCGGCGCGGACGCCACTAACCTGGCGGCAGGCAATTATCAAGGGACGGTCACACTTACTACAGCCGGTGGCGTGATCTCCACGATCACCGTCAACTTCACGGTAAATCCCAGCGTGGCAGCTTTTGGTGTCAGCCCCAGCACGCTGGCATTCGCCTATGTGCAGAACGGGTCCGCGCCGGCGTCCCAAACCGTACAAGTCACTGGCTCGGAGAGCTTCACAGCCGTGGCTACCACCACCGGCGGCGGATCGTGGCTCACCGTCACACCGGCTTCGGGAGCGGGGACTGTGACGTTGACGGTATCTGTAAGTCCGTCGGCTCTCACCCCGGGGACCTATAATGGCACGATTACCGTCACGCCGGCCAGCGGCACGGCGCAGACTGTGGCGGTTACCTTGACAGTTACCACCACCTCCACCCCGGCCCTAACTGCGTCCCCGACCTCGCTGTCGTTTGTATATAATTCAGGCGCCGGCCTGCCTGCCGCACAGACCGTGATGGTCGCTTCGTCCGGTCAGGCAGTGACATTTACGGCCACCGCGTCCAGCAGCGGCGGCTGGCTTTCAGTGACGCCT
>Ga0335074_10007334_pt1 | contig 15273 bp, 12 predicted proteins | sample Lox_Sample_23_FD_206715 | JGI IMG/M metagenome (GOLD analysis project Ga0335074, IMG submission 206715) | Soil microbial communities from Loxahatchee National Wildlife Refuge, Florida, United States - Lox_Sample_2.3 | ecosystem: Environmental > Terrestrial > Soil > Wetlands | place: USA... | reverse complement strand
GACCAGCAACTAAGAACTAACAACCAGGAACTGATTACAATCCTGTTTCTTCCGCCATCAGCAAATCGCTGGACGCGGAGGACTCCTCTTCCGACTTGAATTCCGCAACCGTCTCGACGCCGGGCACGCGCATGGCATCGAGGACCTTGCTGGTGTGCTGACCGCGCCGCATCACCATTCGTCCGGTGCGCGAAATCTCGAGAATGCGGTCGCCAGCTTCGTTCAACACTTGAATGAGCCCTTCAATCTTGCTCTCCACGCCGGTGATCTCGATCATCAGCGATTCCGGCGCGAGGTCCACAATGCGCGCGCGAAAGACTTCTGCCAGCTCGAAGACCTGGGAGCGCGTCTGCGGCGTAGCGGCGACCTTGATGAGAGCGAGCTCACGGGCCACGTGCGACAACTGCCCGATGTCGTCCACCTGGAGAACATTCTCCAGTTTATAGAGGCTGGCCGCGATGCGGTGGCCGGCGGTGGGCGAGGCCTCGCAGACGATGGTCATGCGCGAGACGCCGGTGCGCTCGGAGTGGCCGACCGTGAGCGAAACGATGTTGATATTCAGCCGGCGGAAGAGCGAGGCGACCCGCGTCAGAACGCCGGGCTTGTCTTCGACGAGTGCTACAAACGTGTGCAGCATAGGAACCTCAGGGATACTGCGGTCAGGAATGAGACGGTTAGGGATGACGCGGTTAGCAGGACGTCAAAAGAACCGCTCGCTTTCATTTGTCCTCCGCCGTTTCCACCAGCGGATTCTGGTTCGGGCGGCGGATCATCTCATGGAGCGCGGAGCCGGCTGGAATCATCGGGTACACCGAGTCTTCCTTCTCCACCAGGAAATTGATGACAAACGGCCCCTTGTGCTCGCGGGCTTCCTTCACGGCGGGCAGAACTTCGGAGCGCTTGCGAACGGCGAGTCCACGGATGCCGTGCGCCTCCGCCAGCTTGACGAAATCAGGGCTGCGCAGCGGCGAGGATTCGTAGTTCTTCTCGTAGAAGAACTCCTGCCACTGCCGGACCATGCCGAGGTATCCGTTGTTGACGACGGCGATGTTCAGGTCCAGCTCTTCCTGCGCGGCGGTCGACAGCTCCGCAGCGGTCATCTGGAAGCCGCCGTCGCCGGCGACGACCCAAACTTCCTTTTCGGGGCAGGCAATTTTGGCGCCGATGGCGGCAGGCAGGGCAAAGCCCATGGTGCCGAGGCCGCCGGAGGTGATGAGCGTGCGCGGCGTGTCGTGCTTGTAGTACTGCGCTTCCCACATCTGGTGCTGGCCCACGTCGGTCACGACGATGGCTTTGCCGTCCGTCGCGCGCCACAGGTCGTGGATGACGTGCGCAGCGTAGAGATGACCGCTGTCGGGCAGGTTCCTGATGTCGCGCACGGCGACTTCGCCCTTGCTCGCGTCAATTTCCTTCAGCCAGGCGGACTCGTGCTTCGCGGGCTTCGGCGCGAGATGCGGCAACAACGCTTCCAGCGCCTCTTTCAGATCGCCGATGAGCGCGACATCGACTTTCACATTCTTGTTGATCTCGGCGGGATCAACCTCGATGTGAATCTTCCTGGCGTTCGGAGCGTAGGTGGCCAGCGAGCCGGTCACGCGATCGTCGAAACGCATGCCGCAGGCGATCAGAAGGTCAGATTGCTGGATGGCGTGGTTGACCCATGCCTCGCCATGCATGCCCATCATGCCGAGCGACAGCGGATGCGAGGCAGGAAACGCGCCGAGGCCGAGCAGCGTGGAGGCTACCGGGATCCTCATACGCTCCGCCAGCGTGAGCACCTCAGCGTACGCGTTCGACTGGATGATGCCGTGGCCGGCGAGGATCACGGGCTTCTTCGCGTTGCGAATCAGCTCCGCCGCCTGAAGGATCGATGCCGATTCGGTCTTCAGCATGGGGTGCGGGCGGTGCGGCCTGGGCGCCGCCGCGGCAAAGTCGAATTCCGCCGAACCCTGCTGTGCGTCCTTGGTGATGTCGACGAGCACGGGACCGGGACGGCCTGAACGCGCCACCAGGAAGGCTTCGCGGATCATGGGCGCTACGTCCTCGGCGCGGGTGACGACGTAGTTGTGCTTGGTCACGGGCAGCGTGATGCCGGTGATGTCGACTTCCTGGAAAGCGTCGGTGCCGAGGACCTTGCTGGAAACCTGTCCGGTGATGCAGACCATGGGCACGGAATCGAGCATCGCCGTGGCGATGCCGGTGACCAGGTTCGTTGCGCCGGGGCCGGAGGTGGCAATCGCCACGCCGACTTTGCCCGAGGCGCGCGCGTAGCCGTCGGCGGCGTGCGCCGCGCCCTGTTCATGCCGCACCAGCACGTGGCGAATGGGAAACTTGCGCAGCGCATCGTAGGCGGGCAGAATTGCGCCGCCCGGATAGCCGAAGACGACATCCACGCCTTCGCCTTCGAGCGTGGCCCACATGATTTCTGCGCCGGTCAGACGTGTGCCGGTTCCGCTGCTGGTTGGCGCTTTGGCGTGTTTTCCTGTGCTCATTGTTCCCCCTGGCCTGCCGATCAGTTCGTCACCGCGCCCTGCGACGCCGACGAAACCGAGTCGGTGTATTTGCGGAAGACCCCGCGCTTGAACCGCGGCTCGGGCTTCTTCCAGTCCTTCATGCGCGCCGCGATTTCGGAGTCCGCAATCTCGACGTTCAGCTTACGGTTGGGGATATCGAAATGAATCGTGTCGCCTTCGCGGACGGCGGCGATGGGCCCGCCCACGGCGGCTTCCGGAGCCACGTGGCCGGCCATCAGACCGCGGGTTGCGCCGGAGAAGCGCCCATCAGTGAGCAGCGCGACGGTGTCGCTGAGTTCGTGGATGCCGGCGACGGCCGCGGTGACGGCGAGCATCTCGCGCATACCGGGACCACCCCGGGGGCCTTCGTAGCGGATGACCATGACGTCGTTGGGCTTGATCTGGCCCGACTCGACCGCGTGGAAGGCATCATCCTCGCAGTTAAAGACGCGCGCGGGACCGCGATGCTCGAGGCGCTTGTGGCCCGCAACTTTGATGACGCAGCCCTCTGGCGCCAGATTGCCCTTGAGGATCACGAGACCGCCGGTGGGCTTCAGCGCTTTGTCGAGCGGATGGATCACGTCCTGGCCTGGCGTCTCGTTGGCGGCTTTCGCTTCTTCGACGAGCGTTTTGCCGGAGACGTTCAGGCACGAGCCGTCGATGAGTCCCGCCTCGATGAGCCGCTTCGCGAGCAGACGGCTGCCGCCTGCCGCCTGATAATCCACGGCCACATATTTGCCGCCGGGCTTGAGGTCGCAGAGGAGCGGCGTCTTATTGCTGATGCGGTCGAAGTCGTCGACGGTGAGAGGAATGCCGACTTCGTTGGCGATTGCCAGGAAGTGAAGGACGGCGTTCGTCGATCCGCCGGAAGCAGCGACGCTTGCGATGGCATTCTCGATGGATTTGGGCGTGATGAGCTGGCTCGGCTTGAGGCCGCTGCGCACGAGCTGCATCACGATGCCGCCGGCTTCGCGCGAGGCTTCGAGCTTCTCTTCGAGGAAGGCCGGAACGCCGGACAATCCCATGGGCGAGATACCCAGAAATTCGCAGGCCATGGCCATGGTGTTCGCGGTGAACTGGCCCCCGCAGGCGCCCGCTCCCGGACAGGCGCTGGCTTCGACGGCTTCGAGGCCGGCATCGTCGAGCTTGCCCGCCGCGTGCGCGCCGACGGCTTCGAAGACGTCCTGCACGGTGAGGGCTTTGCCGTTCAGGTGACCCGGGGCGATGGAGCCGCCATAAAGCATCAGGCCGGGAATATCGAGCCGCGCCAGCGCCATCACGGTGCCCGGCATGTTCTTGTCGCAGCCGGCGATGCAGACGAGGCCATCAAACTGATTGCCGCGGGCGACCAGCTCGACCGAGTCGGCGATGACCTCGCGGCTGATGAGCGAGGCCTTCATGCCCTCGGTACCCATGGTGATGCCGTCGGAGATGGTGACGGTGTTGAACTCCATCGGCGTACCGCCGGCCTCGCGGATGCCCTGCTTGACGGCCTCAGCCAGTTGGCGCAGGTGGAAATTGCACGGGCCGATTTCGGTCCAGGTGTTGGCGATGCCGATGATGGGCTTCGCCAGATCCTCGCGCGTAAAGCCAACGGCGCGGAACATGGCGCGCGCCGGCGCGCGGTTGGGGCCTTCCGTCAGCGCGATGGAGTACAGCTTGCCGTTTTTTCCGTTTCCACTCATGCCTGCGCCCGTTCTCCCGCTTGCGGTTTAACCCAAAACGCTGCGTCGTGCTGCTGTTCGAACTTGTCCAGCTCGGCGGCGTGCCGCAGCGTCAGACCGATGTCGTCGAGGCCCTGCAACAGGCAATCCCTGCGGAAGGGATCGATAGCGAACTTGGTCGCGAATCCCTGTGTGTCGCGAATCGTGTTCTCTTCGAGGGAGACCGTCAGCTGGTAGCCATCGATTTTTGCAGCGCGATCGAGCAGCGTCTGCACTTGATCTTCGGGAAGCGTCACCAGCAGGATGCCGTTTTTGCCGGCGTTCGAGTGGAAGATGTCCGCAAAGCTGGGCGCGATGACGCAGCGGAAGCCGTAATTCTCGAGCGCCCACGCGGCGTGCTCCCGCGACGAGCCGCAGCCGAAGTTCTTGTTCGCAACGAGAATTTTTGCGCCGGCATAGCGCGGATTGTTGAGTTCGAAGGCCGGATCCTGCCGCCAGTCGAAAAACAGAAACTCGCCGTAGCCGGTGCGCTCAATGCGCTTCAAAAACTGCTTGGGGATGATCTGATCCGTGTCGACATTCACGCGGTCCAGGGGCATCACCTTCGACGTCAGCGTGCGAAACCTCTCCATTACGCCGGTACCTCTTCCTTTTTGAATTCCCACGTGCGGACATCGGTGAAGCGGCCCATGATCGCCGCGGCGGCCGCCATCATCGGGCTCACCAGATGGGTTCTTCCGCCCCGTCCCTGGCGGCCCTCGAAGTTGCGGTTGCTGGTGGAGGCGCACCGCTCGCCTGGCTGCAGGATGTCAGGATTCATGCCCAGGCACATCGAGCATCCCGGCTCGCGCCATTCGAATCCAGCCTCGCGGAAGATGCGGTCCAGGCCCTCGCGCTCCGCCTGCGCCTTCACGAGCTGCGATCCGGGAACCACCATGGCGCGGACGTTTTTGTGAACTTTATGCCCAGCCGCGACTTTTGCGGCGGCGCGCAGATCTTCAATGCGCGAGTTCGTGCAGGAGCCGATGAAGACACGATCGATCGTGACTTCCTCGATCGGCGTGCCCGGCTTCAGGTCCATGTACTCGAGGGCGCGGGTCATGGCGCGGCGGTCGGCATCGTCCCTGGCGCCGGCAGGATCGGGCACCTGCCCGGTGACCGAGGCGACCATGCCGGGATTGGTTCCCCACGTGACAAAGGGCTCCAGCTCGATGGCGTGGATGGTGAGCTCGCGATCGAAGTGCGCGCCGGGATCGGTGGCCAGCTTGCGCCACTCGGCAACGGCGCGATCCCAGTCCGCGCTCTGCGGGGCGAAGGGCCGGCCCCTCAGCCAGGCAAAGGTGGTCTCGTCGGGCGCGATCATGCCCGCGCGCGCGCCTGCCTCAATGCTCATGTTGCAGACCGTCATGCGGCCTTCCATGCTGAGCGAGCGGATAGCCGAGCCGGCATATTCAATCACGTGGCCTGTCGCACCGTCGGTGCCGATGCGGCCGATGATGCCGAGCACGATGTCCTTGGCGGTGACGCCGTCTGGGAGATCGCCTTCGACATTGATCCGGAACGTCTTTGGTTTGCCCTGGGGCAGGCACTGCGTGGCCAGCACGTGCTCCACTTCCGACGTGCCGATGCCGAAGGCCAGAGCGCCGAGCGCGCCGTGGGTCGACGTGTGCGAGTCGCCGCAGACGATGGTCATGCCGGGCTTCGTGAGGCCGAGCTCCGGGCCGATGACGTGCACGATGCCCTGGCGCGGCGATTCGACGTCGTAGAGGGTGACGCCAAAGTCTGTGCAGTTCTTCCTGAGCGTCTCGATTTGTTTCGCCGCGATGGGATCGTCGATGATGAGGCGGTTCGCCGTGGTGGGCACGTTGTGATCCACCGTCGCGACAGAGCGGTCCTGACGGCGCACTTTGCGCCCCGCCAGCCGCAGTCCCTCGAACGCCTGGGGCGAGGTGACTTCATGGATCAAATGCAGATCGATGTAGAGCAGCGCCGGCTCGTTCGCCGGCTCGGCGACCACATGCGATTCCCAGACTTTCTCGAATAACGTTTTCGGATTTCCCGCCATCTCTGCTCTCTCTTTTCCCGGTAAACTACCGCGCCGCGGGCGCTGTCCTGCGCGCTGCGAACAACGCCTCGCGCACGCGCGTACCCGCAGCCTGCGTGGACAGAACCTTCGCCGACACAGCACCGCGTGCCAGATCCATGGTGCGGTACCCGTCGGCCAGCACCTGCCGCACCGCCGCTTCCACGGCCTGCGCTTCTTCCTGCAAATCGGTCGAATAGCGCAGCAACATGGCCGCCGTGAGAATCGCGCCGAGCGGATTGGCAATTCCGCGCCCCGCAATATCAGGCGCCGATCCATGCACCGGCTCGTACAAATTGACCTTGCCGCCTACGGTCGCCGAGGGCAGCATGCCCAGGGAGCCCGTGATGACCCCAGCTTCGTCGGACAAAATGTCGCCGAAAAGGTTTTCCGTCAACACAACGTCGAAGTTCCGCGGCGTATTCATCAGGTGCATGGCCATGGCGTCGACGTACTGATGCTCCAGTTTCACGTCGGGATACTGCTCGGCCACTTCAGTCACCGTTGCGCGCCACAACTGCGATACTTCGAGGACGTTGGCCTTATCGACCGACGTAACCTTCTTCCGCCGCTTCTGTGCCAGTTCAAAGGCGACCTTGGCCACGCGGGCCACCTCGTCGCGCGTGTAGCGCATGGTGTTCCAGGCCGCATTCGCCTCCTTGTCCCAGGCGCGCGGATGGCCGAAATACAGGCCGCCGAGCAGTTCACGGACGAAAAGGATGTCCGCACCTTCGACCACCTCCGGCCGCAGCGGAGAGTTTCCCGCCAGCCCCGGCCAGGCGAATGCGGGCCGCAGGTTGGCAAATCCGCCGAGCGCGTTCCGCAACTGGAGCAGACCCGCTTCCGGCCTGCGGTCAGGCGGCAGGGAGTTAAATTCGTTTCCGCCCACCGCCCCCAGCAACACCGCGTCGCTGGCCAGCGCCTTCTGGAGCGTCTCGGCTGGCAGCGGCGACCCGTGGACCTTAATGGCAACGCCGCCGATCGGCGCCTGGTCGAACTGGAACGTATGTCCCGTGATTTCGCCCAGGTCCTGCAGCGTCTTCACCGCCTCGGCGGTCACTTCCAGGCCGATTCCATCGCCAGCCAGAACAAGAATCCTCAGCGTCTTCGTCATGAGCTCCCTTGATCCCTGAACCTGAGTTGTTAACCAATCGAATGTTTGCAAGCCGCGCTGGTCAGCCGCCGTTTTGCTGACTGGCTCTTTGCCGGCCCGTTCATTGCCGCCGGCTTCTCAGCTAACTGCCTTCTCGCTGGAGATCAGATCCTCATGGCGCTGGTGATGGGCCACGAGGTTGATCAGGTCCTGGTCGTAGATTGCCTTTTTGCGGTCGGCCAGCTCGGTGAACGCACGGTAGGCGACGTCCAGATCCGCCGCCGAGAGCCGGTAGCCAAGCTGCTCCAGGCGAGAGCGCAGAGCGTGCCGCCCGGAATGCTTGCCGAGCACCATCCTGTTTGCCGGAACGCCCACCGATGCCGGGGTCATGATCTCGTAGGTCAACGGATTGGAGAGCACGCCGTGCTGATGAATCCCGGCCTCGTGCGCGAAAGCATTGTCGCCGACGACGGCTTTATTGGGCGCCGGGCCAAAGCTGATCGTGCCCGCCAACTGCTGGCTGAGAGGATACAGCTTCTCCAGCTTCAGGTGATGCTCGAACGGATACGCATCGTGCCGCACACGCAGCGCCGTTGCGATTTCTTCCAGAGCAGCGTTACCGGCGCGCTCGCCGATCCCGTTGATGGTGCACTCCACCTGGCGCGCTCCGGCAGAGACCGCCGCGAGCGTGTTGGCGACGGCCAGCCCCAGGTCGTTGTGGCAATGCGTGGACAAAATCACGCGGTCGGCGCCGGGCACTCGCTCCCGGACGGTACGAAACATCGCGGCGTAGTCCTCGGGTGTGGCGTAACCGACGGTGTCGGGCAGGTTGATCGTCGTCGCCCCGGCGGCAATCGCCGCACCCACGAACTGGCAGAGGAACTCCGGGTCGGTGCGGGTGGCATCTTCGGGCGAAAACTCCACGTCGTCGACGTACTTGCGCGCCAGCGACACCATATTGGCGGCCTGGTCGAGGGCCTCTTCGCGGCCGATTTTCAGCTTGTACTCGAGATGAATGTCGGAGCTGGCAAGGAAGACGTGGATGCGCGGCCGCTTCGCTTTCTCCACTGCCTCGGCCGCGCGATCGATGTCTTCGCGCCGTGCCCGCGCCAGGGAGGCGATCTTCGGGCCATGCACTTCTTTGGCTATCGCGGAAATGGCCGCAAAATCGCCGTCGGAGGCAATCGCGAATCCCGCCTCGAGGATGTCCACTCCCAGATCCGCCAGCGAGTGTGCCAGGGCCAGCTTCTCATGGTGGGTCATGCTGCAGCCCGGCGACTGTTCGCCGTCACGCAGCGTGGTGTCGAAGAAGTGAATGCGGTTCTGAGTCATTGGGGAATCCCCGGCAGATTTCATCGATCGCCGCAGATCCAGTTTCGCAAAAGAGCCCCTCATAAAGCAAATTTGTAATTCTTTGCATTTACATAAATAAAATTCATGATTAATATCACAAGTGTTGTATGTGCAAGCGAAACTTATGGATCTGTCGCAGCTCGAAACCTTTCTGACCGTGGTCGAAGAAAAGGGCTTTTCGCGAGCCGCGTTGCGCCTGCGGCGGACGCAGCCGGCCATCAGCCATACCATCCGCAAGCTGGAGGAGGAGACCGGCGAACCGCTTTTTGAACGCGCGACCCGGGACGGCACGCTCACCGCCGCCGGGCAGCTTCTCCGTGGATACGCCGAGCGGCTGCTGCGCCTGCGCGGCGAAGCCGCGACTGCGCTCGAAGAGCTGCGCTCCCTCGAACGGGGCCGGCTGACGATCACTGCCAACGAATACACCTGCCTCTGGCTGCTTCCGGTGCTCGACGCCTTCCGCCGTGTGTGCCCGCATATCGGGGTGACGGTTCAGCGGTCGCTGGCGAGCCGCATCCCCGATCAGCTCGTGGAGCGCGCCGTGGAGTTCGGTATCCTCTCATTCCGTCCGGATGACGACCGTCTGCAGTCCATCGCTGTCTACACGGACACCGTCACCTTCGTGGTCGACCCGCGCCATCCCTTCGCGAAGCAGCGCCAGGTCTCTATCCGCGATCTGGGCGCGCAGAATTTTGTGGCGCACATCGTCAACTCACCGCTGCGCGAGCGCGTGCTTGAAACCTTTGCCCGGTATCACACTCCGCTGAACATGGGGGTGGAACTGCCCAGTCTGGAGGCGATCAAGCGGTTTGTTGCCCTGGGGAACGGTGTGGCGCTGGTTCCGGGGCTGACGGTGCAGCCGGAACTGGCACGGGGCGAGTTGGTGCAGGTTGCCGTGCCGGAACTGAAGATCGCACGGCGATTGTGGCTGGTGCATCGCGCGCAGACCACTCTCTCGCATGCGGGACTCGCGTTCCTGGACGCAGTTCGTGCGCTGGCCGCGGAACGCGGCCAGCCGTTTTCCTGGCGCGTGGAGCCGGCAGCGGGCGACGCGGTTCCGGGCGAAACGGCCACCCGCAGGGCGCGGCAGGGCCGAAACCGCGGACGGTAACTTCCCCGGCAAGCTGTGGAAATGCTCCGCGGCAGGTACAATGACCAGGTAGACATCCCCTCGATGTTTGCAATTTCACGGAGCCCCGGGACTCCCGCCGTATCTGTTTTTGCATAGCGGCCTGAACTCCCGATGGCGTGGTCAAAGAGGTTGATCGTAGCATGAAGAAATTGTCGTTGCTTGTTTTGTTGCTCCTGCCCCTGGCAGCGCTGCCGGCGGTGGCCCAGGAAAGCCGGCAGGATATCAGCCTGAGCGATTCCGCCATTATTGCTCCTTTTGCTGCCGGCGATACCGTCCAGCTACATTCCACGGTCGGGTTGTATGGAATGCTGATGAGTTATCGGTATGACCTGACTCCGCACGGCGCGCTGGAGTTGAACTATCAATACAACCAGAACGTGCAGCACTTCATTGGCCCCGCGGGCATTAATTACCGCATTCACGACCGCATCCAGGAAATCTCAGGCGCGTACGTTTACAGCTTCAATTTCCGGAACTGGAATCCATTTCTGGAAGCTGGCGCGGCGGGGCTGTTGTTTTCGCCGATTGACGACGCCAAGACCCAAACCTACGGTATCAGCCGCAACACGAACATTGGGGCGCTCTGGGGCGTGGGGTTTGCCTACGAGATCAGTCCCAGCTTCGATATCCGGGCGGAGATCCGCAACATCGTATCGAAGACGCCGTCGTTCAACTATCCCGGCAACGCCTTGCGCACCGGTGTCTACTACAACATCTACGAGCCGACGGTCGGCATAGCCTATCACTTCTGATGATCGCGCAGCAAAAGGGGAGAGGCTAAGGCCCCTCCCCCCTTTTTCATGACGGCAGCCGCGGCGCGGCGTTACTGGCCGAGGATCCGATAGCTGAAGCCCACGCTGAATCCGTTGGGCGTGAGCCCATGGTTGTGCTGCACCACGGCTCCAGAGCTGCTGATGGTGTCTTGTCCGTAAAACGAGGGCCAGATCTGATATTCGTAGTCGCCGCGCAGCGAAAACCGCTGCGTCAGCCGATAATCGAGCGTGCCACCGGGCACGTAGGCAAGAAAGCTGCCTTTCAGGCTGCCGGCTGCGGGATAGAACGGCGTTTGGATCCAACCGCCGCCGACGAGGAACTTGGCCCAGCCGGCAAACCGGCCGAAACGCACCAGGCGATAGCGGCCACCCATGAGGTAATTGGAAAGGGTCATCTTGCCCTCGCTGTGCCATTCCAGCCAGCGCGCTTCGCCCTCCGCACCCCATTTGTTGCGCACGTTGAAGTCGAGAAATGCCGTCGGCCCAACCGCCCAGTTGTGAAAGCAGGTGAAAGGTGAGCTGCTGTTGCAACCCCAGTCCGGGTTGAAGGCCGTAGCTTCTCCGCCTGCCGAGAGCGAAGCTTCTCCGCCTGCCGCGGTGACCGGGCTCTGCGCCAGCAACGCGGCGGGCAAAAGAAGCAGTACCAAAAGTGCGAATCGTTTCACGTCGTTCCCTTCTCCGGCTCCAGCTGGCTGATCTCCAGTTTTTGGCGTTCTTCCGTTCTCGTCCGCGGGGCGGCGAGAGCGATTCTTCTGGTTGCCGCTTAACCCAAGGCAGGGATGCAGTGGCTTTACTGAGGCGGGTTGGCCGCCGGCGGAGCCGTTGCCGCAGGCGCTGCCGCCGCAGTGGAGGGCTCCTGGTACCGCTGGAGCTTGAAATACAGAGGTGTAATCTCAAGCGGCATCTTATCCCGCGCATTCAGGAGCCGCGCGGGGGTGAAGTGCAGCATAAAGACCTTGTCGTCCCAGGGATCGATCTTCAGGCGGCTGTTCAGAGGCAGCGCGGCGGTCTGGGTCAAATCGTTCTGGTTCAGACGCGGAGCGCCCTGGGTGAGGGCGATCAGCCAGGGCTGGCCGTTGGGGGCGAGCAGGGAATCGCCGAGCCGGGGAGTAAACAGCGCGGGCAGCTGCTTGTCGCTGGCCTCCACCTGTTCGAAGAAGAGCCCGGCTTGCCCGGCCATGCCCTTGTAATTCGAATTGTCGAAGAGCTCGATCGCTTTTTTGGCGGCTTCCTGGTCGTCGATCGCCGAGTGATTCATGTCGATCCGCTGGAATGTGGCCGAATCCGGGAACAGCAGGCGGTCGCTGAATGCGTAGCGCGTATCGATGTGGTGCCCCTGGATAATGTGCGCCAGCTGGAAGGCAATGACAGCGGCCAGAGACGGCTCATTGGGCAGCACATCTACCAGGCCCTTGCTGATCAGGATCGTATTGCCGACGGCCAGCGATTCCAGCGGCTCGGTGAGGAGGACGCGGCAATGGATGTCACTGGGCATCTGCAGATTGTTGCTGATGATCAGGTTGTTGGTGACGGTCTCGAGCACTTTGTCGAAATCGCTGGGCGGAGCCAGCAGCCCCGCCTGGGTGAGGCGGTCCAGCACGTTCTGCTCCGCCTGGGAGATCCATTCGCGTTCCGCCTGGAGCGGGCTCACGTCGCCGTTGTTGGCGCTTTCGTCCTCGGCGTTCTCAATCTGCATGGACTCGGCGTCCGATTCGCTGGTGGGCAGCTTGAGCGAGTAGCCCCAGAACGTCGTCTGGCCGCGGAAACTCTGGGCGTGGTTCGGCCCATTGCGGAGCGTGTCTTCCACGTACACCGCAAGCGGCGCCCACAGCCCGGGCTGGATGTTCACGCGCCAGCTGTCGAAGTGGAAATAGTGGTGCACGGCATCATTGGGATTGTTGAGGAACGTTCCGTTGAACCGGACAATGTTGCCATCCTGATCCTCGATCCAGATGCGCCCCAGAAAGCGTCCCGGTTTTGCTACCTTCGGTTCCACGTCGAAAACCCAGGTGCGCACGTTTCCCAGAAACTCGCGGCGGACGAAGGTGAAGGTGTAGTGCTGCTGATCGAAGCCGGTGGGATCGAGGAACATCATGGACATGAACCCGGTCGGCGTGAATTCGACGTGGAAAAGATGAGTCAGCTGGGTCATGAAGCCGAAGGACCCGGAGAAGAAGTGGAAGCGGCCCATCTTCTGCTGGTTGTAGCCACGGATCGCGTATTCATCGGCTTTGAAGGCCTTGCTGAAATCCACTCTCCCGATCATGTACTGGTCGTCGACAGGGACCTGATACAGCTTGACGTCCGGACGCATGTCCTGGATGTAGGTCTGCACCAGAGGCGTGCTCTTCTCCACCTGGCGGAGGGTCACCTTTTCGCGAGCGATCGCTTCCTGCACCAGCTGTTGCTGCTGGGGTGTCAGCGGCACCGGGTTGAAAAACTCGTGATGCTTCTTCGCGTGGAAAAGCGGGGCGCCGTGGAGAAGCGGGGCGCTCAGCAGCGCCACCATCCCCAGCATCATGACCTTACGAACCATGCATCAACTCCTGACTTTCCTGTCCCGTCCTGCTCGGCGGGATTCCCGCCGACCTGAGAAATGGCGACTTGAATTCGCCGGTTGCCTATGCCATCTGGAACGTGATCCGCACCACGCTGATCTCGTCCACAGGACGGCCGTCGCGAGTGGCCGGCTTGAATCGGATTTGCTCAGCGGCTCTCACCGCCTGCTCATCCAGCCCGTGCCCAAGGCCATTCACTACGCCGAGTACCTCCACCTGGCCGGAGGCCATGAAGCGGACCCGCAGCGTCACGTCGCCCTGAATCTTGAGTTCCCGCGCTTCGGCAGTATACGTCGGCAGGGGTTTGCTGAGCACGACGATGGGCGTCGACGCGGGTTCCGTCGGTTGGATCGTACGCGCGGGGCCATCGCCGAACTCATTGTTGCCGAAGCTGGCTCTGGCTACGGTGCCACGGCTGCCGGGGCGGCCCGTTCCCCCCACCACCCCGCTGCCGAATCCTGACGACGCAATCGTGCCGCGGTCGCGGCCGCCTGGAACTCCGTGCGCGACGCCGGAACCAAAATCGGCGCCATGAACCGCGCCGGCACGCGCTCGCCCGGCTCCCACCGGCCCAATTCCCGGCGCTCCGCTAAATGAACCCACGGCAGCAATGTTGCTGGGGCGGTTGGCGTTGGGATCCGGCCTTACTCCCTGCGGATCGCCAAAGCCTCCAGCTCGGAGAGACGGGCGAGCCATATTATTGGCCACCAGCGTCGGCGATTCGCTCTTGAACAATCCCACCTTGGGCTGCGGAGGCGGTGCGATGCGACGCGGCGGGGCTGCTTCAAGCTTCGGCAGCGCCGGAGTCGGCATCTTAATCTCCACGGGCCTGGGAGGCGGCTGCACCACAGGCTTGGGCATCTCGATCTTCGACGTATTGTCCTGGACTACCGGCGGCGGAGGAAGAAGCCTCACTTGCGGCACCGGCGGGGGCACTGGCTTGGGCACTGAAGACGGAAAGACGAGCTGCGTGATCTCCTCATGCTGCCGCACAACGCGCACCTGCGCCAGGCTCAGCAGGAGGACAATCGCAGCTACCGTGGTGTTCAGCAGCGTGCTCAGCGCAAACGAGCGTCCTCTGCCTTTCGGCTCAGGGAGGAGCCCGAATGTGCCACGATCGAAGGGGGAGTCGTAAGTAGCCATAGCGTTCTTCCTGTTTCCAACCAGTTTCCCGAGAAAAAGATTCGCCTATTGTGAATCGTATGCCAGAGTCTTGCCCTGCACACCAGGGACCAAAAGCTGCAGACCCAGCCGTCCGGGGTTCGCGGCGCGCCGGTCGCCCAATACAATCATCTCCGCTGAGTGACCTCTAGTTTTGCACAAATGGTTACCGTTGGCATACCTCCAAGGGTTACGTCTGGGTCCCACGAACGGGTTACTGGCCAGACAGGACTCCGGCTTCCCCCTTTTACAGAACAGACGCACCATCCACCCTGCGCGTTTGACGGTCGGGCGGAGCCCCGTGTGGGGCCAAATTCTCCTCAGAACCGCGATCTGGAGCGGAGCGTACGGCAGCACCGCCTGGGGTGAGTGATTTGTACGGACCAGTTCCGGATACGCTATAAGAGGAGGAGACCGGAAAGATAATGCCTACCAGCATACAGAAATAAAGGGAGCAATCAGTGAAAATTCTGGTGACCGGCGGGGCTGGGTACATTGGAGGCACCGTGGCCCGCCGCCTGATGGCGGAAGGGCACGGGGTGATCGTCTATGACAACCTTTCCCACGCCCGGCGCGCGATGGTGCCCGTGGGCGCGGAGTTCGTAGAAGGGGAGATGGCCGACCGGCGGGGACTGGAGGCGGCGCTCGCCCGCGGCATCGACGGCGTGCTGCACTTCGCCGCTTTCATTGAAGCGGGCGAAAGTATGGAGAAGCCGGAGGTTTACTTCCGCAATAACAGCGCGGCCACGCTGAGCCTGCTGGAGGCGATGCTGGCGACCGGGGTTCGGCGGCTGGTGTTCTCCTCGACGGCGGCCGTTTACGGCGAGCCGGAGTCCACACCAATTCTGGAAAATGCCCCCCTCCACCCCACCAATCCCTATGGTGAATCGAAGCTTCTGGTGGAAAAAATTCTCACCTGGATGTATCGGGTACACGGTTTTCC
>Ga0335074_10007333_pt1 | contig 15273 bp, 9 predicted proteins | sample Lox_Sample_23_FD_206715 | JGI IMG/M metagenome (GOLD analysis project Ga0335074, IMG submission 206715) | Soil microbial communities from Loxahatchee National Wildlife Refuge, Florida, United States - Lox_Sample_2.3 | ecosystem: Environmental > Terrestrial > Soil > Wetlands | place: USA: Florida... | reverse complement strand
GGCCAGCTCAACGCGACCTTACCGGTGCCCGGCCTGGCTTGCACCGACGCCAGGCCGGGCACCGGCGGACAGCCGGTACCCGGATAATCCCAGGCGTCGAACCATTGCGACGGGTCCCGCGGCACGATCCGCGGATCGTCCTGCGGTCCGCTCCATGCCTGGCTGCCGGGCGCGCCCGGGTCATCGCCGAATGCCGCCAGCGGAACGGCGATGAACCGGGGCAGTGTGACCGTATTGGTGAACTGCGACATCGGCAGGCAGCCCGTGGTGACCGCCTCGGAGTTGACGTTGTAGCTGATCACCAACGTGTCGCGGGTGGAAAGCGCAGGCTCGACCCGCGCCTCGTACAGGATCCGGTAGTCATCCGCGGCCTGCAGCCCGATGGTCGGGTCCCGGTACAGCAGCCTCCCGGCGCCGAAGTCGAACGGACCCCACGGCGCGCTGGCCGGATAGGCATCGATATCCGGTCCGCCGGTCGTCACCCCGCCCTCGATCAGCCAGTAGCGGCGCCCCACCTGGACCACGCTGAACCCGGACGGCACGCTGAGGTCGCTGCCCGGCGGTTGCACCGGCTCGGCATTGCGCTGTCCGGCCGCCCACGTGCCGGCGCCCGTGTAGAACCGCCACGCGGAGAACGTGGTCAGTTGCGACGCCGGGACCCGCGCCAGGTAGAGCCGGCCGCCCGGGACCTGCACGTTCGGACTCTGCGTGCCGTAGACGTACACGGTGTTCCCGGCCCGCAGCAGCGCGGCGCCCCACAGGATCGGGGAGCCGCCGGACGGCGGGGTGTAAGACGGCAGCGGGACCAGGCCTGGCCGGGCGACCGCACCGTACTGGTTTCCGTGGCCGGCCGAGCTGAGCTGGCCGGCCGGGAAGGTGGCGATCACCGTTCCGACCGGGACGAACGGAAAGCGGCGGGCCAGGTAGTGGTCGTAGAACTTGACGACCGTCCCGCCGATCTCGATGCCGTCCTCGTCCCAGTACCGGTCGGACTCCCCGACGGGCAGCGTCGACGATGCCCCCACCACCGAGGCCGCGTTGCCGGGACCGCCGGGGCCGGTGCAGGCTCCGCCGCCCGTCATGGTGACGAACGTGCTGCCCCGCCCGGTCGTGGTCTGGACGACCACCGCGTTGTGCACGAACCCGCTGAGGTGCGAGAAACCGATGGTAGGCCCGGCCGGGCCGATGAATGTATCGGAGAAGAACCAGGCGAGCTGGGTGTCGTTGAGGCGGATCGCCGAGACGCCGTCGCCGCCGGCCCAGTCGGCGCAGGTGGAATGATCGGAGTAGGCGATCCACTCCCCGTCCAGCGCGGCAGGGTCCGGTTGCCCCGCTGAATCGTGTGGTGGCCCTGCTGAACTTGGTACCAGTACGGGCGCGTGGGTGCTCGGCGCGACCGGGCCGGACGGGTGGTCCCGCGCCGGGATCAGCCAGGCCAGCGCGATGCTCACCCCGGCGACGATCCCGATGACCAGGCCGCCAAGCTCCAGTCCGCGCCTGCGCCGGCGGGCAGGGGCCTTGTCCGCGTCGGTTCCGGGGTCAGACACCCGCGCCATCGGCGGAATCATTCCTTCCGGGCCTGCACCAGCAGGATGGACGCAGCCGACGGCCACCGGCAGAAGGCCCGGTCGAGTGGTCGGAGCGGTTTTGGCACATCGTGGTAGCGTGCGCCGGCCACCGTCAGGCAACGGAACCCGCTGGCGGTCAGGAACTCGGTCAGCGCCCGCCGGGTGAACAGGCGCAGGTGACCGGCCACGATGTGGCCCGGCCGGCCGAACACCCCGGTCAGGCTCACCTCGGAGAAGACCGGCTGGATCCCGGCCGCGAGCAGGCCCCGGTTGTACCAGGCGGCCAGGTTCGGCGTGGACAGCAGCAGGTCGCCGCCGGGCCTCAGGACCCGCCGGACCTCGGCGACCGCCCCGTCGGGGTCGACCAGGTGCTCGATCAGCTCGCTCATGATCACCACGTCGGCGGCGCCGTCCGCGACCGGCAGGCGCGGGTCTACGCTGCCGCGCAGCACGGTGAGGCCGTGGGCCCTGGCCTGCCGCAGCGCGTCGGCGGACCAGTCGATCCCGGCGAACCGGTGGGCCGGATTGTGCTCTTTCGCAGCCGCGAGCGCGGAGCCGTCGCCGCAGCCCACGTCGAGGATCACCGCCGGACGGTGCGCGTTCCGCAGGATCCCGGTCAGCATCCGGGCCTGGCGCCGGGCGCGGTCCGGGCCGGAGCTGAGCGGGGTCTCGGGATTCTCGTAGAACGCCCGGAGCGGGTTGGCCGGGGAGGTTACCGCCATGATGGCTCCCTCCGCGCTCGCTTGGCTTCTTGCTTGTCGTTCTGCCTGGCGGCGTCGCGCTTGATGGCCTCGGCGGCCACCTCGGCGAACCCTTCGACCGCGGCCGACCAGTGCAGCTGCAGGGCCCGGGTCCGGGCCGCCCGGCCGAGCGCCTCGCGCCGCCGGCCATCGATGGCCAGCGAGGCCCAGGCCGACGCGAACTGGCCCTCGGTCCGCACCAGCATCCCGGTCTCGCCGTGTACTACCGAGTCACGCAGCCCCGGCACGTCGAATGCTACCGCCGGGGTGCCGCGGATGGCCGCCTCGGACACCACGATGCCCCAGCCCTCGATCAGCGCCGGGTGCACCAGCAGCCACGCCTCGCAGAGCAGGCGGTGCTTTTCGTCCTCCGTCACCCGGCCGGTGAATACCACGCCGGGTCCGGCCAGCGCCTCCAGCCGCGCCCGCTCCGGTCCGTCCCCGGCGATGACCAGCTTCCCGCCGGTCACGTGCCGGACCCGGTCCCACAGCCGCAGCACCAGGTCGAGGCGTTTGTAGTCGGCGAGCCGGCCGAACGCGAGGAACAGCGGGTCCGGCGAGCGCGGGGCCGGCGGGTCGGGCCGCACGACGCCGTTGCAGATCTGCCGGATCCGGTCGGCGCCCACTCCCATCCGCTCCAGTGACTCCGCGGTGGAGGTGGACACGGTCAGGAACAGGTTGTCGCGGTGCACCCGGGGCATGACCGTGTTCTCGATGCGCCGGCCCACGGTGGAGATCGGCGGGCGGAACCGGATCGGCCACAGCTCGGTGTGGACGTGGTTCACCAGGCAGATCACCGGCCGCCTGGACCACAGCGGTACGAGGAACGGCATCCCGTTGCAGACCTCGACGATCAGGTCGGCATCCCGGAAGCCGCGCAGGTAGGCCAGCGGCGCGCGGAGGAACTGGGAGTAGGTGCCGCCGATGCGCTGGACGCGATACGGCCGTTCGGCGACCGGACCGCCGCACAGCAGGGTGACCTGATGGCCGCGGGCCAGCAGTCCGGTGGCCAGCTGGTCGACCAGCACCTCGGATCCTCCGGCCAGCGGGCTGGCCAGATCCCGCCAGGCGATGAACACGATCCTGCGCGTCGCTTCGGTGAAGATTGCAGCATTATTCGGTGGCTACTGGCCGGTAGTCAAGGAGCCACGTGGCCCGGTGGTCCAGGAGCCGTCGCGGCCGGGGAATGGCCGCACCTCGGCTACGGCGGCCGACACCCGCTACCATACTGACGCTAACTGCTCTGCTGCCAGGCCGGTCCCGGGCCGCCTGGTCGTGCTCCGGCCTGGCGCCAGTTTTGAGGACCTGAATGAGCCTGCTGGCACCGATTCGCCGCCACGGTACCGACCCGGCGGCCCGCTCCGGCCTGCTCCGGTCGGTCCGGCTGTTCCGCTTGTTCCTGGCCGAGCAGGCCGACCCCGAGACGTTCTACGCGAGCCTGGCCGAGGACGCGGTGCGGCAGGTGGCCGAGCACGGCGGGCTGGCCGGGCGGACGGTGGTCGACGTGGGCGGCGGGGGCGGCTGGTTCACCGCCGCGTTCCGGGCCCGCGGCGCGCACTGCTACCTGTTCGAACCCGATCTGGCCGAACTGTACCTGCGGACGGCCGCACCGGCCGGCGCGGTGGTCGCGGACGGCTACTGGCTGCCCGTGCGCGACGGCGGCGCCGACGTGACGTTCTCCTCGAACGTGCTCGAGCACGTCCCCGATCCGATGGGGCTGATCGAGGAGATGATCCGGGTGACCCGGCCGGGCGGGCTGGTGTACCTGTCGTTCTGCAACTGGTACTCGCCGTGGGGCGGGCACGAGATGTCGCCCTGGCACTACCTGGGCTGGGGATACGCCGAACGCCGGTACGCCCGGCGCCATCGCGGCGAGCCCAAGCATCACCTCGGGGTCAACCTGTACGCGGTGCACATCGGGCCGACGCTGCGGGCCCTGCGGGCCCGGCCGGACGTCACCATCGTGGCCGCGCGGCCCCGGTACTACCCGCGCTGGTGCGGCTTCCTGGTCCGGCTGCCGGGCCTGCGTGAGGTCGCCACCTGGAACCTCATGCTGATCATGCGGCGCGTCGGATGACCGCCGCTCGCCTGGCCGGGCAGGAGGCTCGCCTCGCCGGGCTCCGCGCGGGCTCGCCGGCGTCACGCCCGGTGCTGCGCTGGTCGGCCTGGGTGTGGCTGGGTGCCTTCGTGGTCCTGGTGGCGAACGACCCGGGCCGGATGTTCTTCGACACCAAGCTCAGCGTGGACCTGAACGCCTGGGGTTACTACGCCAGCTTGTGGCACCTGATGGATCCGCTGAACACGTTCGGCGCGCTGAACAACCAGGCGATCGGCTACGCCGTGCCGATGGCGCCGTTCTACCTGGCCGGCCAGCTGGCGCACCTGCCGGTCTGGCTGATCGAGCGGCTGTGGCTGTCGCTGATCATCGCGGTCGGCTTCGGCGGGCTGGTCAAGCTGGCCGACGCGCTCGGCATCGGCTCGCCGGCCTCGCGCTTCCTGGCCGGGCTGGTGTTCGCGCTGTGGCCGACGTTCACCATCGTGATCGGGTCCACCTCGTCGGCGGCGCTGCCGGGGATGCTCGCGCCGTGGGCGGTGCTGCCGCTGGTCGTCGCCGTCCGCGGTTCGGGCGTTCGCGGTGTGGTCGGGCCCGCGGCCCGGTCCGGGGCCGTGGTGCTGTGCATGTCCGGGGTGAACGCCACCGTGACCATCGACGCGCTGTTGCTGCCGGGGCTGTTCATCCTGACCTACGCCCGCGGGCGGCGGCTGGTCGCGCTGGCCCTGTGCTGGGCGGGCGCGGTGGTCCTGGCCACCGCGTGGTGGATGCTGCCGCTGCTGCTGCAGGGCAAGTACGCGTTCAACTTCCTGCCCTACATCGAGCAGGCGCCCACCACCACCGGCACCATGTCGGCTGCGGCCGCGCTGCGCGGCGCGGGCAACTGGACCGCCTACCTCAACCTCGGCACGCCGTGGCTGCCGGCGGGCTGGGACCTGGTGAGCACCCCCATGGCCATCGTCGCCGCCGCCATCGCGGCCGGCTGCGGCCTGTACGGGCTGGCGCTGCGGAGCATGCCCTATGCGACCTGGCTGCGGCTGTCGACCGGCCTCGCGGCCGCCGTCGCGCTGGCCGGTTACGGCGGCTCGCTCGGCGGCCCGTTCCATGGACTGGTCGATCACCTGCTGGACGGCACGCTCGCCCCGTTCCGCAACGTGTACAAGCTGGAACCGGTCATCGCGGCGGCGCTGGCGCTCGGGCTGGCGCACGCGGCCGCGACCTGGCTGGCGAGCTCGCCCGGCTCAGCCCGTCGCTTGCAGCGGGTGTTTGCCCTGGAGAAGTGCGCGGTGGTCGGCCTGGTGCTGATCGGGCTCATGCTGCCGTACCTGGCCGGCCAGGTGCTGAACCCCGGCTCGTTCGCCGCGGTGCCGCGGTACTGGTATCAGGCCGCCGCGTTCCTGGCCGACCATTCGCCGCGGAACACCGCGCTGGTGGTGCCCGCGGACGCGCACGGCGACTACCTGTGGGGGGATCCGATCGACGACCCGCTGGTGGCGCTGGCCACGTCGCCGTGGGCCGAACTCGGCCTGGTGCCCTACGGCGGCGCCGGATCGCAGATCCTGCTGAGCACGGCGGAGAACGCGATCGAGTCCGGGGAGCAGGTACCCGGCCTGGCCGGCTACCTGCAGCGGGCCGGGGTCCGCTACATCGTGGTGCGGAACGACCTGGACCCGCGGCAGGTGGGCTACACCGCCGCGGTGCTCGTGCACCAGACCCTGGCCCTGTCCGGGTACACGCGGGTGGCCGCGTTCGGGCCGCCCATCGGCGGCGCGCAGATCGAACCCAAGGCGACCCGCATCCAGCAGTCGGTGCTGCCCAGCTACCCGGCGGTCGAGGTGTACGCCCCGGCCGGGTCGACCGGGGCCCCGAGCCCGGTGAGCACCCTGCCGGTCAGCCAGACCATGCTGGTCAACGGCGGGCCGGACTCGCTCCTGCAGCTCACCGGGCAGGGCCTGCTCGGGGTCGGCCAGCCCGCGATCATCGCCGGAGACCCCGTGGCGTCCACGCCCGCGCAGCGGGCGGTCACCGACGGGCAGCGGCGGGCCGACACGCTGTTCGGCCTGGTCAACTCCAACGTCTCGTACACCTACACCGCGACCGAGACCAATCCGGCCGGGGCCGGCCAGCTGGGCCGGGCGGGCGGGCCGCCCCGGCAGTTGCTCCCGGTGCCGGCCGCCGGGCACCAGACGGTGGCCGTGCTGTCCGGCGCGGCCAGCGTGACGGTGTCCTCCTACGGTTCCTGGATCGCCGACACCCCGCAGGACGACCCGGTCAACGCGTTCGACGGCAACCCGGCGACGGCCTGGGCCGAAGGCAACGAGCTGACGCCGGTGGGGCAGTGGATCCAGATCAACTTCTCGGGTTCGCTGGACCTGCCGGCCAGCGTCGGGATCCGGCTGCTCGACGACAGCACGGACCGGGAGATGGCCAGCGTGCTCCGGGTGTCCACCGCGGCGGGCAGTGCCACCACCTCGGTCGCGGCGACGGGTGCGGTCCAGCCGCTGCACGTGGCGCCCGGCCGGACCAGCTGGCTGCGGATCACGATTACCGGCGCCCGGCGGGTAGTCCTGGGCAATCCGGGCGCGGGCATATCGGACGTGCTGATCCCCGGGGTCCGGGTGACCCGCCTGCTCCAGCCCGCGCAGGACCCGGCGGACCAGCCAACCGTCTTCTCGTTCCACCAGCAGGTGCCGTCGCCGTTCGCCTTCGCCGACCCGGCCGCCACCCCGCCCATGGCCCGGACGTTCACCGTCGCCCGCCCGGCGGTCTGGTCACTGCGGGCGTCCGCGCTCGCGCTGCCCGGCCCCGGGCTGGATGCGCTCTTGTCTCGCGTCAGCCCGCCCGGTCCGGGCGTGCTGCAGGTCGGCGTGGCCTCGACGCCGGGCGCGCTGCCCGCCGGGTTCCCGGCCAGCCTGATCAGCGGATCGGCCAGCATGCCGTGGACCGCCGATACCGCCAGCCCCGTCATCCACCTGAGCTGGCACGGCCAGCGCCGCATCTCGTCGCTGATCGTGCGGCCCGCCGCCGGCCTGCCGTCCACGCCGCTGACGGTCAAGATCGCCAGCCCGGACGGTACCCGGCAGGCGAGCATCGGGCCCGGCGGCCTGGTGAGGTTCGCCCCGCTGACCACCGACCGGATGGACGTGTCCTTCCCGCGCGTGCGCCAGGCCACCATCATCACCTCGACGGGTCAGTTGCAGACGCTCCCCGTCCGGCTGTCGCGGTTCTCCGTGCCCGCCCTGGCGGGCCTGCACCCGGTCATGCCGCCTGCGCAAGCGAAGTTCGTCCTGGCCTGCGGCCAGGGACCGGCCCTCACCGTCGACGGGCATGTCTACCAGACGTCGGTCAGCGGCACCATCGGCCAGCTGAGCCAGTACCTCCCGCTGCCGGTCCGGCTGTGTGCTCCGGGCGGCACGCTGAGCCTCGGCACGGGGCGGCACACGCTGATCGCGGCCACGCCCGGCACGTTCGCGGTCACCGACCTGAGCCTGACCGCCGTGAACGCGGCGGCCGGCGGCTCCGGCACATCCCGCACCGTAACCGTCGGCAGCTGGCAGCCGGATCAGCGCCGGCTCGGCATCGGCCCGGGGGCGGCCTCCTACCTGGAGGTCCACGAGAACTACAACCCCGGCTGGGCCGCGGCGCTGAACGGGCAAGTGCTGACGCCGGTGCGCCTGGACGGCTGGCAGCAGGGCTTCGTCGTGCCGGCCGGGGCGGGCGGAACGATCACGCTGACCTTCCGGCCAGCCGGGACGTATCACGTCGCCCTGGTGGCCTCGATACTGGCTGCACTCCTCCTGCTCGCCGTAGCGGCGTGGTCCTTCATCGCCCGGCCCCGGGACGGGGACGAGCCGGACGCTCGTGCTCGGCCGGCGGGACATGAGCGGGGCTGGCTGGGCCTGCTCGCCGTCGCCGCGCTGATCTTCGTGGCCGGGGGGCCGGTGGCGCTGGTCGTTCCGCTCCTGGCCTGGCTGGCCTGGCGTTCGTCGCGGGTGCCGCGGGTGCCGCGGTCGCCGCGGTCGCCGCGGTCGCCTGGCGGGCGGGTCCCGGCTGAGTGGCTGCCCGTGGTCGCCCTGGCCGGGCTGGTGGTGTCCGGGGTGCTATCCGCGGTGCGGCCGTTCGGCGAGGGACTGTTCGGTCCGTTCGGCTGGCCGGCCCAAGCGTGCGCGCTGGCCGCGCTGGCTGCCGCGCTGATGCCGGCGGCGGCCGTCCCGGCCTGGCGCCGGCCGGGCGCCCGGGCAGTACCGGCACGCGGCCCGGCCGGCGGGGAGTCGGCCGTCGCGGAGTCGGCCGGCGGGGAGTCGGCCGCCGGGGAGTCGGTCGTCGGAGAGGAGGACGGATGAGCGCCGCGCCCTACGCCGGAATCTCGCTGGCGCTGCTGGCCACGACGGCGTACAACGTGGGTCTGATCCAGGAGAAGCGAGCCCTCGGGCGAATGGCCACCCTCGACCTGCGCCGGGTACCGCGCGTGATCGCCAGCTTGCTGGCTGATCCGGCTTGGCTGGCCGGGTTCACGCTGATGCTCGTCGGGCTGGCCTGCCAGACCATCGTGCTGACGTTCGAGCCGGTCAGCGTGGTGCAGCCGGTGCTGGCCTCCGGCGTCGCGCTGGTGCTGGTGCTGTCCCGGCTGGTCCTGCGGGAGCGGCTGGGCGCCGTGGAGTTCAGGTGCGTGGCCGCGATGGCAGTATGCGTGATCCTGCTGGCCGCCTCGGCCGGCGGGAAGAGCGCCGGGGCCGGGCACCACGCCAGCCCGGGCTGGATGGCGGTGGTCGCGATCCCGTCGGCCGTCATCGGCCTGCTGGTCGCGGCCAGCCCGCTGCGCAGCCGTTCGCTCAGCGACCGCGGTCGCTCGGCCAGCGACCGCGCCCCGAACGCGGCGGTCTGCTTCGGCGTGGGCACCGGGCTGCTCTACGGCGTCGCGGCGCTGGCCATCAAGGGGCTGTCGGGGATCCTGGTCGGCAGCCACGGGGCGGCGAGCATCATAACCGGCGTGATCGCGTCGCCCTACCTGTATGTGTTCGCGGGCTGCTCGGCGGCCGCCATGCTGCTCTACCAGGTGGGACTGCAGTCCTGCCGGGCCTCCATCTTGATCCCGGTGTCTACCGTCACGGGCAGCGTGTACTTCCTGATCGCGGGCACCTGGCTGTTCCACGAGCACCTGCCGACCAATCCGGCTCGGCTGGTCCTGCGCCTGGCGGCGATCGTGGTGGCCGGGCTGGTGGTCATCACCTTGTCCCGGCAGGAATCCGGTGAGGCCGGACCCAGCCCGGCCCCGGTACCCGGCTATCTGGGGAGGCAGTAATGGCTCTGGAAGACGCCCTGCTCGACATCCTGGTGTGCCCCATCGACAAGCGCGGCCTGCTGTACTTCGCCGACGACGCGGTGCTGTACAACCCTCGGTTGCGCCGGCTGTACCGGATCCAGGACGGCGTGCCGCTGATGCTGGCCCGTCAGGCCGTGCCGGTGCCGGAGGAGGAACACAACCGGCTGATGAAGTGCGCGCGGCGCGGTGAGGTCACCGCGATCACGGCGGACCAGGCTGACCTCCTGGCCGACGACTAGGGCGCCCGGGTAGTGCCGGGCCGGGGATGGTCACCCGGCGCGAGGTGGCGGGCTGTGGCTGCGGATGGTCTTGCCGGCGGGGCTGGTGACCTCACTGGCTGGTCCCGTCGGGGTGGGCGGTCAGCGTCCAGCCGAGCTGGTGGAGCACCGGGGAACTGGCAGCCCTGGTCCCGCAGGGCGACCAGGCGGCGCAGGTGCACCGGGATGTCGTCGGTCTGGCCGACGTCCAGCGGCAGCGACGGCCCGTTCAGGCCCTGGCCCAGCAGGTTGCGGCGCAGGAACGAGGCGGCGCCGCCCGGCCCGGACAGGACCTGCAGGATTCTGCCCAGGATCTGCTGCTCCAGCCCGGCCAGCACCTCCGCCACCGCCGCGGCCTGCCGGGCCGCGCGGCCGGTCAGACCGGCCGGGATGGCGGATGAGCCCGATGGCCTGGCCGGTATGCTCGCCGTCGCTGCGGCGGTAGCGGTACCGTTCCAGGACGTCGAGGACTTCGATGATGAAGCCTCAGGTCAAGCGTTCGTCGGCCATATGCCGTTCCTTTTCGTGCGGGGGTGCGGGAGGGTGGATGTGCCGGGTTGTGCTTGCCTGTGGCCGGAGGCCAGGGCGTGGACGGTGTCCGGAGACAGGACGGCCACGGCGGCGATCGAGCGGTAGGTCCCGTCCCGCTGCCGGAGCCGGGGCAGGTAATTGCGGACGGCCTCGCGCTGGCCGGGACTGCCCGGGTCGCGGCCAGCGGGCGGGATGATCGGGGCGGTCATCTCTCACCTGCTTCGGCCTGGCGGTCGGCTGCGTGCGTGCGGGCTGGGCCGGTTTTCCGCGCGGAGTCGAGGGTTCGGATGATCTCCTTGTCGTCCAGGCCGGCCTGGCGGGCGGCGGCCAGGGGGCTGAGGTCGGGACGGCCTGGACCTGGAGCTGTTCTTCACGCCGACCGTGGCGCAGCGGCTGGCCGCGGTCGCCACGTATCCGCGCGTGCTGGGCGCGGCGGCGCCGCTGCACCTGGCCGAGCTGATCGTCCGCGACGCCGACGAGGCCCCGCTGCGCAGCGCGCCCGCCCTGGGCCTGCTGTACGCCGACTCGCTGGAGGCCGGGACGTTCCTGCGCGGCGGGGCGTGCTTCGAGGAGATCGCGCTCGACCTCGGCTTCGTACCGATCGAGAACCTGCCGCTGCGTTCCTACTGCGTCTCCGCCAACCTGAACCGGGCCGATGAGGTCATCCACGAACGCGGGCGGCTGTGGCCCGCGGTGCGCGCCAGCCTGGCCCTGCCCGGCATCTACCCGCCGGTCTACGCCGCCGGAGAGCTGCTCATCGACGGCGGGGCGCTGGACAACGTGCCGGTCGACGTCATGCGGCCGGGCCGGCACCGGCAGCATCGTCGCGGTCGACGTGTCCCCCGAGGTGGTACCGCTGACCGCCGCGCCATTCGAGACCACCCTGTCCGGCTGGCGCGTGCTCGGGCGCCGCCTCAACCCCTTCGCCCTGCCGCAGGCGCTCCCGGGCATCGCCGACATCCTGATCTACTCGACCGGGCTGTCCCAGGTTCCCCACCGGCCAAGCGCCGGACGACGACCACGTTGACCTGCTGCTCCGCCCTCCGATCGGCAGGATCGGCGTCCTGGATTTCAAGGACGGGATCGCGCTCATCGAGGCCGACTACCGGTACGCGGCCGAGGCAATCGCCAAGTCCGGGCTAGCCAAACGGTTCGTGACCTGAATCCGGGCGTTCCGCGAGCAGGAAGCGATCGCGTTCCTGCTCGCGTTCGGTCCGGCACACTGTTATGTGCCGGGCATGGGTGCTGCGAGGAGCATGGCTGCCTGCTGCTGGGTGAGCGCGCGGCCGACGGCCAGCCCGGCGTCCCACTGTTCGGGTTCGGTGGTCGCGCGGACGGGGGCCAGGAACTCCTCGAGCAGTTCGGGTTGCTTTATCGGGATGCCGGTCTTCTGCCGGACGGCTTCCGCGGCGCCGGCCAGGCGGGCCGCCCGCGGGCCCTCGCCGAGCTGTGCGGCGTTGGCGGCGGACATTTCCAGGGTGGTGGCCAGGAGCTCCGGGTCACCACTGCTGGCGACGTAGTCGGCCATGGCGGACAGCAGGTCGCGGGCCTCCCGGGCCCGGCCCGCCCGCAGGGCGACCCCGGCCAGCGATTGCTGGTCCACGGCCACGCCCAGCATGTCCCCCTGCTCGCGGTCGATGGCGAGCGCCTCCTGCAGCACCTGCGTGGCGCGGTCGAAGTTGCCCGCATCGCTTTCCAGCTGACCGAGGTTCGTCAGGGCCGCGGCGAGCCGCATGGCACTGCCGACCTCGCGGGAGATGGCCGCGCTTTCCTCCAGCAGGGACCGCGCGGTGTCGAAGTCGTCGAGGTGATGATGGGTGATGCCGAGGCTGTTGAGTTCTCGTGCCTGCTGGTTCCGGTCGCCGAGGTCACGCCAGATCGCCAGGCTGCGCTCGAGCAGCTGCAGCGCGGCCTCCGGCTCGCCCTGCTGCTGCAGCAGGACCCCGAGCCAGTGCGCCAGCTGGGCCAGCGGCGCTCCGCCGTCCTCGCCGGCCAGGTCGATGGCCCGCTCCAGCCACCGCCGCGCTTCGGCGGCGTGGCCATGCCGGTACCAGAAATAGGCCAGCGCCTGGGCCAGCCGCAATCCGGTAGCGGCCCGCTCGCCGTCGGCGGCCGCCGGGCCTGCGGCGGGGGTCTGCAGCGACCAGGTCAGGGCGGCGCGCAGGTTGTCATGCTCGGCCTCCAGCCGGTCCAGGGCCGTCAGCTCCGCCGGGCCCGAGCCGCGCAGCTGCTCGTCCGCCCGCTCGGCGACCCCGGCGTAGTACCCGGCGTGGCGGCGCCGGGTGTCGTCCAGGTCCCCGGCCTGCTCCAGGCGCTCGAGCGCGTACTCGCGGATGGTCTCCAGCATGCCGACGCGGGGCTCGCCGTCGGCGCCGTCGGTCACCGTGACCAGGCTGACGTCCAGCAGCCCGGCGGCCAGGTCCAGGGGATCGGCCCCGGCCCCCCGGGCCCCTTGGGCGTCAGGGCCCGGCTCTGGCGCGGCGACCGCGGCCAGCGCGTCCAGGTCGCAGCCCCCGGCGAACACCCCGGCCCGGCGGAACGCCTCGGCCAGGTCGGGGGGCAGCAGGTCATAGCTCCAGGCGATCGCGTTCCGCAGGGTCTGCTGCCGCGACGACTGCCCGACGTCGGCGGCGGCCAGGTCGATGCTATGGCCCAGGCGGGCCAGCAGGGCCCGGGGGGCCAGCAGCCGGATCCGGGCCGCGGCCAGCTCGATGGCCAGCGGCAGCCCGTCCAGCCGCTCGCAGATGGCCGCGACGTCGGCGGCGTTGGCGGCGGTGAGGGTGAAACCCGGCCGGGACATGCTCGCCTGCTGGGCGAACAGCCGCGCCGCGCCGCTCGCGGACACTTCCTCGACGGACGCCTCGCGGGGCACCTGCAGCGGCGGTACCGGCAGCTCCTGCTCACCGGGCAGGTGCAGCGGCCGCCGGGAGGTCGCCAGCACCACCAGGCCGGGAGCGGCCTCCAGCAGCCCGGCCACCACGCCCGCGGCGCCGTCCAGCTGCTCGAGGTTGTCCAGCACCAGCAGGGCCCGGCGATCACCCAGGTACCCGGTCACGGCGTCGGCGGCGGGCCCGTCGGCGGCCACGTCCAGGGTGTCGGCGATGGTCTTCCACATCACCTCGGCATCGCGGACGGCGGCCAGCGGGATGAAGAACACGCCCTGCGGGAAGTCCTCATCCAGCGCCGCGGCGGCGGCCAGCGAGAGCCGCGTCTTGCCGACGCCGCCGGTGCCGGTCAGCGTCACCAGCCGGATCCCCGGTCCGGTGAGCGTGGCGGTGACCTGCTCCAGGTCGCGCTCCCGGCCGACCAGCGGCGTCATCGGCACCGGGAGCCGACTCTGCGCGCCCAGGCTCTTCAGCGGCGGGAACCGGTCCGGCAGCCCGGCGACGACCAGCTGGCAGATGCGCTCCGGCGCCTCGATGTCCTTCAGCCGGTGCCAGCCCAGGTCGCGCAGCGACACATCGCCGGCCAGCCGCGATTCCACCAGGTGCCGCGTCGCGTCGGACAGCACGACCTGCCCGCCGTGCGCGGCCGCCGCGATCCGCGCCGCCCGGTGCACGTCCAGCCCGACGTAGTTGTCCTCGTGACGGGTCGGCTCACCGGAGTGCAGGCCCATCCGCACCCGGACCGTCACACCATCGGGCCAGTCATGCCCGGCCAGGGCCCGCTGCCCGGCCACGCAGCAGCCGACCGCGGCGCTGGCCGACTCGAAGACCACGAAAAAGCTGTCCCCCTCCGTGCTCAGCTCCCGGCCGCCGAAGCTGCCGAACGCGGCCCGCAGCAGCGCCCGCTGCGCCGACAGGGCCTCGCCGTACCGCTCCCCCAGGCGCCTCACCAGCGCCGTCGACCCCTCGATGTCGCTGAACAGCATCGTCAGGGTCCCGGTGGGCAACTCGGCCACCGTCTCGGCCACGCCGGGACCAGGGTGCCCCGGGGCGGTATCCGGACGGCTAGCGCCGTCTTTCCCGCCCACCCCGGCGTCACCGGCAGCCGGGCGGGGGCGGATGACAGTCTGGATGCCCGCCGGGCGACCAGCCGCGCCGGGCTGCCCGGCCTCACCGGGGACCTGCGCATAGGGCGGCAGCCCCAGCGAGGCGCGCAGCGCGTCGGCAAAGTCCCGGCAGCTGCCATACCGGTCTCCGGCCGCCTTGGCCAGCGCCCGGGCCAGCACCGGGTCTGCCGCCGGCGAAAGATCCGGCCGCAGCGAGGTCAGCGGCGGCGGCGGCTCGGAAATGTGCGCGTACATCACCGCCGTCGGCTGCTCCCGGTCAAACGGCGCTGAACCAGCCAGCAGCTCGAACGCCGCGCACGCCAGCGCGTACTGATCCGTCCGCCCGTCCACCGGGCGGCCCCCCAGCTGCTCGGGAGACATGTAATCCAGCGTGCCCAGGAACTGCCCGGTGCGGGTCAGGCCGACGGCCGCCAGCACCGGCTTGCTCAGTCCGAAATCCGACAGGTACACGTGATCGGGCCGCCCGGCCTGCGCGTCCAGCAGCATGTTGGCAGGCTTCACGTCACGGTGCACCAGCCCAGCCGCATGCGCGGCATCCAGCGCCGAGGCCACCGCAGAGATGATCGCGGCCGCCCGCCCCGCCGACAGCGGGCCCTCACGGCGCAGCAGCGTGCGCACGTCGCCGCCGGGCACGTACCGCATCGCGATGAACAGCACCCCGCCCGCCTCGCCGGCCTCGAACACCGGGATTATGTGCGGGTCATCCACCGCCGCGGCCGCCCTCGACTCCCGCAGAAACCGCTGCCGGAACTCCGCATCGGCCGCCAGCGCCGGCGCCAGGACTTTCAG
>Ga0335074_10007332_pt1 | contig 15275 bp, 9 predicted proteins | sample Lox_Sample_23_FD_206715 | JGI IMG/M metagenome (GOLD analysis project Ga0335074, IMG submission 206715) | Soil microbial communities from Loxahatchee National Wildlife Refuge, Florida, United States - Lox_Sample_2.3 | ecosystem: Environmental > Terrestrial > Soil > Wetlands | place: USA: Florida... | reverse complement strand
TCGACCGACGCCTGCAATGATCTTCGCCGACAATCAGTGTCCACGCAGTCTCAGCACGGCGGTGCGTGAACACGGCGAACGCCCGGGTCAAGCCGGTAACACATACGAGCCTGACCAGTCGCTTACGCCATTTCAGCCCCTGCTCCAGGATCGCCGTCGCGCCCGAGTTGCGCGGCCCCGCTTGCAGCCGCTGCCACTCGTCGCGGAGCTGCTCGCGGATTTCCTTGCTGGCGAACTTCTGGTCGGTCGACAGCACGCCGCCGGTGCGAGCGCCTTGCCCCACGAACCGGGCCTGGTGTTCCTCCAGCCCGATCCCCAGGCCCAGCGACTCCCGCACCAGCGACAGGCGCGACGAACCCAGCAGCGAGTTGTACATCGGCAGCCAGCGCAGGTGGAACATATCCGCCGACGGGATCAGCAGCGGGTGCTCCCGCAGCATCGCCATCTCGTGCAGGCCGTTCCGCGTGACGGCATAGAAATACTCGCCGCTCGGCGCTTCAAACAGCCCGACGCGATCGGGATGCACCGGGACCAGGTAGAGCGGATCGCCGCGGCCATTCCGCACCACCGGCGCATAGCCGTTGCCGCGCAGCACCAGCGAGGCTTGCAGCATCTCCTTGAACTCGAAGGCGGTCTGCCAGTTGTTCGGGTGGCGCATCAGGCGATGCAGCGGGTGATCCTTGAAGACCTCCTTCCCGCCATCCGGCAAGCGCCGGTAAATGTCGAACGGGATCTTCGCCACGTCGCAGGCGAGGATCGAGACGCACGCCATGCAGGCGACGTGCCGCATCGCCGTGATGGAGTTGACCGGCACGCCGGCGTTCGACTGCCCGCCGCCGGCCCACTCACCCCACAGCCGATCGTCGCTCTCGCCGGAGCGGCGCCGCGCGAAGTCGGCGATCCGCGACCAGAAGCCCATCGTGTGTCAGACTCCCGTCAGGCCTGGGCGATGATTGGCGGTAAACAAGGGGGCTTCGATGGCGAAGGAGTGGGGCTTGGCCGAGTGCTTCGCGCGATTTGGGTGCTTTGGCAAAAATCCTCGATGGAGTTGGTCGGCGCGAAGTCCGGACGGCAAGACTATTGCGCTTGCGCTTTGGACTGATCGCTTTTCGAGGAAGATCACGCCGATGACCTACCAAGAGGCGACCGATCGGCCGCCAGAGTGGACCAACAAACCCGGCAACAGAGAGCGGCTCGAAAATCTCCGATGGGCGATGGATCACTGTGGCGGTCTATTCCGAGTTGTCATGGTCAAGGCCAAAAACACGGAAGCCGATCCACGGGAAATCGCAGAATGCTTCCCACGCGACGCGCTTGTTATGAAGGTAACCGATCTCAATGAAGCGACCGGAACATTTCGTGCCGTAGCGGTGGAGCGCGCCTAATGCGGCGAAGTGGACACAAGCTTCTTTGATCGGGTTAGGCCGCGCATCCCGCGATGGCCGGCCGCGACCTGCCGCGCGGTGTGCGCGTCGTGACACGGCTTGCAGCCGGAGCGGAGATTGCTCCAGACAAGCCGGAGGTCAGGCCGGTTGGCGATCGGCGCGATGTGGTCAACCGTGTTCGCTGGCGTCAGCACACCTTTCTGCAAGCACCACCAGCACAGCGGGTCGGCTTTCAGCTTCGCGAGGCGCAGCGCTCGCCACGCGGCGTCATAGCCGCGCGAAGCCGCCGAGCCGCGCCACCGATCGAGCAGCGCTTGCCGCTGCGCGGCAGTGCCGGGTGCGGGCCAGTGGACAGGCGGACGATAGGGCATCAGCGCGCCGATCACCGGCGGCAGTTCTCAATCCGGCAGCGGACGGCCCGCATGACGCGCGAGGAATGCAATGCGGTCCTCGATCACGCCGCAGGTGAAATCGTAATCGATCGCCAGCTCCGGCGCGCGCTGCGCGATTTCCGCCACCGGAACTCGCGGTTCATAGGCGGCCCACGCGTCACGCCAGGTTAGGGCGTGCAGGACCCCGGGCTCGGCCAACACCGGCCCCTCAATCAGCGGCGGCCGACAAGCCACGGCTCGCGGGACCATCTTCCTCGGCATCCATGCCGGCCGGTGCCGGTTCGTTGGAGATCGTCGCGAGGTACGCCAGCGGCAGGTCCATCAATTCGAAGACGGTCCCCCTTCGCACGCAACACGACGGTCAGGCGGCCCATCACCTCGTCCCACAGCCGCCGAGCATCAGAGCCATCGGGTGGCGTCCTGCGTTTCTTGCCCCAGGCCATCACGGTCCGCGCGTGGATCGACGGGAGCTGCAGGCGGGACATCGCGTTCACCACGTCGTCAGGCTCGCACGGCCGTCCGGCTCGAAGGCTCCCGCAGCGCGCGCCTTCCTCCAGCGCCTCGCGGCAGTCCAGCGTCCAGAACCACGCCTCCGCGGCGTCCACGAACGGGGTGCCGAAGGTGCCGTAGAAGAATTGCGGGGGTGGCTTCGCCATTTCGAATTCCAAGGCGTCGATCGCGGCGTGCCACTCCGCGCGTTCGAGGGGGGACGCATCAAGGTGCAATCCGGAGCGCCCGTACTTCACCAGGGTGGCGATCTGGCCGGGACCGATCCGCCCGGCCTCGATGCAGCGATCCATGCTTTCGAGCGTGAGCCGGCCAATGCGGTTGACGGCGCGGCCGTCCTGATCGCGCCGGCGGGCCTCATGCCGGGTGCAGGTCGTAATCCAGGCACGTTCAGCCTGGTCATGCAGGGAGGCTGGTAGGTTCTGAACCGATGCCGTGCTCATCCGGGCGCTCCCGCAGGAGTTGGTCGTCAGCCCCTCGGGTCAAGCGCCCAAGGGCATGGTTTCGGGCCACCGAACGGCGGCCCGGAGGTTCAGACCTCCGGCAGGTAATTCGCCGCGTGGTCGCCGCGCCGCGCGTGGAGGTAGCCGGTCGTCGTCGCCAGCGACGCATGGCTATGCCGCAGCCAGTGCGGCGACACTCCCGCCTTGATGCCCGCGCGCTTCGCAGCGGCACGGACGACCCGGTGCACCGCCTGCCGGTCGAACGCCCGGCCGGCTGGCGAAGGGACCACCGGAGCGTTCGGCTGGCGCGTCGGTGTCAGCGCAACCAGGTCGCGCCACAGCGCGGCAGGTACGCCAACGGTCCGCAACTTGGCGCCCTTGCCCAGAATCTTCGCCTCGCCCGCCTTGCCGACCGGCGTCATGTCGCGCCAGCACAGCGCCGCGGCTTCCGACGCCCGAAGCCCGCAGAGATACAGCAGGCGCAGCAGCGCCTTGCGGTTCGGGTTCTGCTCGGCGCCGATCATCCGCTGAACGTCAGCCTCGGCGAGAATCCGCTCGGCGGTCGTCGCCGTGGGCTTCGCCAGCCGGAGAGCTTTGCCCGGGTCGGTCGAGATCGCACCCAGCCCGTGGGCGAACGCCAGCAGCGACTTCGCGGCCGACAACCTGCGCACGCGCGAAGTGGCCCGGTCGGCGGCCAGGGAGCTGTCCCACGCCTGCAAATCAGCCAACTCGATCTCGGCCAGCGGCTTGCCCGCGTGCGCCAGGAATCGGGCGGCATCGTTTCGATAGGCGGCGACCGTGTTCGCCGGCCGCCCGTGCAGCCAGGCCCGAATCAGCATTTCGTCGCCGCCCGGAAGAGCGCCAACCGATTGTGATTCCACGATGATTCTGTCCGAGAGGTTGTTACATAACAGGTATCATGTCCCGTGCTGGACGGCTTATTTATCGCCTGCCCGGCCTTCGCGGCCGGTTATTGTCGCACCGCGCGGCGACTTATGTATCGGCCCCGATGCTCATGCGCCGCTTGGCGCGATGGCCATTCATCGCGTTGCCGACGAACTTGATGATCAGGGTAGCGCAACGAGATCACGGCACCATCCTGAGGATGGCACACGTAGTACGCAGGTTGTGAATTTGAAAACGCCGAAGCGCGGGCGATCAAATACAGACCACCGCGATTATACCCGTCTTGTAGCATGATTTTGGCGCGTTCGTCCGGTCAAACTGCCGAGTGCCCGAGGATGTAATCCTCGAACAGCCTCGCAGCCGGGCTTGCCAGAAAATACGGGCGAAAAGCCGTCCGATCGGTTGGCATGCCAATAGGCTGACTGATTGAGGCCGCGCACGATGCGATCAATGCCTCGGCCCCACCGCGCCTTGAGAGTATCCGAATGAAGTCCGGTGGTGCGCCGCAGCCGCCGCCATGTCCAAACGTAGCGCGATCGTCCCTCGGCGTCCTCGAAGATCAACGACCGCATCAGCACCAGCCGGCGCTCATCCTGGTCCGCGATGAACGAGGTCCAGCGGTACGCCTCGTCCATTGCACTGATCTCCCGCGCTGTCGGCATGCGGCGCCCCGCGGATGGCCCGCCCTGGTCGGGCCAGAGGGCTCGATAGCCGGCGGGAAAGCACCCGGACCATGGGAGCGCCAGCAACACCCGGCCCGCATCAGCCAGACGTTCTTCGACACCCGTTGCGTTGACACGTCCTGCAATTGGCCTGTCGAGCATGTGGCCCTCGTGGTTCCGGGGGGACAACATGGCCGGGCCGGAGCTACCATTGTATGCTCGCAATAGTTGCAGATCAAGAGAAATACAACCCTGAGATGGTGATGGACAGCCGTTCTTCGTACGTTCGAGGGATGATTCAATGCCGACTCGGCGAATCGGCCGAATCGCCACGCAGAAGCTCTATCGCGGGTATCTGGATGAGATGCGCACACGGTACGGTGATCTGCCGTTCCGCAGGTTCGGCCCGGAAGCGATCGAAGACATCAAGGCTGGCTTCGCCAGTCAGCCCAGGAAAGCCAACCAAATCCTGGCGCTCTTTCGTATCCTGCTGGGCTATGCGGTCAAGCTGCGACTGATCCGCGACAATCCGGCGCTACGGCCCGAAATGCTTGCCACGCAGCCACGCACGGAAGTCTGGTCTCGCGCCGAGTGTGCGGCTTTCTGCTCCGGCGCATCCGCATCCTTGCGGCTGGCGCTGATGCTGCTGGTTTACACGGCTCAGCGTCCTGGCGACGTGCTTGAGATGACAACGGCCCGCATCACCGAGCGCGATGGACGGCTGTTCATTTTGCTGCGCCAGCAGAAGACAGACGAGTTGCTCTCCGTCCCGCTTCACACCGACTTGGCTCCGCTCGTCCGCGACCGAATTGCAACCCCAGTCGTTCGACGCGTGAAGGGGCCAGACGATCAGATTCAGGAACTTGAATCCATCCTCTTGGTGCCAAGCCCAACCGGCTTGCCGTGGGCATATCGAAACTTTGCCCGAGCGTGGGACGTGCAACGCAAGGCTGCGGGGATCGAGGGCAAACAGCGCCGCGATCTACGCCGGACCGCTGTCGTACGGCTGGCAGAGGCAGGAGCCACAGTGCCGCAGATCGCTGCCGTCACTGGCTGGTCGATCGATTACTGCCAGAGCATCGTGGACGTTTACCTGCCAAGGCGGACCGAGGTCGCACTCACTGCGATCGAGTTGTGGGAGAAGGCTCCGCATGCTGACTCAAAAGTGGTCAACCTCGGATTGACCAAGCGGCGATGACAATCAGCATTATGCAAACCATTATGCCAACTGCCAACCATTGAGCTGCTAAGCTATTGATTTTGGCGCGCCCTGTAGGACTCGAACCTACGACCCACAGCTTAGAAGGCTGTTGCTCTATCCAACTGAGCTAAGGGCGCATCCATCCGCGGCTGCTGCCGTCGATCCACGTAACGCGACGTAACCGTCCGGCGCCATCCGGGTCAAGCCGGCGCGATGCCGCGGCCCGATCGGATCGCCCCCCGCGCTAGGGGTTTGTTAACGCCGCCCCCCTACCCTCCCCGCAACCGCCCGCCCCAGCCGCATCGCCTGGCTGGAACGCTCGCGCCGGCGGAACAAGGAGCGACCAATATGCCATTGATGACCTGGACCGACAGACTCAGCGTCGGCGTCAAAGTCCTGGACGAGGACCACAAGCGCCTGATCGCCATGGTGAACGAACTGTACGACGCCATGCAGGCCGGGCAAGGCCGCGATGCGCTCGGCCGCATCCTGGACGGGCTGGTACGGTACACCAAGGAACATTTCGCCCGTGAAGAGAAGTTCTTCGCCCAGAGCGGCTACCCCGCCGCTGCGCCGCACAAGCAGGAGCATGACGCGCTGACCCAGCAGGTGATCGAAGTGCAGCGGAAATATGCGGCCGGCGCCGCCGCCACGCTGACTCTGGAGGTGCTGCAATTCCTGAAGAAATGGCTGATCAATCACATCCAGGGCAGCGACCAGAAATACCGGGCTCACCTGAACGCGCGCGGCATAAGCTGAACGCCGGGACTTTGGCGGCCTTTCCCCACGCCAGCCGATCGCGGCACACTTTCGCCCCAATCCGCCCAATGATTTGCCACCGAATTACAGAGTGATGATTTTGGTAACAATAGACATTGCGTGCATTGAGTAGCGCCCTACGGCACGCCTACTTTGGGGCAGCGTGGTCCCTCCCCGCCTGCCCCTGGAGCTTTCGCAAAACGCATGGATGAGCGTGTCGATCGGCCTGAAGTGGAGCATGCCCCGCTGACGCGGGTGCCGCATGTGCAGCGCTCGCGCCGGCGTTGGGTATTATGGCTCGTTCTTCTCGTGGCGCTGGCCGCGGGCGGCGAGTGGTATTTCACCCACCACGCCCCGCGCCAGGCCGGCCGCGCCGGCCACGGCCAGGGCGCCGAGACCCCACCACAGCCGGTTGGCGCCGCCACCGTCGGCACCGGCAACATCCGCATCATCCTGAACGAACTGGGCACGGTCACCTCGCTCGATACCGTCACGGTCGTCACGCAGATCAATGGCCAACTGGTCGATGTCGGCTTCAAGGAAAGCCAGGTGGTCAAGAAGGGCCAGTTCCTGGCGCAGGTCGATCCGCGTCCTTACCAGGCCGCCCTGGACCAGGCCGAGGGCACGCTGGCGCATGACCAGGGATTGCTTGATCAAGCGAAGTCCGACCTGAAGCGCTTCCAGATCCTGGGGCGCCAGGACTCGATCGCACAGCAACAGCTCGAGGACCAGAAATACCTGGTGGAGCAATACACCGGGACGGTGGCGGCAGATCAGGGGATTGTCGAGAACGACAAAGTCAATCTTGCCTATTGTCATATTGTTTCGCCGATCGACGGCCAGATCGGCCTGCGGCTGGTCGATCAGGGCAACTACGTGCAGACATCCAACACCACCGGGATCGCGGTCATTACCCAGATGCAGCCGATCTCGGTGTTGTTCTCGGTGCCGCAGGACAATGTGCCGCAGATCGTCCAGCGCCTGCGGTCCGGCGCCGCGCTGCCGGTGTACGCCTACGATCAGGGCAACACGAAGCTGCTGGCAACCGGGAAGCTGGCTTTCGTTGACAACCAGATCAACACCACCACGGGCACGCTGCAGATGCGCGCCGTCTTCGACAATCCCGACGAGCGGCTGTACCCGAACGAGTTTGTGAACGCGCGGCTGCTGGTGGACACGTTGGCGAACGTCGTGCGGGTTCCGGTCCCGGCGGTGCAGCGCGGCTCGCCGGGCACCTACGTGTACGTCGTCAACGCCAACAACACCGTGTCCGTACGCCCGATCAAGGTTGGGCCGACCGACGACGGCTACGAGCAAGTGCTGTCGGGGCTGAAGCCGGGCGAACGCGTGGTGACGGATGGCACCGACCGGCTGAGCGATGGCGTCAAGGTGACGATCCCACCGCCGGCGGCGACCCAGGCGGCAGCCGCGGGAACCGGTGCGCAAAACGCGCAGGCTGGTGCGCAGGGCGCGCCTGCCGGCCAGCCGGCGGCGGCCGGAACTGCGCAGACTGGCGGCACAGCCCAGACCAGCGGCACTGCGCAGTCTGGCGGCGCTGCGCAGTCTGGCGGCACTGCGCAGTCTAGCGGCACTGCGCAGTCTGGCGGCACTGCGCAAACTGGTGGCGCATCGCTGGGCCAGTCCGCGGCGCCGGGCCAGTCCGCGGCGCCGGCGCCATCCAACGGGACCCAGCCGGCGCAGCCGAACGGGACGCAACAGCCGGGTGAGACCGTACCGAACCAGGATCAGCGGCACCACGGCCAGCATAAGCGCCCGCCGCAGCAGGGGCAGTGATGCGCGGTGCGACCAACGTACCAGACTCCCCCTCCCCTCGCGTCTAGCGGCCTCGCATGAGCCCCTCGCGGCAGTTCATTCTCCGGCCGGTCGCCACCACGCTGCTGATGGTCGCGATCTTGTTGGTGGGCATTGTTGCCTATCGGTTCCTGCCGATCTCCGCGCTGCCGGAGGTCGATTACCCGACCATCCAGGTGCAGACCTTTTATCCCGGCGCCAGCCCGGAGGTGATGACGTCGTCGGTCACCTCGCCGCTGGAGGTGCAGCTCGGGCAGATGCCGGGGCTGAACCAGATGTTCTCCACCAGCTCCGCCGGCGCTTCGGTGATCACGCTGCAATTCAGCCTGGACCTCAGCCTGGATATTGCAGAGCAAGAGGTGCAGGCGGCGATCAATGCGGCAAACAATCTGCTGCCGTCGGACCTGCCGGCGCCGCCGATCTATGCGAAAGTCAATCCGGCGGATGCGCCGATCCTGACGCTGGCGCTCACCTCCAAGACACTGCCGCTGACTGAAGTGGAGGATCTCGGCCAGACCCGGCTGGCGCAGAAGATCTCGCAGCAGCCCGGCGTGGGGCTGGTCAGCATCAGCGGCGGGCAGGTGCCCTCGGTGCGCGTGCAGTTCAATCCGCGCGCGCTGGCGGCCTATGGGCTGAACATCGACGACCTGCGCACCACGCTCGGCAACGCCAACGTGAATACGCCGAAAGGCAATTTCGATGGCCCGGCGCAGGCGTCCACCATCAACGCCAACGACCAGATCACCGAAGCCAGCCAGTACCTGAACGTCGTGGTCGCCTATCGCAACGGCGCGCCGGTGCGGCTGAAGGACGTGGCGCAGGTGGTCAGCGGGCCGGAGAATACGCAGCTCGCCGCCTGGGCCAACCGCACGCCGGCGGTGATCCTGAACATCCAGCGCCAGCCCGGCGCCAACGTCATCCAGGTGGTGGACAACATCAAGGCGCTGCTGCCGACGCTGCAGGCCACCCTGCCCTCGGCTGTCGATGTCGCAGTGCTGACCGATCGCACGAATACGATCCGCGCCTCGGTCAATGACGTGGAGTTCGAACTGGGGCTGGCGGTGGCCCTCGTGGTGCTGGTGATCTTCATCTTCCTGCGCAACGTGCCGGCGACCATCATCCCCAGCCTGTCGGTACCGCTGTCACTCGTGGGCACGCTGGCGGTGATGTACTTGCTCGGCTTCAGCCTGGACAATCTGTCGTTGATGGCGCTGACCATCGCCACCGGCTTCGTGGTGGACGACGCCATCGTCATGATCGAGAACGTCGCCCGCTTCGTTGAAGCCGGCGAAAACCCGCTGCAGGCCGCCCTGAAGGGATCGGAGCAAATCGGGTTCACCATCATCAGCCTGACGGTGTCGCTGATCGCCGTGCTGATCCCGCTGTTGTTCATGGGCGACGTGGTGGGCCGGCTGTTTCACGAGTTCGCCATCACGCTGTCGATAACAATCGTCATTTCCGCCATCGTGTCGCTGACCTTGGTGCCGATGATGTGCGCACGGCTGGTGAAGCATCGGCCCGACTCGCAGCGCAGCCGCTTCGACATCGCGGCCGAGCGCGGCTTCAACTGGATGATCGGCCAGTACGACCGCGGCCTGCGCGTCGTGTTCCACCACCAGGGGCTGACTCTGCTGGTGGCACTGATCACCATGGGGGTCACGGCCTGGCTGTATATCGTCGTGCCGAAGGGCTTCTTCCCGGTGCAGGACACCGGCGTGCTGCAGGGCATTTCCGTTGCGTCCCAGACCACGTCCTTCGATGCCATGGCACAGCACCAGCAGGCGCTGGCCGACGCGATCCTGAAAGACCCTGACGTGGTCAGCCTCAGCTCGTTCATCGGCGTTGACGGCTCCAACATGACGCTGAACACGGGGCGCTTCCTGATCAACCTGAAACCGAAGGACGATCGGGACCTGAACGCGACCGAGATCGGCCGCCGGCTGCTGCAGGAAACCGCGGGCGTGCCAGGCGTGTCGCTGTATTTGCAGCCGGTGCAGGATCTGACGCTGGATGCCTCGGTCAGCCGCACGCAGTACCAGTTCGTGCTGGAGAACCCGAATATCGCGGCGTTCAACGAATGGGTGCCAAAGCTGGTGGCGCAGATGCAGAAATCGCCCGAGCTGGCCGATATCGCCAGCGATCTGCAGCAACAGGCCCTGGACGTGAACCTGGTGATCAACCGGGAGGCAGCGGCGCGCTACGGCATCACGCCGGCAACGGTGGATAACGCGCTGTACGACATGTTCGGCCAGCGGATCATCTCCACCATCTACACGCAGTCCAACCAGTATCGCGTAATCATGGAGGCGGATCCGTCGTTGCAGGAGTCGCTGAACTCCCTGAACGCGATCTACCTGCCGGCGGCGGGGTCCACCACCGGCCAGGTGCCGCTGTCGTCGATTGTGACGGTGGAGCAAAAGCCGGGCCCGTTGCAGATCAGCCATCTGGCCCAGTTCCCGGCGACGACCATTTCCTTCGATACCGCGCCTGATGCGTCGCTGGGCGGGGCCGTGACCGCGATCCGGCAGGCGGAGCAAGATATCCATTTGCCGAACAGTTTCGTCACGTCGTTCCAGGGCGCTGCCGCGGCATTGGAATCATCGCTTTCCAACGAATTGTTCCTGGTGCTGGCAGCGATCCTGACCGTCTATATCGTGCTCGGCGTCTTGTACGAGAGCTTCATTCACCCGATTACCATTCTGTCCACACTGCCATCCGCCGGGGCAGGCGCCTTGGTCGCGTTGCTGATCGCGGGCGACAACATCGATGTGATTTCCATCATCGGCATCATCCTGCTGATCGGCATCGTGAAGAAGAACGGCATCATGATGGTGGACTTCGCGCTGCAGGCCGAGCGCGAGGAAGGCAAGCCGCCGCTGGAGGCGATCCACCAGGCGTGCCTGCTGCGCTTCCGCCCGATCCTGATGACGACGATGGCGGCGTTGCTGGCCGCCCTGCCGCTGATGCTGGGCAACGGCACCGGGTCCGAGCTGCGCCGTCCGCTGGGCGTTGCGATGGCCGGCGGCCTGATCGTCAGCCAGGTGCTGACCCTGTTCACCACGCCGGTGATCTACCTGATGTTCGACAAGCTGGCCTTGCGGCTGTCCGGCAAGGGGTTGGCGCACGGGCCGGCGGGGGAGGCGGCGGAATGATGAGAAACCTCGCCCGCGAAGTGGGAGAGGTCGGGGCGCATGGCGTGCCGGGTGGGGGCGATCGGGCCGGTGGGAAGAATAATGGTGTACCGACCCGATCACCCTCACCCTCGACGCTTCGCGTCTCAACCTCTCCCGCGCGCAGCGCGGGAGAGGTTGTGGACTTGCTATGAACATTTCTGCGCCGTTCATCTCGCGGCCGGTCGCGACCACGCTGCTGACTTTCGCCATTGCGCTGGCGGGGATGTTCGCGTTCTTCAAGCTGCCGGTCTCGCCGCTGCCGCAGGTGGATTTTCCCACCATCTCGGTGATGGCGACGCTGCCCGGGGCCAGCCCGGAGACCGTCGCCACCAGCGTTGCCGAACCACTGGAACGCCATCTCGGCCAGATCGCCAACGTGACGGAGATGACCTCCAGCAGCTCGGTCGGCCAATGCCGCATCGTGCTGCAGTTCGGACTGGACCGCGACATCAACGGCGCCGCGCGCGATGTGCAGGCGGCGATCAACGCGGCGCGCGCCGACCTGCCGACCAGCCTGCGCAGCAACCCGACCTATCGCAAGGTGAATCCCGCTGACGCGCCGATCCTGATCCTGGCACTGACATCGAATACGCTCACGCGCGGGCAGATGTACGACGCCGCGACGAACGTGCTGTCGCAGCGTCTGTCGCAGCTCAACGGCATCGGCCAGGTGATCATCGGCGGTGCCGCCCTGCCCGCGGTGCGCGTCGAACTCAACCCCACCATGCTGTTCAAATATGGCATCGGACTGGAGGATGTGCGGGCGGCACTCGCCTCGGCCAATGCGAACAGTCCGAAGGGCGCGATCAACGCGGGCGGCAAACACTACCAGATTTATACCAACGACCAGGCGTCGCATGCGGCCGACTACAGGTCGCTGATCATTGCCTACCGCAACGGCTCGGCGGTGCGGCTGTCCGACGTGGCTGACGTGGAGGATTCGGTCGAGAACCTCGAGAATGCAGGCTACTCCAACGGCAAGCCCGCAGTGCTGGTGATTCTGTTCCGCCAGCCTGGCGCCAATATCATCGACACGGTCGATGCGGTGAAGAACGCTTTGCCGCAGCTCATGGCGGCGATGCCGCACGACATGAATGTGACGATCGCCAACGACCGCAGCACCACGATCCGCGCCAGCCTGTCCGATACCGAGACCACGCTGCTGATCGCGGTCGCGCTGGTGACGGTGGTTGTGTTCCTGTTCCTGCGCAGTTTCCGCGCGACGGCGATTCCGGCGATCGCGGTGCCGGTCTCCATCATCGGTACGTTCGGCGCGATGTACCTGATGGGGTTCAGCCTGGATAACCTGTCACTGATGGCGCTGACGATCTCCACCGGCTTCGTGGTGGATGACGCGATCGTGGTGCTGGAGAATGTCTCCCGCCATCTGGAGGAAGGCATGCCGCGGGTGCAGGCGGCGTTGCTGGGCGCGCGCGAGGTCGGCTTCACCGTGACATCGATCAGCTTCTCGCTGATCGCCGTGTTCCTGCCGATTCTGCTGATGGGCGGCATCGTCGGGCGATTGTTCCGCGAGTTTGCCATGACCCTGTCGCTGGCCATTCTGGTGTCGCTGGCGATCTCGCTGACCACCACGCCGATGATGTGCGCGATGTTCCTGAAGCCCACGGCGCACGTCACCGGGCCGAAGCGCCGCACGTTTTTCGACCGCGTGCTGGAACTGTACGAGCGGACCTTGGCCTGGTCGTTGCGCCACGGCGGGGTGGTGATGCTGGTGCTGCTGGTCACCGTGCTGCTGAACGTCGGGTTGTTCATCCTTATTCCGAAAGGATTCTTCCCGCTGCAGGACACCGGCCGGATGATGGGCGGACTGCAAGCCGACCAGAGCATCTCGTTCCAGGCGATGGAGGACAAGCTCGCGCAGTTGATGACCATCGTGCAGCACGATCCGGCGGTGCAGAACGTGGTGGGGTTCACCGGCCAGGGCAGCGGCGGGGCCGGCGGACAGACCAATACCGGACGGGTGTTCGTGGCGCTGAAGCCGCTGTCACAGCGCTCGGGCGTGAACGAAGTGATGTCCCGCCTGCGCCGCAAGCTCGCGGTGGTCCCGGGGGCGCGTCTGTTCTTGGTCCCGATCCAGGATATCAGCGTCGGGGGGCGGCAGAGCAATGCCGCCTACCAGTACACGTTGCAGGCCGACGATACGGCGACGCTGTACCAATGGGCGCCGAAGCTGCTGGCCGTGTTGGAAAAGAGCCCGGTGCTGCGCGACGTCAACTCCGACCAGCAGCAGAAGGGCCTCGCCACCAACCTGCACATCGATCGCGCGACGGCGTACCGGCTGGGGCTGACGGTGTCGCAGATCGACAACACGCTGTACGATGCGTTCGGGCAGCGGCAGGTTTCCACCATCTACAGCGCCCAGAATCAGTATCATGTCGTGATGGAAGTGGCGCCGCGTTACTGGCAGTCGCCGGACACGCTCAAGGATATTTGGGTGAGTACCTCGGCAGGGCCGGCACGCGGCACGGAAACCAGCAACGCCGTGGTGGGGACCTATGTCGCCGGCGCGCCGACCGCCGCAGCCGGTGGCGTTTCCACCAGTCCGGTGGTTGCCGGCAGTTCTGTGGTTGCCGGTACCAGCACGATTCCGAGTACCATCAGCGCAAACATCAGCCCGTCCAACCTCGCCAGCGCAGGCAGGGCGTCCACCAGCAATAGCGTGACTGCCGCGAGTATCGCCGGCAGCTCGTCCCGCAACGCTTCTACCAACGCGTTGGCGGCCACCGGGAACAGTACGGCGTCAGCCGGCGCAGCGGTGAGTACCAACGCAGAAACGATGGTGCCGCTGTCCGTATTCAGCAGCTATGCTCCCGGCGACACACCGCTGGCGGTCAACCATCAGGGGATGTTCGTTGCTACGACGATTTCATTCAACCTGGCACCGGGAAAGTCGCTGAGCGACGCCACGGCGGTCATCGACACCGCGGCACGGCAGCTTGGCATGCCGTCCAGCATCCACGGCAGTTTCGCAGGCACCGCGCAGACCTTCCAGCAATCGCTGGCGAGCGAACCGCTGCTGATCGGCGCCGCTCTGGTGGCTGTGTACATCGTGCTGGGTGTGCTGTACGAAAGCTACATGCACCCAATCACCATTCTGTCCACGCTGCCCTCCGCCGGCGTTGGCGCGGTGCTGGCGTTGATGGCGTTCCATACGGAATTCACCATCATTGCATTGATCGGCGTGATCCTGCTGATCGGCATCGTCAAGAAGAACGCGATCATGATGATCGACTTCGCGTTGGAGGCGGAGCGCGTGCGCGGCATGGACCCGTATGAGGCGATCTTCGAAGCCTGCCGGCTGCGCTTCCGGCCGATCATGATGACGACCAGCGCCGCCATGCTGGGGGCGTTGCCACTGGCACTGAGTTTCGGATCGGGCGGGGAACTGCGCCGGCCGTTGGGCATCTCGATTTTGGGTGGATTGGCATTGAGCCAGATTCTGACGCTGTACACGACACCGGTGGTTTACCTGTATCTCGATCGCTTCCGCCTGCGCGTCGGCCGCTGGTGGCGGCAGACCTTCCCTGGCCTGACCACGAGCCCCGGACCCGCCGAATGAAGAGTGTGCCGATGTTTCCACGGGTGGCGAAATGCCTGCCCGTGCTGCTGACGCTGTCTGCCTGCATGGTCGGGCCGGACTATCATCGGCCGGCCGCGCCGATACCGATTGCCTATAAGGAATTGCATGGCTGGACGATTGCGCAGCCGCAGGACGCCGCCAATCGCGGCCCGTGGTGGTCGATCTACCACGACCCCGAGCTCGATATGTTGGAACGTCAGGTCAATGTTTCCAACCAGACGGTGAAGGAGTTCGAGGCGGAGTACCGCAACGCCGTCGCGCTGGTGCAGGAAGCGCGCGCCGGCTTGTTCCCGACCGCCGGGATAACGCCAGGCGTGACACGCTCGAGCTTTGGCGGTGGTGGTGGCGGCAGGAGCTCGAGCAACTTCAGCACAACGTCGACTGGCACGGGGAGCACCGGTGGGGGCGGTGGCGGTGGGGGTGGTGGGGGAGGC
>Ga0335074_10007331_pt1 | contig 15275 bp, 11 predicted proteins | sample Lox_Sample_23_FD_206715 | JGI IMG/M metagenome (GOLD analysis project Ga0335074, IMG submission 206715) | Soil microbial communities from Loxahatchee National Wildlife Refuge, Florida, United States - Lox_Sample_2.3 | ecosystem: Environmental > Terrestrial > Soil > Wetlands | place: USA... | reverse complement strand
GTCGGTGATCGAGCAGTTGAGATGACCGGTCAGGCTTGTCGCAACGACAGACCTGATCTGCACCCCCGGGTTCAGGACCACCGTCCGCGACCACGGCAGTGACACGTTGAGGTCTGTCTGGGGGGCGCCCTGTGCATCGGTGTAGATGACGGTCACCAGATCGAAAAGCTGCTTGGTCCCGGTGACCCGGTAGACGAATGTGCGAGCGGCCACATCGGGTGGTATCGAAGGGGCCGCCGCCGGCGGCGGGACCACCGTCGGCGCATCGGTGGGACCTGCGGTGGGCGTTTGGCTGGCTTTCGGAGGCGGTGTCACGGTGGTGACGGTCTCGCGAGGCTGCGACGAGGCCGACGGGGGTGTCGGAGTGCTGAGCCGCGGTGAGGTGGTCACGCTGCGGCTCGGCGGCGCCACAACAGTCGCCGACGTCGAGGCGCTGTCGCCGCCGTTGACGACCACGACCGTGGCGATCACCGCGAGCACGAAGACGATCCCGGCGATTGCCGCGATCGGCCGCCAACGCTCATCGATGGGCGCATACAAGTCATCGTCGTCGGCGTAGATGTCGTCGACGGCGTCATCTGGGTAGTCCTGGATATTCCTATCCAAGTAATTCATGGTGCTGATGGTGCAGATGTTATCGATGCACAGGACAGCCCGAGGACCTGGCGCGGGCGTGTCAGGTCACGATTTGCCAACGGCGGCCGGGTTTACCCGCGCGCCGAATCCTTGGTGACGACCGGCTTTCGTCACCCATCGGCGGGTCCGGATGCCCGGCTCCTCCGCAGAGCGCTACACGCTCTGCATCGTCGCCGGGCGGTCCACTAGCCTGCTTGCTGAAGGACAATTTCCAACGACTACCAGGGAAGAACGGGAAGGGGCCGACGTGGAGGTCAAGATCGGTATCACGGACAGCCCGCGCGAGTTGGTCTTCAGCAGTGCGCAAACGCCCAGCGAAGTCGAAGAACTGGTCACCACCGCGCTGGGCAAGGATTCCAACGTGTTGAGCCTGATCGACGACAAGGGTCGCCGCTTCCTGGTCCACGCCGCCAAAATCGCCTACGTCGAAATCGGCGTCGCGGACGCGCGCCGAGTCGGTTTCGGGCTGGGTAGCAGCGCGGCTAGGAACGGGTGAGCGGCACGTGTGACAGCCCACCCCAGGCGAACTGCACGGTGCCGTCTACGGCATCTTCCTTGGAAATTGGCCGATCGGTGTCCAGCCAGTACCTCGCGCAGTCGACGCTGAGCGCGACCAGGGCCACCGCGACCATCCGGGCGCGGTGCGGGTCCAAGCCGGAATCGGCGCTGATCAGGTCGAAAACCGCATCGATGCACGATTCGGTGGCCACTCGCACCTGCGCGGCGACCTGGGGCTCGGTGACATAGTCATTCTCGAAGATCAACCGGTAGCCCTGGCCGTCGTGCTCGATGAAATCGAAGAACGCCTGCACCGCCGAACGTAACCGCTGCCGGTTGTCGGTGGTGGTGCGCAGCGCCTGCCGCACGCCGGACACCAGGTTCTCGATGTGTCGGTGCAGGACCGCGAGATACAACTCCAGCTTGCTGGAAAAGTGCTGGTAAAGAACCGGTTTGCTGACGCCGGCCCGCTCGGCGATCTCGTCCATGCCCGCGGCGTGGTAGCCGCGGTCGACAAAAATCTCGCTGGCTGCGATGAGCAGCTGGCCCCGACGCTCATCACGGGGGAGCCGGTTGCCGCGCCGTGGGGCGGTGCCGGACCTATCCGCCGACCGATTGCTGCCGCCGAGCTTGACCGCACCCCTTTCGGCGGCGTTGGCGAGATCGCTCATCGAGTCCTCAATCTGATTCTCGTACCGCGGGCGTGTCGATGCGCGGCTGGTCGCAACGACACTACTACCCGCGCGCTTTTGGAGTCGCAATCCGAGCCGCGAATGTCGGCAGATCGGCGTTGCGGTTGCTGCGGGCGCGCCGAGAGTCCCAGCTAGCGGTGGCTGTGCCATCCTGGGGAAGTGACCTATGACCCGGGCCGGCGCGGGGGCAACCGGGTACCGGTGCTCCGCGACGACTGGCGAGAGCCGCTGCGCGCCCAGCGGGACCCGCTGGCATGGGGTTCGGGGCGGGTCCGGTCGAATCGGGATAGCAGCCGTTGGCGCAAACAAAGCTGGCTGGGACGCTTTGTGTCCACTTACGGCTGGCGCGCCTACGCGCTGCCGGTGCTGGTTGCCGTCACCGCGGTGGTGGTGTATCAGACCGTGACTGGCACCAGCGCGCCCGCGCCGGCCTCGGGGGAGCCCATCCAGGGTCCGCCGAAAATCGGCGCGGTGGGCACGTCGATCATCGACGCGCCGCCACGCGGGCTGACCCAGTTCGACGCCAACCTGCCCACCGGGATGCTGCCCAACGGCGGTCCGTTCACCGAAGCCGGCGCCTTGACGTGGCACATCGTCCCGGGAGGCACGCCCCAGATCGGCCAGGGCACGGCCAAAGTCTTCAAATACACCGTCGAAGTCGAAAACGGCCTGGACCCCACCGCTTTCGGCGGTGACGATGCGTTCGCCGGGATGGTCGACCAAACCCTGGCCAACCCCAAAAGCTGGACACACAATGCGCAGTTCGCGTTCGTCAGGATCGACGGGACCGACAAGAGTAAACCCGACTTCCGAATCTCGCTGACTTCCCCGATGACGGTACGGGAGGGCTGCGGCTACGAGTTCCCGCTGGAGACGTCCTGCTATAACCCGTCCTACGGAGCCGATGCGCAGCCGCGGGTCTTGATCAACGAGGCGCGGTGGGTGCGCGGCGCGGTGCCGTTTGAGGGCGACGTCGGTTCATACCGGCAATATGTGGTCAACCACGAGGTCGGCCACGCCATCGGTTATCTGCGCCATGAGCCCTGTGATAAGCAGGGCGGTTTGGCGCCGATCATGATGCAGCAGACCTTTTCGACCTCTGACAATGACGCCGCGAAGTTCGACCCGGAGTGGGTCAAGCCCGACGGCAAAACTTGCCGGTTCAATCCCTGGCCTTACCCGATCGCCTAGTCGGGCAATCGGACCCCGGCGAACGATGCACGCCGTGGTTCGGGAAGCAATAGCAGCTGTTTGCCGTTGTGCCACAGAGCTGCTGTGATGGTTGTGGGTGATGCTCTCGGACTGTCCAGTGACGAATCGAGGAGATATCGGTGTCTGGGCCAGACAGGTCGCTTCTACCGCTTGTTGAGCCGGCGGCCGAGCTAACACGGGATGAGGTCGCCCGCTATAGCCGACATCTCATCATTCCCGAACTCGGTGTCGACGGGCAGAAGCGACTCAAAAACGCGCGGGTGCTGGTGATCGGTGCCGGGGGGCTTGGCGCACCGACACTGCTTTACCTGGCCGCGGCCGGCGTCGGCACGATCGGCATCGTCGACTTCGACGTCGTCGATGAGTCCAATCTGCAACGCCAAATCATTCATGGGGTGTCCGACGTCGGCCGATCCAAGGCGCAGTCCGCGCGCGATTCGATCGCCGAGGTCAACCCGCTGGTAAAGGTGCGCCTGCACGAGGAGCGGCTGGAAGCGCACAACGCCGTCAACCTGTTCGAGCAATACGACCTGATTCTCGACGGCACCGACAACTTCGCCACCAGGTATCTGGTCAACGACGCGGCGGTGCTCGCGCACAAGCCATACGTATGGGGGTCGATCTATCGGTTCGAAGGCCAAGTCTCGGTGTTCTGGGAGCATGCTCCGGACGGCTGCGGCCTGAACTACCGCGACCTGTACCCGCAAGCCCCGCCGCCCGGCATGGTGCCGTCCTGCGCCGAAGGCGGTGTGCTGGGAATTGTGTGCGCATCGATCGCCTCCGTAATGGGCACCGAGGCGATCAAGCTGATCACCGGAATCGGCGAACCGCTGCTTGGCCGGCTGATGGTGTATGACGCGTTGGAGATGAGCTATCGCACCATCACGATCCGCAAGGATCCGGCCACCCGTGAGATCACCGAGCTGATCGACTACGAGGAATTCTGCGGCGTGGTGTCCGATGCGGCGGCCGAGGCGACCGCCGACTCCGCGATCACCCCGCGCGAGCTGCGTGAGCTGCTGGAGTCCGGCAAGAAGGTGGCCCTGATCGACGTGCGTGAGCCGGTGGAGTGGGACATCAACCACATCGATGGTGCCCAGCTGATCCCGAAGTCGTTGATCAACTCCGGCGAGGGCCTGGCCAAGCTGCCGCAGGACCGGATAGCCGTGCTGTATTGCAAGACCGGTGTGCGTTCGGCGGAGGCGCTGGCCGCGGTGAAGAAGGCCGGGTTTGCCGACGCGGTGCACCTGCAGGGCGGGATCGTGGCATGGGCCAAACAGATGCAGCCCGACATGGTGATGTACTGACCCGGTGATCACGCTGGCTGTCCGGGGAAGGCGCCGGACAGGTCTCGCGGCAACCGGCGACCGAAATTGGGCGTTTGCGGCTCATCGTGTCTAGTCCCGACAGTTCGCTAGCCCCGATTAGGCTGACTGCGTGACTGTCGAGCCGCCGCCCGGGCACGTGCTAGCGGCGTTCGGTTTGAGTGGTGTGCGGCCGGTACCGTTGGGCGCCAGCTGGGAAGGCGGCTGGCGGTGCGGCGAAGTGGTGCTGTCCATGGTCGCCGATAACGCCCGCGCCACGTGGTCCGCGCGGGTACGGGAGACGCTGTTCGTCGATGGCGTCCGGTTGGCCCGGCCGGTCCGCTCGACGGATGGGCGTTACGTGGTTTCCGGTTGGCGAGCGGACACGTTTGTGGCCGGTCAACCCGAGCCCCGGCACGACGAGGTGGTATCCGCGGCGGTGCGGTTACACGAGGCCACCGGCAAACTCGAGCGGCCCCGATTTCTTACCCAGGGGCCCACCGCGGCGCCCTGGGCCGATGTCGACGTCTTTATCGCCGCGGATCGTGCCGCCTGGGAGGAACGACCGCTGCAGTCGGTGCCGGCGGCGGCACGGGCGGCGTCGCCAACCGCGGACGGGCAACGCTCGATCGAGCTGATCAATCAACTTGCCGGACTGCGGCGTCCGACCAAGAGCCCCAACCAGCTGGTCGACGGAGATCTCTACGGAACCGTGCTGTTCGCGGGTGCCGCTGCCCCAGGGATAACCGACATCACGCCATACTGGCGGCCCGCGTCGTGGGCGGCGGGAGTGGTCGTCGTCGACGCGTTGTCATGGGGCGAAGCCGACGAAGGACTTATCGAGCGCTGGAACGCCCTGCCGGAATGGCCACAGATGTTGTTGCGCGCGTTGATGTTCCGGCTCGCCGTGCATGCACTACACCCGCGTTCGACGGCGGCCGCCTTCCCGGGCCTGGCCCGCACGGCCGCCCTGGTGCGTCTGATTCTCTAGGCCTAGAGCTGGTATCGGATCTCGTCCAGTGCGACCTTGCCGTCGACGGCGAGAACTCCTTCTGCCCGAAGCAGCTCCAACTGTCGGGTGGTCAGATGCCTTGCGGGACGGCCGGATACGGTTATCACTCGATGCCATGGTAGGTCCGAGGAGTCCGTGCGCATGATCCACCCGACGATTCGCGGGCTGGAAAGCCCTGCAGCAGAGGCGATATCACCATAGGTGGAGACCCGGCCCGCGGGGATGGAGGCGACCAGCGCGCGCACCCGCTCGACCTGCTCGTCGGTCACGGCGGCCACGATCAGCCGATCCGCTCTCGGATCAGCGCGGCCACCTCGGCCGGTCTGGATTCGGCAACCATGTGATCGCAGTCGAAACTCACCAGCCGAAAATCGGGCCCCAACCGCTCGCGCAGGCCGTCGATCAGCTGCTCGGTGACATACGGTGGCGAGGTCCAGGCCGGCCGCACCAACGTCGTCCCAATTCCGCTGGGCGGCAATACGATTTCGCGGGCCAACTCACTCCAATAGGACATCATCGCGGGCATGCTGACCCGCCAACCGTACCGTCCGTTCGGCAGCGCGACGAGGTGCTCGTCGAGTTCGGCATCGAGCACGGCCGGATCCACATCCGCCCAGGAGCCGCTGACCTTATCGGCGCGGGCCTCCGCGGCGTCCGGGTAGTCGGGCGAGGCGAGCATGGCGTCGGCGATCTCACGCATCCAGGCACCGTTCAGGCCGATCGCCGGGTCGAGTAGCACCAGCGCCGCCACCCGGTCGGGGTGTGCGGCGGCCAGGTGCAGCGCGACAGCGCCTCCGAACGAATGGCCGACAATCACCACGGGGCCGTCGCCCTGACGCTCGAGCAGCGCGGCCAGCGCGGCGACGTTGGCGTCGATGGTCCACGGTGCGGCCCACGACGAGAAGCCGTGCCCAATCAGATCGGGTGCGGCAACAGTGATCTCGGGCAGGTGCTGCGTGGCCAGCGGCTGCCAGCGCCTTCCGTGCCCGGTCAGCCCGTGGATCGCCAGTAGTCGCACCGGCCCGGAGGGCCCGTAGCGGTGCACGTGCAGGCGGGTCACGCGTTGATGGTGCCAGCCCTACGTCGAGTCGTTGCCGCCCGGGCCGACTTGTCGGACCCCCGTGGTGTCATGCCGCTATGTCTTACTCCTGGGGTCCGGAGGCGCGCGCTGTGCTGGATCCCGGTCTGCGCGGCGTGATGCGAGTGCTGGGCGGTCCGGGAACCGGTAAGAGCTGCCTGTTGATCGACGCCGCGGCTGCGCGCATCTCCGCCGGCGCCGACCCGGAATCAGTGCTGCTGCTCACGGGTTCGGGCCGCATCGGGCCGCGGGCTCGCAGTGCGTTGACGACGACGTTGCTGCGCTCGCAGGAGACGGGCCATGGCCTCCCACCCGTGATCCGGGAACCACTGGTGCGCAGCGTGCACAGCTACGCGTTCGCCGTGCTGCGGCTCGCGGCGCAACGTGCCGGGAGTCCACCGCCTCGGTTGGTCACCTCTGCCGAACAAGACGCGATCATCGCCGAACTGCTCGCCGGCGAGATTGACGACGGCCCCGATGCGACGCCGGCGTGGCCGGCTGAGCTGCGGCCCGCCCTCGGTACCGCTGGGTTCGCCGCCGAGCTGCGTGAGCTGCTGACCCGCTGCGCCGAACGCGGCGTTGACCCCCAGCGGCTGCAGCAGCTGGGCCGGCTGTGCGGTCGGCCGGAATGGGCAGCCGCAGGCCAGTTCGCGCGCGGGTACGAGGAGGTGATGCTGCTGCGCGCGGCGGTCGGAACGGCTACTCCGCAAGCGACCACACCGTCGGTTGGGGCCGCCGAGTTGGTCGGGGCAGCTCTCGAGGCGTTCGCGGCTGACCCGGAATTGCTGGCCGCCGAACGCGCCCGGATCGGCGTTCTGCTGGTCGACGACGCCCAGCAACTCGACCCGCAGGCCGCTCTGCTGGTGCGGGTGCTGGCCGCCGGCGCTGACTTGACACTGCTCGCCGGTGACCCCGCTCAGGCGGTGTTCGGCTTCCGCGGCGCCGAGCCCGCGGCGCTGCTGGGCGACGGGACGCCGTCGGTGACGCTGACGGCGTCCCACCGCTGCGCTCCCGCGGTGGCGCGGGCGGTTTCTGGCATCGCGAGCCGACTTCCCGGCGGCTGCGAAATCGAAGGCACTGGAGACGATTCCGGATCGGTAGAAGTGAGGCTGGCGGCGTCGGCGGGTGCGGAGGCGACGCTGATCGCCGATTTCTTGCGGCGCGCGCACCTCGTCTCTGGCGTGCCGTGGTCGCAGATGGCGGTCATCGTCAGGTCGGTGCCGCGTGCCGCCGCCGGGTTGTCGCACACGTTGGCGCGAGCCGGAGTTCCGGTGGCCTCGCCGGCGGTCTCGGGGTCGCTTGCCGAGCAGCCTGCCGCGCAAGCGCTGCTGACGGTACTGGCCGCCACCGCCGACGAACTGGGCGGCGAGCGTGCGCTGACGCTGCTGACCGGGCCGATCGGGCGGGTCGACCCGGTTTCGCTTCGCCAGCTGCGACGGGCGCTACGTCGCACCGAGATAGACGGGCCGCCAAGAGAATTCGGCGATCTGTTGGTGGAGGCCCTGACTAACGGCCGGGTCACCGGCACCCAGGCCCGGCCGCTGCGACGGGTACGCGCGGTACTGGACGCTGCTGCCCGCAGTTACCTGGGCGGCGAGGACCCGCGCTACACCTTGTGGGCGGCATGGCACCGCTCGGGTCTGCAGCGTCGTTGGCTGGCGGCGTGCGAGCGGGGTGGGCCGTCCGGCGCTCAGGCCGGCCGGGACCTCGACACGGTGACGGCCCTGTTCGACGCCACCGACCAATACCTGTCGCGCACCGCCGGCGCGTCGCTGCGCGGGCTGATCGACCACGTGGGCACGCTGCCAATGCCGGCAGTCGGCCCGGAGCCCACGACCACTGCCGAGCAGGTCGCGGTGCTCAGCGCGCACGCGGCGCTCGGCCACGAGTGGGACCTGGTGGTCATCGCCGGCCTGCAGGAAGGGTTGTGGCCCAACACGATTCCACGCGGTGGCGTGCTCGGCACGCAGCGGCTGCTGGACGTCCTGGACGGGGTCACCGAGAACGCCTCGATGCGCGCACCGCTGCTGGCCGAGGAACGGCGGCTGTTGGTGGCAGCGATGGGCCGGGTGCGCAAGCGATTACTTGTCACGGCGGTGGACGGGGAAGCAAGCGACGGTGGCGAGGCAACCTTGCCGTCGCCCTTCTTCACCGAGCTCGCGCAATGGCACACCGGTGGCGATGCCGCACTGCAGCCGGTTGCGGCGCCCCGGGTGCTGTCGGCGGCTGCGGTGGTGGGCCGGTTGCGCGCAGTGGTATGCGCACCGCAGGACGCGGTGAGCGACGCGGTGCGTGGCTGCGCGGCAACGCAATTGGCGCGCCTGGCCGCGGCGGGCGTGCCGGGTGCTGACCCGGCCGGGTGGTACGGCATGACGCCGGTGAGCACCACCGAACCGTTATGGAGCGGGGATGATCACACAGATCACCGCGTCACGCTGACCCCGTCGAGCCTGCAGACGCTGACCGACTGTCCGCTGCGCTGGCTGGCCGAACGCCACGGCGGCACCGATGCCCGCGATCTGCGCTCAACGATCGGCTCGGTGGTGCATGCGCTGATCGCCGAGCCGGCAGGCACCGAGGCGCAGATGCTGGACGCCCTGCAGCGGGCATGGCAGCATCTGCCCTTCGAAGCCCGGTGGTATTCCGCCAACGAGCTGGCCCGGCACCGCGCGATGATCCAGGCGTTCTTGGGGTGGCAGGCCCAGACCCGTGGCGAGCTGACCGAGGTCGGCGTCGAAGTCGATGTCGATGGCGTCCTCGATGGCCGGGGCGGGGCAAGCGTGCGGCTGCGCGGCCGGGTTGATCGGATCGAGCGCGACGCGGCCGGCCGGCTGGTCATCGTCGACGTCAAGACCGGCAAGACGCCGGTCAGCAAAGACGACGCGCAGCGGCATGCCCAGCTGGCCGCCTACCAGCTGGCGGTGGCCGAGGGTCTAATACCGCATGGCGACGATCCAGGCGGCGCGCGGCTGCTGTACCTGGGCAAGAGCGGATCGGCGGGCGCGACCGAGCGTGAGCAGGACCCGTTGACACCCGAGACGCGTGCCGAGTGGCGCGACCTGGTCCGCGAGGCGGCCGATGCGACGGCCGGGCCACAGTTCATCGCCCGGGTCAACGACGGCTGCACCCACTGCCCACTGCGGCCGAGCTGCCCGGCCCACACCGGGATCGACGGGGTGCGGCCGTCATGACGGCTACAGCATTGCGGTCAGCACGCTACAGTCCAGCCGAATTAGCTTGTGCCCTCGGACTTTTCGAGCCGACCGCGGAGCAGACTGCGGTCATCGCCGCGCCGCCCGGGCCGCTGGTGGTCATCGCGGGGGCCGGGGCCGGGAAAACCGAGACGATGGCGGCGCGGGTGGTGTGGCTGGTCGCCAACGGCTACGCCGCGCCCGGCCAGGTACTGGGGCTCACCTTCACCCGCAAGGCCGCCGGCCAACTGCTGCGGCGGGTCAGGTCCCGGCTGGCCCGGCTGGCCGGCACCGGGCTGACGATCGGCAGCCACCCGGGTCCGCCGCCCGGCGAGCCCGCCGGCGCGCCGGCGGTCAGCACCTACCATGCCTTCGCCGGCCAGCTGCTCCGCGAATACGGTCTGCTGTCACCGGACGCGGGGGAGGGCGCTCAGCCCATCGAGCCCGACACCCGGCTGCTCAGCGAGACCGAACTGTGGCAGCTGGCGTTCGACGTCGTCAGCGGGTATCGCGGCGAGCTGCACACCGACAAAACCCCGGCCGCGGTCACCTCGATGGTGTTGCGCTTGTCGGGTCAGCTCGCCGAGCACCTGGTCGACACCGGCCAGCTCCGCGATACGCACGTCGAGCTCGAACGGCTGGTGCACACCCTGCCCGCGGGCCGCTATCAACGTGACCGCGGCCCCAGCCAGTGGCTGCTGCGGATGCTGGCCACCCAGGCCGAGCGCGCCGAGCTGGTCCCGCTGATCGATGCGTTGCATCGGCGGATGCGGGCCGAGAAGGTGGTGGACTTCGGTATGCAGATGGCCTACGCCGCGCGGCTGGCGTCGGCGGTCCCGCAGGTCGGGCAGCAACTGCGCGGCCGCTTCCGGGTGGTACTGCTCGACGAATACCAAGACACCGGATATGCCCAGCGCATCCTGTTGTCATCGCTGTTCGGCGGCGGAGTCGACGATGAGCTGGCGTTGACCGCCGTCGGTGACCCGATCCAGTCCATCTATGGCTGGCGCGGTGCCTCCGTGACCAATCTGCCCCGGTTCACCACCGACTTCCCCCGGCTCGACGGCAGCCCGGCGCCGGTCCTGGAATTGCGGACCAGTTGGCGCAACCCGCCGCGGACGCTACAGGTGGCCAACGCCGTCTCGGCCGATGCGCGGCGACGGTCGGTAGCGGTGCGTGCGCTTCGCTCCCGCCCGGACGCTGCGCCCGGCACCGTCGGGTGCGCGCTGCTGACCGACGTGCAGGCCGAACGGGATTGGGTCGCCGATCATCTGCACGGGCGTTATCAGCAGGCTGCCGCCGAGGGCGTCGGGCCGCCGACCGCCGCGGTCCTGGTGCGGCGCAATGCCGATGCCGCACCGATGGCCGCGGCGCTACGCGCCCGCGGCATCCCGGTCGAGGTGGTCGGACTGGCCGGGCTGCTGTCGGTGCCGGAGGTCGCCGACCTTGTCGCGATGCTGCGGCTGATTGCCGACCCGACTGCCGGTGCGGCCGCGATGCGGGTGCTCACCGGTCCCCGGTGGCGGCTGGCAGCCCGCGATATCGCGGCGCTGTGGCGCCGCGCCGTGGCGATCGCAAGCGTGGCGGAGCCGGGCGCAGCGGGTCGCGAAACCCCCGAGCGGATCGCTCAGGCGGCCGGGCCGGAGGCCGACACCGCGGGCCTGGCCGACGCCGTCGCCGACCCGGGCCCGCCGAGCGACTATTCGGCGGCCGGGTATCGGCGCATCGTCGCGCTGGCAGCGGAGCTCAGCTTGCTGCGCGGCCATCTCGCCCATCCACTTCCCGACTTTGTCGCCGAGGTCCGCCGGCTGCTGGGCGTCGACTGTGAGGTGCGTGCGGCGCTGCCCGACGAGTCGGGTTGGAGGGGCAGCGAGCAGCTGGACGCCTTCGCCGACGTGGTCAGCCGCTACGCCGAGGCGACAACCCCGGCGTCAATCGTCAGTCTGCTCGCCTACCTTGATGCGGCCACGGTCGTCGAGAACGGCTTGGCGCCGGCGCAGACCGTCGTCGCCCAGAATCGCGTGCAGGTGCTGACCGTACACGCCGCCAAGGGCCTGGAATGGCAGGTGGTGGCCGTGCCGCACCTGTCGGCGGGGGTGTTCCCGTCCACCGCAAAGGCTCGCAGCTGGCTCACCGACGCCGCCGACCTTCCGCCGCTGCTGCGCGGCGATCGCGCGTCGGCGGGTGTGCTCGGCGTCCCGGTTCTGGACACGTCGGATGTGAACGACCGAAAGCAGTTGTCGGACAAGATCTCCGCGCATCGTCGCCAACTGGAGCAACGTCGCCTCGACGAGGAGCGCAGGCTGCTCTACGTTGCCATCACCCGCGCCGAGGACACTCTGCTGCTATCCGGACATCAGTGGGGCGCTACCGGCGTGAAGCCGCGCGGCCCGTCGGATTTTCTGGGCGAGCTAAAGGACATCATCGAGAAGTCGACCGGTGAACCATGCGGCGTGATCGAGCACTGGGCACCAGCGCCAGCGGAGGGCGACCGAAACCCGTTGCGCGACAGCGTTCATGAGGCGATGTGGCCCGTCGATCCAGTCGGCGGGCGTGGCGCCGATGTGCAACTCGGGGCGGCGCTGGTCGCCGCCGCGATGTCGGGCGACGCACCGGCGCCGATGCTCGACGCCGACACCGAAGGGTGGGCGCCCGACGTCGACGCGCTGCTCAATGAGCGTGTCCGCGCCGCGCGGCCGCCGGCGCAAACACTGCCCGGCCAACTGTCGGTCAGCAGCCTGGTGGACTTGGCCCGCGAACCGGAGCTCGCCGTACAGCGGCTGATGCGTCGGCTGCCGGCACGCCCGGACCCGCATGCTTTGCTGGGCAGTGCATTTCATGACTGGGTGCAGCGGTTCTACGGTGCCGAGCGGCTGTTCGACCTCGGCGACCTGCCCGGTGCGGCGGACACCGACACCGCGCAGCGCGACGCCGAGGAACTGGCCACGTTGCAGGCGGCCTTCCTGGCGTCACCGTGGGCTGGCCGTACGCCGGTGGACGTCGAGGTGCCCTTCGAGATGGCCATCGGCGGCACCGTGGTACGTGGCCGCATCGACGCGGTGTTCGCCGACCCCGACGGTGGCGCCACCGTGGTGGACTGGAAGACCGGCGAGCCGCCGCGTGGGCCGGAGGCCGCCCGGCAGGCGGCCATCCAGCTCGGTGTCTACCGGCTGGCTTGGGCTGCACTGCGCAGGTGTCCGGAATCGTTGGTGCGCACAGCTTTTCATTACGTGCGCACCGGAGTCACGGTCGTCCCCGAGGTGCTGCCGAACCCGGACGAGCTGGCCGTGCTATTGGCCGAGGCTAGCGAGTGTTAGGCGTTGCGCCTGACCTTGAGCGCCTCGGTGATCATCGGAATCTGCAGCGGTAGCCGGGCCAGCGCGGCGACGCGCATCGGCCATGGCTTGTCCCACCACAGCCGCACCATGTTGAGGTTCGCCGGGAACACACCGACGAACAGCGCGGCCGCCGCCAGTGCGGCGTTCCGCCGAGTGCGTCGCGCCAGCAGCAGCGCACCGATTGTCACCTCGGCGGCGCCGGACACATAGGTGTAGAGCCGCGGATCTCCGGGCAGCTCGGCGGGAATGATCTCGTCGAACGGTTTCGGCGCCAAGAAGTGGGTGACGCCGACGCCGAGCAGCAGCGCCGCGATTCGGTATGCGGCGGCCTGGCCGGCTTCCTGCTGAGCGATTGGTGTGGTGGCGGTCATGGTTACATTGTGTCGTGCGCCGGGTCGAGCCGATGAACTGTGGTCAAAGCTAATCGGCGGCGAAGCGATCTCGACGAGACGCTGACCGCGCTGCCAGGCTATGCACTGGTCGGCGTGATGCGGGTCCCGGAGCCCGCCATCGGCCCGGTTCGCGCGATCTGGAAGCGAGTCACGGTCGCACTGCTGGCGTTATTGGTCGCGGTGATCACCGTCTACCTCGGCCGCGACGGCTACACCGACGTGCGCGGCATGCGACTGTCGTTTCTCGACTGCGTGTACTTCGCGACGATCTCATTGACGACCGTCGGCTACGGCGACCTCACCCCGTATACCGAATTCGCCCGCCTGACCAACATCTTGATAATCACGCCGCTGAGGATCCTGTTCCTCGTGGTGTTGGTTGGCACCACGCTGCAGGTGCTCACCGAACAATCCCGGCAAGCGTGGAAGATTCAGCGTTGGAGGGGCAGAGTGCGCAACCATACCGTCGTGGTCGGCTACGGCACCAAGGGAAAAACTGCCGTCGTCGCGCTCCTCGATGACGAGACTCCCGCCAAAGACATCATTGTCGTCGACACCGATAAAGCCGCCCTGGACCACGCGTCCAACGCCGGTCTGGTCACCGTGCACGGCGACGCCACCAGGTCCGACGTGCTGCGGCTGGCCGCCGCCCAGGTCGCGTCGTCGATCATCGTCGCCACCGGACGCGACGACACCGCGGTGCTGGTCACCCTGACCGCCCGCGAAATCGCGCCCGAAGCCAAGATCGTCGCGTCGATTCGTGAGGCGGAGAACCAGCACCTGTTACAGCAATCCGGCGCCAACTCGGTGGTCGTCTCCTCGGAGACGGCAGGACGGCTGCTTGGCATTGCCACCACAACGCCCAGCATTGTGGAGATGATCGACGACCTGCTCACGCCGGCCGAGGGATTCGCCATCGCCGAGCGCGATGTCGAGCAGACCGAGGTCGGCGGCTCCCCACGCCATCTGTCCGACATCGTGCTCGGTGTGGTTCGCGACGGCCACTTGCTGCGGGTCGACGCACCCGAGGTCGACGCCATCGAGGCCGGCGATCGGCTGCTCTACGTCCGCAGCGCAGGGAAGTAAGGCTTGGTATGGATTTCCAGTTACAAAGCGTGCCGCTGCTGTCCCGCATCGGTGCCGACCGCGCCGACCAGGTGCGAACCGACGTCGAGGCGGCCGCCGCGGGCTGGGCCGAAGCGGCCCTGCTGCGACTGGACTCCCGCAATCAGGTTTTGGTCGCCAACGGCCGGGTGGTGCTGGGCCACGCAAAAGCCTTGGCCGACAAGCCGCCACCGGATGCGGTGTTCCTGGGCCGCATCGAGGATGGTCGACATGTCTGGGCAGTCCGGGGTGCGCTGCAAGCGCCCGACGATCCCGACATGCAAACCGAGGTGGCCGACCTTCGCCGGGCGGGCCAGCTCTTCGACGACGTCGGCGCGCAGCTGGTGTCAGCGGCGGCAGCACTGCTCAACTGGCATGCGAGCGCCCGGTTCAGCTCGGTGGACGGCTCGCCCACCAAATCGATCAGGGCGGGCTGGGCCCGGGTCAACCCGGTCACCGGGCACGAGGAATTCCCGCGCATCGACCCCGCGGTTATCTGCCTGGTGCACGACGGCGGCGACCGCGCGGTACTGGCTCGTCAAACGGTATGGCCGGAGCGGATGTTCTCGCTGCTGGCCGGATTCGTCGAAGCCGGCGAGTCGTTCGAAACCTGTGTGATGCGCGAGATCCGCGAGGAAATCGGGCTGACCGTGCACGATGTGCGCTACCTCGGCAGCCAGCCATGGCCGTTCCCGCGCTCCCTGATGGTCGGCTTCCACGCGATCGGCGATCCGGCTCAGGAATTCTCCTTCAACGACGGGGAAATCGCCGAGGCCGCGTGGTTCACCCGCGACGAGGTGCGCGACGCGCTCGCCCTC